>Ga0136613_10000881_pt1 | contig 14743 bp, 21 predicted proteins | sample AntDrymUQ2722106_2_FD_106649 | JGI IMG/M metagenome (GOLD analysis project Ga0136613, IMG submission 106649) | Polar desert sand microbial communities from Dry Valleys, Antarctica - metaG UQ272 (21.06) | ecosystem: Environmental > Terrestrial > Soil > Desert | place: Antarctica: Dry Valley... | reverse complement strand
TAAAGGGGCTGTGTCTTGGCATACTCGGCAATCCTCGTTCGAGGCAAGGATAGCCAAGATAGCCAAGAAACCGAAAAGTGGCAACAATAATACATAGCCATATTTATGAAAACGAGTACTAAGTCGCGGCCACCTATCCCATGACTTGTCCACGGATTTTGTGGATAAGCGCTCGCTGCATCCGGGCACGGCGCTTGCCGCTAACCGAACGCACCCCCACCCCCGGCTACAAGCATGCCGGGGCAAGCCCTTTTGGAGATCCCATGCACGCATCCGCCGAATCCTTGGCGCGCCTCGCGCCCAAAATCGTATCACTCACCTCGCTTGGCTTCGGCCACGGGGAATTAAAACCCCTGGACCTGGCCGCGGCGTTGGCCGGTTTGCCGCCGGGGCCGTATGCGCTGGCGCGGGTCGCCTGGGTAGATGATAGGGCGGGTTGGCGGGAATTGGTGGACGAGGTTGAAGCGCGGTTGAGGGTTAAAGGGGTATTGAGGGTTAAGGAGGTCTGGCAGGGGGTGATTCGGCTGGCCGCGGCTGAGTATGCATGGCCGCCGCGGTGCTTGATGTGCGAGGGTAGGATGATCCTTTACACGCCGCAGCCGGGCCAATGCCGGGCATGCCACGGGAGCGGCTACGGACGGATACGTTCGTCTGCCGCCGCGGATGCGGTTGGAGTGAGTCTAGGGGAATGGAAAGCGGTGTGGCGGTACAAGTATGACAGGGCCTACAGCATCATCGCGGGATGGGGATCGGAGGTGCTAAGCCACCTGCATCGGCGGCTCGAGGATTAACCGGCCCGCCTCAAAACAAGCGCGGCCACCTGTAGCAACACCTTCATCACCGCCTGTTGCGGCGCGGTGAAGCCGGGAAACCGGTTCGTAACAAACGTCGCGATCTGCGCCGGCGTAGCCGTGGCGAGCGCCGTGAAAATCGCATCCGCACGCCCATCGGCCGCGAGCGCCACTTGCCCGTCGCGCTCCGTCACAGCCGCAGCCGCAGCCGCGGCCTCAAGCGCGAGCTCGGCCTCGGTCTTGGCCCGCAGGCTCAGACCATCCTCGGCGAGCACCTGTCCGGGCTCGAAGGCGAGGACGGTAAAGGTCTCGCCGGGGGCGAGCGGCGTCTCGTCTCGGATGCATCGGGCGCCGGGTGGTTTACCGATCCCTTTGGGAGTTATCGCGTATTTCATAAAGTTTTTTACCAAATATAACCGACGACACTGATATAACCGTTCGCGGTGGTGCCGCTGAGGCTGTACCACACGGTTTGCGAGACGCTCAGTAACGCGAGCACGGGCGCGCGGGCTATATATCCCGAGTCCCCATCGGCCGTGACCAGTATAGTGATGCTGGCCGCGGCGTTCGCGTACAGTGTCATGTATACATTCGTTGCGTCATCGGCTGTCACGTCCAGGTTGAGCAACGCCCGCCAAACGTTAGGCGGGATGGCGGTGGAAAGACTCACCGAGGTCGCCGACGTGGCTTGTCCGTTACTGAGGGCGACCACCGGTGCGATCTGGACATATCGATCGTGCTGCACCATGGTTAGAAAATTCGAGCCCGAATCGTTAAATACCGACCCCACGAGCCCCTTGTGGGTGTAGCCCGAGGGCAATGTCGGCGCAGTCGAGCTCGCCGAGAGCAGCCCGGCCACCGTCGCGCCATTCCAGATCACCCACAGGAAATATCCCGTGTTCGCGGCTTCCGCTCCGGTATCGAGGCCGTTGGCGCCTGCGGTGGTGATGGCCACCGTCAGGCTCACGGTCGAGAGCACGGCCGCGGTGCCGGCTGAATTGCGCACGACGCACTTATCCGCGGTGATGGTTGCGGCGGTCACCGAGGTCGTGGCGATCGCGAGATTCTCGAAAGCCGTGAGCGCGCACGGGGAAATAATGGCCGCCGATGCCAGCGGATCGGACGGATTGACCGCGCTGTTAATGCCGAGCGAGACGGCCGAGACCGGGGTGGTGAGCGTGGTCGCGTCGATGGTGACGGTAGTGACACCGGCCGAGAAAGCACTTTTCGAGATGGCGGCGTAGTCGGTGCCGGCCCCATCGGTGATCTTGAGCCGCCGGCCGACGTGAAACTCGGTAGTCTGGTCGCCCGAGAGACTAAAGCTGCTCGACGAGACATAGGTCGGCGTCAGTCCTGATGAGACCCATTCCGATTGGGCGGCCGCCGCAATGTCGTTCACGCCGCTGACATTATCGATCGTCCGAATCGGGGAGCTCGGCGGATCGCTATCGGTGGGGGCGGCGAGGACGAATTTGTAACTACTGCCGTCCGTCAGCCAGATCGGGCCGTTCGTCGGCTCGCCGCGGCTATTGAGCACGATCGGATTGCTCTGCGCGACGGAACCGGCCGAGCTGGTATAGGTGTTCTGCTTCGTGGTCGATCCGGCGGCATAGGTGAACACCTTGGCGCCGACGTAGGGCACGCCGTTGGCGTCTAAAACCGCGTCGTTGAATACTGGGGAAAGATTGACTGCTGGCATTATAAATTCTCGCCTGCCCCCCCGGCTTTCGCCGGGGCAGGCTTATGCTTGTTAGCCGGGGGCAAAAAGCCCCGCCGGCCTGACTGGGTCAGGCCGGCGGGTGGTTTTAGCTGTTTGAGCCAGGCGACGGCCTGGCGTATAATTACGGAAGCCTGGGGACTGTTCCAGGCGGGAAATGGAAATCAAGGAGTGATGATGACCGCAATCACCTTCGATACGCTGAAGTTCGCTAAACGCCTCAAGGATGCGGGCTTTACAGAAAACCAAGCCGAAGCGCAGGCCCAGGCGTTTGCAGAAGCGGTGAGGGAGTCCGGCCACGCCCTGGCCACCAAGGCCGACATCGCTGAATTGCGCGCGGCCACCAAGCTCGACATCGCCGAGCTAAAAACGGAGATCCAAGCGATGATCAATCGGCTGCTCCTCACGCTCACCGGCATCATTGTCGGCTCGATGGTCGCGATGGCCGGCATCTTCGGCCTGATCGTCAAGCTGCTGTGAGCTATTCGGACTACCTCAAACGGCGCGCAGCGTTCGAGCAAGGCTTGAGCGCGGCCAAGCTGAGCATTGATGAGCTAATACACGCGATCGACGTCAAGCTCACGGTGCTAATTGCCCTTAATATTGCGATGGTCCTCGCGGCGATCGGCCCGTACCTGGCCAGGCTTTTCTCGTGAAGCCACACCGCTGGTGGGAGTTCAAACCGACGCCCCCCGAGCCTACATCCGATGATGACTGCTGGTGGTGCCCCCTAGCGGCCATCAGCCTGCCGTTTCTTATCCTCGGGATCCCCGTGTTATTTGCCCTGGGCGCCGCCGAGCTTTTCAGTGGTGGCCCGCAACAGCTCCTCGGCCTCTGCCTTTTCCTCGGGGTCCTGTATCTGTGCCGCGATAGAGGCAAGCCGCGTTAGGTGCCGCGGTAGCTCGGATGCAGGCAGCCGGGTGCCCTCGGCGAACCAGCCGACCAGTTTGGGGTTTGTCATCGCCCGTGCGCTAAGGTTGGCCGCGGTCATGCCTCCCAAGATCAGGCCGGCCGCCCCGAATTGCCCGGTCGCGGCGGTATAGGCGAGCCCGCCGACGCCCGCCTTGGCGATGAGCGCCCCCGAGGTGCCGGGAGGGTTGGCCCACACCTTCGAGCCGTCGCGCACATTGCTGGCGACCTTGGCGATGGCGTTCAGGGAGTGTTCGATTTTCCCAGCCCCCGAATAACCAGACAGCAATTCTCGCTTCGCTTGGGGATCGAGCCGGTTCCAATTGCTCAGGAAGTAGTCGCTGGAAAAGCGCTCGCCGAGGTCATTCTGTTTGCCGGGCGTCGCACGCCCGAGCCGGTTGAGCGCCGTGGCGGCGACTACCTGAAACTCTTCGGGCTTGAGGCTGCGCTTGACCGCCCGCAAGGTGGTGGCGCCCTCCTTCGTGCCCGCGAGGGCGGCTTTGTAGACATCCTCGGGATCGGCCTTGCTGGTGATGCTTTGCAGCGAGTCCTCGATACGCTTGTGGCCCGCCGCGGTGTACTGATTCGCCCGCTCGAATGCCTTGATCGCCGCCGGCCCGGCTTGGGTGGCTGCGCCCCGCATGTCCTCGGAGAGCGACCCGTAGAGCTGCTTGAGCTCCGCTCGGGGAATATCGGCGATCAGCTCCGAGCTCGAGAGCATCGAGCCGACCTTGGTGCGCAGTGCCTTGAGCGCCTGATAGGGCAGCACGCCGTTATTGGCTTCGAGATCGGCGCTAAGCTGCTTCTGGATCCCGAGCACCTTTGGGTTCTGGAGCACGCCTGAGACGTTCTCGGCGCCCTGGATCGGGGTCGTCAGCCGCTCGAGCGCGGCGGCGGTGGCCTGGGGAGCCACCCGCAGGTCCGGCGGCAGGTGCCGATCCACATCGTTGTAGAGTTGCGTGGAGGTAAGTTTGAATTTCTCGACGAATCCCCCCTTGCCCGCAATGCCGCCCCTGATGGCATTGCCCGCGACATCTTCGCCGACCCTTGGGGCGATCCCGTCGATCGTGCGGCCCATCTTGGCCCCCAGATCGTCACTCAATTGCTCGCCGCGCCGGGCCATCACTCCCGAGGCTCCTGGGGTCGAGCCCAGCATCGTCTCGGCCCCCTGGATCGCCCGGTTGCCCGTGGCCTGCCCAAGGGAGGATTGCGTACCGGCCGCCTTGAAGGCGGCGATCTCCTCGCCCATTCTTTTGCGGCCGGCGGCGCCACCGCGCGCAGCGCCGCGCACGCTTGCCTGGGCGCCCTGAGAGGCGGCTGTCGGGGCGAGCCCCCCGATGAGCGGGGCGACCGTGCTTTCCGGGAATGCTTCCGTGGCGACGCCCGCGCCGGTGCCTGCCCCCGCGCTCCCCGCGAGAGTCTTGATGGCTCTAGCGGTCGCCATGCCCGCGCCGCCCACGGGGGCCGCGGCGGTAGACCCTACGCCCACACCGGCGCTATGGAGCACCCGCGAGATCCGATCTTCAGGGGCCAGGTTGTCGAGATTCACGCCTGTTCCTCTTAGGAGGCGCTGCGAGGACTGCACATCGCCAGGGATATGCTCGATCACATCGGGCGCCAGATCGGGCCGCCCGAAGGCCGTCGCGGCGGTGCCGACTCCGGCGATCCCGAGATTGATCACGTTCTTGACCGTCTCCATGGGCAGCCCGGGTACGGAAGCGATGCCGGTATTGACGCCGCCGAGAAACGATCCGAAACGAGTCGCGGCATCGGGTGAGTCTTGAGGGGAGGGTTCGACGGGCGCGGCCTCCTCTAACGGCGCGGCCTCCCACCAAGCATCGGTCGTCGCGGCCGGAGCGCTAGGCGGCGGAGGCGCTGTCTCTAAAGGTGCGGCCTCCCACCAGTTCGCCTGGTTCACGGTTTGACCCTGATCTGCCCGGTTGGATCGGTAAACCGTGCGCCAGAGGGGAGCGCGTCGAATTCCGCTTTACTTTGCGGCGCGGAAGGCCCTTGGTCCGGCGCAATCTGAAAGCCCGCGGATGGCGGCTGAAAGCCCGTGGACGGCGGTTGAGCACTCGCGCGCCCCGCCCTTAGAAGGGGCAACGATCCAATTTTAGGAGCGCCACTTTGATACTGCTCCAACGTTCCGGTGTATAGATTCTCATGCCCCTTGGCCCGGCTCTCCACCTCATTCATTAGCTGCCTGCGGGTCGCTGGCGTTAGTCGTCCGCCGCCCTTTATGTACTCCCATTGTCCTAACCATTGTTGCGCGGGAGACCCGGATTTCACCACCATCTCGGTTTCAGACTCACGAACCACGGACTCGGGATCCATGACCTTGGCCGCTGCATAGACCAAATTCATGTCCGCCGCCGGGGTGTCTATATCAACAGCTTCTCGCGCACTTTGTACAATCGGAATCACGGTCTTGTAGTTCTTCACCTCGGGGAGCAAGTTGAATTCTTGGCGTAATCTGGTGTCTTGCGCACCGCCCTCGGCTTGCAGCCGCGCATCCGCACGGGCAAACTTTCCGGCCTCGCTTCTTGCGAACTGCGATTCATCTTGACCTAGACGGGCTTGCGCGACGCCAAGATGCGCCTGCGCTACGCCCTCGCCCGCCTGATTGTGGCGTTGCTGCTCGCCAAACTGGGCTACGTCGAGTTGCTGGGCTGCCTTATCCTTGGCGCTCATGGCAAAGCTGGCGGCGGTCTCTGCAAACGCGGGGGTGCCGCGCTGGCTTTCCAATTTTGCGGCAATACCACCGAGCGCTGGGAAGCGGTCAACGCCGAACTGGAAAGCGCCTAGCACTGCCTGCTCATTGCCGGGATCGCGGGCAACGAACTCGGCCATCTTCATTGCAAAGTCGCCGTCACTATTCCTTGCGTCGGATTGCGCTTTCCCGGTCTGTGCTTCGGCTTTCGCGATCTGAGCGGCGTTCAACGCCTCTTCGCGCTCGCGCGCATACGGCAGCTCGGCGGCCTTGGCCTCGTTAAGCGCGTTGGTCGAACGGTAGTTCTTGAGCTGCTCGGCCTGCGCGAACGTCTCCAGGAAGCTGTTTTGATTGGGTTGGATCCAGCTTTGCGGCATGGCTCAATACCCCCGCATCGCGTTGGTCGGAGCCTGCCCCGGCATGCCTCTAGCCGGGGGCGCCCACGAACGCTGCGCGCCCCCGCGGGCTTGACTGCCGTTCGGGCGAGGGGCCCACATTTGCTCTTTCCATGCATCGACGCTAGGAGGCGGCGATGGGTATGGGCCAGCCGGGGATCCCCATCCCTGAGGTCCGTAGCCAGGCGCGTAGATCGGATCGGTTGGAAACATGTCCTTGGGAACCGGAACCGAAACCCCCGTTGCCGGCCCCTCGGGCACAATGGTGCCGCCTCTCCACTCGCCGGGGGGGACATTGGTAGGCGCCGCCGTATTAAAGCCGCCTGGGGGCGGCGGGGGCGGGGGCGGCGGTACATAATGGGGTATCGCGGGAGGTGCCGGAACCGAAACCCCTGTTGACGGCGGCGGCGGCGCGGCAGCCGCGGCTTGGCTTGCGACATTGGCCCGGTGCCGCCAACCAGTCTTGGGTACCCAAGAGGCATTCCAATTTGAATTCGGCTTCGCTCGTTGCCTCGCTGTCCAGGCTTTTAACCATCCCGCCTGGCCCTGCTGATTGGTCGTCGGTGCATTCCGCCCCGGAGCCGAGACCCCTGGCTGCGGGGGACTCTGATCATTAACCCACCCGCGCCAGCCAGTTTTGGGCGCCCAAGAAGGGTCGTAATTGGGGTTGTTTTTCTTTTGCTGCGCGTGCCATTCCCGTAACCATCCCGCCTGGCCCTGCTGATTGGCCGTCATTGCATTCCTTGGCATCTCAAAATCCTCGTCTTAGTACTTCCACTGTTTTTTCCGCAGGGCTAGGTAATCGTCGTAATTATTTTGCGGATCGCCATAACCGCCGCCCCGCTCGTCGAACGCCCCGAGGCCATAGAGCATGCCCATCTGGCCTACCTGGTTGAACGCGTTGCCGTAGGCGTTGCCCTGGCTCAACTGTCCGGACGCTAATGCATCGGCGGCGGCCATATCCGCACCGCTAGCGCCCTGTGTGCCCCATTGGCTGTTCTGTATCCTGTCTCTGGCCGTTCCCGTCCTAAGGCCGGAGCGTCGGTCAGCAACCTGAAGACCTATACCCTGCTGGCCGAGTAGCGCGTTGTATTTACGCTCGTCCTGATTCCAATCACGCTGGTAACCACCTTCCCACTCATCATGGCCGATACCATAGTCCTCGAGGTAGTTGCCACGGTTTTGTTCATAGTCCTCTATGTGCCGTTGACGACCACGCCCGATACCGGCGGCGGTTATTTCACGTAGCCCGGCGACTGTATTGCCCGACATCAATGAGCCACGGGAGGCGGCCGACTGGTCCCAGGCGCGGACATTCTCATCGAGCTCGGTCTTGTAGAGAGGGTCGGCGTCCAGATGGTTTTGAGTGAACTGCTCGTAATCCTTGTACGGGACGTACTTCGGCTCTTCGACATCGTAGGGCTTGAAGTACTCTCCGAAATCTTCAGCACCACGTTGCTGTGTCTCATGCGCGGCCCGGCCGGTTTCCCACTCGGCCAGCTTGTTGGTTTGCTCCTTGAGCGCCCGCGCCTCAAACCCGGCTTTGGGCTTCATGCCGGGATGCTTCTTTTCCCACTGCGTGCGCAGTTCCGCCCCGGACATCTTAGTGGGCTTGGGAACACCGTACTCTGGCACGTACCCCATATAGCGAGATAAGCCCCGTGTCGCTTGCTCGCCTAGTCGACCATACGGCTTAAAGTCTTTGATGCCACGCCGTTCGGCTTCCCGGAGCATCGCATCATTCTCTCGTTGCGCGTTCTCGTACATGCGACGGGAGGCGAGCGAGGCACCCTGCATCGTACCGCTGGCCTCTGCGGCACCACCCGATTGCATAGCGGCGCCCGCGATGCTGCCGGCGGCGCCGACGCCTGCTGCGACGATGGCGAAGCTCATGGGAGTAGTCCTTGTTTATTTAACATAAATTCCTCGAAATCCTGGTAGGTCGTCGTGACCAGCTCGCGCTCGATCGCGGTGATGTCCGTCTCGGTCGGATTGTTCAGCCGATGCGCCGTGATAAAGCGGCTGTCCTCGTGTGCATAGGCGGCCCGCTTGATGCCGGCCTTGGAGGTGAAAATATTGATGCCCGTGTAGCGGCGCTCGCCGGTCTCGTCGTAGACGCTCACATCACCCAGCAAGATCACAACGTGATCGCACCGGTGTATGTAGCCCGTGGCTACCGTGCCGGCGGGTAGCTTGAGCTCGCGCACGTAGACGCCCCCGGCAAGGTAGTGGCTGGTAAGCTCGGGGATCGCCAGTTGATTGTCGAGGCCCTGAATCGCCGCCTCTAACGCGAACACACGATCGCGGGGCGGCAATTTGCCCAGGTTCGAGCCTGCCCCGTCAGGCCATCGCCCCGGCGAAAGCCGGGGGAAAGCCGGGGCGGCGGGAAGCACCGAGGGCACCGTGGTCATACGGCCACCCCGTCGGCGTCCACCCAGGCGGTATTGGCCGCGTTTCGCCAGATCGGGCGCCCCACTCCGGCGGCGAGCGAGGTATCGAAATAAAACCTGCCCGTGAAGAGCCCTTGCGTCGGCCGGTTCGCCGTCGTGCCCGATTGCACCGAGGCGTTGACGAGGAGTTGCACCTTACTGAGCCAGGCCGCCCAGGCCGAGGGCAGCGCACCGGTGCTATCCGCGATCGGGGCCTGCGGATGCGGGGTTAAGTCCATCAGGCTGTCCCCCGCTCGGCGAGCAGCGCCGCGCCTAAAAGCACGACTTTTATAGGGTCCGTGATCCGTACACGGAAAACCGTATCCCTGGTCCTACCCAGCCGCCGCCAGCGCGCGCGCGTGCGGTACTCTCCGATCTTGCCGGCTGAGGTCCACCGCTCGACGCCCCACGTGTGGCCTGCGTCGTGGGATATGCTCAGCATGACTTGCGGGTCCGATCCCTGGCCCGTGGCCAGCCCGGCCCCGGTTTCCATGTCGAGCCGCAGCTCGCTCATGAACAGCGCGTCATAATCCGCGGAGTAAGAATGGCCGCTTTGAATCTCGCGCGCGATCTCGGCGCCGTTGTCGGCGTAAACGTCCGGGCTCAGCGTGTAAATCTTGCCGTTGCTGTAATCGGCCACTCGGATAGCCCCCAAGTGCTGCGCCGAGAGCTCGGCGCGGTGGCGGGTAATGCCCGCTGATTCCAATTCAGACCACGCGCCCGTCTTGCCGTCGTAGAGCCAGCTTTTGCCCGCCGTCGGGAAATTGAGCTGAAACATCGCATGCCCCGAAAGCATGTAGCTAAAACCGGTCGCATCCGCAAACGCGCTGTAGCCGTTGATCGCCTGATCCAGATCGGGCGGCGATACGCGGGCGGCCTGCATGCCGGTCAACCGGATCACCGACACCTGGCCGAGCCGATTGCGGCCAAGAAAAATCACGGTCTCGTCGAATTTGCACAGCGACCAGCGGGCGGCCAATCCCCACTCTTGCGTTGTGCCCTGCACGCGCGCGAATGGCACGGGGGAGGTGCCGACGTTCGACCAGATCTCCAGCGTAAATTCGCCGAAGAGCCCGAGGAGCCCGCGTTCGGCGATCACAGCCGTGAGGCGGTCGGGGTTGCTCTCAGCCGTAGCGAAGGAGGTCGATTGCCAGTTGAGCCCGGCGTAGCCGTCGCTGAAATTGAACTGGCCGGATACGGTCTTCGAGACGATGAAATAGCCATCCAGAAACGTGACGGTATCCGAGATCACCGCATCGGCATCGGTGACGGCGGTAAACGCGAGCGTGGTGAGGTTGTAGACATAACCCTTGCTCACGCCGTCGGCGACGAACACCTCGACGCCGTTATCGGCCATCGACACCCGGCCGGTCGTGCTCGTCAGCGTGCCGCGGCTGGTCGCGACCGCGGCGTTATTTATTTCCCAAAACGTGCCCCTGTGGCATACGTAGAGGAAATCGCCGACCGCGTGCATCCCGCGCGCGGGCGTGTCGCCAAGGTCATAGAAGCTCGCGAGGCCTGGCGTCGGGTGCGCGGACACCTTCGACTTATCGCCCTCAGGATCTATTTCTAAATATAAATTTAGGCGCCTTTGGGCGCTCAAATTCAAGCTGCGTCCTTGGAGGCCGAGGCCGAGGAGTGGGATCTGCATGGGACTGCTTACTCCTCCGCGATCCGGTTGCCGGCGCACTCGATGAGCCAGCCAACACGGTGCGCGACCGCACCGCACCCCTGTACCGCAAGGCCGGTGAAAATCAAAAACGCTCCGCAGGCGACGCGCAGATAGTGCATTGCTCAGGCCCCCGTAGTTATGTTGAAGCCGCTGTGTCCGCCGCCCCCGAACGCCGCGTGCGCGACGCTGAGCTTCGGCGTGCGGGCATTCAGGCGCTTGATCGCGGCGAGGCTGTCGGTCGCGAGCTTCACGAGAAGCGCGCTCGGCGTCTTGTTGTAGCCGGGCGCCAGCTCGATGGCGAGATTGCTCTTGATGGCCCGGAGATAGCCCGCCGGCAGCACGACCGTCGTCGTTAAAGCCGCGAAGGATTGCAGCGCCTTGAGCGAGTTCAGGTAAACCGTATATACCGCGTCCGGAACGCCGATGAGCGACACCGTGCCGTTGGCCACCGAGGGCGTGTAGTGCAGGTATTCCGGCCGGTATCGGGTCGTCTTCAGTGGGATCGCGTCGTACTCCTCACGGTTGAGCACCATGAGCGGCGTGTCGTTAGCTGACGAGTCGCGCAGGAAGGCCGACTCGATGCGCAGGGGACGGGCGGTGTTCCAGGTCGCTCCGGATCCGATGGTGTACGAGGCTGTGCCGCTGACCGTTGCAAATCCTTCCTGCAAAATCTGATAGACGGCGAGGGACTCGTTGCTCCAGCTCTCGAGCATCTCGTTAAGCTTGCGCAGGCCGTGGCTCGACTCGGCCGTGGTCAACGGTTCGAGCGGGTCAATCGCGCCGATGTCGGCGAGGGCGTCGGAAATTATGTCTGATGCTGTGGCCATTTAACGCTTCCGCTTCTTCGCGGCCTTCTGCGCCTGGTCAATAGCGTCCTTGGCGGCCTCGGCTTGCGGAGCGGCCTCGGTGATGGCCTTATATGCCGCATCGCCCGCGAGGGCCGCGGCTTGAAGCTCGACATCGATATTATCGATGGCCCGCAGCGCCGCGCCGGGCGAATCGCGCCAGCCCAAGGCCTCGGCGGCCTCGAGGGCGTCCTCGGTGACAAAAAGCTTCGCGCCCTGCGTGGCGTGGTAGAGCCAGGTTGGTCCTTGCGTCATATGCGTTAGTCCTCATTTCCTAGAAATCCTTCGTCTTCAGCTTCACGATGAGCCGATGTCCCTTCTTGTCGAACAGCGCTTCCGCGGGACGGCCGACCAGCCCTTCCGCCGGTCTCCCGGCCGTGCCGATTTTCGAGGGGAACCCCTCTCGAACCATCTCCGTCGCTTCAGCGAGCGTCATCTCGCCGATGAGCGGCACGAGATCCAGCCTGAGCTTCGCGCCCACGTCTCGCACGTTCTCGTCGCTCAACCACCAGTCATGCGCGCACTGATCACGAACGGCGACATCGAACAGAATCAGCCGTTTCTCTGGCGAGTAGTCGCCGCCACCCTTTTGAATCCCCGCCCCATAGCCCTCCCCGTAGAGGACCACCGCATGCGCTTCGGGCTGTGATGGAAACGCGGCGCGCAGCAAGGCGGGCGTGATGTGCTCGTAGAGCCATCTGAACAGGTCCGCGTGTATTTGCGCGTTGTCCGTCCTGCCGCTGAATACGACCTTCCCGAACTGCCAGATCGCCCGGATGTTCGTGCCGTCGATTTTCTCGCTGAACACCCACGGGTTGACGAGCCCGTACACGCGGTTCTTGAGCACGAGCGGCTGTTTGAGCCGGTGCGTCCGGTCATCGCGCTCGTAGAGGGTCTCGATCTTGTGATACTCGCTCATAGTCGCTACCGCCTGGTTGCCGCTGCATGAACTCATGATAATTGCCGGCGTACACCTTATCCGCCGAGTGATGGTTCAGGTTCAGGTCCGGCACCAGCCAGATCTCACCGCCCGCCGCCCGCCAGTTCCTAGAGAAAGCCATGTCCTCGCCGAACCAGACGCCCTTGTGCGCGCCGTGGTTGAAGAGGTCGATCGAGTACCTGTCCGGATCTCCGTACAGGAGCTCGGGATAGGCGCGCATGAACCGCTGGATCGCGGCCTTGGTGACCTTCAGGAACCCGGCCGGCACCGAGTGGGCTTTGATGCATCCGTCTTCGCGGGTGATCGGCCGGTGGTCGCCATGGACGCAGACGGCGCCCATGTACGCTTCCTCGTCCTTCTTGTAGCGATAGGTCCCCGCGACGACGTCGCCCTCGGTTTCGAGGAGAGTTAGAAGATCCTGCGGTTGCCAGGAAAGATCGTAGTCCAGGAAAACGATAACATCGGCTTTGGCGTCGAGCGCCTTGCGCAGCATCGTCGCGCGGGCGACCGATATGTAGGGGCATCCGACCTCAAAGACGGCCGCCTCGTCCCAACCCGCCGCGACAATCAGCGGAATGGATGCCTCGAGCGCCTGCAAGTAGGGGTCCGTGGGCCGCGTGAGCGTGGCAGTTGCGAATACGGCCTTTTTCTTCACGCCTTCACTTCACGGCCACACCTATCAAGTTATGGCACGGGCCGGTACGCCGCGTTTCCACGTGGCTGAACCCGGCTTCCGCCAGAGCCTTGGCCAGCGTCGCTTGAACAAAGGCGTTGTGATGCGCCATGTGCGGCATCGCGGCCAGCAACGGCCGGAAGCCGTAGTAAAGATCCAATCCCGTGATCGGGCCGACGGGCGCATCGAACAGCACATCTTCGGTTGGGCTTACGCCCTCGCAATCGGGCACAATCAGCACGGCGCAACCGCCGGGTACCAGCACACGCAGGAACTCCCTGAGCGCCTGGCCTGCCTCATGGGGATAAATGTGCTCAAGAGCATGAGAGCAATAGACCGCATCGAATGAGCCGATGTTGCCCATCTCGGTCATGCTCGCGACGATGTCCGGCTTGTGGATCGGGTCGATGTCTAGACGGACTTCTTCGACATCATCGCCGAAGAACGGTGGAAGATGATCCACGCCGCAACCCACATGAAGACATTTCAAAAACGTAACGGCTTACGCAGATCCTTTCCAGAGCCCCAGGGCCGTAAGCGTGTTCATAATTTCGATGATCGAGGCTTTCGTGAGCGTGTCGATAGCGGTCGATGACGCGGTCGAAAGAGTCGTCGTATTCTGTGCGGCGAGCGCGCGCTGGGCGATGGGGGTGACGCCATAAAACGAGATCAGGTCCGTGGTTCCCTGGCCGAGCGACGTGCCGCCGGTGCTGCCGTCGGATAATTGTTTCTCGATTGCCATTTCAATTTCTCTCCGCAATAGAGGGGGTCGATACGCCCCCGGAGCGGCCTATTCTAGCCGATGTGCCGCAAAAATAATGGGGGCCAGAGCCCCCATCATTATTGACGCCGTACGCTTAATTGTTAGCAAATCTAACCGCGAGCTGCGGTCTGGTAGCTGTATATCCATACAGCACATCCAGCCTTGCGGGGAATTTGTCGTTGTTGATGTCGTACTGACGCACGATTCTCATGCTGATCCCGTCGAACACCTCGCGCGCGGAGAAATCCACGCCCTTCGGCATGACCAGATCGGCAAAAGCCACGGTTGCGAAGTCTTCCTGGTACAGCATGGAGACCCCGTAGGACGCGGATGCACCGCCGTGCTTGACGATAAGTGCGTTGTCGACCGCGAACGCGGAGATATTCTGACGAGGGCCCACCAACACCATCGCGGGGCTGATGGATAGCGAGGTCGCACTTGCGCCTGAGTTGGCCGTGACCACGAACGTCTTGAGGTTGCCCGTGTCCACCTTGGTCTCAGGATGGACCGAGTTGGTCCCCGCTATGGTGATGATATCGCCTGCGAGGAATGTAGCGGTTCCGGTGTCAACGGTTAAGGTTGAACCAGCCACCTGCGTGCCGTTCGCCTGATAGCCAGACACCGTGCCGGCCGTGCCGCTCACGTGAACCGGCAGGATCGTATTTTCCATGAAGTCGAAGCCGGCGGTCCGGCCCATCGTACCCTCAGAATACTGCTTGGTCACCGCCTTGCTGTCGTGGAACAAGCCTTTAAGGATATCGATCATGTCCACGGTCGCCTGAGAGGCTGTGAATCAATTGTCATTTGACGGTAGTTCAGACACTGATATGACCGTCGGTCGACGCGTTGAGGTAGGTTTCGCATCCGAGCGGTATGTGTCGGAGGCGGCAACGATAGGC
>Ga0136613_10000880_pt1 | contig 14745 bp, 12 predicted proteins | sample AntDrymUQ2722106_2_FD_106649 | JGI IMG/M metagenome (GOLD analysis project Ga0136613, IMG submission 106649) | Polar desert sand microbial communities from Dry Valleys, Antarctica - metaG UQ272 (21.06) | ecosystem: Environmental > Terrestrial > Soil > Desert | place: Antarctica: Dry Valley... | reverse complement strand
GTCCCGCCTCGGCCGTCTCGACTTCGAGCAGCCCGATCTCGACGCCTTTCCCTGCCTCCGGCTCGCCTACGACGCAGGTAGAGCCGGCGGTGCCGCCCCTGCCATCCTCAACGGCGCCAACGAGGTAGCGGTGGCTGCGTTCCTCGACGGGCGGATCCCCTGGCTGGGAATCGCCGACGTGGTCGCCGACGCGCTCCAGGCGGGATCCGGGAACGTCGATGCCGTCGAAGACGTTCTGGAAGCTGACCGGGTCGCGCGCGAGCGCGCCCAGGCCGCCGTCGAGAAGCGAGCTGCTGCGTGAAGGACCCCCTGGAAGAGACCACCGAGGGCGCTGACCGTCAGGGGACGGTCGGCCTCGCGGTCGTCGTCATCGCGGCCCTGCTCTTTCTGACGTTCCGATACCCGTGGGTGATGGGGATCATCGCCGGCCTCGTCCTCCTCATCATGCTGCACGAGGCCGGGCACTTCATCGTCGCCCGCCGGGCCGGTATGAAGGCGACCGAGTTCTTCCTCGGATTCGGGCCCCGCATCTGGTCGTTCAAGCGCGGCGACACCGAGTACGGGGTCAAGGCCATCCCTGCCGGTGGTTACGTCCGCATCATCGGGATGAACAACCTCGAGGAGGTTGACCCCGCCGATGAGCCGCGCACCTACCGGCACGGCACCTTCGGCCGGCGGATGGCGGTGGTGCTCGCCGGCGTGACGGTGAACTTCATGCTCGCGCTGCTCCTGTTCTTTGTTGCTTTCGCGGCTCGCGGCGTTCCTGACGGTCCGAGCACCACCATCGACGAGGTGGTCGCAGGGACGCCGGCGGCTCGGGGCGGGCTCGAGTCGGGCGATCGCATCGTTGCCATCGACGGCCATCCGGTCGACGAATGGGACGACGTGCCCGAGGCGATCGAGACTCGTGCCGGCGAGCGCACCGAATTCGTCATCGAGCGGGAGGGACGTCAGCAGACGCTCACCATCACCCCTCGAGAGCGCAGCGCCACCGACAACAGCGGCTTTGTCGGCGTCGCGCCGAAGAACGCTTTTCGGTCGCTCGGCATCGTGGGAGCGGCCCGCGAGTCGGTCGAGATGATCGGGCGTGGGACGGCGGGAACCGTCGACGGGCTCGTCGACTTCTTCTCCGCCTCCGGCCTCTCGCGGTTCTCCGACGACATCACCGAATCGACCCCGAGCGGCGGAGGTAGCGGCGGCGGCGGTGCAACCGTCGACCGACCCGTCGGGATCATCGGCATCGTCGATATCGGGGGCGAGTTGGCCGACGGCAACGTGTGGGTCCTGCTCGAGCTGCTGGCCGTTCTCAACCTTGTCGTTGGCCTCTTCAATCTGATCCCGCTGCCACCGTTCGACGGTGGGCACGCCGCGGTCGCGTGCTACGAGCAGATCGCCTCCAAGGTGCGGGGTCGAACGGTCCGGGTCGACTATCGCAAGCTCATGCCGGTGACGGCGGTGGTCTTGATGGTGTTCCTCACGCTCGGCTTGTCGATCATGTATCTCGACATCCGACACGCCATCGGCGGATAGACGCGTGCACGAACGACGGAAGACCCGCCAGATTCAGGTCGGACCGGTCGCGGTCGGTGGCGACGCGCCCGTCTCGGTCCAGTCGATGACGACCACCAAGACCGCCGACGTCGAAGGCACGCTCGCCCAGATCTATGCCCTCGCCGGCGCCGGGGCCGACATCGTGCGCTGCACCTGCAACGAGGAGGAAGCGGCCGAGGGCCTGGCCCAGATCGTCCCCCGTTCGCCGGTGCCGCTGGTGGCCGACATCCACTTCCAGTACAAGCTCGCCCTCGCCGCCATCGAGGCGGGGGTGCAGGCGCTGCGCCTGAACCCGGGCAATATCCGCAAGCCCGAGCAGATCAGGACCGTCGCCCGCGAGGCCAAGGACCGGAGCCTGCCGATCCGCATCGGGGTGAACGCCGGCAGCCTCGATCCCGACATTGCCGAGCGTCACGGCGGCGCCACTCCCGAGGCGTTGGTGGCGTCGGCCCAGCGCGAGCTCGCTTACTTCGCCGACGTCGACTTTGAAGACGTGAAGATCTCGGTGAAGGCCTCGAATGTGCCGGTGATGATCGACGCCTACCGGCTCCTCTCCGAGACCGTCGACTACCCGCTCCACCTCGGTGTCACTGAGGCGGGACCGCCGCCGGCCGGGCTGGTGAAATCGACCGCCGGGATCGGAACGCTCCTGGCCGAGGGCATCGGCGACACCATCCGCTTCTCGCTCACCGCCGACCCGGTCGAGGAGGCCCGCGCCGGCCGCCAGCTGCTCGAGGCCCTCGGGCTGCGCGAGCGCAAGGGACTCGACCTGATCGCGTGCCCATCGTGCGGACGGGCCGAGGTCGACGTGATCCGCGTGGCCAAGGACGCCCAGGCCGCGCTGGAGGACCGCAAGATCCCGCTCCAGGTCGCGGTGATGGGCTGCGTGGTGAACGGGCCGGGCGAGGCCCGCGACGCCGACCTCGGCATCGCCGCCGGCCGCGGGAAGGGCCATCTGTTCGTGAAGGGCAAGGTCGTACGGGTGGTGCCCGAAGCCGAGATGGTCGATGCATTGGTCGCGGAAGCCGAGCGGATAATGGAGGAGGGCGTCGAGGCCGTGCTGGCGTCGGCCGACGCCGGTGCCGAAGCCGAGGCCGAGGCCACCCGCGACGAGCTCCTCCAGATCCAGGGCACCGACGCCAACGACGACGCCGGGAAGATCGAGCGCATCCGCGAGGTCGCCGAGTAGGCCCGGTTCGAAGGTGCTGGTGACGCGCGCGCCGGTCGCGTCTAGGGCAGGTACTGCACCCCATCGACCTCGAGGTCCTCGACGATCGCCTTGACGGCCACCCGCGAGGCGCTGGCGGAGGTCACGGCCTTATCTGTCGGCGATCACGAGGCGGTATCCGACATCGAGCTCGTCGAGATCGAGGAGCTCGGCGTTGCGCTCGTGCCACGCGCCGGAGCGGAGGTCAGCCTCCAACCGCTTCACGGCCCGTCCCGCGATGCCGTCAGTCATCAGGGCCAGGCCCGAGATCGAGGCTCGGACCTCGGGATCGAGGTAGGCCTCGGGACGGCGCCAGTACGCGCCCCCGAACCCGTCGGTGCAGTCGTGAGGGACGGGTACGGGCTCGATCCGAGTCGGCTCCATGAGCGCGCGGGCGGTATCGAGCGTGGCGACACTGCGTTCCCACTCGGACATCTCGGGCACGTAGTCGCGGACGAACCAGAAGTTCGAGGCGTAGAACTCGACGTCCCAGGTCAGCACGACCTGGCGTCGCGAGACCCGAGCCAGCTCGGCGAGGCCACCCTTCGAGTCGGACCAGTGCTGGAGTGAGAGCAGCGCGATGGCGGCGTCGAACGCGGCGGTGGCGAACGGCAGGGCCTCCGCAACGCCGCGGACGACGGGTGCCGACCCGCGGGGGCGCTGGCGGATCATCACCTCCGACGGGTCGACCCCGACCCAGCTGCGGTCGGGGAGCTCGTAGGAGCCGGTCCCGGCGCCGACGTTGAGCACGGTGCGGGCGTCGCCGAGCGCGGCGGCGATGTGGGCGGCGATGCGCGGGTCGGGGCGGCGGCGGTCGGCGTAGCCCACGCCGATGCGGTCGTAGACCGGTTCCGTGTTGGTCACCCGCGCCCCAGCCTCCGGTCCTGCCACCACTTGCGCAGACCGGCCGCCGACCCCGCGTCCAACTGCTGTGCCCGCAGCTTCTCCTCGAGCGCGGAGTCGAGGGGCGCGAGGTCGCCGAGCACCCACGAGAGCAGGCGGTCGGCCAGGGCGGGGTTGCGGGGAAGCACTGGGCCATGAAGATACGTGCCCACGAGCCGGTCTCGTAGGACCCCGTCGGACCCGTCGCCGTTGCCGCCACCCGTCAGCACCCGCCCCAGCGGGCGCTCGCCCGCCCCGAGGGTCGTACGCCCGCCATGGTTCTCGAAGCCGGTCAGGATCGGGAGCCCCTCGGCGGGCTCGACCACGATCTCGCCGATGAGGCGGGGGGAACCGGCCCGGGTCACCGCGTCGACGAGACCGAGGCCGTCGATGGACTCGCCGTCGCCGGTGTCGTAGCGGTGGCCGATGAGCTGGAACCCGGCACACACCGCCAGCACGGCGGCGCCGTTGTCGCGGGCGCGCCCGATGCCGGCCGCCGAGGCGCGCATGCCCGCCGCCGCCATCGACTGGGGGTCGTCCTCGCCGCCGCCGAAGAGGTAGACGTCGAGCGAGTCGGGGATCGGCTCGCTCGCGGGCACCTCGACCAGCTCGGCGTCGTGACCGCGCCAGCGAGCCCGCTGGACGAGCACGACCGCGTTGCCGCGATCACCGTAGGTCCCGAGCAGCTCGGGGTAGATCAGGCCGACTCGCAGCGTGGAATCGCTCATCGTTCCCTCACCCGTATCGGCGGTACAGGGCCGAGAACTGGGTGTACGACGCGAGGACCGCAACCTCGTCGCCTTCGAGCCGGGCGGCGGCCTTGACGGGATCGCGCTCGACGAGATGCTCGACCTCGGCGTAGCGGAGCCGGACGGCGACATCGAGGACGCGCTCACCCGCGGCGGCGACGGGGTGACCGCGCAACAGCTCGTAGGGGACGTCCCAGAGCCACGACGGGTCCTTGCCGTCGGCGACGCGCGCGTTCACCGCGATCACGACCGCACCCGACCGGGATGCGACGTGGTGAAGCACTTCGCTCCAACCGGCCGGGTTCTTGGCCAGGAAGATGTGGAGGGGGCGGCCGTCGTCGAGCGCGACCGTCCGGTAGCGGCCGGCGACGGTCGAGATCTGTGCTGCTGCCGCGGCCGCGTCGCGTGCCGGCACACCGAAGTGGGTCGTGGCTGCGGTGATCGCGAGGACGGCGTTCGCCCGGTTCCAGCGGCCGGGGAGCGCGAGGTCGAGCGGGACGCGCTCGCCGTCGAGCACCAGGTTCCCGTCGGCGTCGAGGCGGTGCGGCGTCGACGGCTGGGTGAAGCCGCACCGGGTGCAGTCGAACCCGTGGTCCGACCAGCGCAGCAACGCGCCACAGCTCGGGCAGGTGGCGGCGTCGTTGCGCCAGCCGGCGCCGAGCTCGACCCAGGTGGTCTTGGCCGGGGTAGCGGCCCACACGACGTGAGGGTCGGACGAGTTGGCGACGATCCGCAGGTCGGGGTGAGCCTCGGCCACCTTGCGCCAGCTGTCTGCGACCGCGTGGACTTCGCCGTAACGGTCGAGCTGGTCGCGACTGAGGTTGCCGAGTACGAGCAGCTCCGCGTTGAGTGGATCGACGACACGGGGAACCACCCGCTCGTCGACTTCGAGCACGGCGGCGCCGGGTCCGTCGGCGCTCGCAAGGGTGGGCGCGATGCCGGAGGTGAGGTTGGCGCCGGTCGAGTTGCTGATCACCGGCTGGCCCGCGGCCTCGAGCGCGGCCGCGAGCAGACGGGTCGTCGTCGTCTTGCCGTTGGTCGCCGAGACGAGCGCGACCCGTTGGCCCTGCGCCAGCTCGCCGAGCGCGTCGGGCGCCAGCGCGTTCAATACCCGGCCGCTGATCGTCGCCCCCGCACCTCGACCGGTAACTCGCGAGGCCCATCCGGCGAGCTTCCCGGCCGCGACCGCGAGGCGTGTCCGCGCCGAGACCGTCACGTGCGCTCGCACCAGTAGGCGTCGAGCCGGTACGGGATGGCGAGCTCCGTCCGCCCCTGGGTCTCGGGATGGGTGGTGAGCACCGCGCGCACCTCGGCCAGCACCGCATCACGGCGCCCCTCCGAGAGCACGGCGACGTGGCTGACGCCGCGGAACCGGTCGACGACCAGCTCGAGGGTCAGCGACTGCGCGTGGCGGAAGGTGGCGTCGTGCATGGGGCCGAAGCCGGGCCGGTCGCCCAGCGCGGCGTCGCGCCACTGCTCGTGGTCCCGCCACGGGGCCCGCTTCTCGACCCCGTCCATGATCGACCACAGGAGGTCGACCCAGTCGACCGAGCGGTCGCGGGCGTTCCAGATGATGCCGACGCGTCCACCCGGTCGGAGGACACGCGCAAACTCCGCGAACGCAGCCTCGGCGTCGAACCAGTGGAACGCCTGGGCGACCGTCAGCGCGTCGAGGGTGCCGCGGGCGATCGGGATGGCCTCGGCCGATCCGCCGACGACGGGGACCTCCGGCAGGACCGCGCGCAGGGCATCCCGCATCCCGGCGACCGGCTCGACCGCGATGACGTCGGCGCCGGTCGGCGTCAGGAGGCGGGTGAGCTTGCCGGTCCCGGCGGCGAGGTCGATGACGGTGGCGTCGGGCGTGATGCGCAGCGCGTCGACGAGCCAGGCGACGGCCTCGGGCGGGTACGACGGCCGCGACCGCTCGTACGTCTCGGCCTCGGTCCCGAAACCCTGCTGCGCGACCTCGTGGACAGTCACGGGCTCATTCTGGCCGAACTGGTGTCGGAAACGCGCCGCAAGTCGGCGCGTTTCACGCGCCAGAACAGGGCGATCAGCCGTGGAGGCCGCACTCGATCTTGTCGGTGCCGGCCCAGCGCCCGGCGCGGGCGTGCTCGTCGTCGCCCACCGGCTGTGTGCACGGCCAGCACCCGATCGAGACGTAGCCCTGCTCGCGCAGCGGGTGGACGGGCAGGTTGCGGTCGCGGCCGTAGCCCTCGACGTCGAGGTCGGTCCACGTCGCCAGCGGGTTCACCTTCACCAGTCCCTTGCCGACGTCGTAGCTGACGATTGGCGCCTTCGCCCGGGTGGGTGCCTCCGACCGGCGCAGTCCGGTCATCCACGCCGACTTTCCCTCGAGGGCGTGAGCGAGCGGGTCGATCTTGCGCACCTGGCAGCAGCCGTCGGGGTCGGTCTTCCAGCGGTCGTCCGGCTCCACCTCGGGGTGCGTGATCGTGAGGTTCAGCGAGTACCGCTCGCGCAGGCTCTCGACGTACTCCAGCGTCTCGGGGAAGTGGTACTGGGTGTCGAGGAACACGACCTCGATGTCGAGCGCGACGCGGATCGCCATGTCGAGCAGCACGCAGTCCTGGCCCGACATCGCCAGCACGAGTGAGTCGCCGTAGCGCTCCCACGCCCACGCGACCACCGACGACGCCGGCGCGTTCTCGAACGACTTCGAGACCTCCGCCAACTCGGCGAGGTCCGGCACCTCGTGGGCGCGCGCGGCGACCGGAGCGAGCGGAGGCGAGCGGAGTTCGCTCGCCAGCGAGCGAGCGCCCGCGGCGGAGGTATCCTCCGTCGCAGCGAGCGAGCGAGACAGGTTGGCCGAGCTCACGTGGCGCACTCGCTGTCGCCGACGTCGGCGACGTAGGGACCGGTCTCGTCGAAGTCGACGTAGAAGTCGGGGTTTGCCTCGGGCTCGGGGAACTCGTCGAGCTCCTTGAGCAGCGTGCCGACGCCGGCTGCGCCTCCGGAGCGGTCGAGCCATTGGCCGAACGTCTCGCCGGCCTCGCGCTCTTCCGCGAACTTCCCGACCACCCTCACGACCGCCTCCGACGCCCGCTTGGCCGGGAGCTTGACCGCTTTCTGGCCGAAGTCGATCTCGGTGTGGCCGACCCGTCCGCCCAGCAGCATCTGGTACCCAGGGGCGGCCCGACCGTGGGCGCGACGCTCGAGCCCGACGAAGCCGATGTCGGAGATGTGGTGCTGGCCGCACGAGTTGGTGCAGCCCGAGATGTTGACCCGCACCCCGCCCACCTCGGCGAGGCCCGACATCTCGAGCGCCCGGCCGATGTCGTCGGCGAGGCCCCGCGACTGGGTCACCGCGAGGTTGCAGGTGTCGGCGCCGGGGCAGGCGACGACGTCGCGGGCGAGCTCGGCCCCGGGCTCGGCCATGTTGATCTCGGCCAGCCGGACGTAGAGCGGGTTGAGCTGCTCCTCGGTGAGGCCGCGCAGCGCGAAGTTCTGGCGGTTGGTGACGCGCACCTCGAGGTCGAAGTCGCGCTGGATATCGGCGAGGGCGCGGAACTGGTCGCCGGTGATGTCACCGAGCCGGCAGTACGCGTACGCGCTGACCGTCCCGTTGGCCCGGCCCCGTACGACGTTGGCGTTCTCCCATTTCTCGTACGGGTTGAGGCCGAGGAACTGCACCGGCGACTCGCCCACCGGGGTGACGGGCCCGGTGCCCATGCCCGCGGGCGCGTCGCCGTGCTCCTGCACCGGCTCGGGAAGCCCCCCGGCGTACGACGACGCCGCCGGCAGGAACTTGCGCTCTTTGAACACGCGCTCGCGCAGCTCGTCGATGCCCATGGTGTCGACCAGCCACTTCATGCGCGCCCGCAGCTTGTTGTCGCGGTTGCCGTAGTGGTCGAAGACGCGGACGAGGGCCTCGAGGGTGGGCATGAGCTGCTCGCGGGGCGTGAAGTCCTCGAGCGCGAGCGCGGGGTGGGGGTTGGCGCCCAGGCCGCCGGCGATGAACACCTTGAAGCCGGGTTCGACGGTGCCGTCGGGTCGAGGCTGGTTGACCGCGATCACACCGACGTCGTTGAACATCGCCTGGCCGCAGTCAGTGACGCAGCCCGAGAAGTTGATCTTGAACTTGCGCGGCAGCCGCTGGGCGTAGGGGTTACGGAGGAAGAAGTCGGTCGTCGCTTGCGCCCACGGGCTGATGTCGAGCACCTCGAACGGGCACGCGCCCGCGAGGTGACAGCCGGTGACGTTGCGGACGGTGTCGCCGCAGGCCTCCCGGGAGGTCAGGCCCACCGACGCCAGCAGGCGCACGACCTCGGGCGTCTGCTCGAGCTGCACGAAGTGGACCTGGACGTTCTGGCGGGTGGTGAGGTGGCCCCAGCCGCGCGAGTACTCGTCGGAGATGTGGCCGAGCATCTCGAGCTGCTCGGGGTCGAGCCGGCCGTGGGGGACCTTGACCCGGACCATCTGGTGGTGGCCGCCCTGCCGCTGGCCGTAGATGCCCTGGTTCAGCCGGAAGACCCGGAACACGTCCTCCTCGATCTCGCCCGCGAGGTACCGGCGCACGCCGTCCTCGAACTTGTCGAGCTCGTCGGCGATCTCGGGCTCGAGCGGTCGGGCCTGCAACTCTTTGATGTCGATGGCCATCACATGGCTCCTTCGCTCGGCGCCGGGATACCCGGCGCCGACCCTTCGGGAATGCTCATCCGCACGGTGGCTGTCCTCCCTTACCGGGAAGCGTCGATGAGAAGTTGGCCGATCTCGGGCCGGGTGAACTCGACCGGCGGGAGCTCACCCGCGGCCAGGAGCTCGCGCACCTTGGTGCCCGAGAGGTGGACGTGTTGGTCGGGGTCGTGGGGGCAGGTCTTGCCCGACGCCATCGACCCGCACGCGGCGCAGTAGAAGGAGTGCTCGAAGAAGACGGGGGTGATGCCGAGCTCCTCAGTGCCGATCTCGCGCAGCAGGTCCTGCGCGGCGTAGGTGCCGTAGTAGTCACCGACGCCGGCGTGGTCGCGCCCGACGATGAAGTGGGTGGCGCCGTAGTTGCGCCGGCAGATCGCGTGGAAGACCGCCTCGCGCGGGCCGGCGTAGCGCATCGGAGCGGGGAACAGCCCGAGCAGCGCCCGGTCGGCGGGGTAGTAGTCGTCGAGCAGCGCCTCGTAGCAGCGCAGGCGCACATCCGCGGGGATGTCGTCGCCCTTGGTCTCGCCCACGAGCGGGTGCACCAGCAGCCCGTCGACCGACTCGAGCGCGACCTTGGTGAGGTACTCGTGCGCGCGGTGGATGGGGTTGCGGGTCTGGAATGCCACCACCGTGCGCCAGCCCCGCTCGGCGATGGCGGCGCGCACCGCGGCCGGCGACGCCGGGTGGCGGTCGAAGGGGGCCGGAAGCGCGAGCGCGGAATGGTCGGCTTCGACGACGACCTTGCCACCGACCCGCCACGGGCCACCGTCGAGCACGACCGCCACGCCGGGGTGGGCGGGATCGTCGGTGCCGAACACCGCCTCGACCTCGGCGACCGGGTCGACCTTGTAGACCTCGGGCTCGGCGAGGGTGCCGACGACGTCGCCGTCCGGCGTCAGCAGCTCGACCTCGTCTTGACCGCGTAGCTCGGCCGCCTCGTGTACGTCGACCGCGGGCGCGATCGGGAACGGCCACAGGTGACCCGACGCCAGGCGCATGCCGGCGACGACGAACGCGTGGTCGTCCTCGCCGACGAAGCCGTCGAGGGGGTCGTAGGCGCCCCACGCCAGCAGGCGCAGGTCGGAGAGGTCTCGGGCGGTGAGGCGGATGGCGGGCATGACGGCGCGGCGGCTCCTTCGGGGGGGCGGTGAGGGCGGGCGCGCGGCTTAGAGGGCGCGACCCGGCGCGGGGCGACACATCTCGTCCCGGACCTCGTGGGGGGTCCGGCCCATGGAGATGCTGGCGGCGCCGACTGCGCGGATCACGCCTTGAAGACTAGCGGCTCCGGGCCTGAAATACCACCAGACAGGTCAGGAATTGTCGGCCCCCGTAGGCTGTTGACGTGCCGACCACGACGGCCGCCGACGGGACCGCGGTCGCCTACGAGGTCGACGGGTCGGGGCCCTTCGTCCTGCTCGTGCACGGGATCACCGAGGACCACACGACGTGGGACCCGATCGTCGAGCGCCTGCGGGACGAGTTCACCTGCGCTCGCCTCGATCTGCGGGGCCACGGCCGCTCGGCACCGGCGGCCGACTACGACTCCTTCAGCACTGTCGGCGACCTCGCCGCCACCGTCGAGGCGGTCGCGGCGCCCGATCCACCGGTGATCATCGGTCACTCCCTGGGCGGGTTCCTGGCCACCATCTATGCGGTCACCGGGGCGGGGCAGCTTCGAGCAGTCGTGAACGTCGACCAGTCGCTGCGGCTCTCGGACCTTGCGCAGCTCGTGCGACCGCTCCAGGCGGACCTGCGGGGACCCGCGTTCGCGGACGTGTTCGGCGCGATTCTCGACTCGCTCGGTGCCGACCGTCTCGACCCCGAGACGCAGGACCGGCTGCGCGAGATGCACGGGCGAGCCCGCCAGGAGTTCGTGCTCGGCGCCTGGCAGGCGATCTTCGATTCGAGCGACGAGGAGATCGAGACCCTCGTCGAGTCGATGCTCCCCAACCTCGAGGTGCCGTACCTGGCGCTGCACGGCGACGACCCCGGGCCGGGCTACGCCGACTGGCTCACGACCCGGGTCCCCTCGGCCACCGTCGAGGTGTGGGGCGGGCACGGGCACTGGTTGCATCTCGTCGACCCCGATCGTTTCGTCGGCCGGGTCCGAGACTTCGTGGCCGCGACCTGAACTTGGGGTCCGGGACGTACGCAGCTGGATCACTGGCGATCGTGGCAGTGGTGGGCAGCCTCGGGTGGGGCGCGTACCGCCTCAGGAGCGCACTCCTACCGGGATGGTCGGGACCGCCGGCGCGTCTCGCCGAGGTCGTGCTGGCGGTGGCGGCGCCGGTCGCGGTGGCCGAGCTGTTGGGTTCGTTCGGCGCGTTCCGGCGGTTCCCGGTGTTGGCGGCGTGCGTCGCCGCCGGGGTTGCGATGGGCATCGTGGGCCGCCGGTTGACCCCGGCGCCGCCCGCGCCTCCACCGGGCGATGCGTCCGTCGGGGCGAAGTCACGGCGCGGGGAGATGGTGGTCGCCGCGCTGGCGCTCGCACTCGTCGCGACGCAGTGGGTGTCGCACGTCGCGGTCAGCCTCGACCGGGGCATGACCCACTACGACACCCTCTGGTACCACCAGCCTTACGCCACCCGGTTCGTGCAGACGGGGCGGCTCACCGATCTGGTCGACCGGGCCGATGACTTCCACGCGTACATCGCCCACGCCTCGGAGCTGCTCCACGCGCTGGTGATTCTCCCGTTCGGTCGTGACGTGGTCTCGCCGCTCGTTAGCGTCGGCTGGGCCGCGCTCGCGCTGTTGGCAGCCGCGTGCGTCGGTCGGCGTCGTGGCGTCGCCGCGCTCTCGGTGCTGGGAGCGGTCGTCGTGCTCGGGTTGCCGATGCTGGCGGGCACGCATCCGGGGCAGGCGTCGAACGACGTCGCCGCCGCCGCCGCCGCGCTGCTCCTGGCGGCGATCGCGCTGCTGCTCGACGGCGAGTTCGCGCCGGCTCCGACCGCGATCGCCGGCGTCGCGGCCGGGCTCGCGCTCGCCGTCAAGCTCACGGTGGCGGGCCCGATCGCGGTGCTCACGGTCGGCGTCGTCGTGCTCGCGCTTCGGGCCGGTCGCCCCGGGCGCCGCACTGGGGTGGTGCGTCTCCGTCGCGGCGTTCGGTTGCTATTGGTTCGTCCGCAACCTGGCGGTGGCCGACAACCCGCTGCCGTTCTGGGACTTCCACCTCGGCCCGATCGGGTTCGATGCCACTGTCGACAAGCCGGGGCTCTCGATCGTCGACCGCGTCGGCGACGGCATCGACTTCCTGTTCCCCGCGTACACGGAGTCGCTGGGTCCGGCGTGGCCGTTCGTCCTCGCGCTCGGCGCCCCCGGCGGCCTCGCCGTGCTGGTCGGCCGCCGTGCGGGGCTCGAACGGCTGGCGGGCGGCGCGGCACTCGCCGGCGCGGTCGCGTACCCGTTCACCCCGCTGACCGGTGACCACTTCCAGTTCGCCTTCACCGTCCGCTTCCTCACCCCCGCGCTGCTGGCGGGCGCCGTCCTCCTTCCTCTGGCCGTCGCCGACGCCGCGGACGCATGGAGGCGAGCGCTCCTCGGCGTGCTGCCGGGCTTCGTGGTGCTCGGCGCCTTCGGCCGTCATCACGAGGGGATCGAGGCCTGGCCGGCGGACCACCTCGTACCCGGGCTGATCGTCGGCGGGTTGGTGCTCGGCGTGGGGGCGCTCGCCGTCACCGGCCGCGCTCGCGTCCCGTCGCCTCGGGCCGCGCTCGGGGGCGGGGCGCTCTCGGTCCTGCTTCTGTTGGGCGGTGGGTGGTTCGTCCAGCGGCCTACCTCGAGCACCGGTACGTGAGCGCGGGACATCGGCTCGACGACGTCTACGCCGAGTTCCGGGACATCGGCGACGCGCGGGTGGCCGTCTTCGGGAATCGGGGATCTACCCCCTGTTCGGGCTCGACCTGACCAACCGCGTGACCACCCTGTCGGGGCCGACGGCCGAGGCCACCCCCCGTCGGTGCCGGTACTGGCAGGAGGCCCTGTCCGGCGGTCGCTTCCGCTACCTCGTGGTGACCGCGAACAAGCTGCTGCTCGAGCGGTCACCCCAACCGTGGGTCGACGGCGACCGGGCGGTCGCCGTCGTGCTCCGTGACGGTGACACCGTCGTCTACGAGATCGACGGAACCCTCGATCCCGACCGCTGCCGCGGCACATAGCTCCTGGTCGAAGGGCCTGCCGTCTATCGGCGTTCGCAGTGAATTGCGCGGGAGCGGCGAGCGCTCCGCAGGACGGCGGCCGGGTATCCCGGCCGCCGAGCGAGCGCGACCAGAAAGAATGGCAGGCCTTCGACCGATAGCCTCGATCCATGCGCATGTCGCGGCTCTTCCTCCGCACGCTGCGCGACGACCCCGCCGACGCCGAGGTCGACAGCCAGCGCCTGCTGGTGCGCGCCGGCTACATCCGCCGCGTGGCCAGCGGGATCTACTCGTGGCTCCCGCTCGGGTATCGGGTGCTGCGCCGGGTCGAGCAGATCGTCCGCGAGGAGATGGACCGGGCCGGCGCGCAGGAGCTGTGGCTGCCGATCACCCAGCCCCTCGAGCTGTGGGAGCGCACCGGGCGCAACCAGGCCTACGGCCCCGAGCTGTTCCGCCTCCAGGACCGGCGGGAGACCGGCTTCTGCCTCTCGCCCACGGCCGAGGAGGTGATCACCGCCACGGTCGCGAACGAATACTCGAGCTACCGCGACCTCCCGGTGAATCTGTACCAGATCAACTGGAAGTACCGCGACGAGCTCCGGCCGCGCTTCGGGCTGCTGCGGGGGCGCGAGTTCCTCATGAAGGACGCGTACTCGTTCGATCTCGATCTCGACGGCCTCAAGCGCACCTACCAGGAGATGTTCGACGCGTACACGACCGTGTTCACCCGCTGTGGGCTGACGTTTCGGCCGGTCGAGGGCGAGGCCGGCGCCATCGGCGGCGACGTCAACCACGAGTTCATGGCGGTGGCTGCGGTCGGCGAGGACGCGTTCGTGTGGTGCCGGTCGTGTGACTACGCCGCCAACACGCAGGTCGCGGTGCGCAAGTCGGGCGAGCGGCCCGAAGGGCGCCGGACGGCCAGCCCTATCAAGGATGGCCCGGCCGGCGAGGCGAGCCCGACCGGAGAGATGGAGAAGGTCCACACGCCCGCCCTGCCCGGCATCGCGGGCGTGGCCGAGCACCTCGGGATCACGCCCGACCACATGCTGAAGGCCATCGCGTTTGCCATCTCCTCCGAGGATGGCGACGACGAGCTCGCGCTCGCGGTCGTCGCCGGTGACCGGGAAGTGAACCCCTACCTCTTCGCCCAGGCGGTTGCGCCCCGCACCGCCCGGCTGCTGACCGACGAGGACTTCGACACCCACCCCGAGATCCCGAAGGGTTACATCGGCCCGCACTACGAACGTGTCGCCCTGGTCGTCGCCGACGCCGGGCTCCGCGACGCCGACCGCGGCTGGGTCACGGGCGCGAACGAGGTCGACCACCACGTGCGCAACGCTGTGCTCGGACGCGACTTCCACGTCGGCGTGTGGGCCGATCTCGCCACCGTCGTCACCGGTGACCCATGTCCGCGCTGCGGCGCGCCCTTGTCGGTCGACCGGGGCATCGAGGTGGGGCAGGTGTTCCAGCTCGGGACCAAGTACTCGGAGGCGCTCGACTGCAACTACACGGACGAGTCGGGGGAGCAGCACCCCATGGTGATGGGCTGCTACGGCGTCGGCGTGTCGCG
>Ga0136613_10000879_pt1 | contig 14755 bp, 15 predicted proteins | sample AntDrymUQ2722106_2_FD_106649 | JGI IMG/M metagenome (GOLD analysis project Ga0136613, IMG submission 106649) | Polar desert sand microbial communities from Dry Valleys, Antarctica - metaG UQ272 (21.06) | ecosystem: Environmental > Terrestrial > Soil > Desert | place: Antarctica: Dry Valley... | reverse complement strand
GCGGGGCTCCACCTCTACCACTGCCACGCGACGCCGCTCAAGAAGCACATCCACAAGGGCCTCTATGGCGCCTTCATCATCGATCCAAAGGAGCCGCGACCTCCGGCACAGGAGCTCGTTCTGGTCATGAACGGCTTCGACACCGACGCCGACGGCGAGAACAACTTCTACACAGTTAACGGGCGCTCGTTCTACTACGCGCGTTATCCGATCCGTGTCAAGCGCTCGGAGCTCGTGCGCGTCTACCTCGCGAACCTGACCGAGTTCGACCTGATCAACTCGTTCCACCTGCACGCCGACTTCTTCCGCTATCAGCCGACCGGAACGGGCGACTACTGGGAGTACACGGACACGATCATGCAGTCACAGGGGCAGCGCGGAGTGCTCGAGATCCAGTTCGCGAACACGGGGCGCTTCATGTTCCACGCGCACCAGTCGGAGTTCACGGAGCTCGGCTGGATGGGCTTCTTCGAGGTCGTCGACTAGTGATCTCTCGCTGATGGAAGCCGGCTCGGCCACGGCACGCGGGCGTATGGGCTGGCGGCTGTGGGCGGTCGTACCGGTTCTGCTGTTGGCGATCGCGGTCGGCCTCGTCGTGACGAGCGGCTCCTCGCTCGTCGACCTCGTCGGCACGAACCCCCCTCCTGCGGACGAGTTCGATATCCGACGCGTGGAATTCAAGCCCGGCGAGATCCGCATCACCGTCAGGAATCCGCAGACGGACGACTTGACGATTGCGAACGTGAACGTGGACGACGCCATCGTCCCGTTCACGGTCGACGGGCCGACCGAGCTGGGACGTCTTCGCTCGAGCACGATCGTTGTCCCCTTCGACTGGGTCGAGGAGGACCCGATCACCGTCGGCGTGACGAGCTCGACCGGAATCCAGACGGTCAAGCAGATTCCGGCTGCGCTCGAAACGCCAGAGCCGGCTCTGGAGGGATTCCTCGGGTATGCACTCATCGGCGTGCTGGTCGGGGTGCTTCCGGTCGCGCTCGGGCTCCTCTGGCTTCCGGCGCTGCGCCAGGCGAGCCCGGCCTGGCTCGCCGCCTTCATGGCGCTGACGGCCGGCCTTCTCGTCTTCCTCGGAATCGAGGCGCTCAGCGAGGCTTTTGCCCTGCAGGCAGCACTGCCGTCGGCGCTCGGGGGCACCGGGCTCGTCCTGCTCGGAGTCGCGCTCAGCTTCCTCGGCATGACCGCGCTCTCGGGCCGCGTGAGCAAGGGAGGCACGGCGACGGGTTTCACGCTCGCCCTGCTCGTCGCGATCGGTATCGGAGTGCACAATCTCGGCGAGGGGCTCGCCATCGGCGCCTCGTTCGCGCTCGGCGAGCTTCAGCTCGGGACGTTCCTAATCGTCGGATTCATGATCCACAACATCACCGAGGGACTCGGAATCGCCGCCCCTGTCGCGAAGTCGCGCGTAACCGTGCTCGCGCTTGCCATGCTCGCGCTCATTGCGGGAGCGCCTGCGATCCTGGGCGCGTGGATCGGCGGCTACACGTCGAGCGACGTCTTGGGCGTGTTGTTCTTTGCGATCGCCGCGGGCGCAGCCTTCCAGGTCGTGGTCGAAGTCGCGCGCTACGTCGCGCGCCAGGCGCCGGGCGGTCTGCGCTCCGGCCACGCGATCGGCGGCTTCCTCGCCGGAATCACAGCCATGTACGTCACCGGCGTCTTCGTCGGCTGACGCGAGCTCGCACAACCGCTGCTTAACGGGCTCTAACGTCCGGTTCACTGCGGCGTGTCTATAACGGAGGAGCGTGTCCCTCTCCTTGCGACCCTATGCAGCCCTCGTCGCGACCGCCACCCTCGGGGGCGCGGTCGCGGTGGGCGCGGTCGCAGTGGTCGGTGGGCTCGAAGGCTCGACGACAACCGTAGTAACGGAGACGACTCCGCCCCCGAGCACGCTCGCCGCGCCGTCCGCAGATGCGATGAGCGTGAACGAGATCTACGAGCGTGCCGCGCCCGGCGTCGTCCAGATCGCGTCGACGAGCGGAACCACGGACGCCTTCTCCGGCGACATCCCTCCCTCTGCTCTCGGCTCCGGATTCGTGGTCGACAAGGCAGGGCATATCGTCACCAACTTCCACGTGGTCGAGGACGCCGAGGAGATCCGCGTGAGCTTCTCGAACCGTGACACGGTGGAGGCGGAGCTCGTCGGCGTCGATCCCTCGACGGATCTCGCCGTGCTGCAGGTCGAGTCGAGCGCCAGCGCTCTCACTCCGCTTCCGCTCGGCGACTCCGACCTGGTGCGAGTCGGTGACCCGGTCGTCGCCATCGGCAATCCGTTCGGTCTCGACCGCACTGCGACCGCCGGCATCGTGAGCGCGCTTCAACGGCTGATCACGGCGCCCAACGATTTTACGATCGACCACGTCATCCAGACCGACGCTCCCATCAACCGGGGGAACTCCGGCGGGCCCCTCCTCAACAGCCGCGGCGAGGTGATCGGCGTCAACACGCAGATCGAGACAGGTGGCATCAGCACGGGCGGGAACGTCGGTATCGGCTTTTCCGTTCCTTCGAACACGGTCGAGGACGTCGTCGCGCAGATCCTGCAGAGCGGTCGGGTCGAGCACGCGTATCTGGGCATTGCCGGACACGCAGTCACGCCCGATCTGGCGGAGACGTACAACCTTCCCGTCGAAGCAGGGGTGCTCGTCGAGGAAGTCCGCGCTGCCAGCGGTGCCGACAAGGCCGGTCTCGACGCCGGCGAAACGCGAGTCGTCGTCGCGGGCGAGACGTACGACCTCGGAGGAGACATCATCGTGGCCGCTGACGGTGAGCCGATCTCCTCGATCGAGGAGCTGCGCGATGCGATCGCCGCCCACAAGCCCGGCGACAAGATCAAGCTCCGGATCTACCGCGGCGCCAAGAAAACGAGCGTGACCGTCACGCTCGGGCGGCAGCCCCCCTCCGCCCGTTAGCGCAAGACCGAAATCCGCTAGCGCGCGACAATCCTTGAAGGCGTCCGCTTCGCGGCCGCATCGCACCCATTCCGAGCCGTTCAAGCGGGAAAGTTGGGGTCGGCGGCCAGCGCGTCGTCGGTGAGCTCGTAGCCGCGCGCGATCAGGGCGCGCTTGCGGCCTTCCGGCCACGGCTCGTCTCCGCGGAAAGTGGGGTCGAGTCCGTCGTCTCCGGGCGTTGCTCGCACGATCAGGCTCGGAACGTGGCGGTCGTGCCGGAACGGGAACTGCGCGGTCGCGAAGATCGCCTCGAGCTCGGAGCGTAGTGCCCTCTGTCTGCGCGTCGGCGCCGCGTCGACCGCTGCCGAGATCACCTCGTCCCGCAGCCTCTGCAGCTCTGCGACCGACGTGTCTCTTTCGGCCGCGAGACGCTCTTCGAGCACGGTGTTGCGCGCGATTGCAACCCGCATCAGCCGTACGATCATCTCCGCATAGTGAGCAGGCTCCCCGCGCGCCGCGCGTTCCTCGGCGAGCCGAACTTCCGCGAGCAGCGCACGCACGGGCGGAACGGCTCTGAAGCGCTCGAGGCGTTCGCGCAGTCTCTCCAGAAATGCGGTGTCGGTCGGCCGGTAGCTCGCGACGTAGCGAAATCCCACGATCGCCCGCACCTCTGCGTTTCGGTACGCGTGCGCGACCGGAAAGTTGCGGACCCAACCCCCGTCGGTGGCGATGACTCCCTCGATGCTGACGGGAAGCACGAGCCCGCTCACTGCGGCCGAGCCAGGATCGCCTTCCCCATCGTCTCTGCGGAGGTGGAGCCTGCTGCATAGACGAGCTCGAAATGACGCGAGCCGTCTTCGTCGAGCGGGACGCTCACGTCCGTTGCGATGACGACGAGCTCGATCTCTGACGCCACCAACGCCGATCCCAGGTCATCGCCGCCGTCGACGCGCTCGGCGATCGTCTGGGGAAGCGTGTAGTCGTGCAGGCCACCCGGAAACTGCCAGACCCGACGCGGCCGGAAGACGTCATCGGGTTGCAGTCCCAGCGCGAGCTCCTCGAGGTCGTCCAGTCGGTCGAGGGCGGCCATCGCACCTGAGAGCGCGCCCGCCGACGTCCCGTAGATCCATCCCACCCGCGGCCAGAGCGGGCTCTCGCGCAGGCGCTCGAGAAAGCCGAGCTCGAGCAGGACGCCGTTGATCCCGCCGCCGGAGAGGACGATCGCGACATCGCGAGAGGGTGTCTCGGTCACATGGCTATTCTGGCCACTGTGGAACCGGAGCCCCGGCGCGGTGCCGCTGTCCTCTCCGATTTGGACCTTGAGTCCGACGAGACGCTGTGGGACGAGAACGACAGCGGCGATCACAGCGGGTGGTTCTGCGTGCGCACCGACCCGTTCCCGTGCCCGGCCCCTGCGTGTCCGTTCGTCGCCGACTTCATGACGGCCGCGCACCTCGTTCTCGTCTGGGAAGAGCGCGACGACCCGAATCTCCTCTGGCACGCACAACGTGCGATGGAGGTCAAACGCAACCCGAGGATCGTCCCCTACGAGATCTCGTACGGCCCGAGCGCCTCGTATTACGCCTGGGAGGCAGCCGGGCGGCCGGTTCACGGCGTGAAGGGCAAGGCAACGAGGTAGCCGGGTACGATCGCCCCGATGTCGACCGTGACGGAAACGCTCCACGTCAGCGGGATCCGCTGCGAGCGCTGCGTCGGCAGGCTCGCGGTGGCGCTCGAGGGCTTCGAGGGTCTCGAGTCCGCGAGCGCCAATCTCGTCGGTGACGTGACGCTGTCCTTCGACGAGGAGCGCACGTCGAAGGACGAGATTCTCGCCGTGCTCTCGAAGGCCGGCTTCCGCGAGGCCGCGCCCTTCGGGGAATAGCCGCGCCCCGCGCCTCGTTGCAGCCTCCCGTAACGAGAACGGTACGGTAGGCCGGTGAGTGAGCTGGAGGCCGCTACCGAAGCGCAGCGGATCGCGACGGAAGCTCGCGACCGCGCCCGCTTCGAGGAAGAGGCGCTGGGGCTCGCGGATCAGGTCTATCGCGTGGCGAGGCGCCTGGTCGGCTCTCGCGAGGAGGCAGAGGATTTGGTCCAAGAGACGTACGCGAGAGCATTTCGGAGCTGGCGCTCCTTCACCCCCGGGACGAACATGCGCGCCTGGCTGCTCCGCATCCTCACGAACCTGAATGTCGATCGCGGGCGGCGAATCCAGCGCACTCCGCAGACGCAGCCGCTCGAGGAGACCGACTACTACCTCGCCAACAAGCTGGCCTCGACGGCCGGCGAGGAGGCGCTCGAGCAGGAGCAGGTCGTCGAGCGGCTTTCTCAGGATTCCGTCGTCACCGCACTCTCCGAGATATCGCCGCAGTTCCGGGAGGTGGTCGTGCTCGTCGACATCGGCGACTTCACCTACGCCGACGCCGCGCAGATCCTCGATGTGCCGATTGGTACAGTCATGTCCCGCCTGCACCGTGGAAGGCGGGCGCTCAAACAGAAGCTCGCCGAGGAGGCGCTCACATGACGCTCGAGCCCTGCGACCGCTGCGAGGAGATTCTCCAGGACTTTCTCGACCGGACGCTCTCGAACGAGGAGTGGGCGGAGGCCGAGGCGCATCTCGGCGATTGCGACTACTGCAGGCGCCGTTATCGCTTCGAGGAGACCCTGCGCCGGTACGTGAAGCTGAGCGCGGTCGAGCGGATGCCCCCCGGGCTCATGGCGAAGCTCGAGGAGCTGCGCGGGCTCGACGCGACCGCTTAGCTCAGATCCTCAGGGGTATCGATGTCTCCGGGCGAGCCGAGGTCGTCGCACGGGACGACCCGGACAGCGATCTCTCGGAGTCCTTCGTCGGGGACGGCATCCCAGTCGGCACGACCGAGCACGAGAGGGTGCCCGCGGACACCGCCATAGGAGGCCGCGACGATTCCTCCCCGTTCTCTCCATGCGTCGAGCACTCGCTCGACGGCCTCTGCGGACAGCTCGGGGCCGTCCGCGAGGACGACCACCGCGGCGCCAACGTCGGTAGCGAGCGCCTTGAGCCCGCAGCGGAGCGATGCTCCGGGGCCGATCACCCAGTCGGGAAAGCGCACGAGGTGCACGGGAATACCTTGTGACACAGTGTCACTTGGGAGCTCGAGCTCGTACGCACCGGAGACGACGACGATCTCGTCGATCGGAGCCTTGCTCAGCCGTTCGAGCACCTGCGGGAGGAGCAGTCGTTGCTTGGGGGAGCCGAAGCGCGTCGCCTCGCCGGCGGCGAGGACGACCGCGGCGATGCGGCTCATCAGCCTTCAGTGACGGTGGCGCTCGAGATCACGACCGGCTGGGTGGGCCGCTCGTCTGGGCCGCCGAGGGCGCCGATCCGCTCGACCGTGTCGAGGCCTTCGGTCACTTCGCCGACGATTGCGTACTCGGCCGGCAGGCCGACGTCGGCGCCGGTGACGACGAAGAACTGGCTGCCCGATGTCCCCGGGGCCTCGGCTGGCGTCTTCGCCATCGCGACGACCCCCTTCACGTACTTGGAGGCGGCTGGCGGGGCGTCAATCGTCTTGTAGCCGGGCCCACCCGCACCCGTCTGCGTGGGATCGCCTCCCTGGATCACGAAGCCGGGCACGATGCGGTGGAAGATCGTGTCGTCGAAGTACCCGTCCCGTGCGAGCGCCACCAGCGACGCAGCAGTGTTCGGCGCGAGCTCGGTGTCGAGCGCGACCGTGAACGAGCCGCAGCTCGTCTCGAAGACGAGGCCGTAGCTCGTGCCTTCGGCGAGCGGATCGGTCGGGGCGGTGAGCGTCCCGGACTCGCGGGGAGCGGGCGCCTCCACGTTCTCACATTCATCGCTGCCCGACGTCGAAGGCTCGTCGTCTCCACCGCAGCCGGCCCCGAGGGTGAGCAGAGCGATCGCACAGAGAAGGCCCCGCATCGCGTGCGATCCTACCGTCGTGGCCGTCACGAGATGCGAGTGGGCGTCGGGCGGATCCGAGCTCATGCTCGCCTACCACGACGAGGAGTGGGGAGTCCCCTCCCACGACGACCGGCATCTCTTCGAGATGCTCACGCTCGAGGGCGCCCAGGCCGGTCTCTCGTGGAGCACGATCCTGAACAAGCGCGAGGGGTATCGCGAGGCTTTCGCGGGCTTCGACCCTCAGGCTGTCGTACGATTTGGCCCGAAGAAGATCGACCGCCTCCTCGGGGATCCGGGAATCGTCCGGAACCGGCTCAAGATCGAGTCGACCGTGAACAACGCCGCACGCGTTCTCGAGGTGCAGGAAGCGCTTGGCAGCCTGGACGGGTATCTGTGGCGTTTCGTCGACGGTGAGCCGATGGTCGGACGTTGGCGCGGCCTCGCCGAGCTCCCCGCGGAGACGGAACTCTCACGCATGCTCTCGAAGGATCTCAAGAAGCGCGGGTTCCGATTCGTCGGACCGACGGTCTGCTACGCGTTCATGCAGGCGGTCGGGCTAGTCAATGACCACACGGTCGGCTGCTTCCGCCTCCCGGAGCTTGCGCCATGACCGCGCCGATCCGATACGTGCGAAGCGGCGACGTCAACATCGCCTACCAGGTCACGGGCGAGGGCCCGTTCGATCTTGTGCTCGTCCCCGGTTTCTTCTCCCACCTCGAGGTCGACTGGGAGTATCCGGCGCACGCTCACTTCCTGGAGCGGCTCGGATCGTTCGCACGTTTGATCCGCTTCGACAAGCGTGGTACAGGGCTGTCCGATCGGGGGGTTGGGCTTCCCGACTTCGAAGCGCGTATGGACGACGTACGAGCGGTCATGGATGCGGCGGAGAGCAGTCGGGCCGCGCTCTTCGGATACTCGGAAGGTGGACCGCTGAGCGTCCTCTTTGCGGCGACCTACCCCGAACGGACACGTGCGCTCGTCCTGTACGGAACCTACGCAAAGCGCACCGACCCAGATGCTGACTACCCGTGGGCGCCCACCCGGGAGGACCGGGCGCGAGTCGCCCGCGAGCTCGAGGAGACGTGGGGAGAGAACGTCGACCTCTCGACGATGGCACCCAATGCCGAGCCGGCGATGGCGTTGTGGTTTCACCGCCGCGGACGCGCTGCTCTCAGTCCAGCTGGCGCGCGTGACCTCATCCTCATGAACTCGAAGGCCGACGTTCGTGAGCTGCTCCCGTCAATCCAATGTCCGACGCTCGTCCTTCACCGCGGGGGAGATCTCGATGCGCGGGTCGCGGAGGGCCGGTACATCGCCGAGCGGATTCCGGTCGCTCGCTTCGTGGAGCTCGAGGGAGAAGATCACCTCCTCGTGAAGAATCCGGATCAGATCGTCGACGAAGTCGAGGAGTTTCTGACCGGAGCTCGTCCTGCCCCTCACTCCGATCGCGTGCTCGCGACGATTGTCTTCACCGACCTCGTGGGATCGACGGCGCGAGCCCGGGACCTCGGCGACGCGCGCTGGGCGGCCCTTCTCGCCCGGCACAATGAGGCTGTGCGCCGAGAGCTCTCCCGCTTCTCCGGTGAGGAGATCGACACTGCGGGCGACGGATTCCTCGCGCTCTTCGACGGCCCCGCACGTGCGGCTCGGTGTGCACTGGAGATCCGCACTGCGCTAGCCGAGCTAGCGCTGGATGTGAAGGCGTCCGTGCACACGGGTGAGATCGAACGCCGTACCGGTGAGAAGCCGCGCGGGCTCGCCATTCACGTCGCCGCCCGGATCGTTGCGCTCGCGAGCGGGGGCGAGGTGCTCGTGAGCTCGACGACCCGTGATCTCGTCGAAGGGTCCGGCCTCGAGTTCGAAGATCGGGGCGAGCACGAGCTGAAAGGGATCGAGGGCCCGCGCAGGTTGTTCGCGGCGCGGTGAATCAGCGCGCGAGCGAGAAGCGGACGAGGCGCTTCATGACATCGGCCACCTCGAGCTTGACGGCGACCGGCTCGCCCAGCGGCAAGTCTTCGCCCTCGCAGCGAGCCGTGACCGCCGGCTCCTTGAGCTGCACGGTGCCCCCGCCGTCGTGCTCGTCCACGTCCACGACGACTGCCTGGAACGTCTCACCGATGCTGGGCTCGAGCACCGCCGCCTCGACGGTCGAGACGATTCCCGACTCGTACTGCTGAGCGCGCCTGTTCGAGACGTCCATCGTCTCAGGCAGTCCCGAAAGCGCCGAGCGCGCCCAGTCCGGTATGTCAGCGCCGCCCGAAATCGCGACGCACACCTCGCCGACGTAGCGGTCCACGAGGCGCCGCAGTGGCGCTGTCGTGTGCGCGTAGGTCGAGGCGACTCCAGCGTGAACTGCCTTGTCGGGCGGCTTGCCGTCAAACGCGAGATACCCCGACCCGCGGAGCAGGACGGTCGACTCGGAGACGAACGCGGCGTGCATCGCCAGCCGTGGATCGAGCTCGCGCACGAGGTCGGCGTACGTGACCTCCTCGGGCCATGGAATCTCGAGCGCCTTCGCTGTTCGCCGCAGGCGGGCGACGGCTCCACGATCGGCCTTCGGCAATGTGCGCAGGACGCCGACCCCGGCGCCCAGCATGAGCTCGGCTGCGCCCATCCCGGTCATCAGCGAGATCTGCGCATTCCAACCCTCGACCGGGAGCGGCGCGCGGTAGCGAAGCGTGTAGCCATTCGAGTCGCTGTGCACCTCCTGCTCCGGGATCGGCAAGGTGATGCCTCCACGGCGGGCTTCGCGCTCCTGCCGAAGCGTGCCCACCTCGCGCAGGAGCTGGAGCGATTCCGGCGCCGCGCCCTCATCGAGCGAGCGCTGCACGCCCGCGTAGTCGAGCTTCTCGCGACTGCGCACGAGGGCCCGGCGAACAGCAACCTCGATGCCCTCGCCGGTCTCGTCGACCTCCATGTCCCAGACGAGCGCAGGTCGAGTCTCTTCTGGAAGCAGGCTGCCTGCGCTTTCTGAGATCTGCGGTGGATAGAGGCGGGCCTTGTCGTCTGGTGCATACAGGGTCTGACCCCGTGCGTGCGCCTCCCCGTCCATCGGCCCTCCGGGGGTGACGAACGCCCCGACATCGGCGATCGCGTAGCGGACGCGGTAGCCCTTCCCGCGGCGCTCGAGGTGCATGGCCTGATCGAGGTCCATCGACTCCGGGGGGTCGATCGTGACGAAGGGAATGGCGGTTTCGTCCGCTTCCGGCAGCCGGGGTGAGCGGACGCACTCGTCGGCCTCGGCCAGGACTTCGGCCGGAAAGGCCATCGGCACGCCAAGGCTCTCGCGCAGCTTTGCGAAAGCCGACGCGATCTTGGCGTCGTCGGGCGCGGCGAGGCGAACACGACGCCGGGGCATGGAGAACGCCTAGGCCCGCGTCGTGACGGCGATCAGGTCGGCGAGGTTGACCAGCTGGATCGCGGCCCTCATCACGGTGACCCGGTCGTCCTCGGTCAGCTCGGGCGCTTCCTGCCAGAGCTCTCCGGCTGTCGCCAGGAGCTCCTGGATCTGCTCGGACTCCGTCGCATGCCCGTCGCGCTCGCGCGAGGCGTTCGCCGCGAGCCCGAGCGCGCCGATGGCGTCGCGCTGTCGCAGCCACAGCATCGGCACCGCCATGGAGATGTACTGGTGGATGCGAGCGAAGGTCAGCGGCTGGACGGGCGATGATCCGCCGAGGGGTTTCGTGAGCGTCGGCGGTGGCTCGCCCGCGACGATTCCGCGCGCCGTTCCCCCGAGCATTGCCCGCAGCCGGTCGTCGTCGAAGCCGGCGAGCCGCGCTGACCGTATCGATACGAGCAGCGAATTCGGTTGTCGGCCGTACGGGTAGTCGGATGCGTACACGATCTGCTCCGGCGGCACCTGGCGGAAGAGATCGAGGAGATCGAGCGCGCTCCAGACCGAGGTATCGAAGTACACACCGGGGATTCCGCCCAGGCGACCGGCGAGCGCCGCCATGTCCGCGATCCCCGCGTGCGCGATGATCAGCCTGACTCCCTCGTTGCGGCGGACGAGCGCCTCGAGGTTCTCGGCGATCGGCGGCAGGCCTCGGCCTCCGTGGATGAGGATCGGCACGCCTCGCTCGACCGCGAGCTCGAACACGGGGCCGAGGCGCTCGTCGTCGAGCGCGAAGGCCTGAGCACGAGGATGGAGCTTGATTCCCCTTGCTCCGAGGTCGAGCGCGCGCCTCGCTTCGTCGATGGGGCTGGCGGTCAGGTCGAGTCGCACGAACGGGATGAGCCGGCCCTTCGAGCGCTCCCCGTGGGCAAGCGTGCGATCGTTCGGCTTGCAGAACCCGGGTTCTCGATCCGGCTCGTCGAGGCAGAAGACGAACGCACCGCTGAACCCGAAGCGGTCGAGAAGCGCCGAGAGCTCCTCGTAGCGGCCGCGCATCCCGTCGATGTCGTTCCCGAGGTGCGTGTGGACGTCGAAGAGGTACGCATCCGTGGGAAGCTCGGAGCGAAGCTCGGCCTCGTACGTCTCGACGATCGCCCGCGCTCGGTCGATCGAGGTCATGCTTGCGCATCCTCCAAAGCCGCCCAGACGCGCGGTGCGGTCATGGGCAGTTCCCGGAGCCTGATACCGACCGCGGCGGCGACCGCGTTCGCGATCGCGGGCGCGGCGGCGATCACCGGCGCCTCGCCGATGCCCTTCGCGCCGAAGGGCCCGTCGGGTGCAGGCACCTCGACGATAAGTGTGTCGATGTCCGGAACGTGATCGGCGAGCGGAATCGCATAGTCGAGGAACGAGCTGGTGAGGAGCTGTCCGCTCTCGTCGTGTACCAGCTCCTCGAAGAGCGCCCAGCCGATGCCCTGCGCTACGCCTCCGCGCATCTGTCCCTCGACGAGCGCGGGATTGAGCGCTCGACCGACGTCCTGGGCAATGACGTGGGCGAGGAGCGTGACCTCGCCGGTTTCCTGGTCGACTCGGACATGCGCGAGGTGCGCTGCGACCGACGGCGCGCCGCGCGTCTGCGCCGAGCCGCCGTGCCCCTCGATCGGCTCGTAGCGCCCGCCGAAGCGGAGTGCTTTGGCGGAGATCTCCGCGACGGTGATCGAGTGGTCGGGCGAGCCGACCGCGCGCACGGCTCCGTCGACGACCTCGAGGTCAGCCGGTGCGATCTCGAGCTCCTCCGACGCCGCTTTCAGCAGCTTCTCGCGTGCGGCCTCAGCCGCCTTCAGCACGGCAGCACCGACCGTGTACGTGACCTTGGAGCCGCCGCTTGCGCCGGAATACGGACCGGTGGCGGTGTCGGCGGCGACCACTCGTATTTGGTCGGGAGACAGGCCGAAGGTCTCCGCCGCGATCGCAGCGAAGCCCGTGTTGACACCGCTCATGTCCACCGCGGACGTGACCACGGTCATCGTTCCGTCCTGGTTCACGCGGCAGACCGCAGCGGCAGGCTCGGTGCCACCCGGCCAGTAGCCAGCGGCGACTCCCACTCCCTCGTCGGCCGGGAGCGAAGCGCGCGTCTTCCAGAGCGGATGCTCGCGGATACGCTCGAGCACCTCGACCGCGCCCATGCGCGGGAAGGGATTCCCACTCACGCCCACGTCGGCCTCCACCACTGCGTTTTGCAGCCGGAGCTCGAGTGGATCGACCTCGAGCTCCGCCGCGAGCTCGTCCAGGAGAGTCTCGAGCGCGAAGGCGGCGGTCGGGGCGCCGGGCCCGCGGTACGCGCCGAACGTGAATCGGTTCGTCTGGACGCCGTAACCGCGGATGTCGTGCGCCTTCCAGCGATATGGGCCGGCGACGAGCAGCGTCGTAATGCCCTCGACCCCCCAGCCTGCGTTCGAGCCGCGATCGACGATCATCCGGGCGGTGAGCGCGGTCAGCGTGCCGTCCTTGCGCGCGCCGAGCTTGAGATGGGTTACCTGCGCGGATGCGGGATTCGTCGCCTGGAAGTCCTCGGCGCGGGTCAGGACGACCCTGACCGGTCGCCGCAGCGCGAGTGCGGCGCCGGCAGCGAGCGGCTCCATCAGCGCGAGCTTGCCTCCGAAAGCGCCGCCGAGGGGCTCCGCGACGACGCGGATCCGTTCGAGTGGCAAGCCGAACGCGCGGGCCAGCTCGCGCTGGGTCACGAACGACCCCTGCGTGCTGGTCGAGACGACCAAAGTCTCATTCGGCTCGAGCCAGGCCGTGGCGACTTGGGGCTCGATGTAGGCCTGGTACACCCAGGGCGTTCGGAAGGTCCCCGAGACCACGACATCGCTCGTCTCCAGGAGGGCGGTTGCATCGCCGGAGCTGCGGTGAACGGTGTCGAGCACGTTGTCGGAGAGCTGCTCTTCGTCCCCGTCCTCCTGCCCGTTGTCCACTCCGGCGTGGATCGACTCCATGTCCCCTCCGCCGGCCTCCTCCTCGACGACCCGGGCGAGCGCGCGGCCGGGCAGCATGGCGTCCTCGACGTCGACGACGGCGGGAAGCGGCTCGTACTGCACGACCACGGCTTCGACGGCGTCCTCGGCGGCGGCCTCGTTCTCGGCCACGACCAGCGCGACCGGCTGTCCGGCGAAGACGACCTCCGTGCGTGCGAGCGGCTCCGTCGTGCGGTCCGAGCCGGCGCCGGTGAGCGGGAGATCGTCGGCGGTCAGGACCGCGACGACTCCCGGCATGGCGAGCGCCGCGTTGCGCTCCACGCGTTGGATCAACGCATGCGCCTCCGGCGAGAGAACGAGTCGGGCGTGCAGGAGACCATGGACGTGGCCGTCGGCGGCGAAGCGAGTCGCGCCGGTGACCTTGTCGGGTCCGTCAACCCGGGCGCGCGCGACGCCGATGACGCTCTCCGTCACGCCGCCTTCTCCATGTTCTCCCGTGCACGGTCGAGCGCGCGACGCACGACGACACCTGCGAGGTGCCGCCGGTACTCGGTAGGCGCGAAGCGGTCACCGTAAATCTCCGCCTCCGTCAGCGCGTCCAGCGGATCGGCATCCGCGGGAAGCAGGAACGGGTGCGCGCCGACCCCGGTCACGGCTACGCTCCGCTTTCCGTCCGGAGTGACGTGCGCCGCAGCGCCGGCGAGCGCGAACCCCGAGGCGGGATGCTCGACCTTCGCGTACGCGGAGCCCGATCCCTCGACCAGCGGGAACACGACCTCGGTGATCAGCTCTCCTGGGGCAAGCGCGGTCGTGAAGGGGCCGAGGAAGAACTTTTCTGCCGAGAGCTTCCGCTCAGCACGCGCATCGCGCACGACGACCTCGGCGCCGAGTGCGAGCACGACGGCCGGCATATCGGAGGCGGGGTCGGCGTGGGCGAGGCTTCCGCCGAGCGTTCCCCGGTTGCGAATCTGTACGTCACCGATCTCGGCCGCGCACTCGGCGATCGCGGCAAACGACGGCCGTTTCAGCTCCGGTGCGCTCTCGAGCGTGTCCCAAGTCGCTAGTGGGCCGACGCGGAGCTCGTTGTCTCCCAGCTGAACGCCACCGAACCCGAGCCGGCCGATGTCGACGAGAACGCTCGGCCGGACGATCCGCAGCTTCATCACCGGGAGGAGCGACTGACCGCCCGCGAGCGCTTTCGCCTCCGGGTCGGTGAGCGCGTCGAGCGCTTCGTCGAGCGTTTCGGGCCGGACGTGCTCGACCGCGGCGGGGATCATGCCGCGTCCCCTTCGCGAAGCGCCGCCGCCGCGGTGCGCACCGAGTCCACGATGGACTGGTACCCCGTGCAGCGGCAGAAGTTGCCCTTGAGCGCGCGGCGGATCGTCGCGTCGTCGGGATCGGGCTCTCGCGAGAGGAGATCGGACGCGGTCAGGATCATCCCGGGCGTGCAGAAACCGCACTGGAGCCCGTGCTGCTCGACGAACGCGCGCTGGATCGGATGCTGCACGCCGTCGGGGGCGAAGCCCTCGATCGTCGTCACCTCGACGTCCTCTGCCTGCACCGCCAGCATCGTGCAGCTCTTGACCGCTCGTCCGTCGACGAGGACGGTGCAGGCGCCGCACTGGCTGGTGTCGCAGCCGAT
>Ga0136613_10000877_pt1 | contig 14765 bp, 15 predicted proteins | sample AntDrymUQ2722106_2_FD_106649 | JGI IMG/M metagenome (GOLD analysis project Ga0136613, IMG submission 106649) | Polar desert sand microbial communities from Dry Valleys, Antarctica - metaG UQ272 (21.06) | ecosystem: Environmental > Terrestrial > Soil > Desert | place: Antarctica: Dry Valley... | reverse complement strand
GCGTGGCGGATCGAGGAGGGGCTCCCGGCCGCGGCCGAGGTGGCGGTGGCGAAGTTCTGGGCGGCCGAGGGCGGCCAGCGGGTCGTGCACGCCGCCCAGCACCTGCACGGCGGCATCGGCGTCGACCGCGACTACCCGCTGCACCGCTACTTCCTATGGGCGAAGCACCTCGAGCTGACCCTCGGGGGTGCGACGCCGCAGCTGCTCAAGCTGGGCGCCATCCTCGCGGCCGAGCCGGCGTGAGCTCCCGCTCCTGAGCGCGCCGGCCGGCGGGGGGCCCGACCCCGCGCCCGTGCACATCCACCACGACGGTCTCCGCATCGCCGGTCTCGACTGGGGAGGCGACGACAGTGCCGATGGGGCCGCGCTGCCGCTGCTCCTGCTGCACCCGAACGGGTTCTGCGCCGGGCTCTTCGACCCGCTGGCGCGGCGGGTGCGCGACACGTTCCGGCCGGTGGGTGTCGACCTGCGCGGGCAGGGCGCGACCGACGCGCCCGCCGGGCGCGACCGGTTCGCCTACGAGCTCCTCGCTGGCGACGTCATCGCGCTGCTCGACTCGATCGGTGTCACCCGCTGCGTCGCCCTCGGCCAGTCACTCGGTGGGGGTGTCGCCATCACCGTCGACCGCCTCCGGCCCGGCCTCATCCAACGGATGGTGCTGTGCGAGGCGATCGCGTTCCCGCACATGGAGCGCTCGCCGGCGACGGCCGCTGAGGGCGGGGTCCCGCCGGCGGCGGTCGCCCGCAAGCGGCGGGCGGTGTGGCCCGACCGGGCGACGGTCGTCGAGTCGTACGGCTCCCGGCCCCCGCTCGGCGCGCTCGCGCCCGAGGCGCTCGAGGCCTACTTCCGCGAAGGGTTCCACGACCGCGCCGACGGCCGGGTCGGGCGGGCGTGCGATCCCGAGGTGGAAGCGACGGTCTTCGAGGTCACGACCGAACCGCCCGGGGCCCCGTCGGCGTGGGAGCACCTCGACTCGTTGCACGCCACCGCGGCGGTGCTGTGCGGTGACGCCTCGGACCTGCCGCACGACTGGTTCGACGCCCAGGCCGAGCGCGCGGGGGTGGGGCTCACGACGCTTGCCGGCGGGCACTTCTTCCTCCAGGAGGACACCGCGCGAGCCGAGCACCTCGTGCGCGAGCACCTCGCGTAGTCGCCATGGGGGAGCGGACTATCGAGGTGCTGACGCTATGCACCGGCAACGCCTGCCGCTCGCCGATGGCGGCCGCGCTGTTGGCGCGCCACCTGGCCGCGCGCCGCGTCGACGCGGTGGTGCGGTCGGCCGGGACGCGCGCGTGGGCGCAGGGCGCCACCGCGCTCACCCAGGACGCGATGCGCGAGTACGGCGTCGACCTGGCCGCGCATCGCAACGCGCAGCTCGACGCCGCCGTGCTCGCCCGCGCCGACCTGGTGCTCGTGATGACGCGTGACCACGTGGCGATGGCCGTCGCCCGCTGCCCTGCTGTCGAGCCGCGCGCCTTCCTCGTGGGCGAGCTGGCTCGCCTGGGCACGCGCGTGGGGCCGCCGGCGCGCGACGAACCGGTGCGGGACTGGGCCGGGCGCGTCGCCGCGGCCCGCCCTCCGGGTCGGCCGATCGGTCGCGCCGGCGAGGAGGTCGCCGACCCGGTCGGCGAGCCGCTCGCGGTCCACCGTCGCACCGCCGCCACCCTCGACCGCCACCTCGCGACGATTGCCGAGCTCCTCGCCACCCCCGCCGAGTTGGGTCACTCCCGTACCCATACTGTCGCTGAGTGACCCAACGCGCCGAGAGCTACCGCGCGGCCGCGTGCGCGTGGGGGTGGCGCCGGTAGGCTCGGCCGTCATGGCGGTCGAGGTCGACGTCGACGGCTTGACCCCGGCGCAGACGGCCCGCCGCCAGCGCGTGATGGACGCGGCCATGGAGCTGGCCGCCGAGGGCGGCTACGACGCGGTGCAGATGCGCGACGTCGCCGAGCGGGCCGGCGTGGCCCTCGGCACCATCTACCGCTACTTCGCGTCCAAGGACCACCTCCTCGCCGCGTGCCAGGTGGCGTACTCGCGCCGCATCCGCGACGAGGTAGCGCGCCGGCCGGCCCGCGGCGACGATGTCGCCGAGCGGGTCGTCGACGTGCTCCGGCGCGCCAACCGGGCGATGGAACGCCGTCCGTCCCTCGCGGCGGCGCTGGTCACCGCCATCTCGTCGCCCGACCCTGCCGTCTCCGATTGCCAGCGTGAGGTCACCGAGGTGATGGACGCCCTGCTCTCGGAGGCCATGCCCGAGGTGCCGGACGAACGCCGGCGCCGCACCGTGGCCGTGCTCTCCCACGTCTGGTTCTCGACGCTGCTCGGCTGGGTGAACGGCTGGTGGCCCCGCAGCCGCGTCGGCGACGACCTGGAGTCGGCGGCCCGGCTGCTGCTCGCCGAGCGCCCGGTACGCGACTGACCCGGCGCCTTCGCCTCGTGCCCGACGTGCCCCCGACGTTCGCCGAGCTGCTGGTCGCCCGGCGCGACGACGACCACCCGGCGATCCGCTTCGAGGACCGCGTCACGTCGTACCGCGAGCTCGTCGCCGCGGGCGCGGTGCGCGCCGCTCTCCTGCGCGACCGCCGTCGCCCGGGCCCGTTCCACGTCGGGGTGCTCCTCGAGAACGTCCCCGAGTACCTGTACTGGATCACCGGCGCAGCCCTCGCCGGTGCGGCCGTCGTCGGCGTGAACCCCACCCGGCGTGGCGCCGAGCTCGCCCACGACATCCGTCACACCGACTGCCAGCTCCTCGTCACCGACGCCGATGGCCGCACGCTCCTCGACGGTGTCGACCACGGGCTCGACCATGACCATCTCCTCGTGCTCGGTACACCCACGTACGACGCCGCCCTCGCCGAGCACCAGCAGGCGTCCGTCCCCGACGCGCTCCCGGCGGCCGACACCCCGTTGCTGCTGCTGTTCACGTCGGGTTCGACGAGCGCGCCGAAGGCGGTGGTGTGCAGCACGGGCCGGCTCGGCGCCGCGGGCGTCACGACCGCACCCGCGTTCGGGATCACGCGGGAGAGCGTCTGCTACCAGTCGATGCCGCTGTTCCACGGCAACGCGCTCATGGCCAACTGGGCCGAGGCCGTCGCCGTCGGCGCCACGGTCGCGCTGCGCCGGCGGTTCAGCGCGTCGGGTTTCCTCCCCGACGTGCGCCGCTACGGGGCCACGTTCTTCAACTACGTGGGCCGGGCCTTGTCGTACGTCCTCGCCACGCCCCCGACCCCTGACGACCGGGACCACCGGCTCCGCACCGGGTTCGGCACCGAGGCGTCGGCGCTCGACCGCGAACGCTTCGACGCCCGCTTCGGGTGCACCCTGATCGAGAGCTACGGGTCGAGCGAGGGGGTGATCAGCCTGACCCGCGCGCCCGGCTGTCCCGAGCACGCCCTCGGGGTGCCGCGCCCGGGGGTCGAGGTGTCGGTGCGTGACGCCGACACCAGCACCGAATGTCCACGCGCTCGCTTCGACGAGGAAACGGGTCGGCTCGAGAACGGCCACGAGGCGATCGGCGAGCTGGTGTGCACCAACGCCGCCGACTTGTTCGAGGGCTACTACAACAACCCGAGCGCGACCGCCGAACGGCTGCGCGGCGGCTGGTACTGGAGCGGCGACCTCGCCTACCGCGACGCCGACGGCTGGTTCTACTTCGCCGGCCGCGGCGCCGACCGCCTGCGCGTCGACAGCGAGAACTTCGCGGCGGCGCCCATCGAGCGCATCCTGGCGCACTTCCCCGGCGTGGTGATGGCCGCGGTGTACCCGGTGCCCGACACCCGCACCGGCGACCAGGTGATGGCGGCGTTCGAGCTGTCCCCCGACGGGCGCTTCGAGCCCGACGCCTTCGCCCGCTTCCTCGCCGAGTGCCCCGACCTGGGCACGAAGTGGGCGCCGCGCTACGTGCGGATGGTGACCCGCATGCCGCTCACCGCCAACAACAAGGTGAACAAGCAACCGTTGCGGGCCGACCGGTGGGAGACGACCGACCCGGTCTGGATCCGGGGCGAGGACGGCGCGTACCGGCGTCTCGACGCAGTCGACGTCGAAACCATCCGCAATGAGCTCGCCGCCAACGACCGCACCCACGTGCTCGACGCGCGCTGAGAAGGTAGGCGCCCTGGCGCGCTGCCGGATAGGTTGAGAACCAGTTCTATGTTCATCGATTACACGCCCGAGCAGGTCGCGCTGCGCAAGGAGCTGCGGGAGTACTTCGCCGCCCTCCTGACCGACGAGGTGCGGGCCGAGCTCGGCGAGCCCGGCGAGGGCAGCACCCACTTCCGTGAGGTGGTTCGCCGAATGGGCGCCGACGGGTGGCTGGGTGTCGGCTGGCCCGTCGAGTACGGCGGGCAGGGCCGCCCCGCGACCGACCAGTTCGTGTTCTTCGACGAGGTCCAGCGGGCGGGCGCGCCGTTCCCGTTCGTCACGCTCAACACCGTTGGGCCGACCATCATGCGCTTCGGCACCGACGAGCAGAAGCAGCGCTATCTCCCAGGGATCCTCGCGGGCGAGCTCAACTTCGCCATCGGCTACACCGAGCCCGAGGCCGGGACCGACCTGGCGTCGCTGCGCACTCGAGCGGTGCTCGACGGCGACGAGTGGGTCATCAACGGCAACAAGGTGTTCACCAGCGGCGCCAACCAGGCCGACTACGTGTGGCTGGCGTGTCGCACCACTCCCGAGGCGCCCAAGCACAAGGGCATCTCGATCATCGTCGTGCCCACGTCGTCGCCCGGGTTCTCGTGCACGCCGATCGTAACGGTCGGCAGCAACGTGACCACCGCCACCTACTACGACGACGTGCGCGCGCCCGCCGGCAACGTGATCGGCGCGGTGAACGAAGGTTGGCGCCTCATCACCACCCAGCTCAACCACGAACGGGTCGGCCTCGCCGCGATGGGCGGGCTCGCCCACCGCCTCTGGGACGAGGTGCTCGCCTGGTGCACCACCACGCCCGCCGGCCCGGGGAGCGGCGTGCTGCTCGACCTGCCGTGGGTGCAGACCGACCTCGCCCGCACGCACGCCCGGCTCGAGGCGATGAAGCTGCTGAACTGGCGGATGGCGACCGCGGTCGCCGAGGGCACGCTTGCACCCGCTGACTCGTCGGCGGTGAAGGTGTTCGGCACCGAGGGCCTCGTCGACGTGTACCGCACGCTGCTCGGGGTCGTCGGCGCGCTCGGGTACCTCCCGGCGGGCTCGTCCGGCGCAGTTTTCCACGGCGATCTCGAGCGGGCCGGGCGCGCCGCCCAGATCAACACGTTCGGCGGCGGCGTCAACGAGGTCCAGCGTGAGATCGTTGCCGCTGCGGGGCTCGGCATGGCGCGCCGGGCCCGGTGAGCCCGGTGAGCCCGGTGAGCGACAACGCCTTCACCGCCCGGCTCCGCCAGTTCGAGGGTCGTACCGTGGGGCCGCCCGAGCGGGGCGCCGACGCGGTGAACCAGGCGATGATCCGTCACTGGGTGGAAGCCGTCGGCGACGACAACCCCGTCTACACCGACGCGGACGCGGCGCGCGCGTCGGTGCACGGAGACATCGTTTCCCCGCCCGTAATGCTCCAGGCGTGGGTGATGCGTGGCGTCCGGCCGCGCCCGTCGCGAGGCGGCTCGGTGCAGGACGAGCTGATGAACCTCCTCGACGGCGCCGGGTTCACGTCGGTCGTAGCCACGAACTGCGAGCAGGAGTACGAGCGCTACGTGCAGCTCGGCGACCACCTCTCGACCACCACCGTCATCGCGGCGGTGTCGGACGAGAAGACGACCGCGCTCGGCGTGGGCCACTTCGTCACGACCCGGGTCGACTACCGCACCGACGACGATGAGCTGGTCGGCACGATGCGGTTCCGCATCCTCAAGTTCAGGCCGGGGACGGGGCGCGGCGCCCAGCCGGCGGCCGAGCCCGAGGCGGCGGCGCCCCCGCGGCCGCCGCGGCCTCGACCGGCCGTCACCCCCGACAACGCCTTCTGGTTCGAAGCGGCGCGCGAGCACCGCCTCGTGATCCAGCGCTGCGGTGGGTGCGGACGCCTCCGTCACCCGCCCCGAACCCGCTGCGGCGAGTGTGGTTCGTACGAGTGGGACGCTCGCGAGGCAAAGGGGACGGGCGCCGTCTACAGCTTCGTGGTCAACCACTATCCGCAGGTCCCGGCGTTCGATTACCCGCTCGCCGTCGGGCTCATCGAGCTCGACGAGGGCACCCGTCTCGTCGCCAACGTCGTCGGGATCGAACCGTCGGCCATCGAGGTCGGGATGCGGGTCGTGGTCGAGTGGGAAGAGCACGACTCCGACCTCTCGCTTCCCGCCTTCCGCCCGGTCGCGGACGGGTCGGCGCCGTGAACTTCTCCCTCTCCGAGGCCCAGGAGGCGGTGCGCGACCTCGCTGAGCAGATCTTCACCGGCGGCGCGCCGATGGAGCGGGTGGCGAGCATCGAGACGACCGACGAGCGCGTCGACCGCGACCTGTGGCGTGCCCTCGCCGACGCCGGGCTGCTCGGGATCGTGGTGCCCGAGGACCACGGCGGTGCCGGGCTCGACCTTATCGAAGCGTGCCTGATCCTGGAGCAGCAGGGCCGGCGGGTCGCGCCGGTGCCGCTGTGGCCGACGCTCGTCGGAGCACTGGCGCTCGCTGCACACGGCACGCCGGCGCAACAGGCGGCCCACCTGCCAGGGGTGGCCGCGGGCGACGTGATGCTCACCGCCGCGCTGGCCGAGGCAGGCGCCGGCGATGTGCTCGAACCGTCGGTCACCGCCGTCGCCGACGGTGACGGCTGGCGCCTCGACGGCACCAGGCCGAGCGTCCCGGCGGCGCACGTCGCCGGGATGGTGCTCGTGCCGGCGCGGCTCCCGAGCGCCGACGCCACCGACGCCACCGACACCGGCGGCGCCGAGCCGACCACCGGGGTGTTCCTCGTTGACCCGGGCGGCCCCGGTGTCACGTGCACTCCCGCCGTGACCACCGACCGCTCCGTCGTCGCCCACCTCGAGCTGGCGGGCGCGCCCGGCGAAGCGCTGGGCGGCGAGCCCGACCCCCGGGTGCTGGCGTGGCTGCGTGACCGCGCCCTGCTCGCGCTGTGCGCCCTGCAGGTCGGCGTCGCCGAGGGCGCGCTGCGCATGGCTGCCGACTACACGAGCCAGCGCCACCAGTTCGGCAAGCCCCTGTCCACCTTCCAGGGGGTGGCGCTGCGCGCTGCCGACGCCTACATCGACACCGAGGCGATGCGGGTGACGTTGTGGCAGGCGGCCTGGCGGCTCACCGCCGGCCTCGAAGCCACCCGCGAGGTGATGGTGGCCAAGTGGTGGTCGGCGGAGGGCGGCCAGCGCGTCGTCCACGCCACCCAGCACCTGCACGGCGGGATGGGCGCCGACGTCGACTACCCGGTGCACCGGTACTTCCTGTGGGGCAAGCAGCTCGAGATCACCCTCGGCGGCGCCAGCGCGACGCTGGCGCGGCTCGGGCGCGCGATCGCGAAGTCACGCACATGACGACGACGACCTCGCCCCGCTACGACGACGTGCAGGTCGGCGACGAGCTGCCGCCGCTCGACATCCCGCTCACCCGAACCCTCATCGTCGCCACCGCCATCGCGTCGCGCGACTACCAGGACGTTCACCACGACCCGGGCCTGGCGGTGGAGCGCGGCTCGCCCGACATCTTCATGAACATCCTGTCGACCAACGGGTTCGTGGGCCGCTTCGTCACCGATTGGGCCGGCCCCGACGCCGTGCTCCGCGCGGTGAAGATCCGGCTCGGGGCGCCGAACTACCCCGGGGACACGATGCACATGACCGGCTCGGTCACCAGCAAGGACGGCGGGCTCGTCGAGCTCACCGTGCGGGGCGCCAACAGCCGGGGCGACCACGTCACCGGCACCGTCACGCTCGCACTGCCCGGGGAGCACACCTCGTGACCGAGCGCAACGGGCTGCGCGACGTCAGCGCGGTTGCCGGCATCGGCGCGACCGAGTTCTCCAAGGACTCGGGCCGCTCCGAGATGCGCCTGGCGGTCGAAGCGGTGGAAGCGGCGCTGGCCGACGCCGGGCTCGCGCCCGGCGAGGTCGACGGCATGGTCACATACACCGCCGAGACCAACCCCGAGATCGAGATCGCCCGCAACCTCGGCATCGGCGAGCTGTCGTTCTTCTCGCGCATCCACCACGGCGGCGGCGCCGCGTGCGCGACGGTCCAGCAGGCCGCGATGGCGGTCGCGACCGGGGTCGCCGAGGTCGTGGTCTGCTACCGGGCCTTCAACGAGCGCTCGGGGCGTCGCTTCGGTGCCGGCGTGCAGGATCGTCCCCCGATGGCGACGGCCGAGAGCGCCCACTTCTCGTGGTACGCGCCGTTCGGGCTGCTCACGCCGGCGCAGTGGGTCGCCATGTTCGCCCGTCGCTACCAACACGAGTACGGGGCGACGAGCGAGGACTTCGGTCGGGTCGCAGTCGCCGACCGCAAGCACGCCGCCACCAACCCGAAGGCGTGGTTCTACGAGCAGCCGATCACGCTCGCCGAGCACCAGGCGTCGCGTTGGATCGTCGAGCCGCTGCACCTGCTCGACTGCTGCCAGGAGAGCGACGGCGCGCAGGCGATCGTCGTCACGTCGCTCGAACGGGCGCGCGACCTCGCCGCGCCGCCGGTGGTGATCCGGGCCGCCGCGCAGGGAGCCGGCATCGAGCAGGACATGATGACGAGCTACTACCGCGAGTCGATCACCGGCCTGCCCGAGATGGGCCTGGTCGGGCGCCAGCTCTGGGCGACAGCCGGGATCGGGCCCGCTGACGTGCAGACGGCCGTCATCTACGACCACTTCACCCCGCTCGTGCTACCGCAGCTCGAGGAGCTGGGGTTCTGCAAGCGGGGCGAGGCGAAGGACTTCCTCGCCGACGGTAACGTCGAGATCGGGGGGACCCTTCCCATCAACACCCACGGCGGCCAGCTTGGCGAGGCGTACATCCACGGGATGAACGGCATTGCCGAAGGGGTACGCCAGGTACGGGGGACGTCGGCCAACCCGGTCGACGGCGTCGAGCACGTGCTCGTCACCGCGGGCACCATGGTGCCGACGAGCGGCCTCGTCCTCGGCGCCGATCGCTGAGGCGCAGCGAGACCGGTTCGCAGCGAGCAAACCCAAGGCAAGGGGGAGACCATGGCCGAGATCCGCTTCAACCACATGGAGCTCACGTTCCCGCTCGGCGCGCTCACGAAGGAGCTCCGCGAGGAGGTCGACGCGTTCTACAGCGACGTGTTCGGCTTCGTCGGCGCCGACACCGAGGTCGTCGGCCAGCTCGCCCACATCCTGTTGCTCGACGGCGGCAGCCAGTTCATCCTTCTCGCCGAGAGCGGCAAACCCATGGCGTCGCCGGGATACGACCACCTCGGGTTCCTGTACAACACCCGGGCCGAGGTCGACGAGCGCCTCGAGCGGGTGCGGCGCTACCAGGAGAAGGACGACCGGGTCGAGATCATCGAGTACGACGACCTCGTGATCGACGACCTGGTGGTGCACGCCTTCTACGTCAAGTACCTGCTGCCGATCTACTTCGACGTGCAGTGCATGGAGCGCGCCGGCGAACCCGTCGCCAACCGGCTCGGCTGAGGAAGCCGGTCAGGCGGAGGGCTGGTACCAGTCGGGGACGGCGCTCAGGCGAGCTGGGTGGCGGCGAGGACGAGCCCGCCGAAGCCCACCATGCTGGCGATGTTGGAGAGCACCACGGTACGGGTGTTGGCGGCGATCTCCCGGCGGAGCCCGTTGAACTCTCCGTAAAGCCCGTTGAACTTCCCCTCAAGCCCGTTGAACTTCCCCTCGATCCCGTGGAGCTCCCGACGCAGGGCCTCGACGTCGTCGCGGGTGGCGAGGTCGCGCAGATCCGCCTTCATCGCCACATCGCCCCAGCCCGTGGGCGGCAGGTGGGCCATCAACGCCTCGGCGGATTCGGCTCCCAGCGCTTCCTCGAGATCGACGAAGAGCTGGCGGCGAGCACGGTCACTGACGATCACAGTTTCCTCCTGCCGTAGCGCGGCTCGGGGTGAGGGAAGGAGGAGGAAGTCGAGTCCAAGGCTACCGGCGCGACGAGCTGTTGCCAAGGCCTGATCCGAAGTGTCCCGCTCGACGCGCCCGGCGGGGTGTGCCACCATGGCGCGAGAACGCGTTCTAGTGACGCGAGGAGGATGACGTGGCGATGACGAACGGCGCCGCTGACCGTTACACCGTGATCTCGGCCGACTGCCACAGCGGCGCCGAGCTGCCCACCTACCGCGATTACCTCGAACGCGCCCACCTCGACGAGTTCGACGCCTGGCTCGTCCACTTCGAGAACCCCTACCCCGACCTGGAAGGCCCCGACGGGGGTCGCAACTGGGACGACGAGCGGCGCCTCCACGATCTCGAAGCCGACGGCATCGTGGCCGAGGTCATCTTCCCCAACACGATCCCACCCTTCTACCCCGAATCGTCGCTGAAGGCGCAGCCGCCCCCGGCCGACGCGGGGGACCTCGTCCTGCGCTGGGCGGGGCTGCGCGCCCACAACCGCTGGCTCGCCGACTTCTGCGCGGCCGCGCCCGGCCGCCGGGCCGGCATAGCCCAGATCCTCCTCCACGACGTGGACGCCGCCGTCGCCGAGATCGAGGCGACGCACGCGGCTGGCCTCACCGGCGGGGTCCTGCTCCCGGGCGCGCCGCCGGGCACCGGCCTCGCCCCGCTGTACTCGCCGGTCTACGAGCCGATCTGGGCGACGTGTGAGGACCTCGGCGTGGTCGTCAACCACCACAGCGGCAGCGCGGTCCCCCCGATGGGCGGCGCACCCGAGGACAACGTGATCTTCCTCCTCGAGGTGACGTGGTGGGCGCACCGGGCGTTGTGGCACCTCATCGTCGGCGGCGCGCTCGAACGCCATCCCGACCTCCACTTCGCCTTCACCGAGCAGGGGACGGCGTGGATCCCCGAGCAGCTCCGCATGCTCGACCACTTCTTCGACCGCATGCGCAACGCCGACGGCGCCCAGGAGAAAGAGTGGGGCGCCGCGGTCATGGAGCGCCTCACGTTGCAGCCGAGCGAGTACTGGGCGCGCCAGTGCCACGTCGGCGCCAGCTTCATCCGCCGAGCCGAGGTCGAGCTGCGCGACGCGGTGGGGGTCGACCGGATCATGTGGGGCAGCGACTACCCGCACCGCGAGTCGAGCTACCCGTACTCGCGCGAGGCGCTGCGCCTGTCGTTCGCAGGTGTCGACGCCGACGACGTGCAGGCGATGGTCGGCGGCAACGCCGCCCGGTTGTACGGCTTCGACCTCGACGCCCTCGCGCCGGTCGCGGCGCGCGTCGGCCCGACGCATGCCGAGGTCGCGGCGCCGATCGACCCCGCCGACATCCCGCTCGACGCCGAGCGCTGCCCCGCCTTCGCCGGCGTGCGCGACGCATCGTGAGCGCCACCGACCGCTCTGCGATCCCGACCCGAGAGGACACCCGATGACGAGAGTGCGCTACGGAGCCAAGACCGACGCCGAGCTGCGCAACCGGGAGGTGGAGGCCACCTCGGTGGGTGCATGGGCGACGGTGCTCACGGCCGTGTACCGCACCGACCCCGAGGTGATCGCCGCGGTGCTGCCCCCGCCGCTCGAACCGGCCGACGACCCGCGCGTCCGCGTCACCATCGCGCGCGTCGATATCGCCGGGCTGCCCCCGTTCGGCGCCGGTACGTTCGCGGTCCGGGCGCGCCATGAGGGCACCGTCGGCGACTACCCACTGCTCATGCCCATGACGACGGAGCAGTCGGTGATCGGCGGGCGCGAGACGTTCGGCGAACCGAAGAAGCTCGCTGAGGTGACGCTCGAGCGCGAGGGCGACTCCGTGATCGGCCGGGTGACGCGGCTCGGAATCACGATCGTCGAGGTGAGCGGCCGGGTGACGGGTGCGCTGCCGATCCCCGAAGGCGGGCGGCGTACCGACTTCTACTTCAAGTTCCTCCCCGCGCCCGACGGCAAGGGTTTCGACAGCGAGCCGTCGCTCGTGTACTGCCACCGTGACGAGACCACGCGGACCCTCGAAGGTGTCGACGGTGCGGTGACGCTGCGAGAGTCGCGCTTCGATCCCGTCGTCGACCTGCCGGTGCGTGACCCGGGCGAGATCACGCTGGCGGAGCGGCGCAGCGTCCAGACGGGCGAGATCCACAGCCGGGTGCCGGGGGAATGGCTCGCCCCGTTCGTGCACCAGCGCTATGACGACCTGTCGCCCGTCGGCGAGGAGTGAGCTCCCGCATCGCAACCGCGGGCGCGGCGGCGCCGTGACCGGGATGGACCGCCTCGACGGGCGGGGCGCGGTCGTGACTGGTGGCGGCAGTGGCATCGGCGCCGCGCTGGGTGAGCGGTTCGCGCGCGAGGGCATGCGGGTGGTGCTCGCCGACGTGCGCGCCGACGCGCTCGAGGTCACCGTCGATCGGCTCCGGAGCGACGGGCTCGAGGTGTCCGGCGTGCAAACCGACGTCGCGCGCCTCGAATCGGTGGAGGCGCTGCGCGACCGCGCCATCGAGCGCTACGGCGCCGTCCACGTGGTCTGCAACAACGCCGGAATCGGCGCCGGTGCCCAGGGCCGGCTGTGGGAGCACGAGCCCAACGACTGGCGCTGGGCGCTCGACGTCAACCTGTGGGGCGTCATCAACGGCATCAACGCCTTCGTTCCCCACCTCCTCGCCCACGGCGAGCCCGGGCACGTCGTCAACACGTCGTCGGGCAACGGCGGCATCTCCCCGCTCCCGTCCACCCCGCAGTACGCCGTCACCAAGGCGGCGGTCGTCGTGCTCACCGAATGCCTTTACGCCCAGCTCGCCGAGGTCGGTGCGCCCGTGGGCGCGTCGGTCTTGTTCCCCGGGCCGCACATGCTGCGCACCGGGCTGTTTGAGTCGTGGCGCCACCGCCCCGAGGAGTTGGCCAACACCAAGGCGCGCAGCACCGAGCCGGTCACGCTCGATGCCTACGAGGACATGATGCGCGTCGCGGGACGAGAGGTGCGCTACACGCCGGTCGAGGAGGTCGCCGGGCGGGTCGTGGACGCACTGCGCAGCGGTGCCTTCTGGATCCTCCCGCCGAGCGACGACGCCGACGACCAGATCCGGGCGCGCGCCGCGTCGATGCTGGCGCGCGCCAACCCCGACTATCTGCGGACCGTGGCGGGATGAACGATCCTCCGCAGCCCGAGACCATAAGCGAGACGACGGAGGGATCACCGTGACGAGCCGCTACCTGGTCATCTCGTCGGACTGCCACGCCGGGCTCCCGAACGCCGAGTACCGCGACTGGCTCGACTCCGAGCACCGCGAGACGTTCGACACCTACTTGGCCGAGCGTCAGCGCATGGCGGAGCTCGCGGGGCGGGGCCTGCTGAACGAGGAGTTCGCCGAGGAGTGGCACCGCGAGAACGAGGAGGGGCTCCGCGGCGGGTGGGACGCAGCCCGCCGCGACAAGGAGCTCGACGCCGACGGGGTGGCGGGCGAGGTGATCTTCCCCGACGCCGACGCCGTCACCGCGGGCGCGTCAGCCCCGTTCGGCGCCGGGCTCGGCCAGACCGGCGAGCTCGACCCCGTCCTGCTCATGGCGGGGGCGCGGGCGCACAACCGGTGGCTGGCCGAGTTGTGCGCGGCCAGCCCCGACCGGCGGGCCGGAGTGGCGATCGTGCCGGTCCTCCACGACGTCGACGCCGCCGTCGCCGAGATCACGCGGGCGCGCCAGTCGGGCCTGCGGGGCGGGATCCTGATCCCGTCGATGTGGGCGCCGTACCCGCCGTACCACGACGCGCGCTACGACCCGGTCTGGGCGGCCTGCGCCGACCTCGAGATGCCGGTCCACGTGCACTCCGGCGCCGCCGACCGGGAGCAGTACGGCGAGCACGTCGGCATCTACGTCGCCGAGGTGCGTTGGTGGTCGATGCGGCCGCTGTGGTTCCTGCTGTGGGCGGGAACGTTCGAGCGCTACGACCGTCTGCGGTTCGTGGTGACCGAGTGCGGGGCGTTCTGGGCCGCCGATCTGCTCTGGACGTCGGACATCGCCTACGACCGGGAGCACGCGGCCAAGAAGCTCGGCTCGCAGCTCACCGCCAACCTCGCCATGCGCCCGAGCGCCTACTTCGACCGCAACTGCGGCATCGGCGCGTCGAACACCCGGCGGCGCGAGCTCGAGCGCCGCTACGAGATCGGCGTCGGCAACATCATGTGGGGCAACGACTTCCCGCACCCCGAGGGCACGTGGCCGCACACCCGGGAGTGGTTGCGCGACGCGTTCTGGGACATCCCCGAGGACGAGACCGCCCAGATGCTCGGCGGCAGCGCCGCCGCCATGTACGGCTTCGACGTCGCCGCGCTGGCGTCGGTGGCCGAGCGCATCGGACCGACCCCCGACGAGCTGGGCCAGCGCACCCCCGAGGCCGTGGCCGCGTGCGATCGCTGGGCCGACCCGCTGGCCGCCGGCCGCCCCTGGCTCGCGTGATCGATCATGCGTTTCGGCGTCAGACCGTTTGGCGTCAGATATGCACGATAGTGATGCTCAAGTGACGCCAAAAGGGAGGGTTGGGGCGGGGCGCTCAGCTCAGCCGGTGTCGAGGGCGGCGAGACGGCCGCGGGACGCGAAGGCGTCGCGCAGCCCGTCGACGTCGGTGGGGGTCAGGCGCCGGTACGGGTCTCCGCGCTCGCACCACCACACCGGGTCGGCGCACTCCCAGCGCTCGCGGCGCAGCACCCGCTTGAGTACCTTGCTCGTCTCGGTCACGGGTAGCGCCTCGGTGACCCGCACGAACGTCGGAG
>Ga0136613_10000876_pt1 | contig 14767 bp, 14 predicted proteins | sample AntDrymUQ2722106_2_FD_106649 | JGI IMG/M metagenome (GOLD analysis project Ga0136613, IMG submission 106649) | Polar desert sand microbial communities from Dry Valleys, Antarctica - metaG UQ272 (21.06) | ecosystem: Environmental > Terrestrial > Soil > Desert | place: Antarctica: Dry Valley... | reverse complement strand
GCCGCGTTGACGACGAGCTTCTTCATGGTCTTGTGGTTGGCGAGCTTGAAGCTCTTCGCGACCCCCTCGACGATGACTGCCTCGGCCATCAGACCTTCTCCGCGAATCGGCTCTCGAGTCGGGTGAACACCGCCTGAGAGATCCAGACGAACACCAGACCCAGCACGATCATCACCAGACCCCGCTGGAACAGGTAGGCGGGCAGCTCCTCGGTGATCGCCTGTTGCGGACGCTCCACCGATGGGACCCAGAACGCACGGTCGTTGAGCAGCACCGCGATGCACAGCGGACTCGACAGGTAGAGCTCGTAGACGACTTGGTGGGTCTCGCGGAACCTGTCGGCGATGATCCCGAACGGGTAGATCATCGGTACGGTCCAGGTGATGACGGTCTGCACGACGTCGATGATGTTCCCCATGTCGCGAAAGAACACGTTGAGTGCGCTGAGCAGCAACGCGACCGCGAGCCCCCAGGTGAGCACGACGGCGAGCGCCATCACCCCCGCCAGGAGCGCGCCCAGATCCGGGTGCCAGCCCGTCAACAGGCAGCCGAGGAAGATGATCACGTACATCGGGACCAGGTGGTACACCGAGACCATGATGGAGGCGACGGGGAACATCTCACGCGGCAGACTGATCTTGCGCACCAGGGACTTGTTCTTCACCACCGACTTCGTGCCAGCTGACAACGCGTTCGTGATGAACGTCACCATGATCATGCCTGCGAAGATGTGCAACGGCCTGTTCTCGAGCGACCGCTCGCCGAGGATCAGCTCGATGATGAAGTAGTACATCAGGAACCGCACCGCTGGTTTGACGTACGACCAGGCGAAGCCGACGACCGATCCCTGGTATCGGACCCGCACCTCCTTGCGGACGAGCAGCTTGAGCAGGTAGCGGCGTCGGAAGACATCGAGGAGTCCCCCGACCCTGCCGGGGTTGACCATCGGCTCCAGGGGGACGGCGGAGGGGTCGCGGACGTCGACGCTCACTCGTCGACACCGCCGCTCTGGAGCGGAGCCCCGACGGCGAAGTGCGGATGCAGCACGTTGTCGTACATCGTCAGCGCCGAACCGATCGCCATGTGCATGTCGAGGTACTTGTAGGTGCCGAGGCGGCCACCGAAGAGGACGTTCGGCTCGACCTTGGCAAGCTCGCGGTACAGCAGCAGCTTGGCGCGATCGTCGGCGGTGTTGATGGGGTAGTAGGGCTCGTCCCCGGACTCGGCGAACCGCGAGTACTCGTGCACGATCACCGTCTTGTCGGTCGGGTACCAGGTGCGCTCGGGGTGGAAGTGCCGGAACTCGTGGATGCGCGTGTAGGGGACGTCCTCGTCGGCGTAGTTCATCACCGAGCAGCCTTGGAAGTCACCCACCGGCTGCACCGACACGTCGAGGTCGACGGTGCGCCAGCTGAGCTCTCCCGCGGAGTTGCCGAAGTAGGCGTCGACGGGTCCGGTGTAGACGATCGGCACCTTGCCCACGTAGGTGTCGCGGACGTCGAAGAAGTCGGTGTCGAGGCGGACCTCGATGTTCGGATGGTCGACCATCCGCTCCAACCAGGCGGTGTAGCCGTCGACCGGCAGGCCTTCGTACGTGTCGTTGAAGTAGCGGTTGTTGAAGTTGTAGCGCACAGGCAGTCGGCTGATGATGTCAGCCGAGAGCTTCGTCGGGTCCGTCTGCCACTGTTTGGCGGTGTAGCCGCGGATGAACGCCTCGTACAACGGCCGACCGATGAGGGAGATGCCCTTCTCCTCGAGGTTGCCGGCCGTCGCACTGGCGAACTCGGTGGCCTGCTCGGCGACCAGGGCGCGGGCCTGGTCGGGAGTCATCCACGTGCCGAAGTACTCGCAGATCGTCGCGAGGTTGATCGGCATCGGATAGACCTTGCCCTGGTAGATCGAGAAGACCCGGTGCTGGTAGCCGGTGAACTTCGTGAAGCGGTTGACGTACTCCCACACCCGCTCATTCGACGTGTGGAAGAGGTGGGCGCCGTACTTGTGGACCTCGATGCCGGTCTCCGGCTCGGGAGCGCTGTAGGCGTTGCCGCCCACATGGTCGCGGCGGTCGAGGATGAGCACCTTGAGGCCGAGGTCGTTGGCGCAGCGTTCGGCGATGGTCAGACCGAAGAGGCCGGAGCCCACCACCACGAGGTCAGCGTTCACACATACTCCTGGTCGAGTTGCCAGGGCGGGTCACCCGGGCGCAAGCGGGGCCAAGTCTAATGGGCGGATCGCGGCGTCTTCTCAGCGCTCGCCCTTGCGCGCGATAATTCTGCGGTACGCCGCCTTGCGGATGGCCTCGGGAACGAGCCGGTAGCCGCCGCGCACGACGACGTTGCGCGCGAACTGCGGCCGTGACGTGAACCCCATCTCATGCATCCGGCGCTGCAGGGCCAACTCGGACTTGAGCACTGCGACACCGCCGCGACGAGCGTAGGCACCGGCTCCCACGCGGTAGAGCACGAGCGGCTCGGCCACGTTCGCCACTCGGACGCCCCGCTTGATCATCTTCGCGAATAGCAGGTAGTCCTCCATCAGGGCCAGGTGGCGGTAGCCACCTGCCGCCTGGACGGCCGAACGGCGATAGACCACGGTGGGGTGGTGGAACGGCTGGTGGAAGCGTGAGTACGCGATGATGTCGTCGGGGGTGATGGGCGGCACCCGCCGCCCGACGATGTCGTCGGGTCCGTCGCCGAACTCCAGCAGCGAGGACCCCAGCAGGTCCACGCCCGCGGCGATCATCGGCACCTGCACCTCGAAGCGATGGGGGAGCGCGATGTCGTCGGCATCCATCCTGGCCACGATGTCGTGCGCACACGCGGCCATGCCCTGGTCCAGAGCCTGCCCTAGACCGACATTGTCCGCGAGCGCGAGCAGCGTCGTCGGCACCGGAGACTCGTGGATGAGCCCCGTGATCGTCTCGGCGAGCAGCGAGGGGACCGGTCCGTCCTGCACCAGGACGACATCGTCAGGTGGCAGTGTCTGGTCCTGAACCACCGAGCGGAACGCCGTCTCCAGGTAGCGCGGGTCATCTCCGCCCCAGACGCTCATGAGCAGGCTGAAGGCCTCAGTCACGGCAGGGCTGTCTCCCAGTCGCGGCCGCGACGACGTCCGCCGTCGACCGCGGCCGGGTCCGGACCCCTGCGACGAGCCCGTGTCGCAGTCCTCGCCACAGCGTCCGCCGGTCAGGCGAGCGCCCGATGGTGCGGACCCAGCGTCGCACGGTGGATCCGGCGTACACCGCCTTCTCGGTCGGGCTGAGACCACGGGAGCGGCCGAACAACCAGATCTTGTTGCGCACCTCGAAGAAGAACCGCTCGCCGGGGTCGGCGTCGGTCGAGCCGAACGCCTTGGTCTTGTGGACCACCACCGAGGCCGGGCAGTACAGCGCCCTTCCGCCGCGGATGATGCGCGTCGTGAACTCGAAGTCGTCGTTCCAGAGGAAGTAGTCAGCCACCGGCAGCCCGCGTTCGCGGACGAGGTCGGCGTCGACGAGCACGGAGACGAACGACGCCGACCGGATGGGCACGCAGCCGACGTCGGCCGCCGCGGCCCGCTCAGCCGCCCGCGCCCCGGGTTTGGCCCGCGGCGTGTTCATCGGATGATCACGGCCGTCGGTCCAGACCACGCGGGAGGCGACCAGCGCGGGGGCTGCACCGGCATACCGTTGACGGGCGCCGACCAGCTCGGCGAGCGCGGTCCTCTCCGGCACGGTGTCGTCGTCCATCAGCCAGACCAGCCTGCAGTCGTCGGAGAGCGCCCTCTCGAGCCCGATCGCGAACCCGCCGGCACCGCCGGTATTGAGGAGCGCCCGCACCACGTCGAGGCGAGGAAAGCGCTCGGCGAGCATCTGCTCCGTACCATCGTCCGACGCGTTGTCGACCACGATGACAGCCGCAGGTGCGAGCGTCTGCGCCTCGAGCGCGTGCAGCGACTGGGCGAGGAGCTCACGACGGTTCCATGTCACGACCACGGCCGCGACCCGCACCTCGCTCACGCTCTCGTCCTCCGATGTCTGGTACGCCGCTCGACGCCAGCCGACGCCAGCCGACGCGAGCACCTCATCGTACGGGTCGCCGGCGGTGACCTCTGCTGACACCGGTCAGCAGGACCGCGCGAGGTCACTGCTGTCGTTGGCGTCCGGGCGGGGCTTCTTCTTGTCCCTCGGGTTCTTGTCCCTCGGGAGCGCTCTCGCCAGGTCGAGCCCGTCCTTGCCCTCGGACCTGTCCATCGCATCCGACACCATCGTGCGGATGAGCTGCCAGTCGGGGTCGCTTGTGTCGACCTTCGGGGGCACGAACGAGACGCTCGACACCGGCATGCCCTTCGCCTTGACGGCGAGGTCGACGAAGGTCGCGAGCTCGCTGGCCGGCATCGAGGTCGAGATCACCTGTTTGCCGGCCTTGGCGATGGCTCCGAAGTTCGTCACGACTGTCTGTGGATCGAGCTGGTGAAGCATCGCGCTCATCACGCACTTCTGCCGCGCCATCCGTGAGTAGTCGTTCGACGTCGCGCGGCTGCGGGCGTACCAGAGCGTCTCGTATCCGTCGAGGTGCTGCCTGCCGGGCTCGATCCAACCGGTGACAGGGCCCCCGACCCCGCCGATGGGTATCCGCTCGCCCACGGCGATGTCGACGCCGCCGGTCGCGTCGACGAGGTCGCGGAAACCCCGCAGGTCGATGAGCGCGTAGTAGTTGATGGCGAGTCCGGTGATCTCCTCCACCGCCTGGGTCGTGGCTTCGATCCCTGGGTTCTCCACTCCTGGGAAAAGCTCGGCATGGTCTTCGGCCCAGGTGTTGACGCCATTGAGATAGCAGCCATCGCAGTCGAAACCGTTCGGGAACCGTGTGCTCATGACGGTGCCGTCAGGAAAGGGCACGTCTGCCAGGTTCCGAGGCAGTCCGAGCAGCACCGTACGACCGGTCTCCTCGTCGATGCTGGCGACAGACAGGCTGTCCGGGCGGACGCCGGACCGGCCCGGTCCGGCGTCACCACCCAGGAGCAGGATGTTGTACCGGCCGCGCTCAGGCTCGCTCACCGGCTGGGAGCCGAATACCGTCTCGATGAAATCGTGTTGTACGGCGACGAGGTGGCTGGTGAAGAGCAGACCGCCGGACAGACCGAAGCACAGCAGCCCGTTGAGCCCGGTCACGAAGAGTCGCTGACCTTGCGCAAGCCCCAGCGGATCCGCGATCCGCCAGGCGTCGACGAGCAGGAACGCCCACCCCACGGCATAGATGACCAGCCCAAGACGGAGGGCGACGAGGAACCAGGTATCGGTGAAAGCAGCGACAAGCTGCTGTGGAGCGACCACACCCACGATGACGAGGGCGACTACGAAGGCGAGACCGGCGGCAGCACAGCGCAGCGCGATCTTCCCGAGGCGGCGATCTCCAGCCGCGATCTGGGCGCTCCCCGGGACGACGACCGTCATCGCCATCAGCGTGAGAGCACGTCGGAACCTGACCCTGCCGGCGGCGGCGGACAACCCGCCGCGGGATGCGGAGAGCGACGTCAGGGGGGGGAGCGCAGCGGACACAGACTCAGTATCACCAGCAACACACATCACATCGGTCACATTTAGCCCGACCCGCCGAGGCAACCTCCCTTGGCGGTGTCGCGCTGACACGGCTGGTGTACGCCGTGGGGGCGCCTACGGCCGGTCAGTGCCTGTGACAGGTAGCGTGACCCGCATGGCGGACAAGCAGAACCCGGACGACCCTGGGTACGGCTGGCTGTACTCAGGCAAGCAGAGTCCTGACGAGAACTCCTCTGAGGCGACTCAGCAGTTCCCGCCACCGGGCGACGACGCCACGCGAGTCATGGGCGTCCAGCCCCGGCCCGACGTCCGCGGCGCCCAACCACCCACCGGCGAGAGGCGGTCGTCCTTCGGGGGAACCTACCGGTCACCGCCTCCCCGACCCGCCGACACCAGGCCCGAGCCTGGCTTCGCCGCGCCGGCGCAACCTGGACCTCAGCAGACTCCATCGAGCCGCCCACCTGGGCGGCAGACACGGCCCCCTCGGCGTCCCAGGCGTCGCAGGAACTGGTGGCTGCGCAGCATCCTCGCGCTGGTCCTGGTATGGATCGCCTTCCTGGTGGCGGTGCCGATCTGGGCCTACAGCAACGTCAGCAAGGTCGACGCGGAGCCCAGCGGTGACCGACCGGACGACACGCCCGGCACGACGTACCTGCTGGTTGGCTCCGACAGCCGTGCGGACCTGTCCGAGGAGGAGCGCGGCGAGCTGGCTACCGGCGACGCCGAGGGCCAGCGCACCGACACGATCCTGCTGTTGCACGTCCCCGACGGTGACGGCCCGAACCTGCTCCTGTCGCTGCCGCGTGACTCCTACGTGGAGATCCCCGGCGAGGGAGAGAACAAGATCAATGCCGCGTACGCGTTCGGCGGGCCGGTGCTGCTGGTCGAGACGGTCGAGCTGAACACCGGCCTCAGGGTCGACAACTATGTCGAGGTCGGCTTCGTCGGCTTCGTCGACGTCGTCGACTCGGTCGGCGGCATCGAGGTGTGCCCGGAGACGAAGATCGACGACCCGAACGCAGGGCGTCTCCAGCTCGAGCCGGGTTGCCAAGACGTCGATGGTGGGACAGCGTTGCAGTACTCGCGCTCGCGCGCCTTCGGTGACGGTGACATCACCCGCGCCATGCATCAACGCGAGGTCATCTCCGCCGTCGGCAAGAAGGCCGCTTCCTGGCAGACAGTCGTGCTGCCGTGGCGCTACCTCCAGGTCAACAAGGCAGGTGCGGAGTCGCTGCAAGTCGGCGAGGACGTCGGGCCGATCGACCTTGCACGGTTCGCGTGGGCCATGGCTCACAGCTCCGGCACCGACGCCAAGCGGTGTGTTGTGCCGTTCTCCACACTCGGCGCACAGACTCCGGTCGGGTCGGCGGTGCTCTGGGACGAGGAGCGGGCCGGCGCGGTCTTCGAGTCCATCAAGGAAGACGACACGTCGTCGATCGAGTGCACAGAGAGCCAGTGAGACTGCGCCGTCCGCATGTCCCCACTGACCAGCGACCGCAGCCGTTGACGCTCGAGGTCGCGGATCTCCTCAGCCGTCGTCATTGCTTCTCCGGGTCCGGACCCGCGCCCGGTCACGCCCCTTGAGCACGGCACCGACGGCGCGCGCCGCCAGCGGGTTGCGGTCGGCGAGCTCAGCGGCCCTGCGTTGGCCGCGGAACACCGCCCCGCGGGCCTTGCTCGCGATGTTCGGCTTCGGCGGGTCAGCCTCGATGACGGCCTTGCGGCGGGCCCACCATGTCGTGGCGTACTTCTCGGAGAGCATCGCCAGCGCATCCAGCGACGCCGCGAGCAGCTCGCCCTCCGACGGGTCGTCGGGGCGACGCCCTCCCGGCTTCACCGTGACCCGGAGGTCCTCGATGTCGCCGACCACGGGATAGCCGTGCTCGATGACCGCGGAGATCATCTCATCGGCCCTCGTGCTCACCCAGGCGACCTCCTCCTCGGGAAGCGTGAAGCGCACCGGCTCGGTCCGCTCGGCCAGCATCGGCACCAGCGTGTTCTTGATCGCGTGGTCGTGCTCTCGTTGGTTGAGTCGGCCGGCCAGACGCTCATTGACCCGCCGCAGCACCTCTGTCGCGGCCACGCCGACCGTCTCGTTGCTCCACGCGGCACGCTCGGTCAGCAACACCGGGTCGAAGCCGACGACGGAGGCGACCCGGCGCAGCAGATCGTCGGGCGACGACCCGGTCCTCGGCACCGTGACGACGTGGACGCGGTCGGTCGACACGGCGGTCTCCCACGTCTCACAGATCTTCACGAGGTCCTGTCGGAGCCAGAAGCTTCGAGCCGGTGCCTTTGCGATCTGTGCTGGGTCCCTGATCGACGCCGCAAACTGTTGCCATGTCCACGTCCCGTCGCCCTTGATGGACTCCTGCCAGGCGGAGACGGCGATTCGGCCGAGATCACGCGCCGTCACGACCACATGCACCTCGGAGTCGCGAAAGGAGTCGACCGCGTTGCGCGCCTGCTTGAGCGTCGACATGCTCAGCCGCTCGTCGGAGATGAGTGCCGTCGGCAGGCCACGCTCGTGGATGGCGGCCACTATCGCGTCCCAGGAGCCCTCGACCCGCTTGTCGTTGTAGCCGCGGGGCCGCCTGCCCTGAAGGTCGAGAGCAGCGAACGCCTGAACCGGCTCTCCCTTCCCACCCGGGTAGTCGACACCTCCTTCACGCAGCTGCGCCCGGTTGGCCGCGAGCACGTTCTGCACGAAGGTGGTTCCGGTCTTGTGCAACCCGATGTGGAGATAGACAGTGCTAGGGCCGGTCCCAGCGACGCCACTCATGCATGACCCTCGGCGGCCTCGCTGCGGACAACCTCGCCCTTGGCGCGCGCCGACGCGGCGAGAGCTGCCTGGAAGTCGACCATCCGCTCGCGCATCGTGTCGTCGGACGCCCCAAGGATCCGCACCGCCAACAGTCCAGCGTTCCGGGCGTTGTCGACCGCGACGGTGGCTACGGGCACGCCGGCTGGCATCTGCACCATCGACAGCAGCGAGTCGAGGCCATCGAGATGCTCGAGTGCGACCGGTACGCCGATCACCGGCAGGGGCGAGACCGCCGCCAGCATGCCCGGGAGATGGGCTGCTCCCCCAGCGCCGGCGATGACGACGCGGATCCCTCGCTCGTGGGCCGTACGGCCGTAGTCGAGCATCTCGACCGGCATTCGGTGCGCTGAGACGACATCGGCCTCGTAGCCGACGCCGAACTCGCCGACGGCTTCGGCGGCGGCCCGCATGATGCGCCAGTCCGATTCCGATCCCATCACGATGCCCACCTGGGCGCCACCACCTGTCGATACCTGTCTCATCTTCGTCAGTGCTCCTCCTCTGTCTCGCGGCGGGAGATCAGGTCCGGGCCAGGGGTCCAGCCCGGGTGATCAGCCCTTGAAACCGTCGCGCGCCCTGAGCCGGGCACGGTCGCGGGACCGCAGCACCATACCCATCGCCTTGGCGGCCACTGGATTCGTGTCTGCCAGCTCAGCCGCCTTGCTCTGGGTGAGAAAGAGCGCTCCCCGGGTCTTGCTGGCGAGGCCTTCGCGATAGTTCGCCCGCTCCGACTCTCGTCGCTTGCGTGCCTTCGACGACGTGGCATGTGTCTCGGCCAGCAGGGCGAGCGCGTCGAGAAAAGTGGCGAGCAGCTCATCGTCGGTCGCGTCATCGGGTCGACGACTGCCGTCACGGAAGCGCGGCCGCAGCTCGTTGAGGTCGCCTACGACTGGGTAGCCCCGTGCCCCCAGCGCCGCGATCATCTCGTCGGCCCGTGCGACAGCCCAGCCGATGTCCTGCTCCGGAAGGCTGAACCGCGCCGGCTCGGTACGTCGTGCGACCAGCGGCACCAGTGTGCCCTTGATGATCTTGTCGTACTGACGTTGGTTGAGCCGGCTCCCGAGTCGCTCGTTGAGCCGGCGAATCACTTCCGTCGAGGCGACGCCAACGGTCTCGTTGGTCCAGGCAGGCCGCTCGGTGAGTGCCGAGGCGTCGATCCCCAGCACGGAGGTGAACCGTTCCAACAGCAGCTCCGGCGCGGAGCCGGGTGCGGGCACAGTGACGATGTGCAGCCGATCGGCAGGGACCACGGACTCCCAGGTCGCACAGATCTTCACGACGTCCTGGCGCAGCCAGAAGTTGCGGGCTGGGCTCGTGGCGACACGCCCAGGATCCTGAATGGAGTCAGCGAACTCCTGCCAGGTCCACAAGCCTCTGCTCTTGATCTCCTCCTGCCAGGCCGACACTGCGACCCGCCCCAGGTCTCGGACGGTGACGACCACGTGCACCTCGGCACTGGGAAAGGCACCGACGACCTTGCGGGCCTGTTTGAGAGTCGAGAGACCGAGACGCTCCTCGGAGATGAGCGCTCGGGGCAGGCCACTGGAGTTGATGTGCTCGACCAGCGCCTTCCACCTGCCTGCGTAGTGCTGAGGGTCGACGTCGGGCAGCCGCCGCCCGTGCAGATCCCAGACCGCCGCCTTCTGGGCCGGCTCGCCCGGCCCACCCGTGAACTCCACCAGCTGGCGCCGGATCTCTTCGCGGTTGACCCGCAGCATGTTCTGGAGATAGGTGGTGCCGGTCTTATGCAGTCCGATGTGGATATAGACCGCGCTGGGTGCCACCACCATCGAGAGCCCTTCCATCGCGTCCGCGCCGCTGGTGGCACGGATCACTGGCTTGCGCACGGTGCCGACATCGTACAGCGTCTCAGCCACCGACTACGTGCCCTCGAACCAGGCAGCCGCGTGCCGGGCTCGCTCCCGTACCTCGGCCAGGTTGTCGCCGTACGCCGTCACGTGGCCGACCTTGCGGCCAGGCTCCACCTGCTTGCCGTACAGGTGCACGCGGATCTGCGGGTCACGGGCCTGCACGTGGGGGAAACCGTCATAGAGCGTCGGGGCGTCGCCGCCGAGGATGTTGACCATCACCGACCAGCGGACACGGGGGGTCGGGTCGCCGAGCGGCAGGTCGAGAACCGCACGGAGGTGGTTCTCGAACTGGCTCGTGACGGCCCCGTCGATCGACCAGTGTCCGGTGTTGTGCGGCCGCATCGCCAGCTCGTTGACGAGCACGCGGCCGTCGGTGGTCTCGAACAGCTCGACGGCGAGCAGACCGGTCACCCCGAGCTCCGCCGCGACCCTCATGGCGATCCCCTGCGCCTCGACCGCCAGATCGGGGTCAAGGTCGGGAGCGGGTGCGGTGACCTCGACGCAGATGCCCTGGCGCTGCACGCTCTCGACCACCGGGTATGCCGCCAGCTGGCCACTCGGTGCGCGCGCCACCAACACCGCAAGCTCTCGTCGGAAGCCGACCTTCTCCTCGGCCAGGACCGCAACCGCGTCCGGCGTGCTCGCCAACACGCCGACTGCACCTGCTTCGTCGTCGACGACGAAGACACCTTTGCCGTCATACCCGCCGCGGGCGGTCTTGAGCACGACGGGGAATCCGCCCACGGTGGACGCGAATGCGGCCACGCCGTCGGCTGCCTCGACGACGGCGTGCCGCGGACCGGGGACTCCGAGCGACGACAGCCTCGCTCGCATCACGACCTTGTCCTGGGCGTGCACGAGGGCACCCGGCGCGGGTCGGACGATGACGCCGTCGGCGACGAGCGACTCGAGATGCGCTGTCGAGACGTGCTCGTGGTCGAAGGTGACGACGGTGTTGCCCTTGGCCCACGTCGAGAGGGTGTCGTAGTCGGTGTAGTCGCCCACCGTCGTGTCGGTGATGACGTGCCCAGCCGACGAGTCCCGGGCCTCCGCGAGCAGCCGGAGGGGGACGCCGAGGCCGATGGCGGCCTGCTGCATCATCCGCGCGAGCTGTCCTGCTCCCACCACGCCTACCACCGGAGTCTCCACGGCGGACAGCCTAGCGACGCCGTTCTCGACCGGGAGGTGGATCGGCGAGCAGTACGCTGGGTGGTCGACGTCTCTCTCCTCGTCAGGAAGTCATCAGTGCTCGAGCGTGTCCGCGGCCTGACCCATGAGGTCGTCAAGTTCGGCGTCGTCGGCGGTCTGGGGTTCATCGTCGATGTCGGGATCTTCAACCTGCTTCGTTTCGCGGGCGATCCTGGCTTGCTGGAGCACAAACCCCTCACCGCCAAGGGGATCTCCGTGGCAGTTGCCACCATGGTGACCTATCTCGGCAACAGGCACTGGACCTGGCGCGACCGGGCGCGCAGCGGTGCCCGTCGAGAGGTCACGCTGTTCTTCCTGCTCAACGGCCTGGGCATGCTCATCGCTGTCGGTTGCCTCGCCGTCTCCCATTACGTGCTCGACCTGCGTACGCCGCTTGCCGACAACATCTCGGCGAACGTCGTCGGGCTCGTTCTCGGCATGGTGTTCCGGTTCTGGACCTACCGCACCATCGTGTTCAAGGAACGCCGCTACGAGGAACCCGAGGTCGAAGCGGAGCCACTTGACCTCATCGGCCGGCTCGCAGCCGAAGAGGCACACCACGAGGCTCCGCCACCCTGATCCATGCACGTCGTCTCGCGCCACGTGGCGCGAGACGACGCCTAGACGCACGCCAGCACCGACGCTTCGTGCCGCGTGGGTCAGGTGGTCAGGCGGCGGACGGCCACCGGTTGCACCGCTCCGAAGCCGCGCACCGGCCGCTCGGTCATCGGCCGGGTGACGTAGCCCGGCAGTGATCTGAGCGCGTCGGCTGTCTCCTGGTCGCAGATCACCCGGTTGCGTCGCGCCACACCGGTGAGCCGGCTGGCGAGGTTGACCGGCCTGCCGAAGACGTCGCCTAGCCGCATCACGACAGGACCGGTGGCGATGCCGAGGTGGACGTCCGGAAGGTTCGCGTCGTGCCCGATGCGCTCGACGATGTCGCTCGCGATGTCGACACCCGCCTTCGGTCCGTCGACGATGAAGAGAACCGAGTCGCCCAGCGTCTTGATGACCCGACCACCGTGGGCGGTGACGAGGTCCGCGCAGGTCGACTCGAAACCCTCGACCATCCCTGCCAGCCGGTCCTCGGGGATGTCGGTCGACAGCTGGGTGAAGTTGACGAGATCCGCGAAGCCCACCGTCACCTGGACAGTGTGGAGGTGAGAGTCGGTCGCCCCCAACGCCTCGACCCGTCCCACGGCGACCGCGAGGTGGCGGCGCCAGGCGTACGTCATCAGCTCCTCGAACGACGGCTCCAGGCGCTTGACCAGGTCAAGCCCGGTTGTGAGCCGCGACCCCGTACCGCGCCCCTCGCGCTCGAGCCGTTCGACGTACTCGCTGAGAGTGGCGACCTGCCAGTCAGCGAGCCGCGCCATGGTGCGACCCACTGCCCGAGTCAGCTTGACGGCGATGTCGAACTCGAGCGCCCCCGAGCCGACCAGTGACAGCAGCAGCGCCATGGCGTCCTTGTCGCCCCTGGTGAACGCGGGGGTGTCACCGGCATCGGGAAACCCGAGGGCGCGCCACAGGATGCGCGCGGAGTCGATCGACGCATCGTCGGAGACGACCTCGGCCGCCGTCAGACACGGTTCTTCGCCGAGGATCTCTCGTTCGAGGTCTGCGCGGGTGAGGCCGTCAGAATTCGCCGATGGCCCCGGATCGGGCAGGGTCACCGGCTGCGGGGGTCACCGGGCGGGTGCGGGGTGCCGTCGTCGTCCGCCCCGTCGTCGTTGCTGAACAACAGCTCGGTGATCTGCAGCTGGAGCTTCTCGACGCGTGGAACGTCAGGGAGCACCGAGCGCCCTTCCTCGCTGGCAACGGCGATGACCAGCGTCCCGCAGCCAAGGATGCGGTCGAGCAGGTCGCGCTCGTAGCTGACGTCGTTGATCCGGTAGAGCGGGATGTCCCGGCCGATGCGCGTGAAGACGCCGGAACGGTTGATGAGGCGACGGTTCGTGACCGTGTATGACGCCGTGATCCAGAGCAGGAACGGGCGCACCGAGAACCAGATGATGACCGCAGCGGCCAGCACTATCACCACCCACATCAAGATGTCGCGGGAGTCCCCGCTCGGGAGGATCGCCAGCAGGAAGGCCGCGACGCCGCAGGTGATGATGAGGATGAGGGCAGGGAAGACGAGCGCCTTCCAGTGGGTGCGGGTGCTCACGATGACGTGCTCACCCTCACCGAGGAGCTTGTCCGAGATGCCCATGGTTCCTCCCAGCGGTCGTGCACCGACGCGTGTCGTCGCAGCCATCCTTCGACTGCGCTGGCTACGATCGTGTCACGTCAGCGGCCGCAGGTGCACCACATCGCCTGACCCGAACGCCTGTCGACCGTCGGTTCCGTCGACGAGCAGGCGTCCGTGGACATCGATCCCGGCCGCGAGACCGGTGACGGAGCCCCCACCCGCGGTGTGGACGCGAACCTGTCGGTCGAGTGATACGCACGCTGAGGTGTACGCGGCGCGGAGGCCACGTTCGGGGTCACCACCCACCTCCCGCCAGCTCTCGTATACCCGCTGCAGATTGCGCAGGAGCGCCCGCGCGAGGACGCCGCGATCGGTCGTCGTGGCGGCTTCGAGGGCCAGCGAGGTCGCTGCCGGGACCGGCAGCTCCTGGTCGCGCAGCGACACGTTGAGGCCGATACCGATGACGGCGGCAGGCGGGCGGCCCCGTGTCTCCGCGCGCTCGACGAGGATGCCGGCAAGCTTGCGGTCGTCGACGACGACGTCGTTCGGCCACTTGACGCCGGCGTCGACGTTCGCCGCTTGGCGAACCGTGGCCGCCACGACCACCCCCGCCAGCAAGGGGATCCAGGACCAGCGGGACACGTCGACGTCATCCGGGCGAAGGAGAACCGACAGCGTGAGTCCCGACCTCGGAGGCGCCGTCCACGAGCGGTCGAGCCTTCCCCTGCCGGCGGTCTGATGCTCAGCGATGAGCACGACACCGTCGTCGTCGGTGGTCCGAGCGCGGTGCGCGAGCTCGGCGTTGGTGGACGGCAATGCGTCGGCGACCGTGATCTCGGTCCAGACGGCGCCGGGGGTCAGGAGTGCGCGCCGCAGGGCTTCGGCGCGCAGGGGCGGTCGGTCGAGGTCGCCGTACAGGGAGGGCATGGGACGGCAACGTTACGACCACGACTGCTTTGTCGGGTCACTGCCGGTCAGCAGTCCCGCTGGCCGTCGTTGCCGTCGTCGCGGCCGTCGTTGCCGTCGTCGCGGCCGTCGTTGCCGTCGTCGCGGCCGTCGCTGTCGTCGTCGCGGCCGTCGCTGTCGTCGACGCGGCCGTCACTGTCGTCGACGCGGCCGTCACTGTCATCATCGCGGCCGTCACTGTCATCATC
>Ga0136613_10000874_pt1 | contig 14778 bp, 10 predicted proteins | sample AntDrymUQ2722106_2_FD_106649 | JGI IMG/M metagenome (GOLD analysis project Ga0136613, IMG submission 106649) | Polar desert sand microbial communities from Dry Valleys, Antarctica - metaG UQ272 (21.06) | ecosystem: Environmental > Terrestrial > Soil > Desert | place: Antarctica: Dry Valley... | reverse complement strand
GATCAGGATATAGAACCAGCCGAACCACTCCGAGATCCAGCCGACCAGGACCCCGATCGTCTGGGCGGCACCCTCCGGGGAAATCATCGCCCATAACGCGATCGCGATGATGCACACCGAGGACCCGTAGAAGACCACCGGGTTGATGCGGGTGCTGGGCCGGGTACTCTGTGCCTCGGGCTCTCTCGTGTCGGTCAAAAGGCTATCCCCCTGTCGCGTTGCCCTAGGTCGTCCGGTAAACACGGCGGACGATTGTCGAGATGCAGTAGTAAAGCACATCTACGTTACGAGCTCAGTCGGTGAAATTGTGCGGCTCGTTCTGGGTCCCGCAATTCGTGCAGTGCTTCCCAGGATGCACGGAATCTGCCAATCCTAGTCACTCCCACATAGAGGCCTGCAAGGCCTCTTCATTCTAGAAGAGATGGGTTCAGCCGGACAACACTCCTGTCACGTCAGAGGTAAGTCGGCTCCCGCGTGATCCAAAGCATCACCGAGACACGTCCCCGATCCGCGTCATCTGCTTTGCTATGCGGAATTCAAGGGGGTGACCGACGGGGCTCGAACCCGCGACCTTCGGAGCCACAATCCGATGCTCTACCTACTGAGCTACGGCCACCACGCGCAGGAGGATTCTACCAGCGAAAGGGCGCGTGGCAAACGTGATGCGGGGCGCCCTGGCGCGGTTTTCGTCAGTCTCCCCAGCCGAGGAACTCGGTCTTCTTGTCGCCGCGCTTGCCTTCGTCGACTACGCGGAAGAGCCTGGAGGGGCTCGGGGTCTTGATGATCACGACGTTGCCATTGTTGTCGTAGACCTGGATGGAGACGCAGAGGTAGTCTCCTGGTTCGTGCTCGTCTGCCACTTTGCGTGTGAGCTCCACTGTGGCCTGTTGCTGGCCGTTGCCGTTGCCACGCAACTCGAGGGTGTCGTTCGGATCGAGGCCCCTCGGACCGAGCTCGCCTGCGTACCTGAGACGCCTGAAGACGGCCCTGACGTGGGCTACGCCGTCCTCGTCGCGCAGCACGATGGGGACCCGGATCACAGCGTTTATGGAGTAGGTCTCGAGCTCTACTCTGTCTCGCGGCATTGTAACCTCCTGTAAAGACAACGCAAGTGAGTATGCCTCAATCTTCGTCATGGGAAACACTCCATCAGGCATCAGGTTACAGGCCTCAGTCAAAGGTGATGCCTAGCTTGATGCTTTGCTGCGGCTTGCGGTCTACGTAGAGCTCGTAGGCGCTGGGGGCTTCGTCGAAGCTAACGACGGGATCGATGATCCTTTCGCAGTCGATGACGCCTGAGGCGAGCATGGTCCAGCAGCTCTCTGCGATGCGTTGCCTGTCCCAGCGGGGGTGGTCCCGGTTCGGCTCGCTGCTCGCCCTGGAGAAGACCAGTGCTGCGTTGTTGAAGTGGGCCTCTCGGCCCAGGTCCAGGGTTCCGCTGAAGGCCCGCGCCCACCCGACGAAGGCGATGGTACCCCCGTAAGCAAGACCCCTTAGCGCCTGCTGCAGGGCCTGCTCGTTGCCGCTGGTCTCGATGGCGGCGTCGACGCCCGCACGGGCCGTAGCCCTTTTCAGCTCGAGCCCGACGTCGTCGTTCAGAGGGTCGAAAGCGGCGTCGGCCCCCGCATTGACGGCGGCGCGCCTGCGCTTCTCTATAGGGTCGATGACTGCCACGTAGGCGGCCCCTGCAGCCTTCGCCATCTGGGCTGCGATCGCCCCGATGGCCCCGAGGCCGAAGACGGCGACGCGGTCTCCCAGCCGCACTTGGCCGTCGCGGATGCCGCCGAGGGCGAACTGTGCCGGGTCGAAGCACAGCGCGCTCTTCCACGGCATGGCGACGGGCACCTCCAGGAGGTAAGGGTTGTCCACAGCGTCCATGACCTGGGTCTCCCTAATGCTCCCATAGCCGCACACACGGTCCCCGACATGGAAACGCCCGACGTGGTCGCCCTTCTCCACGACGACCCCGACCCACTGGTTGCCAAGTGCCGGCCCCTCTCCGTTTTCGCCCCCCCAACCCCCTGGTTCACGCTGCACGAACAGCCTCCAGTCCTCGTCGAAGAGGTCGGCGACGAACGGATCCTCCCCCCGAAACAGGCCCACCTCCGTGCCGTGCTTCGGGGAGGCGTACTCTACCCTGACCTTCACCTGGTTGGGTCCCGCAGTAGCTTCCTCGTAGTCCACGAGCGCGGCCTTGCGGGGCGTAATGGCGACTAGCTTCCTGGGCATCTTCGTCCTGTTCTACCCGAGGGCGTGAAATAGCGGAACTCGCGCGTCATCCGTCGAGGCCGCCCGCTGTCAGCCCGCTGATAAGCTGCCGCTGCAGGATCATGTGGACCAGGGCGAAAGCTATCTCGACTCTCACTTGAACGCGCCGGCGGTAAGGCCCCTGACGAACTGCCGCTGGAACAACAGGAAGAAGACGACTACGGGGAAGACCATGATCAGGCTGCCCGCTGCCGCGAGCTCGGTATCCTGCGTCCGGCCACTCGCGAACAGGTAGAGACCCGTGGCGAGCATCTGATTTTCCGTTCCTGGCAGATACAGCAGTGCCAGGATAAAGTTGTTCCAGGTCTGGAAGAACACCAGCACCGCCAGGACAGCCACGCCAGGCGACGACAATGGGAGCATTACGCGCCAGAATACCGAGAACTCACCGGCGCCGTCTACCCTGGCGGCGTCTGCGAGCTCCTCAGGCAGGTCCATATAGAACGAACGCATCAAGAACACGCCGAGGGGCAAACCGAACCCGTGGGCGCCCGCTATCGCGGGCAGGATGACCGCTGCCTTCGAGCCAAGGAGACCGAGGTCTCTCAACTCGTAAAAGAGTGGGATCATCACGGAGAAAAACGGAATCATCAGCCCCGTAATGAAGATGATGAAGATGATGTTGTGCCCTGGTAAACGGAAACGGGCCAGGGCGTAACCGGCCAGCGTCGATAGAGCGACCACGCCGATCAGGGTCAACGCCGTGATCACCACCGTGTTCCAGAAGTACCCGCCGAAGCCTCCGAGCGTCCACGCGTCGTAGAAGTTGATGGGGCTGAACGAACTGAAAAGCGTGAACGGATTCGCGGTCACGTCCAGCGGGTCTTTGAGGGAGGTCGAGATGATCAGGAGCAGCGGATACAGGACGAGGGCTGCGAAGAACCCCAGCACCAGGTATTTGGCGACGGAGCCGAGCCAGGGCGTACCGTAAGGCGCGTCGCTGCTAGTTATTCCTTGTTGCCGCGATTCACGCCTCATCCCTCACGCTCCCTCAGACGGACAAAAACAATTGCCGAAATAAACGAGAGCACGGTGATCAAAACAGCGAGCGCGGAGCCGTAGCCTGCCTGGTTCTGTACGAAGGCCGCCTTGTACGTATACGTGGCGAGCACCTCGCTAGCGTGTCCAGGGCCTCCGCCGGTCATCACGAAGATCAGGTCGAAGACGCTGAAGCCTCCTATGAGCGTGATGGCCGTCACCATCGTGAGCTGGGGACCGATCTGGGGGATGATGATGTGTCGCGCCCGCTGAAACCAGTTGGCGCCGTCGAGCATGGCTGCCTCCACGGTGCTTACGTCGACATTCTGGAGGGCTGCCAGGAGGACCACCACGACGAACCCGAAGGTTCCCCAGATCCCCGCGACCAGAACCGCGTAGAGCGCGGTGTTCGGTTCTCCCAGCCAGCCGCGACTGAGGTGGTTCAGCCCGACGCTGTCGAGGATATTGTTTAGTGGCCCGAACAGGGGATTGTAGAGCCACTGCCACACGATACCCACGACTACCAGGGGAAGGATGAACGGAAGGAAGAAGAGGGTCCGGAATAGGAGTGACCCGCGGGCCCCACTCCATAGAATGAGTGCCAGGAACAACCCGATGACCACGGGTAAGATCGTACCGAGGATCACCCAGATGACGTTGTTGAAGAACGACTTGAGGACTGCTCCATCCCCAAACATTCTCGCGTAGTTCGACAGCCCTACCCAGTCTTTGGTCTGTGCGACGCCATTCCAGTTCGTAAAGCTGAGGTAGATCGTGTTGAGGAATGGATAGACCATGAAGATCAGGTAGAGGGCCAGACCGGGGAATATGAACAGAATCGCATAGTATGCTTGCTGGCGGCGCAGCGCCGACATGTTCGCGAAGCGTGCGATGACACCCCGCTTTTGACTGGGCACCTGTGCCCCGGCGCCTTCTGTACGGGTTTGCATTCAGGCTCCCTTCATGTTCGGCCTACGCCGCCGGCTTACCCTGCTTCTTCGCCTTCGCCCAGGCATCTTGTAACGCCCCGGCTTGCTCTCCAGAGGATATCGTCCCATTCAAGACTTCCTGGAAACCGGACCACATCACCTCGTTGAAGCTCTGCGGGGTAAGGACATCGATGTTGTAGCCGAGCGTTCCGGCCTGCGTCGCCTTCGACATGTCTTCGAGAACCGTCCTGAACAGCTCGGGGATATCGAGTCCGGCCTGATCGAACGGGTGCGCCGGAATAACCAGCAACTCCTCGGTTAGCAGGCGAGCGGTTTCGTCTTGCAACAGGTAATCGATAAACGTGATCGCCCCTTCGGGTTCCTTCGCGTCCTTGGCCACGAACAGGCCCGTCCCTGTCCCTGCCGCCGGTGCGATATCAGAGCCGTCTATGGATGGGAACGGGAAGAAACCGACCTCGAAATCCTGGACCGTCTCGAGGATCGACGATATGAGCCAGGTGCCGGTTGGCAGCATGCCGGCCTTGCCTGCGTAGAAGAGCGCGTTGGCGTCGTCGTAGGTGATGGCGTTTACGCCCTCAGGGTAGAAGCCGCTCTCAACGAAGTCCCTGAACATGAGGTCTATGGCTTTCTCCACCTCAGGGGTGTCCCACCGGCCGTCTCCGTTGAGGATGTCATCCAAGCCCTCCTTTCCAAGCAGGTTGCTAGCCCCCATGCTGAAAAGATGGCCGGCAGGCCACTGTTCCGAATCGCCGAACGCGATCGGGATCTTCCCCTGCCCTTTTAGATCTTTGGCGATTTCCCGGAGCTCATCCACGGTCTTTGGTGCCTCGGGCACGAGATCCTTGTTATAGTAGACGATTAACTCCTGGAGCAGATCAGGGACGCCGTAGACGGTGCCGTCGTAGGTGACCTGCTGCTTGGCCCAGTCGTAGATCTCCCAGCCGTTTTGTTTGTAGCTTTTCTCCAGTGAACGCAGGAGCCCAGCGTCTTCCAGTACGCCGGCAAAGCCCGGTCCGGTACCGTAGTTGAAAACGTCGGGGGGCTGCCCGGATTGCAACCTGGTCTTTATGACCGTGAGCAGGTCATCCGGCGCTATCGACTCGCGCTCCAAAGTGTACTTCGGGTTCTGGTCCTGAAACCTGTTGACTTGTATTTCTATTGCTGCTCTCTCCAAAGTGGTTGTCTCTGGGGTCTCGGTAAGGTACTTGATGACCTCACCGCCTCCCTGGCTCCCGCCGCAGCCCGCGGTGCCCAAGAGCGCCGCGCCTGCGAGTCCCGCTCCACCCAGCCTCAGGAACTCTTTGCGGCTAAGTGCCCTCATCATCCTCGGCATTTGCTCCATCTTTGCTCATTCACCCCTTTGCTCTTGCGAAGCGTTTCTCAATTTGCCTCTGTGCATCCACTGGAGTCAACTCTATCTGAAGTAAGCGTTTTCCTGATCATCGATGCTCGTCCAGATCTCGTACCTTCTCGTAGAATTCATCCCACCAGACGTCGCGTCCGAGCAGCTTGCAGTCCTCTTTCATGAGTTGTTCGTACGTCTGCCACAATGCCGCAGCCTTCTGGTTCATCTCCTCCCGCGAGCCGAAGTGCGGCTTCAGCCACCTTCTTGCGATGTGAACGTGCAAGACCTCGTCCGCCCAGTCGAAATCGTGGAACGTGATGGACAAAGGATCCGTCGCCGCCGTAGCGATCTCGTGCTGGCGCCGCTTGCCGGTAGGTCCCTTCATGGCGCCCTGCTCCGCGCCCCAAAGCAGCATGTACCGATCCATCGGATCGAACTGCGTGTTCGGCAGTTCCGCGAACGCGATCTCGTGAGGAACTTCGAACATGTTCGCGCCTCTGGCCTCGAAAGCCGCCTCGCCGAGCATCGCGTGGCGAGCCTCATCCCAGAGATGCCTCGCTACATCGCGGTAGAACTCCCACGGCTGATCCTTCCATTCGTATAGGATCAGGGCCAAAAGCTCCGGCACGTGCATCTCGGTGAGCCTGACGTACAGGTTCCACCAGTCACGCTCGTGCGGCGAAATGTCCTCTGGACGTATGCCACGCGATCTCCACACCCTGGCGAATCGCCCGTCCCGGCGGGGTGTCCTCACAGGCTCGAACGGGCCAACGGCTCGGCTGGGAGGCAGATCGTCTTCAGATGCGCGCTCCAAATCTCCGGAGATACCGCCCGCCGCGCTAAGGTACGCGTTCAAGTGATCCTCCCACGCATCGAGTGAGCTGATCTCTTCTGCGCCTGGCTCCTCATGCTCCAGCAGACTCCCAAGGGCATCCAGTCCCCACTCGAGCTGCTCTTCTTCTTCGAGAAGTGTGAACTTCAAGATGCGCATGGTTGGCTGGTCAGCGAGGGGATTGGCCTCCACCATGTGGCGCCGGAAGGCCCGGATCAGCTCGTGCTTGAGAACCTTGTAGACACCGATCAGCAACTCGGCCGTCGTTTCAGAGCGGGTTAGCTCTTCGAAGAAGTCCGCGAGGGCCTTATCGGGCACCTCACTTAGGTATAGAGGTGGAGTCCTCATCTCCTTCACACGTTCGCGTAACCAGGTGCCGTGCTCGGCGTCCTGCCAGAGATGGAGAGAGACCGCGCACTTCACCTCCCACTCGGGAATGCCGTTGAGGTGCGCGGCGAGACATCTCATCGTCTCGCCCTCCACATATAGGTAACGCCGGAGCAGCGTGACCGTACGATCTACACTGTATCCTGCCCCCGAAGCCTCAGCATAAGAGCCAAGACCCGCGAGCGGTCGAATTGTGTACATTCCTTGCCACCTATCAGACGCTGCCACGAGAAGTGACGACCGGGACGACGCCCTAGAATTGCGTTGTTGTTTTCACCCCGTTCATGCGCGCCATTGTGCGGGCGTTATCACGGCTTCCACCTCTTTCATCTGGCATATTAAGCCATATGAGAGCTTGGATCATTGCTTACACACACTAGATTGTTGTAAAAAACGCTTGCCGTACGGGCCGAGAAAAGGGTTAGAGAAAGGAAGCCTGCGATGGTGGGACCGATAGTTCCGTACGTTCGCGACGCGAGCTTTCCTGTAAGGAGCGCGTGGTATACGGCTCCGAGGCGCCTCCTGGATTACCTGTTGATGTACGTACAGGAGGGAGAGATGATCGCACGCGTCGAAGGGCGCGGGTACAGGTTTCGGGCTGGAGACTTCTGCCTGATACAACCTGGCGAGCTGCACACCCTGGAGGGGCCGACCAACACCATAACCCCCTACGTACACCTCGACGTATTCTACAACCCGGTGCGGGAGCGCAGCTTCGTCGTCCGCTCCGGAATGGTTGATGTCTCCGGTCTCGATGAGTTTATGCAGCCAAGGCTGGATGAGGCGACCGGGATCGTGGTTCCAACCAGGTTCGTCCCGCTGAGTCCAGCGCAGTTCAGGGACACCATGCTCAAGGCCATAGGCATCTGGCAGCGGAGGGACTTCTTGGGCCAGCTCGAGTCACACTATCTCGCGACCGGCCTCGTCCTTTCCGTGCTACAGAGCTACTCCCGTGGAAGGTCTGACTCACCGGATCAGCCCGAGTTCTTGAATTGGATCACCTCGTTCATGTCGCTGCATCTCTCGGAGCCTCTGTCCGTCTCCGACATGGCCACGCGGGCCGGGCTCTCGGCTTCGCGGTTCTCACAGGTCTTCCGCAACCGATTCGGCAGGCCGCCACACCAGTTCCTTTTGCACCTGCGGATACAGCGTGCCCAGGACCTGCTCCACCACACGAGCCTGACAATGCGGGAGATCTCGGACCAGTGCGGGTTCTCGGACGTTCACCACTTCGCCAAGACGTTCAAGAGACTCTCGGGCCAGACGCCAGGTTCCTACCGCCGCACGAACCAGCCCTCTGATCGTGTAGCGCCAGGAAGGTAAATCGAACCTTCCGCACGAAGGGCCATCAACGTGTAAGCACCTCAGCATTTCAGCCAGTCAGCTTGCTGTAGTTCTGACCCAGCACGGATTGGGAAGGGTTGCCCTTCCTCGACCCGCTGCTAGAGGACTTCGATGCGGTGGGTGGCGTAACCTCGTACTCTTCTCGTTCATCTAACATATATGGACGGCGTAAGGGGTAGGTATCTATAAGGAAGGAGGCAGCAGCCGTCCGCTGGTGCCAGAGGGCTCGTGAGGCCTGACTGATAGGGAGGAGACGATATGGCGCAAAAACCCGCTGTGCACATCGAGCTTAGGGGGGATGAGTGGGCCGTGGTCCGTGAGGGGAACACACGGGCTACGTCCAACCACCCGACGCAGTCGGAGGCGGCCGAGAGTGGTAGATTCCTCGCCCGTCGGGATGGGACCGAGTTCTTCCTGCATGGCCAGGACGGCCAGATCAGGGAGCACCGCGATTACGGCGAGGGGCAAACGTCCGCTGATGAGGGGATCGTGGACTCGGTGTCTGAGACGGTTGGGACGGTCACCGACCTGGTTGGCGGTACGGACCGAAGGACAGACCAGCGCGAGAGCGTCCCTGACACTGCTTCGAGTTCCGAGAGGTCCGGCCAGGGGATCACGGAGGAGCTGCGCGGCATGATCGACGCCGGGCGTGAAGAGCTATTCGGAACGCCAGAAGAACGGTATGCGGACTACGAGATCTACGACCAGTACGGAGAGAGGATCGGGCCGATCAACGATCTGTTCGTCGATGAGATGGACGAGCCCGAGTACGTCGGGGTCGGGGCGATCTTGCCCGAGAACAGGTCGGTGCTCGTCCCGGCGGAGGCTATTACCGTAGATGATCGGCAGCGGCGCATGGTGGTCTCACACCCCCGGAGCGTGGTCGAGACGGCGCCGAGTCTTGGCTACCAGGAGGAGGTTACGCCCGAATTCGAGCGGCGGGTCCGCGCCCACTATGGGCTCGTCACCGAAGAGAGGGCCGGTTACGGATCTCCTTACACCCCCGGAGCCGAGCCGGCGGAGATAAGAGGCGCCGACCCGGTGCCGGATCTGCCCGAGCGTGAGGATGATGACGTCAGAGTGCGGCGCTCGGAGGAGGAGATCCGGGTCGAGACCAGGGAGCGCGAGGCTGGAAAGATGAGGGTGCGCAAACGGGTGCGTACCGAGAGGGAGCGCCTCTCCGTGCCCAAAAAGCGCGTCGAGGTAACCGTGGAGCGTGTACCAGTCGAAGGAGACGCCAGGACGGGAGAGGACGCCACCACGCCGCAGATCGGGGAGGAAGAGATCGTGGTTCCCGTGGTCGAGGAAGAGATCGTGGTGGAGAAGCGGCCCGTGGTAAAGGAGGAGATCCGGATCCGCAAGCACGTCGTCGAGGAAGTCGAGATCGTCGAGGAAGACGTGCGTAAGGAGGAGGTCGAGATCGTCGACGAGACGGGGCGCGCCACAGAGCCGATGGAGGGTAGCGAGCGCGACGACAGATTGTAAAGGTTTCAGGCTTCAGGCCTGTCTTACTGTTGGATCGAGTGGCGTGATGTGATAGCAGGGGCACGGGAGGGGGCGAGATCGAGGTGCGCGTCTCCCCCACCGGACGAGTCCGGGCGGGTATTTGCCAGCGGCAAAGATTAGACCCCCCGATGTGTCGGGAGGTCCTCTAGGATGCTTCTCTGTGTTCTGGGTGCCGGCCGTCGCTGCTAAAGCCGTTGGGGGATCTCTCCCTGCGATGCTCGGCGTCAGGGCCGATCCACCACAGGTCCATCGGCGTGAGATCCATCGCCGCTGCCAGTTTGCGCCTGACCTTGCCGCCAGGATAAAGTCCGCCCTGCTCCACCTTCGACAGTATCGTGCGGCTTATGCCTGACTCTCTGGCGAACTCCCGCTGCGAGAGTCCAAGGCCCTCCCTGTGATCCAACACCATCCTGGCCAACACCCCCGCTTTGTCCTCGGTACACTCGCCAGGCTCGCGACCGAAGTCGCCCTCTGTGGTCCGCCCCGATGACTCCGCCGTGTTTCGCACGCGCACGCTCCTTCCCGATACTTCACGTTCCCCGAATAACTCGACTACCTTCTTCGTCATGCTATGACCGTCCTTCCTCTCGTCCACGCCCGCCGGCCCCACAGGAACTTCGCCCGGGCGATTCCCTATTCTACAGGCTCGGTCCACCAATGGTCAACTTTTTGTAGAAATTTGGTTCTCAAACGGTTTACAAATGGTCCAGTTTCAGTATACTTCCCTTTGCGCGACCGAGAGGGACGCGTTTGGCGGCCTATGGGGGATGGTTTCCTGGGCCATTGAGAATCGGATAGCCCACGATATTTAGTAACAGTCCCCTGTCGGGTCCGTCCTGGCCGGGGATCATTCCGGTGTAGTTCAGTAGGCAGAATAACGCGCTGTTGACGCGGAGGTCGCAGGTTCGAGTCCTGCCGCCGGAGCTGCAGAGTGGAGCAATCGGCAGCTCGTCAGCTTCACAAGCTGAAGGTTGCGGGTTCGAGTCCCGCCTCCGCGATTTCTCGGGCCGGTGGCGCGATTGGTAAGGCGCGGGGTTCTTACCCCCGTTCGATGTGAGTTCGATTCTCACCCGGCTCTCGAGTACGAGGAGGCAGAGAATGTTCCGCGTTCGGGCCTCCCAAACGTTAGGCAGCAATGTTTTGGGGATGTAGCTCACGCTGGGAGAGCGCCGCCTTTGCAAGGCGGAGGTAGCGAGTTCGAGTCTCGCCTTCTCCACACGGAGGTCTCAAAGGATCTCGCATCTGGGACTGGTAGCTCAGAGTTTGGTAGAGCGTGACCCTGAAAAGGTCGGCGTCGGGGGTTCGAGGCCCTCCCAGTCCGCAGTGACCGTAGCTCAAGCGAGAAGAGCGCCGGGATGTGGCCCCGGAGGTGCGGGTTTGAGCCCCGCCGGTCACCCCAGGGTCTGTAGCTCAGGGGAAAAGAGCGACGCCCTACGAAGGCGTGAGCGGTGGTTCGAATCCACCCGGACCCACTGAGGCTCGCGCGGACAGGTTAGCCGAGAAGTCCGCGTCGGCCGCGCGGCGAGGGGGCGTGCTCCTTCTCTCCGGGTTCTCCTGGGGCATTGGTCTAGCGGTGAGGACGCCGGGTGTTCACCCCGGAGAGCGACGGTTCGACTCCGTCATGCCCTGCTCGTGATCGCGTGGCCGAGAGGTAAGGCGGCGGGCTGCAACCCCGTCCACGCAGGTTCGATTCCTGCCGCGGTCTCTTCGCGCGGCGGGCGCCTCGGTTGGTACGCCCGCCAGTGCGGTATGGCAACGCTTGCGACAGTAGCTCAGTGGCAGAGCAGCGGCCTCCAAACCCGCGTGTCGATGGTTCGATTCCTTCCTGTCGTGCTGGTCCCCCGGCGGACCCTAAATGCCGGCAAGGGTACGCGGCGGAGTGGGAAGGGCCGCACCGGGCTGTAAACCCGGACTCTAAGAGCGTAGTAGGTTCGATTCCTACCGTACCCACCGATGAAGGATCGAAGGTAAGGACGTGAGAGTTCGACCCTCTCTGGTGCCACTCAAACTTTGGCTATCCGGTTTTCGTACTACTATCCCAAGATGCGAGGAGACGTGATGAACGGGAAGGACATACTGGCGCTCGGATGGCCTGCTGGGAAGGTGATCGGGCTCGGATTGGAAGGGGCCCGCGAACTGGAATCCCGCGGCCTACCGAAGGAGGAGGTACTCGCGGAACTGGAGGACGTCCGTCGGGACCCTGGCGGCGCGCTGGAGCGCGAGTCCAAGGGGCCCCTGGCCGAGCTCGCCCGTGAGTGGGTGCGCATCGGGGCTGCCGAGGCCGGCGCCTCCGATGAGGAGCTGCGCGCCGAACGCCTGCCCTACCACGCGTGGGGGGAGGCAGGCGTGGACGACGCAGCCAGGCGCCAGATGGAGACTGCGCTCAGGCTACCGGTCGCGGCCGGTGGGGCGCTGATGGCCGACGCCCACGTTGGCTACGGGTTGCCTATCGGTGGAGTTCTCGCGGTGCGCGACGCCGTGATCCCCTGGGCCGTCGGCCTGGACATCGCTTGCAGGCTTCGTCTGAGCGTCTTCGAACTCTCCTCGCACGTGCTCGGGCAGAAGAAGAACGACCTGAAGCGCGCCATCGAGGAGGAGACGTTCTTCGGCGCCGGCGTGCGCCACGACGGCCGCTCCTCCCACGAGGTCCTCGATGATCCCGCTTGGGGAGCGACCCGTTTCCTTCGCGGCCTCAAGGACACGGCGCGGGTGCAGATCGGGACCTCGGGGAGTGGTAACCACTTCGTCGAGTTCGGTGCCTTCACCGTCCCCGAGGAGCTGGACGCCGAGAAGGCTCGCATTCTCTCTCCGCTGGAGGCAGGGCGCTCCTACCTGGCGCTCCTCTCCCACTCCGGGAGCAGGGGCGTGGGAAACAAGATCGCCACGCGCTACTCGAAGATCGCCGAGGAGCGTCGCTCTGGCCTCGAAGGAGAGGCCAGGAAGCTGGCGTGGCTGGAGCTCTCTTCGGAGGAGGGGCAAGAATACTGGCTCTCGATGCGCCTTGCCGGCCGTTTCGCCGCTGCCAACCACGCAGTCATCCACGAGCGCATCGCCAGCAGGATCGGGGCCGATGCAGCGTTCGTCACCGAGCACCACCACAACTTCGCCTTCACCGAAGAGTGGCGCGGGGAGGAGATGATCGTCCACCGCAAGGGCGCCACTCCAGCAGGAGCCGGCGACCTTGGGATCGTCCCAGGGACGATGGCCGACACCGGCTACCTCACGCTCGGCCTCGGCGTCGAGGACTCGGTGAACAGCGCCTCCCACGGGGCTGGCCGGCGCATGAGCAGGACGCGCGCGTTCAAGGAGCTCGACGGTGCCGCCTGGCGAGAGAATCTCCAGAACAAGGGGATCACTCTCCTAGGCGGAGCCCTCGACGAGGCGCCCGCCGCCTACAAGGATATAGGCGAGGTTATGGTCGCCCAGGTCGATCTGGTCGAGGCCGTAGGGGAGTTCTCGCCGAAGATCGTACGCATGGACGCCGGCTCGAAGAAGAATCGGCGCAGGCACAGCGGAAGGCGGAAGGATTGACCCTTCCGCCTTCCGTGCTAGTCAGCATGTCAGCACGCCGCCTGCGGCGGCTCTCAGCACTTCAGCAAGTGCCCTAGGAAGCCGCTGATTTAGTCGAAGATGAACGGAGCCGGATGCTGCCCGGAAACCCTCATTTCAGGCGGCCAGTTCTTCCCTCAAGGCTTTGGCAAGTTTGGCATCCTCCTCGGCCATGGTCAACAGCCTCTTGGCGTTCACCATACTCGCCGTCATCACCGCCTGCAGATCGGTTTTCTCCAAGCCGAAGTAACGCCCCCGCCTGAGTCCATGCAGCCTCAAGACCTCAGATATCTTGCGCTCCACCTTCGCCCGGGGACGCAACCTCTCCCTTAGCGCCTTCTTCTGCTCGGCCGTCCTTTGTTCGGAGCGCGCTCTTTGCAGCACCTCTTCGTGGTAGTGCAGTTGCACTTGCCTGCCGGGCGGGAGGCGCACCGGATTCTCTACTCTGCCATTGGGACCGCCCAGACAAAGCCCCTTGAGCACGCATCCGCCACACACCTCGCGCGCAAAGCGGAAGAGCTTGACGGGACGATACCATCCGTCGCGGGCCATGCGGAAGTTGGTGGTCGTTATCCCGGCGGGGCACGTTACGCTCCCCCCGCCGCCGTTGGCCCGAAGATCTATCTCGAACTCGTCTTTGCGGAAGTGCTTTGAGTCGGTGAGTGGCCTCATCTTGGCCACCACCTTAACCCCCAACTCCCCCAGCTTCGCCCGCGCGTCGGCCGAGCCGTAGGCCCCGTCGCACAGGAGCTCCTTTGGCTTGAGTCCCACGGACTCTCTTTGTCGCTCCATGATCGGGAAGGCGGCTTGTGCATCGTATTCGTTGGCCGGGCGCGCTCCCACCTCGGTGATCAACTCGCTCCCGGGCTCTTCTGCGATGTGGACCTTGTATCCGGCCCACGCCTGGCGCTTGGACTTGTGGCCGACGCACATCTGGGGATCGACCACGCTCAGGACGCGATCCTTGGCCACGCCCCGGCGCAGCCTCGGGCCATCGTCTTCGGAGGAAGTGTCGTCTCCCCCAGACGACGGCCGCTCGGACTCTTTATCCTTTTTCTTGGGCGGGCGGCCTTTGCGTTTGGGAGGGGGAGGCTCTCCCTCCTCGACATCGTCTGAGACGATCTTTTCGAGCAGCGCCGCGGCTTCATTGGTCGCGGGACTCGCAGTGGGATGCTCCGCCAGTGAAAGCGCCTCCCGCGCGTCTTTGACGATCTCCCCCAGATGGGCGGCGCGCTCTTTGGGATCGCTCCAGTCGATCCGGGGCTTCTCGGGAGCGGCGGGATCTATGTAGCACCAAAGTCTGTCTGAAAGCTCGGCTCTCCTTGTAGGCGCATATCCGAGCGAGCGCAGCAGCTTGCGCACGGCGCCCCGGATGAGCGTGTAGGTGTCCCTCGCTCCCGCCGCCCCGAGGACGTGGGAGCTGTCCAAAAGCTGGGTGGCGTCCTTGGTGATGAGCCCGACCTCCCAGGCGGCTCCCACCAGCCTCTCGAACAGGGCGCGTTCGAGTCCACGCTCGAGCAGCTTTCGCCTAAAGCGGCACAGGACGGTCGCATCGAAGCCCTCATCCTCGAGTCCTATCCCCAAGGCGTGCTTCCATCTCAGGTCGAAGCGCATGCGTT
>Ga0136613_10000869_pt1 | contig 14816 bp, 14 predicted proteins | sample AntDrymUQ2722106_2_FD_106649 | JGI IMG/M metagenome (GOLD analysis project Ga0136613, IMG submission 106649) | Polar desert sand microbial communities from Dry Valleys, Antarctica - metaG UQ272 (21.06) | ecosystem: Environmental > Terrestrial > Soil > Desert | place: Antarctica: Dry Valley... | reverse complement strand
TTCCGCGATTATGTCGGCCCAATGGGTGCGGAAGCAAAGCCCGGCGCGGATATTTAACTAAAGCTAATTTTTAGCCATTAGTAATTGAGTTGTTAGGCTGAAACAAACCTTTTAGCTTAACATTTGCCCAAAGTTGTTAACTTCTAAGTATTAATTATGACCTCTGCTCAACCCGACGCTATTAAGCAATCTGTAACCGCATTTCGTAGTTTAAAAATAGAAGACCGCCTAGCAGCCTTAGCGCTAATGTACAAACATATCGCCGGACAAATACCTGCAAATGCTGTTGACAATTCAGCAAAAGCAAGCGGATTAGTAAGTAAAGTTGGGGAGTTATCGCCCGAATTGCAAACCCAAGCTTTGCGCGATATGTTAGATGCTCAAAGGCAAGATGGCGATGAAGTTGCGTTAGACCCAAACCCTAGTAAAGCACTAGCTGAACTTGTAACCGGAAGCAACCAGACAATACCAATAGATGAATATAGTTCGTTAGGTAAAGACGATAAACTTGCCTTTTGGTATCAAATGGGTCAAAAACTAGAGAGTAGTGTAAGTGATATTAAGCCTTCATCAGAAGTTACTGAATTTTTGCAATCTCTCCAGTCATTAAGTGCTGACGATCGCGTAGCTTTTATCAGTAAAGCACTTTAACCCGTAGCTATCGGGCTTTGGAAAGTTGGCAAAAGCCTCTATTCTAAAATTATAGAGGTATAGCTATGTTCGATATTTCAATAGTGCTGTGGAGCGGCGGGGTTATCCTCGCCGCTATTGCTGTAATCGTATTTGTTTTGTACTTTCGGGGAACATTCCGCGATCGCATTGAATACAAATTAATCAATGTTCCTAGTCCTGACGAGCCTCGATTTGGTTTAGCTTTGGCAACTCTATCAAACTCTGTATTTACTACAGGAAAATATATAGAGCATTGGGTTGAAGCTGAGAATATATATCCAGCAAGAATTGCCGCGATTAAATCAGCCAAGCATAGCATCCATTTTGAAACATTTTTTATGACTCCAGGGCGACGGGCGACAGAGTTTGCTGATGCTATATGCGATCGCGCTTCTGCTGGGGTGGAAGTATTAATGATTATCGACCATCACGGCTCAAAAAAGCTCTCAAAACGTTACTGGAAAAGATTAAAAGCTTGTGGCGTAGATATCCGATTTTTCAATAAGTTTAATTGGAAAGCCCCGATTGATTACTTCGCTCGCACTCACTGGAAATTGTTAGTAATTGATAACAACAAAGCTTTAATTGGCGGCGCTGGAATTTCAGATTTTTGGGATGGAGTAGATGACATTAAAGATACTGGGGCTTGGTACGATTTTGAAATGAGCTTTACCGGGGAAATTGTCGCCGCCTTGCAAGGTATGTTTATGCAGCATTGGACGTATGTTCATGGTACGGCGGATCTAAACGTTCAAGTATTTAACCCCCAACCGATAGGAGATCCGGCAATTATGGTAACGGCGGGAGACGATCCCTCCTATCGATCTTCGTCCGTAAAAGCTTTATTTTTGACCAGTATTCACGCCGCCAAAAAAAGAATTTGGATTTCTAGCCCTTACTTTTTACCTGATAGCAATTTAAGAGCATCTTTAATTATTGCCAAGAAAAAGGGGGTAGAAGTTCGCATCTTAACTAATGGCTCTCAGTGTGACAAAAAGTTTGTTTATTACGCTTCTTGCGAATTATACGGCGATTTATTAGCCGCCGGAATTGAAATCAATGAGTATCAACCCAGTATGATGCACGCCAAAGCATTGTTGCTTGATGATTGTTGGATTAGTACAGGAAGCGCAAATTTTGATCCGCGCAGCTTTTTTCATAATGACGAACTTGATATTTCTACCGCTCAACCAGAATTAGTCAAACATATTGAAAATCTATTTATTACCGGGTTTTCGCGGTGCAAGGAAATAAATGTCAATAGCTGGCGCAAGCGAGAACTTTGGAAAAGAGTATTAGGGCGTGTGGTGTTGTTTTTTCAATCGCAGTTGTAGCTTCAGCTAATGCCGCAAACCCGACTTGTAACTATTCCCAGAACAAAAGTTTTTGCTACACCGTTAAATGTTACTTCATTTGGTAGGGATGCTTTACCTCAACTCTCGCCAGTTCTTTTAATTGGGGAAGCACATTCTTCTTCACTTCTGCGGAAATAAATTCTGAGGAAAGTTGCTCAATGTGCTTTGCTCCCAACTGATTGAGAAGATTTAAAACTTCCTGGTAAGTGCGATCGGGCAAAGGAGTTAACAAAATGTAACAAACAATGCTGTCATCCTGTTGCAAGTTTGGATCGTTTTTTTTAAGAAACATAAACTTAACTCCGCTTAAGCTTTCTCTCGAAATACTAAACAAAATTGTCGTTAGTATTCTTTAATTATAAGTCATGGGCGATCGCAGGCTGTTTAGATTTGGCTCAGTAGTGCTGGTATATCTAGCTTGCCATGTCCGTAAGTAGGTGTCCAAAGGGCAGATCCTGTTTGCCGATCGCGTCGGCCATTTTGGTTAATGAGGTCTAAAATCTGGTCAGAGGTTAGGCTGGGTTTCTTTTGCAGCATCAATGCGATTGCTCCTGTCACTACTGGAGTAGCCATACTTGTACCTTCGATACTAAGCAGCTTATTACTAACCTGTGCGCGTTCAGGTAGTTGCGACAATTCACTACTAGCCGCCAACGCCGCCGTAATGTACTGTCCGGGGGCTGAGATATCCGGCTTCCACCGACCATCACGGGTAGGCCCAAGACTGCTAAAAGGACTAGAGCGACCTATCAATACATTGCCATCTATTTGCGAACCGTCGTCGCTGTCCCAAGTATTTTTACTCACATGACTAGCGACGGTAATACTTGCCTTGCTAGTAGCAGGAATGCCTACAGTACGGGCAGTTTCTAGTAAGGGATGAGTCTTGAATCGCCCAAAACCTTGATTGAAAAACCAGCCATCAAGTCGGCCCACTGTTGCCGCAGTGCAGCGAAATCGAAATCGCCAGTTGCGTAGATCGGCAGGACGAATATTCAACCGAGTAAAGTTAACAGTGACTTGAATTTGAATTGCTTTTGCTGGTGCATAGAGACTACGGCTAACTTCTATTTCTAGATTGGCTCCCGTAAAATTATCTGTTTTGCCGTTAGCCGGAATCGGAATGCTTTGCATTGTTGGGGTAATTAACTCAACATCAAATAAGTCTGTATCTTCATACCAAAACGTGACGGCGGCGAATGGAGGGCGTTGTCCGTTAGCATCTGGCAGAATATCAAAGGCAACTTCCTCGACTTGATTGGGGACAAACCGCCCCCCAATATGCAGGTTATCCTGGCGCTCGTTTCCAGCCGCAACCACAAGAATTTTGCCAGGAGCGACAAGTTGCTCGTATAGTTTTTCCTCTTGAGATGTGCCATCGTGAGAACCATAATGGCTACCTAAACTGAGATTCACGACACAGGGATTAGTTCCGGCTTGTCTGAAGATCCACGCTACACCACTATCTACATTCACAAAGTCTGTTTTAACAAGTAGAAACTGAGCTTCTGGGGCAACTCCCTCTAAACCTTGGTATGAACTACCGCCAGCAATACTAGCAACATGAGTGCCATGCCCATTTTCATCGCTACCTGGCCCGCTACCACTAGCCCATTTACTGGTTAAGGCGGCGGTATTGAATTCTTGATTTCCCTGAGTTTGGTCGAGTAGTGCTTTAACTCGAAGTTTGCCAGTGCGATCGCGAAACATGGGGTGCGATAAATCAAACCCAGAATCGACTATGCCAATAAACACTCCTAATCCAGTTTCAGGAACTGTTCGAGGAGTAGTAGAGGTCAGTAAATTGATATCGTTTAGTGCTGCGTCTAGCAATAATTGCTTTTTCTTCTTAGTAGAAATGCGTTCAATGGCTTCTAGCGCCGCCAATTGTTTCAGAGTGCCTAAACGTAGTCGTCCAGAATAGTAGTTAGCACTGAGATGATCTAAAACTTCATCGCTTTTTAATTCTGGAAGTTGAGCGCTGTCAAGATTGCCAATCTCTAGATTTACGTCTACCAAATCGCTTGAAACCGTGGGAGTTGTGATATCTCCAGCATACCCAGCAGCTAACGCAGTATAGCGGGGTAACTCTTTTTTTTTCGCCCGATGGAGCATTGAACAAAGAGAGACCGATAGTTTATCTGGAAGCGTGAATGTTTGATGTTGCATAGTGGTTATACCAATTTAATGAAAAGGATGAGCAAATATTTGTTTTAGGGTAGTTCTTTGATCCGAATATTACGGAATTGAACGATTTGGGTGTGACATTGAATTGCTAAAAATCCTTCAGTTTGCAAAGGAGGAGCAATGTTAGCGCTAGAAACTTCAACCCCATTTAAAGCCACTATTAAGGCAGTATCTTGAACGGTGATTTCATAGACATTCCATGCCCCATCGGCGGAAAATCTGGGTCGAATCGCCTTACTCATTCCCTGAGTTGCTGGCGCTAGTTTATAGATAGCCCCAGTCTTTTCTTGAAATCCACCAAAGACTGATTGTACCGAGCGATTAGCCAGAAAATTTTTGCCAGTTTCGTCTATCTGGATTTCAGTACAGGCGGCATAAAAATTATCATCAAGAGCAACCCCATCCGGGTTAGGAATGCGGAGAAATACCCCGGAATTTGCATCAATCGAAAACGCTTTCCATTCTAGGGCGCAGGACAAAATTTTTGAACTGCTTGGGCGTGTAATATAGTATTCCCAGGGCGCTATCTACTCCCACAAGTCCGGCTTCAATTATGGGCAGTTGACCTGGTAAAGACTTGAAAGTTAGTATTTCCCGCAGTGCGCCACATCCCAGCAAAGCTACCATTGAACAAATTTAGGAAACCAGCATCGCCATCAGCACTCGGTAGTTCTGCTTGAAAACGCTTGCCAATACTACGGGCAACTTTACGGGCAAGTCCTAACCCTGTAGGGACTGAATTAGCTGAACCCGCCATTGTAAATAGTGCTTGATCGGCACAGTAAGCATTGGCTACATGGTGAAAACGCCCATTTACATCAGTTACAGAGTTTTCCGGCTCGCCGCCCATCCAGAGAGTGCCGCACTCGTGAATAGAGTATTTGTCACTAGCTAAACTAAAGGGAACTACTACACGGCTACGTTTTAACAAAGACTCATACAAAGTTCCATAGATAAAGTCTTTTTCTTTGCCATTGCGATCAATATCGTAATCTGCGCCGATTTCTTGACTGACAAAAGAGTAACCATCAGCACTGGTGAGAAAATCTGAGACGGCGGCTGGCCATTGAGCTAAATCGGCGGGAGTTAAAGAGGGTGTCCACCCGCCCCAAAATAATCCTTTTCCACCAACGCAGCGATGATGAGGACGAAATTTCCCGGCGAAATCACGTCCAAATTGAACGCCTTGACCTTCGGGCGTACCATCAGAGTTAATAATTTTATATTGCCCATCAGGGAGCAGGGGAGCGAGGGGAATATCGTATAGGCTACCTAGTCCTCTGGGCAAATTTTGAAAATGCTCGTGGATTAAAAAGGGGCCTTCTTGAAGCACCAAGATCCGAGGACGATAGCCTGGTAGGTTCTTTGTGAAGTTAAATATCTTGGTTGCACAGTAAGCTCCATACATACCCGCTCCTACTACAATGATATCAAACCCGCCGGGGGCAGCACTTTGAGCTTCTTCGAGAGTATTAAAAATAAATCTCGATAGGGCATCGCGGCAAAATGAGGTTTCTTGAATGTCACCAATAGCAGAATCGTTAGATGTAACTAATTTTTTTAATGGCATAGTTGTTTCTCCTTGAACGCGATTAGGGAATTGCCAATGAATAGGAACACGTCACCCGTATCATTTATGGACGAATCTAAGAGGAGGTTTTAAAAGAGATGGTTTGATAAGCGAGATCCCCCCTAACCCATGGCAACAAAGCGGGAAGCGTAACAACACCGCTTTTTGCCTCCCCTTAAAAAAGGGGGAAAATATCTCGCACGCTATCCTTTGGAGATCCCCCTTAAAAAGGAGGAAAATATCTCGCACATCATCCTTTTTAAGCAAAAGTGCAGCTATCAGGTACTAATCAAAAGACTTTTAACTCGTCTTTTGGGGAGTAGGGTGCTGATGCTTCAGCTTTCTGGTGCTGATGATTCTGCAAAGGTCAGCTTTGGCAAGTTTCGCAAAAATGTAATTGAAGGGGAAAAGAAGTATTTGCCACCTTTGAGCTTTACAAATTGACCAAACTGATTTTCTGGTTCAATGGTTGGCTTTTTGGTTTCTTTGCCCCATTGTGTGGGCCAGTTTCGGGGCGGTTCTGGTGCTTTACCAATTACTGGATCGAACTTGTCGCCCTGCTTTTGTCCTATGACGGCATCAAGCCCAGTGATATCGTAGTTGGGATTGGGTGGTGTCTTGGTAATGTCGGATCTTCCTGGTTCGAGGAAATTAGGATTGTTGCACCATAAGCGTTGGATAAATTCAAACTGTTCCCAGATATCGGACTGGTAACACATAAACAGTAGTCCCACACCGCCAGTTGGTAGCTCGTCAAGGTCGGCAGAGGTACTCAAGGGGCCACCATAGGTAATTCCCCGACGAGCAATCCGATGTCCTAGTTCTACTTCGTTACTTTCGGCAAAGGAGCCTACCGATTCCAATCGGGGATTGCTCTTGCGGATATGGGCATGGAAAGGACATTTAAGAGCATCAGGATCGCTACTATAGTTGAAATCGTTAGGAATAGTAGGCTTAGTAGATTCTGCCCAACCACCATCACCGGGTTGCAAAACTAGCGGTGTACCGTCTTCGTAACGCCCGACAGCCATTGCTCCGCCTAGTTCTTTCGGTAAGCCTAGACTGAGAGCGAGTTTAGCTTCTGCGGTCTTAAACCCTTTGACATTTTGTTCGAGTTTGCGGAAAACTAGAAAGCTGCCAAAACTCACCGATGGAGTGCCATTAGGATCGTCTATTAACACAAGTTTCAGGGGCGCTCCGGGATGTTGCCAGTGTTTACTGCTGACTCCTTTAAGTTTCTGTTGCAAAAAAACGGGTTGGCTTACCCCATCGGCGTAGCCAAAATGCTCGACGACATTGCCGAACTCTTTTTGAATATCCGTGCCATCTACTGTAGTCTCAAACTTGCGCCGTAGAGTTAATCCAGTTTCAATAGCAGCGATCGCTACTAGGTCTATCAATTCTTTACTAACTTCAATTTCAGCATCCGCTAAATCGGCTGGATTGTCAGCAGCTAGAATAATCACCGCATCAATAGAAGCTTTAAAACCTTCTTCCCATTGTTCCACCGATGGATCTAAAAGCACTGCTTGACGGCTTTTCATCCCCTGTTGAAAGCTGTCAGCATAAAATGGTGCTGGATTTCCAGTAGGATCGGGTACTGTGTCTGGGCGATTTTGAGGGTTAGATCCGTGAGGTTGCTTGCTTTTAGGAACTTCCAGATAATCGTATCCTGATGCCGATAGGGCAAAGTGAGCAAATAATCCGGCATCAGTTTTACTAATTTTGTACTCCTCGGAAGCGTCCAACTGGCTTTTTGCTGAAGTGATCTTGACCGTAGCAAAATTGCTAATCCATGTTTTTACTGCTGTTTTCTTGTCTGGTTTGAAGGTCAAGAAAATATGAACTGCATGGTCGCGCCCATGTCCATTGAGAATATTTCCTTGCAGATCCTCAAGAAAATCTTGATAAATTGGCAGATGTTGGTCGATTGGCTCAAAATTACTGCTAAGACTTAATGGCATGACTTATTCCTAAACATTAAAGGACTACAACAAGACGAGCAAAACAAAGTAGACATTTCAGTTAGGGGGTTTTTATTCGATGGCTTTTTTCGCCCCTTAAACACGTAACCAGAAATCTTTAATTGTTGAGAGTGAATGCCCTTTCCCGCCGGACTTCGCACTAGCCACAGAGTCACCTGTATGTGCAAATTTCCACCTTCAAATTTTCCTTACAAGCTATTATTCAAAAGCAGGGCTTTTCTTTTCGGAAGTGGGAAATTTCTTGCAACATTTCTTAATAAAAGACTTTGGCGGCAAATTTATTGAAGCAACAGAGAGCGATCGCACTTACGGCGAAGAGTTCAAAGATATTGGTACAGCTAATTGCTGCAAAAATGTTAAAATCCTGCCTGAGCAACCTAGGGGAAATTAAATGCCAGTAGTAGCTACACAGGAAATAAAATTTGGTACAGATGGCTGGCGGGGAATAATTGGCGATGACTTTACTTTTGATCGCCTAAAATTAGTCGCCCCGATCGCGGCAAAAGTATTAGCGCAGACTTACGGGGCTACCACAGGCAACAATATGATTATTGTGGGCTATGATCGCCGTTTTATGGCAGAAACTTTTGCCCAAAAAGCCGCCGAGGCAGTCGTCGCCGCAGGTTTTGACGTGCTACTAGCTGGGGGCTACGCCTCAACCCCAGCGTTTAGTTGGGCTGTCAAGCATTACAACGCTTTGGGTGCATTAGTTATTACCGCAAGTCACAATCCCGGTAGCTATTTGGGGTTAAAAGTTAAAGGTGCTTTTGGTGGTTCAGTACCAGAAGACGTAACCAAACAAATTGAACAATTGTTAGCTGTCGAATCGTCTCCCCCGCCTAAACCTGGTACGCTGCAAACCTTTGAGCCTTGGGCTAATTATTGCCAGACTTTGAGCCAAAAAGTAAATATAGACAGAATCAGAAATAGCATTACGTCTGGTAAATTAACGGTATTTGTGGATGTGATGCACGGTGCAGCCACCGGAGGGATGGCGCAGATATTAGGCGTACCCGTACAAGAAATAAATAGTAATCGCGATCCTTTATTTGGTGGTGGTGCGCCAGAACCTTTACCCCGTTATCTATCTAAGTTATTTCGCACGATGCGGACTCACAATCGTGCTAAAGCTATTGATAATGTCGCTGTAGGTTTTGTATTTGATGGTGATGGCGATCGCATAGCCGCAGTGGACGGACAAGGAAATTTTCTTTCTTCTCAAATATTAATTCCGATTTTAATTCAACACTTAGCTTCAAAACGTGGGTTAACCGGAGAGATTGTCAGAACTGTTAGCGGTTCTGATTTGATCTCGCACGTTGCCCAGATGTACAATTTGCCAATATTTGAAACTCCTGTTGGTTACAAATACATAGCCGACCGAATGCTAGTAAGTAACGTATTGCTAGGCGGTGAAGAATCGGGGGGCATTGGCTTTGCTAACTACATTCCCGAACGGGATGGTTTATTGTCAGCTTTGTATTTGCTAGAAGCGATCGCTGCGGAGGAAAAGGACTTAAGCGAACTCTACAAGGGCTTGCAAGCTAGTACAAACTTCTATTCTGCCTACGATCGCATCGATTTACCTTTGGCGAGTATGGACGTGCGTAGTCGGCTATTAACCCAACTGCAAACCCAGCCACCTCAAGAAATAGCAGGCAAAACTGTAGTAAATTGTCTCAGCATTGACGGTTACAAATTTCGTTTAGCTGATGACAGTTGGCTAATGATTCGGTTTAGCGGTACAGAACCCGTCTTGCGTTTGTATTGCGAAGCCCCCACTATCCAACAGGTACATCAAACCCTAGCCTGGGCGAAAGAGTGGGCAGCATAAAATGAGCAAAATACTTGTAGTAGCTACAGGAAATCCTGGCAAATTGCAGGAAATGCAAGCTTATTTAACAAGTTTAGATTGGGAATTGCAATTAAAGCCTGACGATTTGGAGATTGAGGAAACGGGAACAACTTTTGCTGCTAATGCTTGTCTCAAAGCCTCTCAAATTGCCATTGCTACTGGGAATTATGCGATCGCCGATGACTCTGGCTTAGAAGTTGCGGCATTAAATGGCGCACCGGGCATCTATTCGGCACGTTATGCCAACAGTGACTCTGAGCGGATTTCACGCTTACTTGCAGAGTTAGGAGATACCGCAAATAGGCAAGCGCAGTTTGTTTGCGCGGTGGCAATTTCTGATCCTAGTGGGGAAATTGCTTTGCAATCGGTGGGAATTTGCCAAGGTGAAATTCTCGATAGTCCGCGCGGGATGGGTGGTTTTGGCTACGATCCGATTTTTTACGTTCCAGCTTATCAAAGTACCTTTGCCCAAATGCCCAAAGAAGTAAAGCACGAAATTAGCCATCGCGGACAAGCATTTCAGGCGTTACTTCCCCAGTTACAAGCCTTGCGCCTAAGTTTGTAGCAAGTACAAGCAATTAATAACCCCCCATTTTTGGGGGGCATTTATTACACAGCCTCTAGATTTTTTTCTCCGGTACGAATCCGAATTACTTGTTCTACCGGGGATATAAAGATTTTGCCATCGCCGATTTCTCCAGTTCTGGCGGCGGCAATTACTTTATCGACTACCATATCTACTTGACTATCTTCTACGACAATTTCTACTTTAAGTTTTTGCAAAAACTCAACAGTATATTCCGAACCTCGATAGCGTTCAGTTTGTCCTTTTTGTCGTCCAAAACCTCGAACTTCGGAAACTGTCATTCCCACAATTCCAGCGTTGACTAGAGCAATTTTGACTTCATCTAGTTTAAATGGTCGGATAATGGCTTCAACCTTTTTCAATTTCTTCACTCCTTACTGCGTGTAGCACTTTATTTAGAGAGTTTACCAAGTATTTCCATCGGTACAATACTAGAATATTTCTCTAATCCAAATTGTTATAAATTAAACGCGCTAGTCTTAGCATATTTAATACCCACGGACATTGAATATCATTCAACCGTGCCAGCAATGCGTAACAAGTAATACAATTTGCTGAAAGTTATCGACGGACAATTAAAGGACGCATCATTAAGTATCCTGCGCCAAAAGCTGTCACCATAATTAACACTAGGGCGATCGCCAATGACCAGCCGCTAATATCAGTAACTTTTTCTGGTGGATAACGACGATAGCGCCCTTGTTCTTGTTCGGTGATTTCGGGAAATGCAGCCTTAGCTTGCTTGGGAAGAAAGGGTAACGATCCTGCGGGTGATGGCGGCGAATTATGGTTAACGGTTTGCGTCTCAGAGAAAGGACGATTAGGAGCTTTTTGAGCTTTATTTATCTGTCGCCAATACAAAACTGACTCTATAGCTTTGTCGAGTTCTTGTTGCAGTTGATTATTTTGTCTAAGCAATTGCTGATTTTGAGCATTTAAAGCCTCCGATAGCGCCTTGGATGCTTGCAATTCTATTGCTAATTCCTTGTACACCGAAACAGGTACAGAGGGCGCATAGGCGACGGTGGGGTTCGATAAATTTTGATCTTCAGGGGTAGGGCGCGATCGCATGGGCAAATTTGCTTAAAAGTAGATAGCACATTGTAGCCAAAATTAAACTTAGCTACAGCTAGTCTTGAAGACTATGCCCAACGATACTGGAAATCAGCACAATTTGAACGTTATTTTCTAAAAATATGGAAAGTTTTAAACTTTGACCTATTTATTTTTACTGAGATGATTTTGCAAAGCCTGACGCATGATATCGACAGGTACAGGTTGCTGCAACCAAATTGCCAAAGCAGCCGCCCCTTGTTGTACAAGCATTTCTAAGCCATCAATAGCCGTCGCACCTCTTTGTTGCGCCTGTTGTAAAAACTTGGTAGGACGAGGAGTGTAAATTAAGTCATAGGCGATCGCATCCGCCCGTAATAATGCCATATCTTCATCACTCAAAGGCGACTGGCTAACGTTGGGATACATCCCGATAGGAGTTGTATTGATAATTACCTGTGCTTGGGGAATTAATAGGGGTAATTTATCCCAAGTACGGACTAATAACTTTGTAGCTAAAGGTGAATCCCAACTAGCAATAAATTCGGCTAACTTTGTTGCATTTCTCCCGACTACGTAAGTTTCCCCAAAGCCTAATTGAGCGCAACCTGCTACTACAGCCCGTGCTGCGCCACCATTGCCTAAAACTACGGCGGTTTTTTGACTCCAATCTTGGGTGTAAGTCTGCAAAGGCGCAATAAAACCTTCTACATCGGTATTCGTACCCGCCCAATTACCGCTACTCGTTCTCCAAACTGTATTGATAGCGCCAATTGCTTTAGCTGTGGGTGATATTTCCGCGATTAAAGGCTTAATTGCTTGTTTATGAGGAATTGTGATATTAAAACCCACTAGATCGATTGCCGCAAAGCCAGAAATTGCCGCTTGTAAATTGTCTGGATGCACTGGAAAAGGTAGATAGACGTAATCTAAACCCAAGTGTGCGATCCCGGCATTGTGCATAATTGGCGATAGGGAATGTTCCACAGGATGCCCAATTACGCCCAATAGTTTAGTTTTTCCGGTAATTATTTGCGACATACTCCGTGCTGTACTTAACGCTTGCTCGTTAGAATTATTAAAGTAACTTAACATTATTTATAATTAAATCATGCAGGCAACACCAGCCGTCTCTACTACTCCAACTCCCGGTAAATATTGGCAGTGGCGCGGACAGTCAATTTATTATGTCAAAGCGGGGGAAAAGCAACAACGCCCACCTTTATTACTCGTACATGGGTTTGGTGCTTCTACAGATCACTGGCGCAAAAATATTGCTCAATTGCAATTAGATTTTGAAGTATGGGCAATTGACTTATTGGGTTTTGGGCGTTCGGCAAAACCTGAAATGGCTTACAGCGCCGACTTGTGGCGAGATCAACTAAATGATTTTATTACCGAAGTTATTGGTCAACCAACGGTGTTAGCCGGAAATTCTCTCGGTGGCTATACTTGTTTGTGTGTAGCAGCCCAGCGCCCAGAAGCCGCTTTAGGAGTAGTATTGCTCAATAGTGCGGGGCCATTTTCCGCCGATGAGTCATCAGATGAACCCAATCCTTTGCAAGCAGAGGTACAACCGCCTAAACAACCGGAAGTGTGGCAAAAGTTTTTGGGCGAGGCGGCTAAATGGATATTTGGGCAACCGTTGGCGCGGTTAATATTATTTCAATACGTGCGCCAACCTTGGGTGATTCGCCAAACTTTAGAAAGAGTTTATTTAGACAAAAGCGCTGTCACCGACCAATTAGTAGAAGAAATTTATCGCCCGTCTTGCGATGCTGGTGCAGCCCAAGTATTTGCGGCAATTTTTAGCAATCCTCAAGGAGAAAAAGTTGATATTTTACTGCAACAGTTAAAATCCCCCTTACTAATGCTGTGGGGAGAAGGAGATCCTTGGATGAATACAAAAGAGCGATCGCCTAAATTTCGCCAATACTGCCCCAATTTGACCGAATACTTCTTGCGCGCTGGTCATTGTCCCCATGATGAAGTCCCCGAACAAGTTAATTCTCTTTTAAAGTCCTGGGTTTTATCGATTGCAGATGTAGCCTAAACAAATTTAAGGGGTCTTATCCGCTTATGACAAGACCCCTCAAATTTCGGGATTCAGTTTATTCAAAGAAGTTAACAAATAAAATGGAGAAATAACTAAAGTTTACATCTCTCGTAATTCCAGCACAGTAGCGTCTTTCTAGACCTGAGTTTGGCTACGGCTTTATAGAGCTTTTTGCCACTAACCCTATGCTTGGAACAATTACAAGTTTGGCTCTCTAACAGGGGACACGAGGTTGAGCGCCTTTTTTGATTTAGCTGTTTTAAGCTTCTTGCGTCCTATTACTTAAGTTATCACTACTTTTTGTTTTAGCAAGGGTAAGTTTACTAAAATTCAACCTTCTTGAAACTTCTCAACATTATTTTAAGCGGCAAACCACATTACCGGGTTGTCGTCTAAATGCTCCGTAACGGTACGCCCGATCGCATCAATTTCTTGAAGTTCATCCGTAGAGAGTTTGATATTTGCAGCTAGAGCATTATTTACAGCTTGTTCGGTATTTCTTGCGCCGACAATGGCATTAGTTTGAGGTTGCGCGATTAGCCAAGCAAGAGCCAAATTACCTAAAGTAGCTTGATGGCGATCGGCGATTGGACGCAGTTTCGTTAAAGCTGATTGCGCCCTTTGATAATTTTCCCCTTGAAACAGCTTATTTTTAGCCCGATTATCTTCAGCATCGAATTTGTGATCGGCGGCAAATTTGCCCGTTAATAATCCTTGCGCCAAAGACGAGTAAGCAAGAATAGATATATCGTTTTCAATGCAATAAGGTACAGTATCTTTTTCTACCTGTCGCCAAAACAGCGAGTAAGGCGGCTGGATGCTATCAATTCGCCCGTACTGCGAAGCTTCTTCTAGCTGATCGCGGGAAAAATTAGAAACCCCAATAGCGCGAATTTTGCCTTGCTCTAGCAGCTTATTTAAGGCGCTCATCGTTTCTTCAATAGGAACAACAGCACTCTTAAAATTGCCACTGGGCCAATGAATTTGATATAAATCGATATAATCAGTTTGCAGATTTTGTAAAGAGCGATCGCAAGCTTCAATTACTTGGTTATATTTCAAATGATTGGCAAAAACTTTAGTAGCATAAACGGCTTTAGCCCTCACATCAGACAAAGCTTTAGCAACAATACGCTCTGAATGTCCCTCACCATAAACTTCCGCCGTATCAATAGTAGTAATTCCCGCATCAAAAGCGGCTCTAATTGCCTTAGTTGTCTCCTCATCGGAAATTCCCACCCACATTCTTTTCCCAGCTTGCCAAGTTCCCATCAAAATCGGGCTAATCTGTAGATTTGATCTACCTAAGCGGCGCATTTCCATAACTAAGTTAAAAATAGGCTATTGTTACTTTCTTTTAATATATCGAGCAAAAATTAAATTAATCTGTCTTAAGTCGCCTATTAAGATGATTTGGGGCATAATATCGTCAATTGAAATATTAAATGTTACTCTACAAAAATTAGCGCTCTATCTTTTGTCAAACCTCCCATTTAT
>Ga0136613_10000867_pt1 | contig 14823 bp, 15 predicted proteins | sample AntDrymUQ2722106_2_FD_106649 | JGI IMG/M metagenome (GOLD analysis project Ga0136613, IMG submission 106649) | Polar desert sand microbial communities from Dry Valleys, Antarctica - metaG UQ272 (21.06) | ecosystem: Environmental > Terrestrial > Soil > Desert | place: Antarctica: Dry Valley... | reverse complement strand
ATCCCGCCGAGCGGCTCGTCGGACACGGCGCGACCGATCCGGACATCGTGCGGCGAATCGCCGACGTGCTCCCCCGACTGCGCGACGGGGCGCGCTGATCCGCAGCCCGACGCCGCGGGCTGCTCAGCGCTCCCGCGGATCCGTGCCGCGGCCCGGCCGACGCCGACCCGCCGCGCGCCGTCGCCGGCGCAGCGATCGCCGCACCGGCCGCTGGTCGGCGCGGGCACGCGACCAGCCGGCGGCTCACCTGCGCTTCTTCTTCTTGCGGGCCGGGATGCGCTTGTTCTGCGGACGGCCGCCCCCGGCGGGTCCCCGGGCGCCGGCGCCCACCGCGGCCCGCTGGCCCCCCATCCCCGGGAAGGCGCCCATGTCCAGGCCGCCGCCACCGTCTATGCCGCTCATCTGGGCGGCGAGGTCCTGCGGGTCCATGCCGCGCATGGACTTCATCGCCTCCAGGCCCTTCGTCCCGCCGAGCTGCTTCATCATCTTCCGCATCTCGTCGAAGCTGCGCAGCAGTTCGTTGACCTCCTGGGGGCTGCGCCCGCAGCCGCGCGCGACGCGCTTCTTGCGCCTGCCGTTCAGGATCGCCGGATTGCGCCGCTCCTCGAGGGTCATCGACTGGATGATCGCCTCGACCTGCTTGACCTGGCCCTCGTCGAGGTCGACGTCCTTCAGCGCCTTGCCGACGCCGGGCAGCATCCCGAGCAGGCCCTGCAGGGGGCCCATCTTGCGCATCTGCTGCATCTGCGCCAGGAAGTCTTCGAGGGTGAACTGGGCCTTGAGGAGCTTGGCCTGCATGTCATCGGCCTGCTCCTTGGTGTAGACCTCCTCCGCCTTCTCGATGAGCGTGAGCACGTCGCCCATCCCGAGGATGCGGCCGGCCATGCGGTCCGGGTGGAACGCCTCGAACTCGTCGAGCTTCTCCCCCACGGACGCGAACTTGATCGGCCGGCCCGTCACCTCCGCCACCGACAGCGCGGCGCCGCCGCGCGCGTCGCCGTCGAGCTTTGACAGCACGACGCCGGTGAAGTCGACCGCTTCCTGGAAAGCCTTTGCGACGGTGACGGCCTCCTGGCCGATCATCGCGTCGATGACGAACAGCGTCTCGATCGGGTCGACGGCCGCCTTGATGCGCGCGGCCTGGTCCATCATCTCCTCGTCGACGTTCGTGCGTCCCGCGGTGTCGACGATGACGACGCCGGCCCCGAGGCGCCGCGCCTCGGCCAGCGAGTCGCGGGCGACCTCGACTGGGTCGCCCGACTCGACCGGCGCGTAGACCGGCACACCGACCTGTTCGCCCAGGATCCGCAACTGCTGCACCGCCGCCGGTCGCTGGAGGTCGCACGCGACCAGCAGCGGCTGGCGTCCGCGCTTGCGGAGCAGCCTGGCGAGCTTGCCGGCCGCGGTCGTCTTGCCGGAGCCCTGCAGGCCCGCCAGCATGATGACCGCCGGCGACCGGCTGCCGAGCTCGAGCGGCGCCGACATCCGCCCGAGGATGTTCACGAGCTCCTCGTGCACGATCTTCACGATCTGCTGGCCGGGGTTGAGTGCCTCCGACGTCTCCGCCCCCACGGCGCGCTCGGAGATCCGCGCGACGAAGGCCTTGACGACCTTGAAGTTGACGTCCGCCTCGAGCAGCGCGAGCCGGATCTCGCGCAGGCCGTCGTTGACCTGGTCCTCGGTCAGCGCACCGCGACCGCGGAAATTCGCGAACACGGCCTCGAGCCGGTCGGACAGCGCATCGAACATGGTCGGTCCTCGTCGCAAGCGTGGGGAGGCCCGAGTGTACCGGGGCCGCCGGGAACGACCCCGTCCGGATTGCGTCCCGTGGGCCCGGGTAGGACGGCACCGACCCGTCGACCGTGAAGGAGCACCTGGAGCATGCAGACCCGCAGGATCGCCGACCGGCCCGTGTCCGCGATCGGCCTCGGCGAGATGCCGATGTCGTTGGAAGGCCGCCCCACCGAGGCCGACAGCGTCCGCACCATCCACGCGGCCCTGGACGCCGGCGTGACGCTGATCGACACCGCCGACGCCTACTGCGTCGACGCCGGAGACATCGGCCACGGCGAGCGGCTGATCGCGCGGGCGCTGCAGACCTGGTCACAGGACCCGGAAGACGTGCTCGTCGCCACCAAGGGCGGGCACACGCGCGCAGCCGACGGGTCGTGGGGGCTCGACGGCCGGCCGGAGCACCTGCGGCGCGCCTGCGAGGCGAGCCTCAAGGCGCTCGGCGCCGACGCCCTCGGCCTGTACCAGTTCCATCGCCCCGACCCGACGATCCCGTACGTCGAGTCGGTCGGCGCGCTCGCCGAGCTGCAGCAGGAGGGCAAGGTCCGACTGGTCGGGATCTCCAACGCGACCGTGGAGCAGATCCGGGCCGCGATGGAGCTCGTGCCGCTGGCGAGCGTCCAGAACGAGTTCTCACCGCGCTTCCGCAGTTCCGGCGACGAGCTGGCCTTCTGCGCCGAGCACGGCATCGCGTTCCTGCCGTGGAGCCCGCTGGGCGGGATCGGCGACGCGTCGGCACTCGGCGACCGTCACGCGGCCTTCGCGGCCGTCGCGCGGGCGCACGGGGTGTCGCCGCAGCGGGTGGCGCTGGCGTGGGGGCTCGCGCAGGCGCCGGTCGTAATCCCCATCCCGGGTGCGAGCCGCCCCGAGACGATCCTCGACAGCCTGCAGGCTGCCGATCTGGAGCTGTCCGCCGACGAGCTCGCCGACCTCGACGCCGCGTAGCCGCACCTCAGGGCCGGAACTCGATGCCGGTGGGGAGCAGCCGCGCCCGGCCGATGCGGTCGACGGCGAAGGTGCGCTCGCCCTCGCGCAGGTGGCAGTAGCCGCGCAGCAGGTCGTCGCGGAACGCCCACGGGTCGACGACCCGGTCGGTCGCGGCCCCGCCGCGCGAGGAGGCGAAGTACTGCAGGCGCAGCTGCCGCGACTCGCGCACTCCGCGCTCGAGCAGCGCCCGGATCGCCCGTGGGCCGACCGCATCCTCGGCGGTCCCGGGCAGCGCCGGCGCGGCGGGGTCGGCGCCGACGACGGCATCCTCGCTGAGCCGCACGCCGGCGGCGCGGAGCGCGGCCGTGACCGCCGCCGGCGAGCGCGAGGAGACCGCCACCGTCGGCGCGACGCCGCGCAGGCCCGCCGCCGGGACCGCCACGGCCCGGTCGAGCGCCGCCGCCGCCGGCGCGACCACGATCGAGCGCGCCGGCTCCACCCGGACATCGCCGCCGGCGTCGGCCGGCGGGAGATCCAGCGTCAGCTCGGAGAAGCCCCGCCGCGCCTCGTCGGTGGCGTGCACCTGCCCGTCCTCGGCGACGGCGACCAGGGCTCGGCGCTGGAGCCAGTCCAGCGGCGGCGGCAGCGTGCCGTGACCCCACCACCCGCGACCGAGCAGTGCCTCCACGCTGGCGGGCCCGTCCTGCGCGAGCCGCACGAAGGCTGCGCGGGCGCCGTCGGGGCCCCGGTCGAGCAGGACCCGGACGGTGCCGTGGCCCTCCAGGGTCTCGCGCAGTTGGCGCAGCGCCGCCGTCCGGTGGCCGGGCGGGTCCCCCGTCGCCAGGAGGCGCAGCGCTGCGCGCACCTCCTCGTGGCTCAGGCGCTCCACGGACGGCACGGCGGTCAGCGCTCGTCGAGGTCGACGTCCTGGGCCACCTCGGAGAACAGGGCGTCCACGAATGCGTCGGGATCGAAGTCGGCGAGGTCGTCGAGGCCCTCCCCCAGACCCACGAGCTTCACCGGGATCCCCAGCTGCCGCTGGATCGCGATGACGATGCCCCCCTTGGCGGTCCCGTCGAGCTTCGTCAGCACCACCCCGGTGACCGCGACGGCGTCGAGGAACGCCTTCGCCTGCGCGAGCCCGTTCTGGCCGGTGGTCGCGTCGAGCACGAGCAGGACCTCGTCGCACGGCCCGGCATCCCGCTCCAGAACGCGCTTCACCTTCGACAGCTCGGCCATGAGTTCGGACTTGTTCTGGAGGCGCCCGGCCGTGTCCACCATCAGCAGGTCCGCCCCCGCCGCCCGCGCGGCCTGGTAACCGTCGAAGGCGACCGCGGCCGGGTCAGCGCCGGCGGACTGGCGGACGACCCGGGCGCCGGCCCGCTCGCCCCAGAGCTCCAGCTGCTCGGCGGCGGCCGCCCGGAACGTGTCGGCGGCCGCCAGCACCACCGACTCGCCGGCGGCCGTGTGTCGTGCGGCGAGCTTGCCGATAGACGTCGTCTTGCCCGTCCCGTTGACGCCGGTGACCAGCCAGACGGTCGTGCCCTCCCCGCGGCGGTGCAGCGTCCGGTCCGAGACCAGCAGCTCCAGGCGAAGCACCTCCTTCAGAAGCGCGAGCGCCCCCTCGCCGGTGCGGATGTTCTCGGCCTTGACGCGGTCGCGGAGCCCCTCGACGAGCTCCATGGTCGCGTCGACCCCGACGTCGGCGGCGATGAGTGACTCCTCGAGGTCGTCCCAGGCCTCGTTGGTCAGCCCGCGGTGGAAGATGCCGGCGATGCTGGCGCCCAGACCGCCGCGGCTGCGGCCGAGACGCAGCCGGAAGCGCTCGCGGGCGGTCAGCGGGGGCGCCTCGGGTCGAGCCGCCTCGCGTTCGATCACCTCGGGCTCGGCGACCTCGGGCCCGGTGACCTCGGGCTCGGCCGTCGTAGGACCGCCCAGGTCGACGGGACCCGGGGTCACGAGCGTGTCGGGGTCGGCGGTGTCCAGCGCGGTCGAGCCCGAGGGCGCGCGCTCCCGGGGCGGCCCTGGTTCGGCCGGCGGTCGCCGGCGGCCGCTGACCAGGCCGACGAAGGCCACCAGGACGAGCACCGCGATCACGATGCCGGCGACGACGAATTCCATGGTTCTCCTCGAAGCATCGGTGGCGCGACGGCGCCCGGACCCGCCAGCCTAACGGTGGTCGCTGCTGCGTACCCTTCGACGGACGAACGGGAGGCAACCCGCGATGACCACCGAACTGCCCACGGATCTCGGCGGCGGGCTCGTCCTGCGGCGCGCCGCGCGCGACGACGCCGAGGCGCTCGGCGACTTCAACGCGCGCACCCACGGCGGCGACGACCCCGACGAGAAGATCCGCGCCTGGGCGCTCGACCTCGCCGAGGGCCGCCACCCGGTGTTCGTCCCCGAGGACTTCCTCGTGGTCGTCGACGCCGCCACCGGCGCGATCGTGTCGTCGATGAACCTCATCGCCCAGACGTGGTCCTACGGCGGGGTGGAGTTCGGCGTCGGCCAGGTGGAGCTCGTCGGCACGGATCGGGCGTACCGCCGCCGCGGCCTGGTGCGACGCCAGTTCGACGTGGCCCACCGGTGGTGCGCCGAGCGCGGCCTTCCGGTGCAGGCGATCGAGGGCATCCCCTGGTACTACCGGCAGTTCGGCTACGAGTACGGGATCGTCGACTGGTCCGGCCGCAGCGCCGCGCGCTTCCCCGACGTGCCCGCCGACGGTGCGTTCCGGGTCCGGCCGGCCACCGCGGCGGACCTGCCGCTGCTGGCGCGCATGGGAGCGCAGGCGGCGGAGCGCGCGCTGATCAGCGTCGTGCGCGACGAAGCCGCCTGGCGGCACGAGCTCGACGGGCACCGCGAGCAGAGCATCGTGCGCCACGCCGTCGAGATCATCGAGACCGGCGGGACCGGCGGCGGCCGGCCCGTGGGTGCGCTCGTGCGGCTGCCCCGCCTGCTCGGCTCCTCCGTCGCCGTCCGGCTGTGCGAGCTGGAGCCCGGGTGCTCGTGGCTCGACGCCGGCGGCGCCGTGCTGCGGCATCTCGCGGACGTCGGCGCGGCCCTGGCGACCGGGGACCAGCCGTTCCGCGCCGTGGAGTTCGGGCTGGGAGCCGACCACCCGCTCTACGCCGCGCATCCGCGCCTGCTGGTTACACCGTTCGCCGTCTACGCCTGGTACCTGCGGGTCCCCGACCTCGCAGGCTTCCTCCTGCGGATCGCCCCCGTGCTCGAGCGGCGGCTGGCCGCCTCGCCGGTCGCCGGGTACACGGGCGGCCTTCGGCTCAACTTCTACACCGACGGCCTCCGCCTGGAGTTCGACTCCGGCCGGCTGATCACGGCCGAGCCGTGGCGGGAGGACGGTCACGACGCCGCCGGCGCGTCATTCCCGGGGCTGGCGTTCCTCCAGGTGCTGTTCGGTCACCGCTCGGTGCACGAGATCCAGCACGTCCTCCCCGACTGCCGCTGCGACGACGAACGGACCGAGGTGCTCCTCCATGCCTGCTTCCCGAAGGGATCGGCCACCGTCTGGCACATCGGCTGAGACGCGAGGCCGGCTTACGCCGGTGCCGGCTCGCTGATGCGCTGGCTCACGACCTTCGACACGCCGTCACCGCGCATAGTTATGCCGTAGAGGCAGTCGGCGATCTCCATCGTCCGCTTCTGGTGGGTCACGATCAGCATCTGGCTCGCACCGCGGAAGTCGACGACCACGTCGAGGAACCGCTGGAGGTTGACGTCGTCGAGCGCGGCCTCGACCTCGTCGAGCACGTAGAACGGCGACGGGCGCGCCGCGAAGATCGCGAACAGGACCGCGAGCGCGGTGAGGGACCGCTCGCCGCCGGAGAGCAGCGACAGCCGCTTGACCCGTTTGCCGGGGGGTCGTGCCTCGACCTCGACGCCGGTGTCGAGCAGGTCGTCGGGATCGGTGAGCACCAGCCGGCCCTCCCCGCCGGGGAAGAGCCGGGGGAAGATGCGCTCGAACTGGGCAGCGACGTCGGCGAAGGCGGCGGCGAAGACCTCACGGATCCGCTCGTCGACCGCGTCGACGACCTGCAGGAGGTCCCGTCGCGACGAGCGCAGATCCTCCAGCTGGCCGGCGAGGAACGCGTGGCGCTCCTGCTGGGCGTGGAACTCCTCGAGGGCGAGCGGGTTGACGGTTCCCAGCAGCGCGACCTTGCGGGTCAGTCGCTCCTCGGCCTCTGCCAGCTCGGCGTCACGCTCCGCGCCACCGGTGAACGTCGACGCGGCGGCTTCCGCCAGCGCGGCGTCCGGTGGCAGGGACAGCCGCGAGGCGAGGCGATCGCGGACCGCGGCGAGCGCGTGCGCGAGCTCCTGGCGGGCGAGCTCCTCGTGGTGCCGCTCGCTCCGGCCCGCGGTCAGCCGGTCGGAGAGCTCCCGCAGCTCCGCCCGGACGGCGCCGAGCCGCCGCTGCCGGGCTGCGCGCTCATCCTCGAGCCGATCCCGCTCGGCGGCCGCGAGGGCGACCGAGTCCTCCGCCCGCCCGAGCGCCGCCGTCGCCACGGCAGCGAGCTCCCCGCAGCGGTCGATCGCCTCCAGCCGGGCCACTCGGCGGCGCTCGCGCTCCGCGAGCTGGCGCTCGACGTCGTCGGCCTCCCGGTCCAGGGCGCTGACGCGACGCAACGCCTCCTGCTCGCGCTGGGCGACGGCGCCGGCCGCCAGCCTCGCCTGGACCTCGCGCTCCCGTGCCTCGGCGAGCGCGTCCTCCAGTCGCTCCGCCTCGACGTCGGGCCGCTCCTCGTCTGCGGTCACGGTGGCTGCCGCCGCGGCGCCGCGTGACTCCAGGCCGGCGAGGCGTTCCCGCTGCGCGCCGACCTCGCGGGCGAGGTCGTCCTCCTGGGCCGCCAGCGCGGACTGCTCCCTCTCGCACGCCGCGAGCTCGTTGCGCAGCCGACGGAGCCGTTCGGTCGCGGCGGTGATCAGCCCGTCGCAGGAGTGCAGCTCGGCGGTGGCCGCGTCCAGCTCGCGGCGGGCGGCACGCAGGCCGTCGTCGGCGTCGGCGACGGTCGGCCTGGCGGCCTCCAGGTCGCGGGCCGCCTCGTCGGCCTCCGCCGCGGCACGGTCCGCGGCCACGCGGTTGGCGACCGCCGTCGCGGGTGACGCGGACCCCCCGGCGTACCCGCGGGCCCCGGCGATCTCCCCGTCGCAGGAGACGAACACCTGGCGCGGGAACCGCTCGGCGAGCCGACACGCGGTCGTGAAGGCGTCGACGACGTAGACGTCCGCCAGCGCGTGTGCCAGCGCGCCCCGCACGGGCGGGTCGCCGAGCAGGCCGTCGACCGCCCGCCGAGCGCCGAGTCCGACGATCGCCGCATCGTCGCACGACGGGGGCGCAGCCTCGGTCCCGCCGTCGACCGGGAGCAGGACGATCCGTCCGCCCCCCCGCGAGCGGGCGTAGTCGATCGCGTCGGCCGCGGCGCCGCGGCCATGCACCACGAGGGCGTCGCCCAGCGGCCCCAGCGCGGCGGCCACGGCATCCGCGAGGTCGTCGACCACGCGCACGTGGTCGGCCAGCGTCCCCGCGACGCCCGCGATGTCACCGGCGGCGGCCGCCTCGGCGACGGCTGCGGCGCCCTCTCCCGACCCCCTGGAGGCCGCGGACAGCGCGTCGGCGCGGGCGTCCAGGCGAGCGCGCCGGCGTTCAAGCTCCCGTTCCAGCAGGGCGGCGGCGTCGGCGGCCGCTTGGTGCCGAGCCACCCCGTCTCGGGCGGCGGCGCGGCGCCGGGCCGCGACGACCTTGCGGGCGTCGAGGCGCCCGACCTCCGACTCGACGGCGGCGAGATCGGCCTGGAGCTCTGCGTTGCGGGCCGCCAGTCCCGACACCTGGCTCGCGAGCCGTCCGCCCTCGCCCGCCGCCTGCGCGAGCGCGCTGCGCACGGCGGCGACCTCGCCCTCCCAGCGCAGCACCCGCTCCCTCGCCTCGGCCCGCCGGCGCGCCTCTGCCGCGGCCGCCTGCTCGTGGGCGCGGCGGGCCTGCTCGGCCTCGCGGCGGGCCGCCTGCGCCGTCGTCAGCGCGGTCATGGCCGCCGCATGGTCAGCTCGGAGGCCCTCGAGGGCGGAACGCTCGCCCGCGGCCTCCTCGCGCAGCTGGCCGGGGTCACGCCCGGCGACCGGCTCCTCGACGGCCTCGACGAGCCCCCCGCGGCGCTCGGCGATGCGGCCGGCGAGGCCCCGGAACCGCTCGGCGAGATTGGCCAGGCCGAAGTGCGTCTCGCCGGCGGTCCGGGCCTCGGGCGCGAGCCGTGCGAGCTCGGCCTCGACGGCGGCCTCGGCGGACCGCAGCCCCGCGCCCTCCTGCTCGAGCACCGCGAGCCGCGACCCCGCGGCGGCCGCGGCCGCCTCCTCGGCCGCCCACCGGTCGCTCAGCTCCCGCAGCTCCCGCAAGGCGCGGGTGACCCGCACCTCGCGCAGAGCCTGCTGGAGCTCGGCGTGCTTGGCGGCGGCCTCGGCCTGGCGTTCGAGCGGCCGCAGGGTGCGGCGGAGCTCCCGGAGGATGTCGTTCAGCCGCTCGAGGTGGCTCTCCATCTGCGCGAGCTTGCGCAGCGCGCGTTCACGCCGCCGGCGGTGCTTGAGGATGCCGGCGGCCTCCTCGATGAAGACCCGGCGCTCCTCGGGCTTGGCGTTGAGCACGGCGTCGAGCTGGCCCTGCCCGACGATGGTGTGGTGCTCACGGCCGAGACCCGTGTCGCTGAGCAGCTCCTGGACGTCCAGCAGCCGGCAGTCGACGTCGTTGATCGCGTAGCTCGTCTCTCCGGTCGCGAACATCGCGCGGGAGACGCTCACCTCGCTGAACTCGGTCGAAAGGGTACCGGCGGCGTTGTCGATCGTGATCTCCACGGCCGCCCGCCCGAGCGCCGACCTGCCCGGCGCACCCGCGAAGATCACGTCGGCCATCGACCCGCCGCGCAGGCTCTTCGCGCTGGACGTCCCGAGCACCCATGCGAGCGCATCGGAGACGTTCGACTTGCCGGAGCCGTTCGGGCCGACGATGACCGTGATGCCGGGCTCGAAGGTCAGCTGCGTCTTTTCGGCGAAGGACTTGAAGCCGCGCAGCGTCATGGACTTCAGGAACACCCGGCTCCTCGTCTCTCGGCGTCTCCCGGCGTCTCCCGGCGTCTCCCGGCGTGGATCCGGGACCGCGCCGATCGAGCGGGAGTCTAACGAGGGGTGCCTCCCGGGCGAAGGAACCGGCCCCGTCGGCGGAAACGAGAAGAGCGGCCGCCAGGGACCGCTCGTCGGTCGCCGGCGGGCGCCGGCAGAGGGGTCAGACCGAGCTCACCGTGACCGACAGCTCGTCGGAGCCGCGGAGCATCTCCCGCAGCACGGCGTTCTCCTCCCGCGCGTCTGCAAGGTCCGCCTCCACCTCCGAGAGCCTCGTCCGCAGCGCGGTGATCTCCGCGAGCAGCTGGTAGGGACGGTGGTCCCAGGATCCTACGAGCGCCTTCATGCGGGGGTCCTCCTGCGGCGGTGGGCTCGGGGACGCGCGCACGCGTCGTTTGGTGCGGATGGTGGCGGATGGTGAACGGCGGACGGCGCCGGGGATGGGTGGCTGGCCGCCCGATTCACGAACGCACTATACCCACATGCAGCGGGGCATGGCAAGCTGCTTTCCGCTTTTCCGTGTCGGTTTTGTACCGCCGCGGCGCCGGGCCGGTCCGCGGCCGGGGCACGACTGCCGCGGGGGCATCGGCGGACCCCTCCGGCTACCCTGGAGCCGATGCCCAGACTGCGCTCGCTCGTGCAGACCACCGTGCTCGCGGCGCTGACCGGCACGAGCGGCATCGTCTACGCGGCCTCGCGGTCCCGGCCCGGGACGGGCGGGGCGGCGGCCCCCACGCCGCCGCCCGGTCTGCCCCCCGGACGCCTGGTCGACGTCCCGGGGCGCGGGGAGATGTTCGTCCGTGAGGCGCCAGGTCCCCACTCCGACTCCCCGGTCGTCGTGCTGCTCCACGGGTGGATGTTCGCGGCCGACCTCAACTGGTTCACCTGCTACGGCCCGGTGTCGGAGGTGGCCAGGGTGATCGCGGTGGACCACCGCGGCCACGGACGAGGGTTGCGCGCGTCTGAGCCGTTTCGTCTCGCCGACGTCGCCGACGACGTCGCGGCGCTCCTGCGGCACCTCGGCACCGGCCCGGTCGTCGCGGTGGGCTACTCGATGGGCGGGGCGGTCGCCCAGCTGCTGTGGCAGCGCAGTCCCGACGTCGTGCACGGCCTGGTCCTGTGCGCCACCGCCGCCAGCTGGGCGGACAGCCCGCGGAACCGGCTGGTCTGGCGGGGGATGGGGCTGCTCCAGGTCGTGCTGCGGGTCCTCCCGCGCTTCTGGTGGGAGCGGCTCGTTCACGCCCAGGTGTCGGGGCGGCTGCCCTTCGCCGTGACCCGCATGATCAACTCCGAGACGCCGCCCGAGGTGCTCGAGCTGCTGCCCTGGCTCATCGGCGAGCTCGACCGCGGCAGCGCCGAGGACGTCGCGGAGGCCGGCCGGGAGCTCAGCCGGTACGACGCCCGCGGATGGCTGCCCAGCGTGGACGTCCCCACCGCCGTGGTCGTGACGACCCTCGACCAGCTCGTGCCGCCGTCCGACCAGCGCGCGCTCGCCGCCCGGATCCCCGGCGCCCAGTGCTACGAGGTGGCCCTGGACCACGACGCGGCCGTGGCGGACACGGGTCTGTTCACGGCGACGCTGCGGAAGGCCCTCGACCACGTGCTCGACGCCCGGCCGTGAGCCCGCGGTCCGGCGGCGTGCCGGCCTGAGGGCGGCGATGGCCTCCTTCGTCGATGCGTATGCCGTGCTCGGCGTGCCGGCCGAGGCGGACCAGGACACCCTCAAGGCGGCCCACCGGCGGCTCGTGCGCCGGCATCACCCCGACCTGGTCCCGCCGGACGAGCGCTCGGAGGCGACGCGCCGGGTGCAGGAGATCAACGTGGCGTACGGCCTGGTCCGGGACCGCGAGAAGCGCGCCCGCTATGACGCGCTGCGGCAGGCCGCGCAGCGGTCCGGGGTCGGCTCCTCGAGCGGGTCGGCCCCGGCCGTGGTCACGACCCAGTGGGACGCGGCGATCCATGCGGCGGGCCGGTGGGCGGGCGAATGGTGGCGGCACAACCGCGAGCCGGTCCGCCGTGCGGCGCTCGGGGTCCGCAGCGCCTACGGCCGGATGCTGCGGGTGGTCGGCATCGTCGTCTACACGTGGGTCGGCCTGATCACCGGCGCGGCACTGCAGCTGCTGTTCGACACCGGCGGCTCGCTGGCGGCCGTCGCCGGTGGCGTGGGCGGAGCCATCGTCGGGGACCGCAGGGGCCGCGACCGCCTGCGGCGCTGGGCCGGCGAGGACTCCGACCGCCGCATGTGGGCCTGGCAGCTCGCGTGGGCCGCTGCGATCGGCCTCGGCCTGCTGTTCGACCTCCGCCGCTGACCGCGGCGGTGGTCGCTTGCGGGGCAGAGCGTGCCGGGCCGGGCGCCACGGCTGTGGCGGATCAGGCCACCCCTACGCCGTTCCCGCCACGGTCCAGCGCAGTGAGGGAAGCGGGCGAGGTCGCGGTCGAACGAGGCGACCTTGCAGCCCCGCTCGACCGCCACGACGGCGACGTAGGCGTCCGCGGCGAGGTCCCCTCTGGCGTCGGCCCGCGAGCAGAGCCGCTCGACCCACCAGCAGCCGGCGATCCCCGAGGTCCGCCAACCGCGCGAGAGCCGGGGATACCGAAGTTGCTTGTGGACAGTCCGTCATGGTGTCTGCCGAACGCTGGCTACTTTCGGCGTCATGGCGGAGCCGATGCACGAACCGCCCGACTCGATCCGGCTGACGCGGGCGGACTACCGGGTACTCCACGCGGCGCTGGAAGCTGCCCTGCACGTGCTTGACCGCTCCCCGGACTCGGACCCTGACGGCCGTGCGCGCCGGCGGGCAGAGGCAGGACTCAACCTGCTGCTGCGGCGGATCTGGCCATTCCTCGATGACCTCGACACCGACGGATAGGCTGGAGATGATGGAGTCCGTGCGCGAAGGCATGCTGACGTTGGGCGAGGCTGCCTACCTTCTGGGCATCGACATGGAACAGCCTCTCGAGCTCGTCTACAGCCGACAGGTTCCCGCCAAGGTCGTGCGCGAGTCAGGACGCATGCTGCTCGACGAAGCCGAGATCCAGCGCCTGAGGAATCGGCAAAGCACGCAGCCCGCCGGCTGATCGTCGCCCACCGTGGTGTCCGCCTTGGTGTGACGGGCGGCGCGTTGCATCTCCCGTGGCGGCACTCCCCAACACCCGTCCGCGGGCTCAGACCCGACCTTCGAAAAGCCGTCCGAACCGGAAGTGATCGATGGGCGAGCGCGTACGGCCCTTCGCCGCAGGGCCCGTGCGAGCGGATCACTTCCGGCGGCGTGTTAGCGTGTACGTCAAGACAAACACATCCGCGCAGGAGCGCCTCGCATGGCCGACAGCACGTTCACCTTTCGGGTCGATGACAAGCTCAAGGCGGCGTTCGCCAAGGTCGCCGCCGCCCAGGAGCGCACGGCCGCACAACACCTACGCGTCCTCATGCGCGACACGGTCCAGCAGTGGCACGAATCGCAGGAGCACGATGCCTGGTTCCGCGGTGAGATCGGGGAGGCCCTCGGGGAGGCCGAAGACCCTGCCGTCGAGCGCATCTCTCACCACCAGGTTGTGTCGAGCTGGCGCCAGCAGCGGGCAGAACTGGAGCGGCGTGCCGCCGGCCGGACGGCGTGAGGATCGAGTGGTTGCCCGAGGCCGAGCGCAACCTCACTGCTCAACTCGAATGGATCGCTGAACACAACGTCCGGGCCGCCATCGACATGGGTGACGGCATCCATGCGGCGGTGAGCCGTCTCGCTGAGCACCCGGCGATGGCACGTCCGGGCCGAGTCGCCGGCACCCGCGAACTCGTCGTGGTGGGAACGCCGTACGTCGTGGTGTATCGAATCGAGGCGCCCGCTGTGGTCATCTTGCGCGTCCTTCACGGCGCGCAACGCTGGCCAGCCCAGTGATGCCAATGCAGCCGTGCGCATGCCGCTTGCGATGATGGAATCTCGGGACGCTTTACCCGCGGGCCGTTGGATTCGCTGGGTCGCCGCGGCTGCAGCGCAGACCCCCTGACGATTCCTCGAGCGAGCCACGGGCGTCGCGGGCTCTCAATCTAGTGGTGGGCGCAGTCTCTCCGAGCATCGCCAATGCAGCCGAATAGCGGCTGCCGCGCCTCAGCGAGACGCCCTCTGATCGCGGCTGCACCCTGAAGGCAGGACTCCGGGACGGTTGGACCTGCGAGCGACCCGCGAGCGACCTCCCGAGTACCGGGGATAACCCAACCCTGTGGATACGAGCGGGGTCGGGTCGGATCGCGGTGCCACGATGAGTGAATGAGCCCTGACCCGCCGATCGCTGATCTGCCGGGCGAGGTGACGTTCACCCTCGACGAGGTGGCGCTCCTGCTGTTCGTCGCCGACACGGCGGTGGAGAGCACGGCCTACGGCAGTTCCGAGCACGCTCGGGCACGGCGGGCACAACGGCTCACCACTTCGCGGTTGTGGCCCGAGTTGGGCGACCTCCTGGAGGACGACGAACAGGAGGAGGAGTAACTTGGACCTCGTGAACGACACCACCACGCAGCTCACTGTGCCCGTGGCCGCTCGCAGGCTGGGGCTGCCCGGCGATGATGTGTACCGACTCATCTTCCGTGGCGTGCTCGCCGGCCGGCCGAGCGAGGACGGCGCCGTGTATGTGTCGTCAGCTGCGGTCGACGAGTACAAAGCCAAGCTCGCTGCGGAACGCGTCATCGAGGCGTGAGGGCGCGGCCGACCCTGGAACGGTTGACGCGGAAACGCAACCTGTGGCTAACGGCTGGCCCCCGAAGGCGTTTCCGCGGAACGCATCCTGTGGATATCGAGCTGCTCGCCGCGGTCGTTCGCCGTCAGGTCCGCACGGGCCCGGGAACGGGGGCCGCCAGGATTGGTGACAAGTCGTCAAACCGTCCGCCGGAGTCCCATGGCGCCCACGGCCACCGCCCAGATTCCGACCCCTCGAGCTCACGCAGGTAAACCTCGAGGTGTGTGCGTCGCCCGCCGGTGTAGGGACGCAGCCGGT
>Ga0136613_10000865_pt1 | contig 14832 bp, 14 predicted proteins | sample AntDrymUQ2722106_2_FD_106649 | JGI IMG/M metagenome (GOLD analysis project Ga0136613, IMG submission 106649) | Polar desert sand microbial communities from Dry Valleys, Antarctica - metaG UQ272 (21.06) | ecosystem: Environmental > Terrestrial > Soil > Desert | place: Antarctica: Dry Valley... | reverse complement strand
GGCGTGCCCTTCTTCAGCATCTCCGGCTCCGAGTTCGTGGAGATGTTCGTCGGCGTCGGCGCCAGCCGAGTGCGCGACCTGTTCGATCAGGCCAAGCGCAACTCCCCGTGCATCGTCTTCGTCGACGAGATCGACGCCGTCGGCCGCCAGCGCGGCGCCGGCCTGGGCGGCTCGCACGACGAGCGCGAGCAGACGCTCAACCAGATCCTGGTCGAGATGGACGGCTTCGACACGAATACCAACGTGATCGTGGTGGCCGCCACCAACCGGCCCGACGTCCTGGATCCGGCGCTCCTGCGCCCCGGGCGGTTCGACCGCCAGGTGGTACTCGATCGGCCCGACATCAAGGGCCGTCGCGAGATCCTCAACGTTCACATCAAGGGGAAGCCGCTCGACAAGACGGTCGACATCGAGGCGATCGCCCGTCGATCCCCAGGCTTCTCCGGCGCCGACCTGGCGAACCTCGTCAACGAGGCCGCCATCCTGGCCGCGCGTCGCAACAAGAAGTCTGTCGGCAGCGATGAGTTCAACGAGGCGATCGACCGCGTGATCGCCGGTCCCGAGCGTCGGAGCCGGATTATCAGCGAGGACGAGAAGGTCATCATCGCGTATCACGAGGGCGGCCACGCCGTCGTGCAGCGCCTTCTCCCCAAGTGCGATCCCGTCACCAAGGTCACGATCGTGAGCCGTGGCATGGCCCTCGGGTACACGATGAGCCTCCCCCAGGAGGACCGATACCTCCATAGCAAGACCGAGTTCGAAGACAAGATCGCCGGCATGCTCGGAGGCAACGTGGCCGAGACGCTGGTCTTCGGAGACACCACGACGGGCTCGTCGAACGACATCGAGAAGGCGACCGGCCTTGCCCGCGCGATGGTTACCCAGTACGGGATGAGCGAGAAGCTCGGCCCGCTGGCGTTCGGCAAGAAGGAAGAGATGGTCTTCCTCGGCCGCGAGATCAGTGAGCAGCGCAACTACTCCGACGAGGTCGCGGCCAAGATCGACTCTGAGGTACGGGCGATCATCGACAACGGCTTCAACCGCGCCAAGGAGGCGCTGACCGCGCACCGCGACGTGCTCGATCGGCTCGCCACCCTGCTCGTGGAGAAGGAGACGATCGAGTCCGAGGAGTTCGAGTCGCTCTTCGAGGGTGTCGTTCCGCCGCGTTCCGGTGGGCCAACTCCGAAGCGGATCGCGGCCTTGGCGGATATCCCTTCGACCGAAGCGGACGTCGAGCCGGAGACGGAAGAGGATGGCGGGGCCAAGCGTCGCCGCCCCGGACCGGCACCACAGCCCGCCTGATCCTTTCCCCGACCGATGCTCTGAGGCCTGCCCGCGTGGCGGGCCTCAGTCGTCGTCGTCGTCGTCGTCGAGCGGCGGCGGCCTGGTGTCGTTCCACCGCTCAGCGGCGCCAACTCTGCCGCAGTCTGCTTCTCGTGTCTCCGAATGCGCGTTCAGCTGCGCTCGCAAGCGCATGAAGTCGCCGAGCACGCCGCCTCGTGCTCAGTTTGCACCGCTGGGTGACGCAGATGACCCATGGGCCTGACGTCGCAGCACGCTCGGGTTCAGTTGGCGCCGCCGAGCGGCGCACCACGCTCGGGGTTCAGTTAGCGCCGCACAGCGCCGCACGACCCACGGGGCGCGTAGCCATATCGGGTCATTGGTTCGGTAGGAGGTCGGCCGTATACTCGATTGCGTGTTGCGCGCAGGCACCTGCCGCGCGGAGCGGCACGACCTGAGCACATTGGAGCCTGCGACAACATGATCGAAGAGCCGATCGCCCAGACCAAGAAGACCGACACCGAGTGGAAGCTCGAGGCCGGCGACGGCACCCTGATGCCGCGCTCGGCGCTCGATGTCCTGACCAGCCTGAACGAGCGGGTCGCCAGCGGCGGCATCGAGAACCTCGTGCCGATCGCGACCGGCTTCGTCCCGATGGACAAGACGATTGGCGGTGGCCTGCGTCCCGGTGAGCTGATGCTGATCGGCGGTGCCCAGGGCCAGGGCAAGACCACCATGGCGCTCCAGATGGCGCGCAACATGGCCGCATCGGGCCAGGCGACCGCCCTCTACGTCTGCTTCGAGCACGACGAGGAGTACCTGATCCAGCGCATGGTGGCGATGGAGTCGGCGCTCACGCATCTTCCGAAGAAGTCGGGGGCCGTGAAGATCCAGGACGTCAAGAAGGAGGTCGTCAGCTCGTACACGACCTCCGCCGAAAGCGGCATCCGCGCCAAGCTGGGTGCCAATCCGCGCCTGCGGCCGTCGCTCGAGCGGATCGCCCGCTACGGCTCCAACCTGTTCCTCATGCGTGGCACGGCGACCCACTCGACCATCGAGAACCTGCGGGCGCTCGTCAAGGAGCACCGCGGCGGTGACGACGAGCGTCGCCTGGTGCTGTTCGTCGACTATCTCCAGAAGGTGCCTGTCGTTCCCGAGCCCCCAGACGAGGCCGAGAAGGTGACGCGCATCGTCTCGGGGCTCAAGGACATCGCGCTGGCCGAGGGCGTCCCGGTGGTGGCGATCGTGGCGGCCGACCGTGAAGGGCTCAAGGCCAAGCGGCTGCGCAACCATCACCTGCGCGGCTCATCGGCCATCAACTACGAGTCGGACATCATCCTGATCCTGAACGACAAGTACAACATCGTCGCCAAGGTGAACATCGAGTTCAACCCGTACCAGGCGCAGCGGTATCGCGACTGGGTGGTCGCCACCATCGAGAAGAACCGCGGCGGACAGGACAACGTGGACCTCGAGTACGAGAAGCTCTTCGAGTACAGCTGCTTCGATCCGACGGGGCGGATCACCGCGGAGAAGCTGATCGAGGAGAGGCTCTACAACGACTGAGATCTGAGCCGGACCGATGTTGACGCCCATGCCGATCTTCGATCCGTACGCCATCTTGCAGGTCGTCCCAACTGCCGAGCAGGAAGTGATCACCGGTGCCTACAGGGCGCTGGCCTTCAAGTACCACCCCGATCGTGAGGCCTCGCGCCGTGCGGCCGAGAAGATGGCCCAGTTGAACCATGCGTACGCCCTCCTGCGGGATGCTGCCACCCGCGCCGATTACGACCGCAGCCGCCGCACCACGATCGCCGGCATCTCGGTTGCCTCGACCGCACGACCGCGTTCCGCGCCCCCACCGGTCACGGCCGTCGGCAGCGTCCTCACCTTCGGCCGCTATACCGGCTGGAGCCTGCGCGATCTTGCCCGCCACGACCCCGACTACGTTCTGTGGCTCTCGCGCCACTCGTCCGGCATCCGCTACCGCACCGAGATCAACGGCATCCTGGGCACCATGGGCGTGTCCGTCGCCTGAGGGCGCGGTTGCCACCCCACGGGCGCATCGGCGGCCAATCAGTGGCCGATCTTGCGCCCCACGGGAGCTCCAGCGCCGCAGCCGCGCCGCAGCCCGGCAAGAGCTCCCGCGCCTTGGGAATCCGGCCATTCATTCGCCGATACGCCCGTCCACGGGAACCATCGTCGCAGGTTGGCCGGCCGACGCTTTTTGGCCGCCTTCCCGGCCAGCTATTCACCGAGTGATTGGTATCGGCGCATCTGCCCTGAATCGCTGTCGTCTATTCACGTGGTGACTCGTAGCGGACATATTCGGCTGGAATCCGCGTAAGCACCGGTTGGTCCACGCTCAGCATCCCGGATGTCCACTCGCGTTGGGGGCAAGAAGGTGTCCTATCAGTCCAGCGGTGAATGTGTGGCAAGGAAGTGGGGCGACTGCACCGATTCGACCGACTGAGCGCCGATGCACCCTTCCCACGGCGACGGCGCGGGGGCGCTAGGCTTGGCCGGGCAATGACCCAAGCCGAAGTGCCACTCCGCGCCGTCTTCCTGGATATCGGCGACACGGTGATGCGGCCGAACCCCTCCTGGGAGCACGTCTACGCCATGGCGTTCCAGGAGCACGGGTTCGATGTCGACATGGACGACCTCCATGCTGCCCTGCGGCGTGCCTATCACCACGGCGGGTGGGGGATGGACGGCGGCTTCGACCCCACCGAGGAGACGAGCTTCCAGCGCACGGTGAGCATCGATGCCGCGGCCATCGCCGAGCTTGGGCTGCAGCCGATGCCGCAGGCGTTCTATCGGCGCCTGAGCGAGCTCTTCATGGTGACCAGTCACTGGCACATCTTTCCCGATGCGTACCCGACCCTCACCGCCCTCAAGGAGCGTGGCCTGGTGATCGGCGCCGTCAGCAACTGGGTCTGGAACCTGCCGGAGCTGCTGCACGCGCTCGACCTCGTGAAGCAGTTCGACTTCATTGCCGCCAGCGCACGCATCGGCTTCGAGAAGCCACATCCGCGCATCTTCCAGTGGGCGCTCGACCAGGCGGACGTGCCCGCCGAGAGTGTGATTCACGTCGGCGACCACGTCGACGCCGATGTGGAAGGTGCGCGGGCGATGGGAATCGAGGGGGTGCTGATCGATCGGGCCGGCCGGTATCCGGCCGAGGAGATCCCCGACGGCGTGTTGGTCATCACCTCGCTGGACCAGCTGCTGCCGATCGTGGACGCCCGCCTGCCAGGCCGATGACCGACGAGCGCTGGCGCTGCTTCGTTGCCGTCCCCATCGGTGAACCGCTGCGGGCCCACCTTCGGACCGCAGCGGACGCCTGGCGAGGGCGGGACGATCTGCGCTGGACCGATCCGGACAGCTGGCACGTGACGCTCGCGTTCCTCGGCGGGATCGAGGCCTCGTCCGTCCCCGAGCTCGTCGAGCGGCTGCGGCTCGTGGTCGATCAGCATCCGCTGATGAGCCTTCGCACCGGCGGGCTCGGTGCCTTTCCGACGCCCTCCCGAGCGCGGGTCGCGTGGTACGGCGTCGAGGACCCGCGCGGGCAGTTGGAGCGGCTGGCGCGTGACGTCGCCGTCGCGCTGGACCTGGACGCTCCGCGGCTGTTTCGACCGCACCTGACCCTGGCCCGAGCACGACGGCGGCCGGTCGATCTCACGTTCTGGTTGGCGTCAGCATCGGCTCCTGCCGGTGCGCTCGAGATCGATCGGGTGACCCTGGTGCGGAGCCATCTCGGTGCTGGACCTGCGCGCCACGAGACGCTGGCAACGATTCGCCTGAAGGTGCCCGCCGGTGTCTGAGGTCATGCGGGAGGCGCGTCCGCCGTATGTCGCGGTCATCGGGGATGGTGATCCGCGTGGGCCAGACGCGCATCGAATCCTCGAGTGGGCCGAGGAGATCGGCCTCGAGCTCGCTCGGGCCGGCGCCACGGTGGTCACCGGTGGCTTGGGCGGCGTGATGGAGGCGGCGTCGCGCGGGGCGCGGAGTGCCGGTGGCCAGACGATCGGCATCCTGCCCGGAGCTGATGCCTCCGAGGCGAACGCATTCGTCTCGGTTCCGATCGCCACCGGCCTGGGCGTCGTACGCAACCTGGTGGTCGTCACCTCGGCCGATGCGGTCATCGCCGTCGGCGGGCGGCATGGAACGCTCTCGGAGATCGGGCTGGCCCTGCGGATGGGCCGTCACGTGGTCGCCCTCAGCTCGTGGCGCGTCGAGTCGGAGCACCGCCTGGGCGGCCCGCGGGTTCACCGCGTCCGCGATCCTCGGGAAGCGGCGACCCTCGCCCTGCGGCTCGCGGCCGCCAGTCCCGCTGAAGCGGGTTGAGGTGCGCTAGTTGACCAGACGCGTTGCGGCAGCTGGTACAGGCCCGATTTGTCGTACGGCATGTCGACATTGCCGCCCGCCGTTCGCACGGGTGACCGCGGGGGTCGCGGGCAGTACCAATGGGCGATGGCCGCATGGCCGGTGATCGGTTCAACTGTGACCATGACGAGACGAATCATGGCGGTGGGTTTGTGGGCCTACTTCGGCTGGTACCTGGCGGCCCACGCGACGGCGCTCTTGGGGGTCCCGCCGAGCCTGGCGCCCCTCGGCGGGTTGCTGATGGCGGTGATCGCGCTGTATGACTGGCGACGGCTCGCTGACGGACGGCAGGGGCGCGTCAGACCCCTCCCATCCTCCTAAGGGCTACCTGACCAGCTGCACCGCGAAGAACTCGCTGACCGGGGGGTTTTCCGGGTCCGGGGGGACCCACTGCCCGACCGTGCCGGTCATGGACGTATCGACGAACCTACCCTTCAGACAGCTCGTCGCGCCGTTCCCCGTATCGCAGGTTGCCCTGTGATCCCCCTGGATGTAGACGCCGGTCAGGTAGAAGGACGCATACGTCGGGAAGTGGTACCAGCTGTTCTGCCCTCTGGCCTCCTCGCCCACGGGACAGGGATTGCCCTCGATCGGGTTGATCCTGCAGGTGTCGTCGAACAGCGGGATCAGGATCACCTTGTCGATCCACAGCTCGAGGCAGTCCTGCACGGTACCCGCATTTGTATTGCCGGTAGCGGTGACCTCGAACCAGTTGGGAAGAGTGATCTCAGGCGGATTCGGCGTGCAGATCTCGGCAGCCAGCTCACTCACGCCACCCGTCGGGGGACTCCAGTCGATCCATCCGACGCTCCCGGGTTCCCTCCCGCACAGCGGGACGATGATCTCGACTCCCAGCTCCCAGTCGTCCCTGGTCGGTATCGCCTTGTTCTGACCGTCGCACGTCACCTGCGTATTCGGAACGGTGATCGGCAGGAGCGCACACGGCTGGCCCTCCGGACACGGGTCCTCGATCGGCCCGGTCACGGCGCTCGCGTCGGTCTGGACCGTCAGCTCGGTGATGCCCACGACCCGCGCAAAGAGGGTCTCGTGCACGCGCGTTCCCTCCACATACACGCCGCGCGCATCGCTGGGGATGGCGCCACCACCCCCGACCGGCCCCACGTTCGGCTCGCCGTCAAGGTCGGTGTACTGCGCGTCCTCGAGGACCATACCAGCCGTCGCCGCCATCTCATCGATCGCTTCCTGGACGTCGTCATCGGTCAGGAGAGAGGACGGGTATGCCATCAGGTGCCGCATGATGACCACCGCGCCGGCATGGGCCGTCGCGTCCGTGCCGTTCTGCGCGCCACGGTTATCGGCCCATTGCAGACCGACGTCCACCACCACGCCCACCATGCCGACGAGGGCGACCATGGCCAGGGCGACGATGACGATGGTCTGGCCGCGGGCCGAGCGGGTCGAGTGTTGCGTACGCATATCGAATTGCCTCACGGTGACGGGGACAGGCGCTCGATCGCCAGCTGGCTCTCGGAGGTGACGGTGATGGGTCCGACGATGTTGCCGATGAGCGGTGTCGCGGGAACGTACTCGTAGGAGACCTCCACCCGGACCATGCACACGTGGATGTTGCAGGGGTCGTCCGAGTTGACATTGGGATCGAAGTCCACCGTGAGCGGCGTCAGCCCGAACGCCTCGTCCTCGGCAGCCTGCTCTACCGCAGCCTCCGTCTGGTCGACGATCGCCACGCGCACGGCGCTCCGCGCAGCGTTCGCCACGGAGTTGTGCGCGGCCACGGCACGGGCGAGGTCGAGGATGCCCATCACCATGAGAAGCAGGATCGGCAGGATGAGCGCGAACTCGACGAGGCTCTGCGCCGGCAGTGTCCGCGAAACGAGGGGTCCATGCGGTCTCATGATCACTTCGACACGGTGATGGAGCTGTCGCAGGGGAGCCAGCTGAACCCGACCAGCGACTGTAACTTGATCTTCCAGCCGCCGTTGTTCGGGCTGTACGTGCCGGTGAAGCGGGCCGCCAACCACTCCGTCTTGCCGACGGCCCGCGTCTTGTCGATCAGATGTGGCACCTGGCAGGGCGCCGGCGGGGGGTCGGGCAAGGGTGGGCCGACCTGCACTTCCATGTCGATCGGTGGATCCGTCGCCGGATCCAGGCAGGTGATGCCCGGCTCCGACGCGAAGTACGCTCCATCCTGCTCGGTCGCCTGCGAGGCCACGACCGCATCGGGGTCGGCGTCCGGCAGCGGCGGAGCGAAGTCACCGGCAAACGTCATCGAACTCCAGGCGGCGCGCGCCTCTGGGATCGTCATGCCGACGAGGTTCGGGACCACCTCGCACCCAGCCGGTTCCGTCTCCGGCGGCCTGGTGATCACGGTCACGGATGCGTTGAAGACGGCCAACGGCGAGGGGCAGGATGGATCGGCCGGATTTATCACCGGGCCGGGCGCGACCGTCTCGGTGTCCTCTCCGGTCGTGTTGAAGGCGCCGATGAAGCCGGCAGAGATCCATGCCGCCCGAGCGCCGGAGACGGACATGTTGGACATGTACGGCACCGTGCGGCACTGCTCGGGGGGTGGCGGCGGCGGTTCTCCGCCGCCGGTGCTGGGCGTGCAGCCAACGCATCCGGTGCGCACCGGGAAGGCAGAATCCGCCCGCATCGCGATCGGATCACCGAAGAACGGCGTCATGGGCGAGAAGTCGCAGCTCAGCGAGAGCTGCGCGTAGTCACCCAGCTCTGGGTCCGTGATCGGAACCTCGTCCCGCGTGTAGACGAGGCTCGGGGTGACGGACCCGCAATTCATCACGTCCGCCTCATCGGCAATGACGTCGGGGATGTCGGGTGTCGTGGTCGATGAGTCGAGGGATGCGAAGTTGGCCCCGATTCGCGCCGCCTGGTGCAGCGAAACCCAGCTGAAGAACGCGCGCCCGAAGTCGATTGCTCCCAGCAGCAGGATGAGGATGATGGGGAGCATCAAGGCCACTTCAACGAGGGCCTGCCCCCGGCGCGTGCGCGCCGGAGCCCGCGCCTGGCTCATGTGAAGGGTCTTGGTGTCCGACATGGTGGGCACGATGTCGAGCGTTCCCCGGCGCTGCTCTGAGCGAACCGACTAACCCCTTGAATCGTGTGCTGCTCCTGCTTTAATGGAGGCGGTACCGTAGTACCAACTTGGGCGACTGGCTATCGGTCTGAGCCGTTCCAAACACGGGCGGATCGTGCAGGCTGGGACGGAACGGTTGCATGACTCTAGTACCGCAACCTTGCAGGCCCCCTTACTATTGGGCCCGATAGACTGCCGCGATGGTTGAGCGCGTCCTCGTCGTGCCGCGCCGCGAGGTGCCCGGCGGGTGCGACTTCACCGGCGTCCGTCCCGCGGATCGGCGGACGCTCGAGGTACTGCGGGCCCGGGTCGCCGCAAGTGGACGCTACCTGGAGCGGCCGATCGCCGAGGAAGACCCGAGTCACAAGCAGCTCATCCCGTACGTCGTCGTGCGCGACGGCGAGCGGATCCTTCTGATGCATAGGACCGATGCCGGTGGCGACGCTCGGCTGCACGGGAAGGCGAGCATCGGCGTCGGCGGTCACCTCAACCCGGTCGACGAGGGGGAGGACGCGCTGCTGGCTGGCCTGCGCCGCGAGTGGGACGAGGAGCTCGAGGTCGGCTGGGAGCCGGAGTTCCGCCTGGTCGGGCTGCTCAACGACGACAGCAATCCAGTCGGCGCCGTCCACCTCGGCGTGGTGTTCGTGGTCGAGGCTGCCGGACGTCCCGTCGCCGTGCGAGAACGCGACAAGCTTGTCGGGGACTTCGTCGAGGAAGCTGGGGTCGTCGATGCGTGGGATCGCCTCGAGACCTGGTCGCAGCTGGTCGCGGCCGCACTCGGCCTCGGTGTTCGGCGTGGGTTGACCCGTGGGGCGGGGCTTACCTCCAACGAAGGACCGAAACGCCCGGGCTCAGGCGCCATATGACCCGTGCCACGGGCAGATGACCACGGAGCTGCGTCTCGTTCGTCGTTAGCCCCGCAGGACGGGTGGCGGTACAGGATGGGCGTGTCGGTCGTGGAACGGCGGCATGAAACGCTTGGTCGCACAGCGGGCGGGTGATCAGGGCGCCGATATACTCCGACCATGCTTCGTCGTGCGCTCGCTGCCCTGAGCCTGGCGTTGGCGGTGGTCGGCCTTGCCGCGCCGACCGCGGCCGATGGCGAGCAGGTCGCGCGGCTCGAGCTGACCGGCGTCATCGACCAGGTCAACGCCGCGTTCGTGGAAGAGGCGCTGCGGGTCGCGGCGGATGAAGGCTCGGCGGCGGTAATCATCCAGATCGACTCGCCGGGCGGCGAGCTGACGAGCATGGACCGCATGATCAAGGCGATCCTGGCCAGCGAGATCCCGGTCATCGCCTGGGTCGCGCCGGAGGGGGCGCGGGCCGGATCCGCGGCCACCTTCATCACGCTTGCCGCCGATGTTGCGGCGATGGCGCCGAACACGAACATCGGGGCCGCCTCGGTGGTCGGCGGCGGCGGTGAGGAGCTTCCGGAGACCCTGGCGGCGAAGGTCACCAACGACGCCGTCGCGCGCATCCGCGGGCTCGCCGACCGGCACGATCGCAACGCCGATTGGGCGGATTCGGCGGTGCGTGACGCGGCCAGCATCGGCGCCGCCGAGGCGGTCGGCATGGAGCCGCCGGTCGCCGACCTGATCGCCGGCGATGTGGAGAGCCTGCTCACCGCCATCGACGGCGGCGCGCGCGAGGACGGGCGGGCCTACACCTTTGCCGGCGAGTCGCTGCCGACCCTGGGCGGCCTGCCGCTGCGCGAGCTGGAGATGAACATCGGACAGCGCTTCCTCCACCTGCTGAGCGACCCGAACATCGCGTTCATCCTGTTCACGGTCGGCTTCTACGGCATCCTCGCCGAGCTCTTCCACCCCAACTTCTTCTCCGGGATCCTCGGCGCCATCGCCCTGGTGCTCGCCTTCATCGGCTCCAACTCGCTGCCGCTGAACGTGGGCGGCCTGCTGCTGATCCTCATCGGCATCGCGCTGTTCGCGCTCGAGGTGACCGTGGCCAGCTACGGGCTGCTCACGATCGGCGGGCTGGTCGCCTTCGTCCTCGGCGCCTTCGCGCTCTGGACCGGGGTCGAGCCCGGCGTGGACGTGGTCGACGTGTCCGTCAGCCCGTGGCTGATCGCGATCGTGGCGGCGGTCGGCATCGTGTACATCTGGGTCCTGGTCCGGGCGATGCTGCAGATGCGCCGGACCGGCGGCGTCTCGAACCGACCGGTGGCTGCGCTGATCGGGGCGGCCGGCACGGCGCAGACCCTCATCGGTCCAACGGGGATCGCCTATGCTGGCGGCGAGAGCTGGTCGGCTCGAAGCCGGGATGCCGAGATCGGCCCGGGGACCCCGCTCCGGATAGTGGGAATCGAGGGGCTCGAATTGATCGTCGAGCCGGCGCCCGCCGGTGACGGGGGAGCAACGGAGGGTTAGGGACGCACCATGGAAGACTTCACCGGCCTCATCATTCTCGTCGTCGGCCTGGCGCTCGGACTGTGGCTGCTGTTCAGCATCGTCCACATCGTGCGCGAGTACGAACGACTGGTGGTCTTCTTCTTCGGACGCCTCCAGGGTTCACGCGGACCGGGCATCGTGCTGCTCATCCCGTTCGTGCAGCAGGCGGTCAAGGTCGACCTGCGCGAGCGCTTCCTGGAGGTGCCGCAGCAGACTTGCATCACCAAGGACAATGCGCCGATCAGCATCGACTTCCTGGTCTACTCGAAGGTCTTCCAGCCCGATGTCACGGTCACCGCGGTGGTCGACTTCACCGGCGCGTCGCAGGCGCTGGCGGCGACGACGCTGCGCGCGGTGATCGGCGACATCCCGCTCGACGACGTGCTGGCCAAGCGCGAGGAGATCAACCACATCCTGCGCGCCAAGCTGGACGAGGTGACCGAGCGCTGGGGCGTCAAGATCACCAGCGTCGAGATCCGCGAGATCGTTCCGCCGCGCGACATCCAGGATGCGATGAACCGCCAGATGAGCGCCGAGCGCAACCGCCGCGCCAACATCACCGAGTCGGAGGGCACGCGCCAGGCAACCATCAACGTGGCTGAGGGCGACAAGCAGTCCAGCATCCTTCGCGCCGAAGGTGAGCGGCAATCCCAGATCCTGCGCGCGGAGGGCTACGCCAACGCCCTCCAGACGATCTTCAGCGCGGCACGTGGCATCGACGAGAAGACGATGGCGCTCCAGTACCTCGACGCGCTCAAGGCGCTGGCCGATGGCACGAGCACGAAGTGGATCGTACCGATGGAGCTCTCCGAACTCACCCGGCCGATCAGCGCGGCGATGCGCGAGATGCGACCGTCGGGGACGACCGAGGCGGGATGATCCTCGGCGTCCTGCGCGTGCTCGGCCGCGTCCTCGGGCTGACTGCGGGCGTCTACCTGGCCATCGTGGGCGTGCGCGGCTCGCACGTGCTGGTCCGGCCCGCGGTGCGGCCGTTCATTCCGGATCCGGCGGGCTCGCCGGCGACCCCGGCCGACATCGGCCTCGGGTACGAGTCGGTGCGCTTCACCACCGATGACGGCGTCACCCTGTCCGGTTGGCTGATCCCGGCGGCCCGCGAGACGCACACGGCGGTCATCGTGATGCACGGCTTCTCCGGCCACCGGCTGCCTGAGCTGGCGGCATTCGTGCCGTGGCTGCACGAGCGCCATCACGTCCTCCAGTTCGACTTCCGCGGCCACGGAGAGAGCGACGACGGCCTCGTCACGCTCGGATCGCACGAGCGGCGGGACGTTGCGGCGGCGGTGCGCTTCGTCGAGAGCCGCGGGCTGGGTCCGACCGCGCTGTTCGGGATCAGCATGGGAGCCTCCACCGCGATCGTCTCGGCACCGGACCTGCCGGTCGCCGCCGTCGTGGCCGATGCGCCCTTCGCCGAGCTGCGCCACCCGGTCGCCAGCCGCATGCGCCAGATCGGGTACCCGCTGGCAGGCATCGGGGCACGCCTGGTGGTCGCCGGCACGATGCTGCGGGCTCGGTCGCGCCTGGTGGACCCGATCCAGGCCGTGGCCCGCATAGCGCCGCGCGCACTGCTGCTGATCGCGCCGCGAGAGGATCGGCTCATCAGCTGGAGGCAGAGCCAGCGCCTCTACGACGCGGCGGGGGAGCCGAAGGAGCTGGTGATCGCGGATGGCGCTGCGCATGCCGAGGCCTACGCGGTCGACCCGGTGGCCTATCGGGACCGGGTGCTCGGATTTCTCGAGCGCCACCTCGGGTAATTCGCGCTCCGCCACCACGAACTATCGGTCGAACTGAACCCGGACCGCCTCTCGAGCTGCGCTTGACCGACATCTCGGTTGCTTCACGGCGCGGATGCCGGGCCGGCGCGGACCTCGTGCCGAGCGGGCGTCGATAGATCGGGCAAACCCAGGGTGAGTCACCTGTCCGGTCGGAAACGGCCGAAATGTCAGGCTCGAGCAGGAGCGTCAGGCATCGGCTCGTCGTGGAACGAAGGGTACCGATGGGGTGCGATGCAGTACCCGATCGGTTCGTGGAAGCAGGGGGTCGGGCCTCTATAATCGCGCCGTTCCATCATCGTCAGGGGTCATGCATTGGCTGCCACGAAGGTCCTGGTCGTCGACGACGACCTGAACATCCAGCGCGTCCTGGTCTTCACCCTCAAACAGGAGGGATTCGAGGTGCATGTCGCCTCCGACGGCCAGGCGGGCGTGGAGATGGCGGCGGCCGTCGATCCCGACCTGATCCTCATGGACGTGGCCATGCCGCGCCTGGACGGCTACGCCGCTACCCAGCAGATTCGAGCCGCCGACAAGGCAGGTCGGCGCGTGCCGATCATCATGCTGACCGCCGAGGCCGACGTCGAGCAGCGGGTCAAGGGCCTGCGCGCCGGAGCCGATGACGACATCGTCAAGCCGTTCCATCCGCTCGAGCTGATCGCCCGGATACGAGCGCTGCTGGCGCGCTCGGGGGGTGGAAAGGAACGGAAGCCGGGCGCCGACAAGCAGACGCTGGGGCGTCTCGCCTGCTTCTACGGGGCGAAGGGTGGCGTGGGGACCACCACGATCGCCATCAACACGGCGATCGCCCTCGCCGGGCGCCTGAAGCGCAAGGTCGGGCTCGTCGACGCCAACCTCCAGTTCGGCGACATGCGCGTCTTCCTCGACCTGGGGCTCGACTCGTCGTCGATCGTGAACGCCATCACCGAGCCCGATCTCGACGCCGAACTGCTGAAGAAGCTGATGGTCCCGCACCATGCCGGGATGCAGCTGTTGCTGGCGCCGCCGAATCCTGAATCGGCCGACATCGTGGCCGAGCGGCAGCGGTCGGATCCACGTTCGCTGACGAACATCCTTGGGCTCCTGCGCAAGACGTACGACTACACCGTGGTCGACATGGCGAAGTCGATCGACGACTTCAACCTTCAGCTCTTCGACGAGGCCGATGTCATCGTGGTCGTCATGACGGCCGACCTGTCATGTCTGAAGAACGTGCGCCTGGTGCTCGAGACGATGGAATCGCTCGGCTACGAGGCCAGCAAGATTCAGCTCGTCCTGAACCGATCGAACGCGTACACCGGGATCAACGTGGACAACGCCGAGTCCGCACTCGGCCGCCAGATCGACTACCAGGTGATCAACGAGTACCGCGGCGCCATCAGCGCCCTCAACTCCGGCGAGCCGTTCATGTCGTCGCGACCCGACGGTCCGCTCGGGCAGAGCGTCTCGAAGTTCGCCGTCGAGCTCGACACGAAGCTCGCGGCCGAGATCGCATCCTGATCTCCGGGCCGATAAGCCGGTCCTAAGCGGCCGGTAAGCGACGCTACCTAGCCTTGGCGGTGCCGGTCGCCGCTGGTTAGTAGGGAGGCGAGCAGGCGGGCGACCGGCATACGTCCCTTCACGCATCCTCGCCTCCATCGAGGTTCGCCATGCTCGCGACGGCGCTCAGCGCATCGATCGTCGGCGTGGACGGTGTGCCCGTTCGCGTCGAGGTGGACGTTGCGTTCGGCCTGCCCGGGCTGACCATCGTCGGGCTGGCAGGGAGTGCGGTCCTCGAGTCACGCGAGCGCGTGCGGGCCGCCCTGCGCAATTCGGGGTTCGAGGTGCCGTCGCGTCGGATCACCGTCAATCTCGCCCCGGCGAACCTGCCCAAGGAGGGGACCGGTCATGACCT
>Ga0136613_10000862_pt1 | contig 14858 bp, 17 predicted proteins | sample AntDrymUQ2722106_2_FD_106649 | JGI IMG/M metagenome (GOLD analysis project Ga0136613, IMG submission 106649) | Polar desert sand microbial communities from Dry Valleys, Antarctica - metaG UQ272 (21.06) | ecosystem: Environmental > Terrestrial > Soil > Desert | place: Antarctica: Dry Valley... | reverse complement strand
TTCCGGTCAGGCCGCTTGGAAGCGTGTTTCAGCCAGACCCCTGTAAGCGTGCTAGCCGTCCGCCTCCGTGTCGGCGTCGGAGTTCTCGCTCTCTTCCTGCTCTGCCGTCAGCTCGACGACGATCAAGAGCGTCTCGCAGCCGACCAGCGTCGTCGACGGCCGCTCGGAGCGGAGCACGAAAGCCTTGTCGTCTCCCGGGCCGCAGTTCAAGAGATCGGGATCACCGTCGGCCGCGAGAGCGTGTAGCTCGTCGTTCCCGCTGCCGCCGAAGAGGCGATCAGCGCCCCAGCCACCGAAGAGCGAGTCCGGGCCGTCATTGCCGGAGACGATGTCCGAGCCCTTGTTGCCGGACACGCGATCGCCCCCGTCGCCGCCCAGCAACTCGTCGGCGTCGGAGCCGCCGTAGAGGCGGTCGCCACCGTTGCCGCCGGCGACGCGGTCCGAGCCATGGCCCCCGTACACGAGGTCGCCGCCGTCACCCGCGCGGACACCGTCGTCGCCCGAGCCGGCACGAACCAGGTCGGCGCCGTCACGCGCGTATACGCGGTCATTGCCGGCGAAGGCGCGAATCTCGTCGGCCTGATCGGTACCGCGCAGCACGTCGTCGCCGGGGGTCCCGTTGATCACAGCCGCGGCGGCCACGGCCGTGACGACGAGCGCCGCGAGCACGACGGCCGTGAGTGCAAATGCCTTCGATCCCATCGCATCTCTCCTTCGTAGAGGACAGATGGATTCACCGATATGTGAGTTTGGGCGGCGTGAGGTGGACGAAAGCGTTACGCAAAGGTTCTGTTAGAACCCGCGCAGATGGACACGGACTCCATACGAGCGCGCGCGCTCGTGGAGGAGAGCCGCGAGGCCGTCGTGGTTCTCGATGACACCGAGCGCGTGCTGTTCGCCAGCCGGCGTGCGCGCCAGAGCATCGACGGCGTCCGCGAGGGCGACCGCCTGCCACCCGAGCTCCTGGCGGGCAGGTCGGGCGTTCTCCCCTTCGTCGTGCCGTACGAGGCTGACGGCCGTCGCGAGCGACTCGTGTACTTCTCCCGAGAGGGCGACCTCGCCGCGTACGAGGAACTTCGCTCGGGCTTCACGGCGGCCGTCTCCCACGAGCTGAGGACGCCGCTGGCGCGGCTGCTGACCCTGCTCGAGACGGCCACGCTTCCCGGCGAGGACGTGGTCGAACTCGTCGAGCAGGCGACCCGGGAAGTCGAGCAGATTACCGAGCTGATCGACGAGATTCTCTTTCTCAGCGAACTCGAGTCCGGCGCGCGAGTCGTGTCGCTCGGCCCCACGCCGGTTCGTCCGGTGCTCGAGGAGGCCCTCGACGAGCTGGCAGAACGCGCGAGCCGTGCGGGGGTCGAGCTCCGCCTCGAATGCGATGTGGACGTCGAGCTGGCCATCAGACCGCGGATGCTCCGCGTGCTGGCGCGCAACCTGGCCGAGAACGCCATTCGCTACGCAGGCCCGGGGACGACCTTCACGCTCGGAGCCGTGCGAGAGGACGACTCCACGATCGTTCTCTCGGGGCGCGACGACGGGATCGGCGTCGAGGCGTCCTCGCTCTCGCGCCTGTTCGAGCGCTTCTACCGGGCAGACCGGGCTCGCGCGTCCCGCGGAACCGGGCTCGGTCTTGCGATCGTCAAACACATCGTGACGCAGGCGGGCGGAACGGTCGACGCGCGGGGCGGGCGAGGCACGGGTCTCGAGATCCGTTGCGTCTTCGCCAATCCGATCTAGCTTCACCGGACTTTCACCACACTTTCACCGTCCGGCCTCCCGGCACGAGGATCCGGGCGGGAAGACTTCGCCCATGAAACCACACAGATTGATCGCGTTCGTGTTCTCCGCGGTAGTCCTCGTGCTCGTTGCGACAGCCTGCGGCGGAGGAGACGATGGCGGCGGTGTGATCACCGCCGACGGCTCGAGCACGGTCGGGCCGTTCGTCACCAAGGCCGCCGAGGACTTCAAGGCGGAGCAGGACGTCGACGTAACCGTCGGGATCTCGGGCACTGGCGGCGGGTTCGAACGCTTCTGCGCCGGTGAGACCGATCTCTCGAACGCCTCTCGAGCGATCGCCGAGGACGAAGTGGCGTTGTGCGAGGAGGCCGGCGTCGAATACGTCGAGTTCCGAGTTGTCACCGACGCGCTGACTAACGTCGTCAACAAGGAGAACGACTGGGCCACCTGCTTGACGGTGAACCAGCTCAACGCAATCTGGGAACCGGGGTCGAAAGTTGCGAACTGGAACCAGGTGGATCCTTCGTTCCCGGATGTCCCCCTCAAGCTCTACGGGGCGGGCACGGACTCGGGAACGTTCGACTACTTCACCGACGTGATCAATGGTGAGGAGGGAGCTAGTCGCTCGGACTACTCGGCAACCGAGGACGACAACGTCACCGTCCAGGGAGTGTCCGGCGACCGCGGTGCACTCGGATACTTCGGCTTCTCGTATTTCGAGGAGAACCAGGATCAGCTCAAGGCGCTCGAGGTCGACGGCGGAGGCGGCTGCGTCGCGCCGAGCGTCGCGGCTGCGCAGGACGAGTCGTACACGCCGCTGTCGCGTCCGCTCTTCGTGTATGCCAACCAAAGCTCGTTCGACGACAACGAGGACCTTCGGAACTTCGTCAAGTTCATGTTCGACAACAACGAAGCCATCGCCACTGGCGCCCAGTTCGTCCCTCTGAGCGGCGACCAGATTGCTGAACAGCTCGCCAAGTTCGAGGATGCCACGTCGTAGTGCCACCCGCGGTCGTCATCGAGCAGCCGGCGCCTCTCGCGCTGCCGCGAAAGAGAATCAGGTGGGGCGAGCAGTTCGTCCACCTGATTCTCTTCCTCGCCGCTGCGATCTCCGTCCTCACCACCGTCGGGATCGTGCTCTCTCTGCTCTTGCCCGCGGTCGACTTCTTCCGGGAAGTGAGCCCGGTGGAGTTCTTCACGGGTACGACCTGGGCACCGCTGTTCCTGGACGCTCACTTCGGTGTCGTGCCGCTCGTGGTCGGGACGTTCGTGATCTCGTTCTGGTCCGCGCTTCTCGCGTTCCCACTCGGCGTCGGTGTGGCGATCTACCTGAGCGAGTACGCCAATCAGCGGGTTGCGGGTTTCCTGAAGCCGATTCTCGAGATTCTCGCGGCGATCCCGACGGTCGTCCTCGGTTACTTCGCTCTCACCTTCGTGACGCCACTTCTCCGCGACATCGGCCTCGACGTCGAGATCTTCAACGCCCTCTCGGCGAGCCTCGTCCTCGGTGTGCTCTTGATCCCGACGATCGCGTCGCTCTCCGAGGATGCGATGGCGGCGGTGCCGCGCGATCTCCGCGACGGCGGCTACGCCCTCGGTGCCGACAAGCTGCAGGTGTCGACGCGCATCGTCGTTCCCGCCGCGATCTCCGGGATCATCGCGGCGTTCGTCCTCGCGTTCTCCCGCGCGGTCGGTGAGACGATGATCGTTCTCATCGCCGCGGGCCAGCTGGCGCAGATCACCTTCGATCCCCGGGAGACGATCGAGACGATGACCGCGTTCATCGGCGCCACCGGCAACGGCGATGTCCCGACCGGATCGATCGAGTACAAGACGATCTTCGCGGTGGGGCTCACCTTGTTCGTCATCACGCTCGTCATGAACCTCATCTCGATCAGGCTCGTCCGCAAGTACCGCGAGGTCTATGAATGACCGTGATCGAGCCGCACGTCGAGCGTGACTTCGAGCCTGCACCGGAGCAGTTCGGGCGGCGAAGCCAGGCTTGGAAGAACAGGCTGTTCAAGACGGCGATGCTCTTCTCCATGCTCGTCGCCTTCGGAACTCTGGCGGTGCTCCTCGTCGACACGTTCATCACGGGCTGGCCGGCGCTCAACTCCCAGCTCTTGACCGGCCTTCCGTCGACGGTCGCGGGAGAAGCAGGCGGGCGCCCCGCGATCCTTGCGACGCTCTATCTCGGCGCACTCGTCCTCGTGCTCTCCGTGCCGATCGGAGTGCTCACGGCGATCTACCTCGAGGAGTACGCAGATAGGACGCGCTGGTGGAACAGGCTCATCGAGGTCAACATCCAGAACCTCGCAGCGGTGCCGTCGATCGTGTACGGGATTCTCGGGCTCGCGTTCATCGTCCGCGGCATCGGCGTCGGCCGCGTCGTCTTTGCGGGCGGGCTCATCCTCACCCTCGTGGTGCTGCCTACCGTCGTCGTGGCGTCGCGGGAGGCGATCCGCTCCGTGCCGGACTCGATCCGCCAGGGCGCTTTCGCTCTCGGGGCGACGAAGTGGCAGGTCGTGTGGCGCCAGGTTCTGCCCGCGGCGATTCCCGGAATGGCCACCGGGTCGATCCTTGCGCTTTCACGTGCGGTGGGCGAGACCGCCCCACTCATCATGGTCGGGGCTATCACCTATGTCGCGTTCAACCCGGAGCTCTTCGGTCCCTACACGGCTCTCCCGGTGCAGATCTACAACTGGACGAGACAGCCGGATCCCGGTTTCCAGACCCTCGCGGCGGCCGGGGCGATCGTGTTGCTCGTTATCGTCCTCAGCATGAACTCGGTGGCGATCTTCCTTCGCAACCGCTATCGCAAGCAATGGTGAGGCAATGACGCAGATGGAAACGCCGCAAATCGACAACACCCGTATCGCGGACGCATCGCGCGGAGCCCTTACCAGGGAGGACATCGAGCGTCGCGAGAAGGTGTTCTCGGTGAAGGATCTCGCGGTCTCGTACAGCGGGAAGGTGGCTCTCCAAGACGTCCAGCTCGACGTTCACCGAAACACGGTGACAGCGTTCATCGGGCCGTCGGGATGCGGAAAGAGCACGTTCATCCGCTGCTTCAACCGCATGAACGACCTGGTGCCGGGCGCGAAGGTCGAGGGGAGAGTGCTCTACCACGGAGCCGATCTCTACAGCGACGACGTCGACCCGGTCGAGATCCGCCGTCGAATCGGCATGGTCTTCCAGAAGCCGAACCCTTTCCCGAAATCGATCTACGACAACATCGCCTTCGGCCCGCGCGTGCTTGCGATGAAGGGGGACCTCGACGAGCGCGTCGAAGGGGCTTTGCGGCAGGCTGCGCTCTGGGACGAGGTCAAGGGCCGACTGAAGGACGGTGCTCTGGGCCTCTCCGGCGGGCAGCAGCAACGCCTGTGCATCGCCCGCGCCCTCGCCGTCGAACCGGACGTGATTTTGATGGACGAGCCGGCCTCGGCGCTCGACCCGATCTCGACCACGTGCATCGAGGATCTGATGCACGAGCTGAAGCGCGACTACACGATCGTGATCGTGACCCACAATATGCAGCAGGCGGCCCGTGTCGCCGACATGACCGCGTTCTTCAGCGTGGTCGTGCACGAGGACGGAAGCGCTCGGCGCGGGATCCTCGTCGAGTACGACACGACCGCGAAGATCTTCACCACACCCTCGGACAAGCGGACGGAGGACTACGTGACGGGAAGGTTCGGATGAGAATCGAGCTACAGGCTGAGCTCGACACCCTGGAAGCAGGCTTCCAGGAGGCGGGGGAGATCGTTCTCCGCTCGATCCGGGGCGCCCTCGATGCGCTGCAGACGCAGGATGTCGAGCTGTGCGACGAGGTGATCGCGTTCGACGACGAGATCGACGAGCGCTACCTGACGATCGAGAGACAGGTCGAGCTCGTGCTGGCGCGCCAGAACCCCGTCGCGAGCGACCTTCGGCTCGTCCTTGCCCTGCTCCACAACGGGCTTCATCTCGAGCGCATGGGCGACCAGTGCGTCACGATCGCCAAGTTGACGAAGCTGTCGAGCCATCTGGGCACCAAGCCGGCCGTCGTGGAAGGCCTCGCCGACATGGGCGAGCGCTGCGCGGAGATGGTCAAGGTGTCACTGACGGCCTTCGCCGCCCGCGATCTCGAGCAGGCTCGCGAGCTGCACCAGCTCGATGACCTCGTCGACCGGGCAAACCGCCAGGTCTTCGACGAAGTCCTCGGCTACGTGAACGATCCCGAGGCGCTCGAATGGGGCATGCGCCAGATCACGGTCGCGCGGTGCTTCGAGCGAATCGGCGACAACGCCGTCGACATCGGCGAGCAGACCGCGTTCCTCGTAACGGGGGAGTTCGCAGAGTTCACGGACGCGTCGCACGACGTGGGACGGCACGGCTAAGCGCGTTCACCACTCCGCCACCCTCCGTTCACGTCTCTGCGGCCCATCGACGGCTCTCCTGTCTCCATGATCGGGCAGGTTCGCAATCGACAAGAGGAGATGGGGCGGATATGAGGCACGATGTTCGGCGCCGTGGCGCCATGCTGCTGGTGGGAGTTGTCGCGAGTCTCGCGATCGTTTCCGTCGCGACCGGGGCAGGCCCCACGTACAACCTCAAGAAGCTGAAGGGATCGATCACCGCGGACGGGTCGTCCACCGTAGGCCCGTACACGACTGCGACGGCAGAGCTCTTCCGCCGCGCAGGCGCCTCGGGCGTGAAGGTAACCGTCGGCATCTCGGGCACGGGTGGCGGTTTCCAGCGGTTCTGCAAGGGCGAGATCGATCTTGCCGATGCGTCGCGGCCCATGCGCATCAGCGAGGCGCAGAGTTGCAAGACCAACAACGTCGGATCCTGGCGTGCATTCACCGTCGCAAACGACGCACTCACGGTGGTCGTCAACAGGGAGAACACCTGGGCAACGTGCCTCTCGGTGGCGGAGCTCAAGAAGATCTGGGAGCCAGGATCGAAGGTGAACAACTGGAAGGACGTGCGCTCGAGCTTCCCGGACCAGGCACTCAAGCTGTTCGGCCCCCGGAACCGACTCGGGCACGTTCGAGTACTTCACCGAAGCCGTCAACGGGAGGGCTCGAGCCAGCCGCACCGACTACCAGGCGAGTGAGGACGACAACGTGCTGGTGCAAGGAGTCACGGGCGAGCGCGGCGGCATGGGCTACTTCGGCTTCTCGTACTTCGAGGAGAACCAGAATCGGCTGCGCGCAGTCCAGGTCCGCAACCCGAGGACGGATCAGTGCGTGTCGCCGAGCGTTGCGAATGTCCACAACAGCACCTACAAGCCGCTTGCGCGGCCGCTCTTCATCTATGCGAAGGGCTCGTCCTTCAAGCGGACCGAGGTGCAGGCGTTCATCGACTACATCTTCAACAACGAGGTCGCGATCGCAAAGCGCGCCGCCTTCGTTCCGCTGACGAAGGTGCAGCTCAAGCGAGCGAGGACGAACTTCATCCTCGCCGTGAAGGCGGCAAAGAGGACCTGATCTTCCCTCCCACCGACAGCCTGTCGAGCGAAGGGCGGCCACCGGCCGCCCTTCGCTTCATCTCGATACAGCAGTCCAAGCTACGAAGTGATCGGAGCTCCGAGCTCGGACAGCAGCTGCGCGATGCGGCGATCGATGTCGTCACGAATGCTCCGAACCTCTTCGAGCGACGATGCCTCCGCGGGGTCGCCGACCTCCCAGTCCTCGTAGCGCTTGCCCGGGTAAATCGGACACGCGTCGCCGCAGCCCATCGTGATCACCACATCGGCGGCGCGGACGACCTCGTCGGTCAAGGGCTTCGGGAAAGCCGCCGCGAGGTCGACGCCGAGCTCGGCCATCGCTTCGACGACATCGGGGTTCACGATCTCCGCCGGCTCTGAGCCGGCCGAGCGCACATTGACGCGCCCGCCCGAGCGGAGTGAGAGCAGTCCAGCGGCCATCTGGCTGCGGCCCGCGTTGTGGACGCAGACGAAGAGGACTTCGGGCCGGACGGCTGTCATTGCTGAAAGCTACTCAGGCCTGTGCGGGGAGCAGCCGTCGTGTCTCGTAGCGCCGCCCGAGGAAGGCAGCTGCGGCGATCCCTCCCGCGAGCAAGAACACGACGAGGTTGCCCAGTGGCATGCGCGTCACGACCTCCATGAGCGCCCCAACGAGCCCGGCGGCCGGGAGGGTCAGGATCCAAGCGACGGCGATGTTCCCCGCGATTCCCCAGCGAACCGCCGACAGGCGACGACTCGCCCCTGCTCCCATCACGCAGCCGGAGATGGTCTGCGTCGTCGAAACCGGAACGCCGAGGTGGGCGGTCGTCCAAAGAATGCCGGCACATGTCGTTTGCGCGGCGAAGCCCTGGGGCGGGTCGATCTTCGCGATGCGGGTGCCCATCGTCTTGATGATCCGCCAGCCGCCCGCGTAGGTTCCGAGACTCATCGCGAGAGCGGCGCTCGCCACGACCCAGAACGGAACGTCGAACTCCTCGGCATCGAGATGGCCGGAGACGATGAGAGCCAGGGCGATGATCCCCATGGTCTTCTGGGCGTCGTTAGTTCCGTGGGTGAACGCGACGAAGCTGCCGGATACGACCTGGGCTCGACGGAACACGCGGTTCACACGGCTCGGCGATCGCCTTCGGATGATCCACATGATCCCGAACATCATCGCGAGGGCGATGACGAAGCCGAGTGTGGGCGAGAGGATGCCCGGTTTCACGACCTTGTCCCAGATGCCGTTCCACTTGATCACGTCCCAGCCTGCAGCTGCGATCGCGGCCCCTGCGACTCCGCCGATCAGCGCATGACTGGAGCTCGAGGGAAGCGCCAGGAACCAGGTCACGAGATTCCAGGTGATCGCTCCGACGAGGCCAGCGAGAATGACGCTCAAGGTCACGGCATCGGTGTCGACGATTCCCGTCGCGATGGTCGCGGCGACCTTGAGCGAGTAGAAGGCCCCCGCGAAGTTGAGGATCGCAGCGAGGATGACGGCCGTCCGTGGTGTGAGCGCTCGAGTCGAGACGCTCGTCGCAATCGAGTTCGCCGTGTCATGGAACCCGTTGGTGAAATCGAAGAACAGCGCGACGGCGACTACCGCTACGAGTACGGCGTCGTCCACGCGTCAGGCGTTCTTGACGACGATGTTCGCGATGACGTTCGCCGTCGTCTCGCACGCGTCGAGGCCACGCTCGAGGCCGGCATAGATGTCCTTCCAGCGGATCACGATCAGCGGATCGATCGCTCCGTCGCGGAAGAGCGCACCCAGCGCGTCGCGATGGATGCGGTCGCCCTCGTCCTCGAGCTGCTTCACCTTGACGAGCGCGTCCTGCACCCCGCGCATGCCTTTGAGGTTGTCGCATGCGATCGCTAGCTGCTCGCACGCGCGCACGATCACTGCGCACTGCTCGACCGCGTGACGCGTCGGCATCTCCACGCCATAGAGACCGAGCAGATCGGACGCCTCTTCGAGATAGTCGACGACGTCGTCGATCTCCGTTGCCAGTTGGTAGATGTCCTCGCGGTCGAAGGGCGTCACATATTGCGTATTCAGGAGGGTGATCAGTTCCCGTGTGAGGGTGTCACCCGCGGTTTCGATGGCCTTCACCTGCTCTTGCGTGACGCTCGAGTTCGGGTGCTCGCGGAAGCGACGCTCGACGAGCCTCGCGACCTCGAGTGCGTTCTGTCCGGCGCTCGCGAAGAGGCGATAGAACTCGGCCGTCCGGGGGGTGAGGCTGATCCGCATCGCGCGGGACGTTAACCAATTGGCGACATTCGAACCTGACTGCGGCGTTCTCGCTCCGAGTGGTCTTCCTCGTCTTCCCGATTACGCTGCTAGGTGGTGGGCAAGACGCGTGAACACGAGCTCAAGCTCACGGCCTCCGACGGCTTTCGCCTGAGCGACCTCGCCGGCGTCGAGCTGCCGAGCCGGGATTTCGTCTCGACCTACTTCGACACGCCCGACCTCGTGCTGGCGCGAAACAGGATCACGCTCCGCCATCGCGCCGAGGAGGGCAGCCGACTGTGGCAGCTCAAGATCCCTTCCGGAGCCGCGCGGATCGAGATCGAGCTCCCCGGTCCGCCCGCGCGTCCTCCTCGAGAGCTGCTCGCGCTCCTCCTCGTGCATCTTCGTGGCCTCGAGCCGACGCGCGTCGCCCGACTCCGCACTCGGAGGAAGACCCTGCGGACCGGCGGCGCGGAGATCGTCGACGACTCCGTGTCGGTCATGGAGGGCCAGCGAGTCAAGGAGAGGTTCCGCGAGCTCGAGGTAGAGCTCGTCGTCGACGGCGACGAGCGGACCCTCCGGAGGCTCGAGAAGAAGCTGCTCGGTGCCGGCGCGGAGAGGGCCGACTTTCGGCCGAAGCTCTACCGCGCCCTCGACTTCTCGCCCGTCCCGGACAGGTCGCCGCCCCCGGGAGACGCTTCACCACAGCGGGTGGTAGCGGCTGCGCTCCAGAAGCAGCGTGCGGAGCTCCTGGCCCACGATCCAGGCACACGGCTCGGCACCGATCCCGAGGATCTTCACCAGATGCGGGTCGCAACGCGCCGGGCTCGCGCGTTTCTGCGGGCCGCCCGGCCGCTCATCGATGAGGAGTGGGCGGACGAGTTGCGAGGCGAGCTCGGAGCGCTGGGCTCGGCGCTCGGGTCAGCCCGCGATCTCGACGTGCTCGTGGAGCGGATCCGGGGTCAGACCTCGCGGCTGGGTGACGAAGGAACTACGGTGCGCGGCCTTGTCGACGGTCTCGAGCGACGGCGGAGAAAGGCGCGAGCGTCGGTGGTCGAGGCCCTGTCGGAGGAGCGCTATCTCGCGCTCCTCGATCGGCTCGAAGAGCCGAACCCTGCGGCGGCATCCACCGGAGCGAGCTCCACGCTCGCGGAGCTCTGGTGGGCCGAGTTCGTGTGCACGCGCCGGAGGTTCCAGAAGCTCGACCGCGAGTCGAGCGACGACGAGCTCCACGCTGCGCGGATCAGGGTCAAGCGCACCCGGTACGCGGCCGAGCTTGCCGCGAACGAGCTCGGCGTGCCGGGTGAGCGGTTCGTCGATGCGGCAAAGGTGCTTCAGGACGTGCTCGGGGACCATCAGGACGCCTTCGTCGCCGAGGAGCACATTCGCGCATGGGCGGAGGGCAAGCCCGACGCCGACGAAGCGGTCCGCAAGCTCCTGAAGCGCGAGCGTGCTCGTCGGAGGAAGGCGCGTGCGGAGTGGCCGCAAGCCTGGAGGCTCCTCGAACGCCGCGCGCGAAAGGCGCGCCCGTGATCCGCGCCGCAGGCGGTGTGGTCACGCGCGCCGGTGAGACCGGGCTCGAGGTGCTCCTCGTGCACCGGCCGAAGTACGGCGACTGGTCGTTGCCGAAGGGGAAGGCGCATCGGTTCGAGCGCGACGAGACCTGTGCGCTCCGGGAGGTCGAGGAGGAGACGGGCCTTCGCTGCGAGCTCGGAGAGGAGCTTGCTACGACGCGCTACGACGACATACGTGGCCGCACAAAGCGCGTGCGCTACTGGCTGATGACGCCGATCGCCGGCAAGCTCGCGTTTACGAACGAGGTCGACGACGGTCGCTGGCTCTCGGTGGAGGAAGCGCGAGACCTCCTCAGCTATGAGCGCGACGTGCGGGTGCTCGGCTGCCTCGAGGCCAAGGCCGACGCCACTCCCACGTGATTTGAGCTCGACGCCTACGATCTCCTCTCGGCATGGATCTCTATCTCGTACGGCATGCGATCGCCGAACCGCGTGATCCGGCACGTTGGCCCGACGATTCGGGACGGCCGCTCACGCCGACGGGAATCGAGCGCTTTCGGGGCGTTGCGCAGGGGCTGCGCGGGCTTGGAATCGAAGTGGACACCGTGCTCGCGAGTCCATACGTGCGAGCGTGGCATACCGCGGAGCTCCTGACGGAAGAGGCAGCGTGGCCGAATCCGGAGCAATGCGATGCGCTCGAGCCGTCGATTCCGGCGCACGAGTGTCTCGATGCCCTGCGGAATCGAAAAGAGTCGACGCTCGCCCTCGTCGGCCACCAGCCGCTGCTCTCCGAGCTCGCCTCTCTCCTACTCGCGGGTGGCGGGCGCTCGCTGCGTCTCGAGCTGAAGAAAGGCGGCGCGATGTGGCTTCGCTGTGACAGCGGTCCTGAGGCAGGGGCCGCAGCCTTGCGCTGGAGCATGTCCCCGAAGCTGCTCGGCTCGGTCGGGCGCTAACCGCTAAGCAGCGGCGGCGTCGGCGCGGGCGAGCGCGAGCGCCGCACCCTCGCGCAGTCCGCCCCGGCCGACGTCGAGGTCACAGCCGAGACGCGCCGCGATCTCCGAGAGGACGAGCGTTCCACCGAGCAGGGTCTCGGCCCGCTCGGCGGTGATGCCGTGCGGTTCCGTGACGCTCTCGGCGGGAACGACTGAGAGGGTTGAGGCGAGCTCCTCGAGCTGATCGACGCCGAAGGGACGCCCGACGATGCGGCCGATAGCACGCGCCGTTCCTCCGACCGCCAACGCCGCGTCAGGTTGGGGTGGATGCAGATTCTTCGCAAGCTCGCGTATCTCGTGCCGGGCATGCGAGATCCGCTCGTCGGCCGGCGGGTTCCCACCGAGGAACGCGCGCGTCACGCGCAGCGCTCCTGCCTCGATGGAGCGCACCCACGTTGGCCCCTCCGTTCGAGCTCCGACCGTGACCTCGCACGAACCACCGCCCAGATCGACTACTGCGACCGTGTCCGGGGACGCGTCCAGGCGTGCAACTGCTCCTTCCCACGCTAGGCGGCCCTCTTCGTCGGCACTCAGCACGACGACGGACGAGCGTGTCGCATTGACGAGCGCGCGGACGAGCTCTTCATGATTCTCGGCTTGCCGGCCGGGAGCCGTAACGATGGTCTCGAGTCGCTCGGCCCCAGCCTTTCGCGCGATTCGGGCGTACTTCGCGGCCACAGCACGGGTCGCCTTGAGCTTGCGCGTGCCGATTCGTCCGTGGCGATACGCATCGTCGCCGAGCCGCAGGTAGACACGCTCCCGGTGAAGCTGGTTCACGTTGCCGGCGTCTACGGACGCTACGAGCAGACGGACCGAGTTGGAGCCGACGTCGATGATCGCGACCTGCATCGGGGTGATTGTCCCTCGGCGATCGGCTGGGCCGACTGCTCGCCGGCTCGCGGACTCGTCGTCCTGCCGGGACTCGTCATCCATGGCCTGAGCAATAGCAGGAACGGCTCTATGCGAGCGCGTCGACCACGAGCGACTGGAAGTGGGCGACGAGCTGCTCCGACTGGGGCAGCAGCCGTCCTTCCTCGAGGAGACCAGAAGCCACTCCCCGCTGTACGCGCTCGACGAGGATCCGGTCCTCGGTGCCGACCTCGTCGTCGAACGCGAGCATGTCCGCGATCCAGGCCTCATCGACATCCGGCGGCACGAAGTAGTCGAGGAAGCGATACGTGCGCTCGGGAGTCACGGGCAGGATCGGTCCGATCGAAATGTTCGGGCGGCCGGGCATGACGTTCACGACCGTGTTCGGGAAAAGGAAGTGGAACTGGCCTCGCTCGACCTCGCCCACCGTGTCGTAGGAGCCGCGGGGCTCCGGGCGGGGTGGGGCGACCTGGGACATCAGCCAACGCTCGGCCTCGAGCAGGTACGCGTCCGGAGACACGTCGACGACCGCGGAGAAGCCGGGATGTGCGACCGGACAGTGGTAGCACTCGAGGAAGTTCTCGGCACAGATCTTCCAGTTGGCGGCGAGCTCGGACTCGGATCGCTGCAGGAAACGGAGAGCGTCGACGTCGACGCCCGCGGCGGCCACGCGCTCCGGGACATCATCCAAGACGTCGCAGAGCGTGGGCGCCTCCGGCTCCGGGTTGACGAAGAGGAACGGTCCCCATTGTTCGAGCCGGAGAGAGACGAGCCCGAGCTCATCGGTCTCGATCCCGCCCTCCCGTGCCGAGCGCGGCGCGGCGACGAGCCTCCCGTCGAGGCCGTAGGTCCAGGCGTGGTACGGACACTGGAGGCTCGCGTGGCGCCCTGAGCCCTCGCACACGACCGATCCTCGGTGCCGGCAGACGTTGAGAAACGCCCGCAGCGCACCTTCCTCGTCCCGGACGAGCACGACCGGGAGCTGACCTGCTCGGGTCGCCTTGAACGAGCCTGGCTCCGCGACCTCGCCGGCGTGACCAACGTACTGCCAGAACCGCCGGAAGAGACGCTCCCGCTCGAGCTGGAGGATCGCCGCATCCGTGTACCAGCCCCACGAAATGGTGCTCGTCGAAGGGGCCGCTGGCATCGGGCAAACCCTAGACGACTGAGTATGCTCAGACGTATGCGGTTGCGGCGGCGGTTGCAGGCCTCTTGACGGACGCCCTCTCCCTGGCTCGTGCCGCGGAAGAAGCTTTCCGGCCACTTACGCTGGCTCGCAATATCGCGTGGTGGGAATCGAACACCGATGCCACGGACGAGAACACGCGACGCCGAGCCGACGCCGAGCTCGCGTTCTCGGATGCGCTCGCCGACCGGGATCTGTTCGATGCCATCGAGGCGGCGCGAGGCAACGGAAACGAGTCCGATCACGGCCGCACGCTCCAGTTGCTTGCGAACGCGATGCGCCGGCACCAGGTCCCGAGCTCGCTCCGAGAGCGCATCGTGGAGCTCGAGGCGTCGGTGGAAACCCGCTTTTCTCGCCACCGCGGCGTTGTCGCCGGCAAGCAAGTCGGCGACAACGAGATCAAGCAGATCTTGCGCGACAGCGAGGATCCGGACGAGCGTCGCGAGGCGTGGGAGGCGTCCAAGACAGTCGGCCACGAGGTTGCAGATGACGTCCGCGGGCTCGCGCGGATGCGAAACGAGGCCGCGCGTTCCCTTGGCCAACGAGACTGGTTCGCGCTGTCGCTGGCGACAGACGAGATGAACGAGGACAAGCTCCTGGAGACCCTGGCCGCAGCCGACCGCGCGACGGCCGAACCCTTCGCGCGCTGGAAGGGAAGCCTCGACGCCCGTCTCGCAGAGCGGTTTCGCTGTCACGTCTCCGAACTCCGCCCGTGGCACTACGCGGACCCCTTCTTCCAGGAGCCCCCGGCCGAGGGCGCGGTCGATCTCGATCCACTCTTCAGGGGCAAGGACATCGTGGGGCTTGCGAGGCGGACGTTCGAGGGCATCGGGTTCGCCGTCGACGCGATCCTCGAACGGAGTGATCTCTTCCCACGCCC
>Ga0136613_10000861_pt1 | contig 14859 bp, 13 predicted proteins | sample AntDrymUQ2722106_2_FD_106649 | JGI IMG/M metagenome (GOLD analysis project Ga0136613, IMG submission 106649) | Polar desert sand microbial communities from Dry Valleys, Antarctica - metaG UQ272 (21.06) | ecosystem: Environmental > Terrestrial > Soil > Desert | place: Antarctica: Dry Valley... | reverse complement strand
TCGACCCGTTCGGCCGTGGCGGGATCGACCCGCGACGACGCCTCGTCGAGAACCACGAGGCCGGGATCGCGCAGGAAGGCGCGGGCGATGCCGAGGAGCTGCGCCTGGCCTCCCGACAGAGCCGCGCCGTCGCCAAGCACGGTGTCGAGGCCCTCGGGGAGGGCGTCGAACCAGGACCCCAGGCCGAGCCGGCGGACGACGTCGACCATGGCGGCGTCGTCGCCGTCGCCGAACAGGGTGAGGTTGTCGCGCACGCTGGCGTCGAACAGCTGGACGTCCTGCGTCACGACGGCGACCCGGTGCCGGAGATCGACGGGGTCCGCGTCGCGTAGGTCGACGCCGCCGAGCCGGATGCGGCCGCCGGTGGGGTCGGCCAGGCGCAGCGCGAGCCGAGCCAGGGTCGTCTTGCCGCTGCCGGTGCGGCCGACCAGCCCGACGACCGTTCCCGCGGGGACGTGGAGGTCGACGCCGTCGAGGACGGTGCGCCCGTCGTCGGGGTAGGCGAAGCCGACCCGCTCGAACGTCACGGCGAGCGCTCCCGTCGGCAGCCGGGACCCGCCGCCGCCGTCCACCGCGGGACGCTCGTCGAGCAGCCTGCCGATGCGCGCGGCCCCGGCGGCGGACCGCTGGATCTCCTGGAGCTGTTCGGCGATCGTCTCGATGGGCCGGCGGAGGATCTGCACGTATTGGAACAGCAGGAAGACCGTCCCGATCGTCATCGCGCCGCGGCGGTGCAGCAGCCAGCCGGCGGTGAGCATCCCGACGCCGCCGAGCGCGAAGGCACCGGTCGTCGTCGTCCAGATCCGTGCGCTGGCGAGCCACGCCCCGGCCATCGCGCCGGAGTGGCGGGCGCTCGCCTGCTCGTGCCGGTCGAGGGCGAACCCGCCGGCCCCGAGCGCCCGGAGGTCCTCGCCGCCGTCGAGCTGCTCGGCGACGAGGCCGATGACGTCGGCGTAGGCGGCGCGCTCGGCCACGGTCTGCGGCACGGCGCGGTCGCGCAGGCGCACCACCAGGGCGATCGCGGCGGTCGTGAACGCGGCCATCGCCAGGCCGACGCGCCAGTCCTCGCGCGCGACGAGGGCGACGGCACCGATCAGGGTCAGGGCCCCGCCGACGACCTTCAGCACGACATCGGTGAACAGGCGGGTGATCGACGTGGCGTCGCCGTCGATGCGCTCGACCAGCGCGCCCGGCGACGTCGCGCCGTGGAAGCCGAGGTCGAGGCGCAGCGCGTGCGCGGCCGCGCGCTCCCGCAGGGTGTTCGTCGCTGACCAGGCCATCCGCGTCGCCGCGTACGTCGTGCCGACCGCGGCGGCCTGCGCGGCGACGCCGAGGACGACGTACCCGCCGGCGATCGTCAGGAGCACGGCGAGGGGGGCCGCATCGACGGCACGGTCGATGAACGCGCGCAGCAGCTGCGGGCCGGCGAGCGGGAGCGCCGACGCCGCGGCGAGGGCGACGCCCATGAGCATCAGCGCGCGACGGCGCGGGCGCACCAGCTCGGCGAGGAGCTGCCAGTGGGAAGGGGTCGTGCGGGTGGCCATCGAGGTGCCCTCTCGCGCGCGAGCGGCGCGGGACTGTGGTGGAGGTGCGAACGGCGGTGCGGGGCGGGCGGAGCCGGCTGTTAGAAGCCGTTGCCGCCCGGCAGGCGCGGGGCTGTGAGGTCAGGGAGCATTCGCTTCATCGCTCCCCTCCTCTCGCATCGCTCGCTGATCGGTGCGTCCCGCCGCACCATGGCCGCCGGCCACGGTACGGCGAAGGCGGCCCGAGCGTCAAGCCCCGCAGTACGGTTGCCGTGTGAGCACCGAGTCGCCGCTCGAGCGCATCCTCCGTCTCCGGGCCGATGACGACCCCCGCGAGCCCCAGACCGTTCACGAGTGGCTGCGCCGCAACGGCGGGACGAGCCCGGAGGGTCGGTGGACGCTCGCGACCTTCGCAGCACGCACCGCCGCCGGGGAGGACTTCTTCTTCGGGCTGCGGGAGTTCCTCGACGGGTTCTACGGGCTGTTCACGAACGACCACCGCGAGGCACTCGTTCGTGACCGCCCCGACGACCTCGACGACCCGCGCCTGGATGCCTTCCTCGGAGCCCTCGCGGAGCACTTCGCGGCCGTGCACGGCTTCGACCGCCCGGCGTGGGCGACGGAACGTCACCGCTTCCTCGACCGCTATTGGTTCGCGGCGGAGGAGCCGGGCTTCCGCGCCATGGCGGTGGTCGAATCGCCGGCGGCGTTCAGGCGCCGGGGGATCATGATCACCGACGGCCTGCTGTTCCGTCTGTGATGGACCGCGACGAGATCCTGGCCGCGCTGCGCGACGTCGGCCACCGGCTGCTGCGCAAGCACCTCCAGGGCGATCTCTACGTGGTCGGCGGGGCGGCGATCGCGCTGGCGTACAACCTGCGGCGCACGACGCGCGACGTCGACGCGGTGTTCGAGCCGAAGCAGGAGATCTACCAGGCCGCGGCGGAGGTCGCTCTGGACCGCAACCTCGACGGCGACTGGCTGAACGACTCCGTCAAGGGTCTGCTGGGCGGTCCCGATCCCCACGAGACGCACATCTTCGAGCTGCCGGGGCTGCGCGTCGAGGCAGCGTCTCCCCAGATGCTCCTCGCCCTGAAGGTGCTGGCGCACCGGGCCAATGAGGACCGCGACGACCTGCGCCTCCTGGTGCGGATGCTCGGGTTGACCACCGCGGACGAGGTGCTCGACCTCGCGGAGGGCATCCTGTCGCCGATGACCCTGACGATCGAGTCACAACTGTTCGTCGAGGACGTTCTCGCCACTGAGTAAGCTGCCGCCCGTCCTCAAGGAGCGCAGCGTCAGGACGCCCGGATTGACCGTGCCCACGCCCGCACCCGACCCGCGCGGGCTCGCGCGCGAGCTCGGGCTCACCGACGCCGAGTACGAGCGGATCGTCGCGACGCTCGGGCGCGAGCCGTCGACCGCGGAGCTCGGCACGTACTCGGTGATGTGGTCGGAGCACTGCTCGTACAAGTCCTCGAAGGTCTATCTGCGCCAGCTGCCGACCGCGGGGGAGCGGGTCCTGGTCGGTCCCGGCGAGAACGCGGGCGTCGTCGACGTCGGCGGCGGCCTGGCGGTCACGTTCAAGATCGAGAGCCACAACCACCCGAGCTTCGTCGAGCCGTTCCAGGGCGCCGCGACCGGCGTCGGCGGGATCATCCGCGACATCCTCACCATGGGCGCCCGCCCGATCGCGCTGCTCGACCCGCTGCGCTTCGGCGGGGTGGGACCCGGCGACGACGTCGAGCGCACGCGTCGGATCGTCGACGGGGTAATCCGCGGGATCGGCCACTACGGCAACTCGATCGGCGTCGCGACGGTCGGCGGCGAGACCGTCTTCGATCCCTGCTACGCCGGCAACCCGCTCGTCAACGTGCTCTGCGTCGGGGTGATGGCCGCCGACGCCATCCAGCTCGCCAGAGCCGAGGCGGTCGGCGACGTCGCGGTCCTCATCGGACAGCGCACCGGCCGCGACGGGATCGGCGGCGCCTCCGTCCTGGCCAGCGCCGAGTTCGGCGACGCCGGTGTGGACGACGCGAAGCGGCCGAACGTCCAGGTCGGGGACCCGTTCGCGGGCAAGCTGCTGATCGAGTCGTGCCTCCAGCTCTACGCCGAGGACCTGCTGTCCGGCATCCAGGACATGGGCGCCGCCGGCATCGCCTGCTCGACCGCCGAGATGGCCTCGAAGGCGGGCATGGGGATGCGCGTCGACCTCGACCTCGTCCCTCTGCGGGAAGCGTCGATGGAGGCCTGGGAGATCCTCTGCTCGGAGTCGCAGGAGCGGATGCTCGCGCTCGTGGCGCCCGAGCGACTGGAGCGGGTCCTGCAGGTGTGCGCCCGCTGGGGCGCGGACGCGACCCCGATCGGCGAGGTGACCGGCGGCGACCGGCTGGTGTTCACCCACCGCGGGGAGGTCGTCCACGACGCGCCGGCCGCGTCGCTCGCCGACGACGGCCCCGTCTACGAGCGGCCGGTCGCCGACTGGGTCCACCCCGAGGCCGACGTCCCCGTCGACGACTGGGACCCGCCCGCCGACCTCCGCGCCGCCGCCATGACGCTGCTCGGCTCGCCGAACCTCGCGCCGGCGCGCTGCGTGTGGGAGCAGTACGACTCGATCGTCGGCTCCGGCACCGTGCTCGGGCCCGGCGCGGACGCGGCCGTGCTGCGGCTGCCGGGCGGCGATCCCGCGTTCCCCCGGGGCGTCGCGATCACCGCCGACGGCAACGGCCGCTGGTGCGCCCTCGACCCCGCCGCCGGCGCCCGGCTCGTCGTCGCCGAGGCCGCCCGCAACGTGGCATGCACCGGCGCGACGCCGGTCGCGGCCACGAACTGTCTCAACTTCGGGTCCCCGGAGCGGCCGGAGGTCATGGGCCAGTTCCGCGACACCGTCCGCGGACTGGGCGAGGCCTGCGAGGCGCTCGGCACGCCGATCACCGGCGGCAACGTCAGCTTCTACAACGCCACCGGCGACGCTGCGATCCACCCGACGCCCGTCGTCGGCGTCCTCGGCGTCCTCGACGAGGTGGTCGCCCGGGTCGGCAACGCCTTCCAGGCCCCCGGTGACGCCCTGTTCCTCGTCGGCGCCCCGACGCGGCCGGGCCTGGGCGGCTCCGAGTACCTGTGGCGCCTGTACGGCCGCGTCGCCGGGCGTCCACCCGCCGTCGACCTCGACGAGGAGAGGGCCCTCCACGCCCTGCTCGTGGCCGGTGCCGACGTCGGCTGGATCCGCAGCGCGCACGACGTCAGCACCGGAGGGCTGCTCGCGACGGTGGTCGAGTCCTGCCGGGGCGGCGGGCTCGGCGCCCGCCTGCTGCCCGAGCCCGGCGTCGCACCGCACCAGTGGCTGTTCAGCGAGTCGCCGTCGCGCGTGGTCGTCAGCGTCCGATCCCCCGACGCCGGCCAGTTCGCCGACCTCTGTGCCCTCCGTCGCGTCGGGGCGCGCCGATTCGGGGTCGTCCTCGACGAGCCGCGCCTGGAACTCCAGGGCCTGTTCGGCCTCGATCTCGACGAGGTCGCCGTGCTCCAGGACGCCGCGCTGCCGCGCGCGCTCGACCTGGACGGGTAGGGCGGACGGACCCCTACTCCGGGGTCTCGGTGGTGTGCACCACGGCCGCGTCGGGACGCAGTGCCCGTTCGATCCCGCCGAGGACCGACTTGCGTTTCTTGCGCGCGGATTCGTAGTCGTAGAGTTCGCGCAGCTCGTCGGTGGACAGCGTCTTGATCGCCTCGACCACGTCGGTGGCCGGGCGGTCGGCCAGCGCGGCGGCGTGCGACTCGGCGCGGCGCGCGTGGGTGCCGGAGGCGGCGTCGTCGGGCGCGCGCACGGCCGCGAGGTCGGGGACCGGCTCCCGATCGGGCGCCGCCGGCGCGACTGCGATCTCGTCAAGTTCGTCCAGTGCAGGCTCGTCGATCGCGCGGACCGGTTCCGGCGCGTCAGGGCCGGGTGGCCACGCCCGGTCGTAGGCGTCGCGCTCCGCCTCGACGGCCTCGACGATGTCGTCGTCCGTCAGGGGCCCCACCGGCCCCGGGGGGTGCGGGTCGTCGGGCTGCGGACGCATGGCCAGCGCGACCTGCTCGGTGACGCGCGCCGCGAGGCCGAGCACGCGGGCCGTGCCCGACAGGGCACCGGAGGCGGCGAAGCGGAAGAGCTTGGTCACCGGTCGCCTTCGCGCTGCTCCAGCTCCTCCTCCATCGCCCGCCGCTGGTCCTGCTGGGCGTTCAGCGCCTCGCCGGAGTCCTCGGTGGCGACGCGCTGCTCCTGCTCGTGGACCGTGTCGATCCCCTCGCGCAGCTGCTCGTCGCTGTGCTTGCTCATGTCGGCGGTGTCGCGGTCGTGGTGCGTCATCGCTTCGCCTCCGCAGCCGTTCGGCCTTTGGTCCAGCGGTACCCGCGGCCGCGCCTCCTGACTCCTGCCGGGCGGCGGCCGCGGCCTATCCTGTGGGCGTGACCGCCCCCGCCGGCGCCGCCGTCCTTTCGCGCTGGCGCACCACCCCTGCCCGCCTTGCCCGGTTGCTGTTCGGTCTCTGGCTGTTCGGGGCCGGCGAGGCGCTGGTCGTCCGCTCGCGGCTCGGCGCCGCGCCGTGGACGGTGTTCGCCGAGGGGGTGTCGCGGGTCTCGCCGGTGTCGATCGGGGTGGCGACCCAGCTGACCGGCCTCACCCTCCTGCTGCTGTGGATCCCGCTGCGGGAGCGGCCGGGCCTCGGGACCGTGCTCAACGTCGTCGTCATCGGCATCGCCCTGGACGCGACCCTGCTGCTGGTCGCGGTGCCACCGGCAGCCGGCGCCCGTGCGGCGCTGCTCGTGGCCGGGATCGCCCTGATCGGGCTGGGAAGCGGCTTCTACCTCGGTGCCGCGCACGGCCCCGGACCGCGCGACGGGCTGATGACCGGTCTCCACCGCCGGACCGGTCTGCCGGTGCTCGCCGTCCGGGCCGCGATCGAACTGACGGTCCTGGGCCTGGGCTGGGCGCTCGGCGGGACGGCCGGCGTGGGGACACTCGCCTTCGCCGTGCTGATCGGCCCCGCCGTGTCGCTCGGCCTGGCGCTGACCGGGGCGGGATCCGGTCAGGGGCGGAACGCCGCGCCGTCGGCGTAGTCCCGCCGCCGGTCGCTCCCGCCCCAGACGAGCAGCTCCTCGCCGGTCCACACCGCCGCAGCCCGCAGCCGCCCGGGGATGGGCGCCGCTGGGATCTCGGCCCAGGCGTCCCCCGCGGGGTCGTAGCGCACGCCGGCTCTCGGGATGCGCTCGCCGGGGCGGAGGTCGTGGCCCAGCAGGCCGCCCCAGAACAGGGCCTCCGTGCCGGTCCACACCATCCGGTGCAGCGTGGACGGGGGGAGCGGGGACGGTCCCAGGACGTGCCAGTCGTCCACCGGGGGCGCGGTCGCGAGCCCCGCCGTCCTGGGCCGGCCCGCCAGGTGCGTGCCGAGCACCAGGAGCTCGTCGCCCGTCCAGAGGAGGGTTCCCCGGCCGGCACCGTCACGCGGGACGTCCGGCAACTGCTGCCAGCGGTCGGCTCCCGGGTGGTAGGCCGCGCCGCTGCGGCCGCTCCATGCGACGAACCGAGTCGCGGTCCACAGTCCCGCGGCCTGGCCGGCGACCGGGAGCGGCGCGTCGGGCAGCGATCGCCAGGCGTCGCCGGCGACGTCGTAGGCCGCCGCCCCGGTCAGCCGCTCGTCACCGCGCAGGCCGCCGACGACCACGAGCTCACGACCGGTCCACGCCGCCAGGGGATCCCGCCGCGGGGAGAGCGGAGCCGGCGCCATAGCCCGCCAGCGGTCGCCGACGGGGTCGTAGGCGGCCCCGTCCACGAACGCCGCCCCGTCCGGCCCCTCACCGCCCCAGACGAGCATCTGGGCACCGGTCCACACCGCGACGTGCCGGCTGCGCCCCGCCAGCGGCGCAGCGGCAAGCGGCCGCCAGGCGTCCGCCGCTGGGTTGTAGGCCGCGCCGTCCGCGAAAGCGCGGTCGCCGGCCGCCCCGCCCCACACGAGCAGCTCGGCACCGGTCCAGACCCCGGTGTGGCCCGCCCGACCGGCCAGCGGCGCGTCGGCCAGCGTCCGCCAGCCCGCGTCCCCGCCGGCCACCGGATTGGCGCCGGCCCGGGGATCCGCGTCGCCGGTGACCCGCAGCGGCCGCTCGGCGTCGCCGGCGTAGACCCGGCCGGTGAGCGCGACGATCGCGACGAGCAGCAGGCCGGCGGCCAGGGCTGCGGCCAGGGGCGGGCGGTCCCTGCTCGGCAGCCCCTCCCAGCTCGTGGAGGACGCGGCGGTCGGCAGACGCCGACGCGTCGGGGAGCTGGCGCTCCGCAGGCGGGTCCGGCTCCCGGGTCCCTGGTCCCATTCGGGCATGGCGGCATTGTCGCCGTTCTTACCGGGGTTCGCGCAGCCGTTCCGCCGTCCTCACCAGGGCTCGCTGAGCCTTTCGGCAGTCCCCCACGGGGCGCTCCGGCACGACTCGGGGTGCTGGGTGGCGCACGACAGCTGGTGCGCGGAGTTGATCAGGGCCATGTGCGTGAACGCCTGCGGGAAGTTGCCGAGCAGCTGGCCGGTGCCCGGGTCGTACTCCTCGGCGAACAGGCCGAGGTCGTTGCCGCAGTCGAGCAGCCGCTCGAACAGCGCGGTCGCCTCGTCGACCCGGCCCTGGAGCGCGAGCACGTCGACCAGCCAGAACGAGCACATCAGGAACGTGGCCTCGTGGCCGCGGAGCCCGTCATGGCCCGTCTCGGTGCGGTACCGCAGGAGGAACCCGTCCGGCGGGACGCCGAGCTCGCGCTGGATCGCGTCGACCGTGCGCACCATCCGCTCGTCGGTGGCGGCGCAGTAGCCGAACTCCGGCAGCATCAGCAGCGCCGCGTCGACCTCGGTCGAGCCGAACGCCTGCACGTAGTGGCCGCCCGTCGGGTGCACACCCTGCGTCTCCACCGCCTCGCGGATCTCGTCGCGGACCTTGCGCCAGCGGTCGAGGTCCAGGTCGACGTCGAGGTCGGTCTCGCCGGCCATGGCGATGCCCCGGTCCAGCGCCACCCAGAGCATCACCTTCGAGGTCACGAAGTGCCGCGGCTCCCCTCTGACCTCCCAGATGCCCCGGTCGGGGAACGTCCACCGGTCGATCGCGGCCTCGACGAGGCCCTGGAGGAACGCCCACTCGTCGGGCTGCAGCTCCTCGTGTGTCCGGCGCCAGAGGTGCGCGGCGTCGAGGATGTGACCGTACATGTCGTGCTGGACCTGCCCGGCCGCGCCGTTGCCGATCCGCACAGGGCGGGAGCCGCGGTAGCCCTCCAGCCGGAGTTCGACCTCGGGGAGGTGCCGCCGGCCGTAGACGCCGTACATGATCTGCAGGTCCTCGGCGGTGCCGGCCGCGGTGCGCATCAGGAAGTCGCGGAACCCCCGCGCGACCTCGTCGTGGCCGACGACGCACAGGGCGGCCAGGGCCAGTGTCGAGTCGCGGATCCAGGAGTAGCGGTAGTCCCAGTTGCGCTCGCCGCCGACCTCCTCGGGCAGCGACGTCGTCGGGGCGGCGACCATCGCGCCCGTCGGGGCGCAGGTCAGGCCCTTGAGCACGACCGCCGAGCGGCGGACCCAGTCCTGCCAGCGGCTCCCCGCCGTGATCGTCGACGCCCACCGGTCCCACCATTGCTGGGTCTCGTCCAGGCGCCGCGCGACCTCGCTCTGCGAGCACGGGGTCGGGTCGAGCACATGCGGCATCTGCGCCTGGACCGCGAAGCAGCGCCGCTCACCCGCCGGCACGCTCATCCGGCCCTCGAGCTTCGCGGCGTGCCCGACCAGATCGAGGTCGCAGCCGGCGGTCAGGACCAGGGCGCTGTCGCCGCCGACCGCCGACCACGCGTCGGTGTCGGTGTGGTGGCGCAGCCACGGCCGCAGCTCGCCGTAGTCGAACCGCGGCTCGATGACCACGTCGAACTCGACGGTGCCCTCGTCGCACTCGACCACGCGCAGGAGCTGGTTGCGCGGCGCGGCACCGCCGCCGCGGCGCATCGCGAACGCGTCGATCACCCGGGCGGTGCCCGTCTCGGTCTCCACGGTGGTCTCGAGGACGAGCGAGTCGCCGCGGTACCGCCGCCGCCGGCGGACCAGCCCGACCGGGGTCAGCTCGAAGTGCCCGCCGCGGTCCCAGTCGAGGATGCGGCCGAACACGCTGGCCGCGTCGAAGCGGGTGAGGCACGCCCAGTCGACCGACCCGGCGCTCGACACCAGCGCCGAGGAGTGGCAGTCGGCGAGCAGGGCGTAGTCGCCGATCGGCGGGTAGCGCGGGTAGCGGTCGTCGTGTGCGGCCATCGCGGCACTGTAGACGCCCTGCCGCCGGCGTCCGTTGGCCCGTTCAAGTGCGGTGCCGCTCGCAGTGCGACGGGGGACCCCGGAACGGTCGGCTTCCCTGGAGTCCGCCCACCGGTCGCTAGACTCGGGGGCGTCCCCGACTCCCCCCGATCTCCCGTGGTGGTGCACGCATGTCCGGTCCCGGGTCGATCACAGGAGCCCGCGACGAGTGCGGCGTCTTCGCCGTCTACGCCCGCGGCGAGGAGGTCGCCAAGCTCTGCTTCTACGGGCTCTACGCCCTGCAGCACCGCGGCCAGGAGTCGGCCGGCATCGCGGTGTCCAACGGCACGAACATCCTGGTGTCGAAGGAGATGGGCCTGGTCAACCAGGTGTTCAGCGAGTCGCGGCTGGCGGGCATGGACGGTCACCTCGGGATCGGCCACGTCCGCTACTCGACCACGGGATCCTCGACGTGGGACAACGCCCAGCCCGCGTTCAAGGTCACGCCGTCCGGCAGCGGGCTGGCGCTCGCGCACAACGGCAACCTGGTCAACACCGCGGACCTCGCCCGCGGTCTCGGGGCCCAGGGCGACAGGTGCACGACCGACTCGGAGCTGCTCGCGACGCTGCTCGCCCGCGACGCCGACACCTCGCTGGAGGAGGCCATCGCGACGACCTGCGCGCAGGTCAGGGGGGCCTTCTCGTTCGTCGTCATGGACGAGGGGGCCATCTTCGGCGCCCGCGACCCGCACGGCGTGCGGCCGCTGGTGATCGGGCGGCTCGCCGGCGGCTGGGTGCTCGCCTCGGAGACCGCGGCGCTGGACATCGTCGGCGCCCACCTCGTCCGGGAGGTCGAGCCCGGCGAGATCGTCGCCATCGACTCCCATGGCCTGCGCAGCCGCCGCTACGCCGACGCCACGCCCCACTTCTGCCTGTTCGAGTACGTCTACGTCGCCCGCCCCGACCACCGCACCGCCGAGACGACCGTCTACGCGGCGCGCCGGCGGATGGGCGCCCTGCTCGCCGGCGAGGCCCCGGTCGACGCCGACCTCGTCATCCCGGTGCCGGACTCCGGCACGGCCGCCGCGGGCGGCTACGCCGAGGGCAGCGGCATCCCCTACGCCGAGGGGCTGACGAAGAACCGCTACGTCGGCCGGACGTTCATCCAGCCGACGCAGTCGCTGCGGCAGCTCGGCATCCGGTTGAAGCTGAACCCGCTGCGGGACGTGATCGCCGGCCGGCGGCTCGTCGTCGTCGACGACTCGGTCGTGCGCGGCAACACCTCACGGCAGCTGGTCGCGATGCTGCGCGAAGCCGGCGCCGCCGAGGTCCACCTGCGCATCACGGCCCCGCCGATCCGCAACCCGTGCTTCTACGGCATCGACATGGCGACCCGCGCCGAGCTCATCGGCGCCGGCCTCACCGTGGAGGAGATCCGCGACTTCGTCGGCGCCGACTCGCTGGCGTTCCTCTCCCTCGACGCGCTGGTGTCGACGACCCGGCGGCCCCGCGCCAGCCTCTGCCGCGCCTGCTTCGACGGCGAGTACCCGATTCCCGTGCCCGGGGAGCAGCGGGACGCCGGCAAGGACGTGCTCAGCCGGATGGGCCCGGCGCCGGCGTGACGCAGCGGCGGGCCACGTACGAGGCCGCCGGGGTCAGCCTCGTCGCGGCCGAGGACGCCGTCGAGCGGCTGAAGCCCCACGTCGCCCGCACCGCCAGGCCGGAGGTGCTCGGCGGCATCGGCGGGTTCGGCGGGCTCTTCGAGCTCGACGTCAGCCGCTGGCGCCGCCCGGTCCTGGTGAGCGCCACCGACGGCGTCGGCACGAAGCTGGAGCTCGCCCGCGAGCTGGGCCGCCACGACACCGTCGGCGTCGACCTCGTCGCCATGGTCGTCGACGACCTCGTCGTCCCCGGCGCCGAGCCGCTGTTCTTCCTCGACTACGTCGCCGTCGGGCGGCTCGACCCCGCGCAGCTCGAGCAGGTCGTGGCCGGGATCGCCGACGGCTGCGTCACGGCGGGCTGCGCGCTGATCGGCGGCGAGACCGCCGAGCACCCGGGGGTGATGGCCGCCGACCGCTACGACCTCGCCGGCTTCGGGGTGGGCGTCGTCGAGCGCGACGCCCTGCTGGGGCCCCACCGGGTGCGCAGCCGCGACGCGCTGGTGGCGATGGCCTCGACCGGCCTGCACGCCAACGGGTACTCCCTGGCCCGGCGGATCGTCGCGGGCCTCGACCTGCGCGCCGACCATGGCCTCTACGTCCAGTCGCTCGGCGACGCGCTGCTCCGCCCCACCCGGATCTACGCCCCCGACTGCCTCGCCCTCGCCGCAGCGACCGAGGTGCACGCCCTGTGCCACGTCACCGGAGGCGGCATCCCCGGCAACCTGCCGCGGGTGCTGCCCGACGGCCTCGGCGCCGCCGTCGACACGAGCAGCTGGGAGCCGCCGACCCTCTTCCGGCTCCTGCAACGCTGCGGCGGCGTGGAGGAGGCCGAGATGTGGCGGGTGTTCAACATGGGCGTCGGCATGATCGCCGTCGTCGCCGACGGCCCGGCCGCCGTCGGATTCCTCGTCGACCGCGGCCTGGACGCCTGGGTGTGCGGGGGGGTCACCGAGAGCGGCGCCGTCGAACTCACGGGTGTCCACCTCTGAGTGTCCGGCGCCGTCCCGTGGCGGCGGTCTGCGACCCCTGCGCTACGCCGCCGTGCCGGGGTGCTCGATGCGACCGTCCGTCACGACCCAGACGTCACGCTCGCGGGCCTGACGGAACGCGTCCGGGATGACGGTCGTCCCCGCGACCACGGGCAGCGCAAGGACCCCGGCCATCGCCAGCAGCGCCGCCCGGGACGCCGCCCGCTCCACGTCCCGGGCGTCGACGACGGCCGACGCCTCGATGACCAGGTACACGGGCTCGCCGTCCCGGCGCCCCTGGATCACGGCGTCGGCCCACCGCAGTTCCTGCGCCTCCCGCTCCTGGAGGACCCTGCGCTCGAGCGCGTTGTCGAGCAGGGCGTCCAGCTCGTCGCCGCTGAGCACGTGGATGCGGCGCGCGATCGGGGCGAAGTAGGCATGGGCCCGCTGCCGGTAGCGCTGCTCGATCATGAAGCCCGTGAGCTCATCGGTGCGGGTCGCGACGCCGGACATCTGCTCGACGAGGCTCTCCATGCGCTCGGCGAGGCTGTCCATGCGCTGGGTCAGCGTCTGGACGTGCGCGGTGAGGGCTTCGAGGCGCCCCTCGGTCGCCTGCTGGGCCTCGACGAGTTCCCTCAGTCCCACCACGAACCGGTCCACGTTGTCGGGCAGCGACAACAAACGGTCCGTAAGGACCAGCCGCCTGAGCTCGTCGCGCCACTCGGGACGTTGGCGCAGCTGCGCCAACAGCTCGTCGAAGCTCTCGATGGCCAACCTGACCTCCCTGATCACCAGGCCGCGCCAGCGTACGCCCCGCGACCGGCCTCGGGTGGCGCTATCCACATCGCCCGGCCCACCGCCCCTCCGCCCCCACCGCCGGCGAGCATGCAGGCCGACGGGACCGGCTACCCCGCGGGGAGCGGCAGGGCCCAGAGGAGACCGATCCTTCAGCCCGATTCCCCCGAGCGCCGCACCGGCAGCGGCGTCACGGGCCGGCTGGCCGCCGTGGGGAGCCTCGCGCCGGCGGGTGACCAGACCGACCGCCACGGCCGCCGCCGCGAGCGGCAGCGACAGTGGCAGCACGAGCGGCACGAGGTTCGTCGCGACGGCGAGGATGCCGAGCCGGACAGGTAGCGGTGCGCTCCGCAGGCGCGGGACGGCAGTCGGCGGCGCGTCGGAGTCGCGCGCCAGAGGGCCCCACCGCCGGCGCCTGCCCATCAGCGCGCCGGCAGCCAGAAGCGGCGCAGACGGCCGACCGCTGCCATCCGCCGCTCGGCGAAGCGGTCGGCGGCCGCGGCGGTGGACAGGCGCTCGGTCTCCGCCAGGGTGAGGACCTCGTGCAGCCGGTCGGCGATGCGCTCGGTGCGCGCCCGGACGCGCTCGAGGCGGTAGCCGCCGGGCTGCAGCTCGTCCGCGACCTGGATCAGCCCACCGGCGTTGACCACGTAGTCGGGGGCGTAGAGGATGCCGGCGACGGTCAGCGCGTCGCCGTGGCGGGCTTCGGCCAGCTGGTTGTTCGCGGCGCCGGCCACGATGCGGCACTGCAGTTCGGCCAGGGCGCCGTCGTCGATGACCCCGCCCAGCGCATTGGGACTGAAGACGTCGGCGTCGATGGCGTGGATCTTGTCTCCGGAAACGACGTCCGCCCCCAGGCGCTCGGCGCACCACGCGGTCGCGGTGTCGTCGACGTCGGCGACGGTGAGCTTGGCGCCGTCGGCGTGGAGCTTCTCGGCGAGGCGGCGACCGACCTTGCCGAGCCCCTGGACGGCCACGTGGCGGTTGCCGAGCGAGGGGCTGCCCCACACACGCTCGGCGCACGCCCTCATCCCGACGTAGGTCCCGTACGCGGTCATGATCCCTGAGTCGCCCGAGCCGCCCTCGACCGCGTCGGCGCCCGTCGCCCAGCGCGTCTCACGGGCCACGACCGCCAGGTCGCCTGGGGACGTGCCGACATCACAGGCAGTGACGTAACGTCCCGAAAGGGACTCGACGACGCGGCCGTACGCCCGCAGCAGCGCCTCGCTCTTGTCCCGTGCGGGGTCTCCGAGGATGACAGCCTTGCCGCCGCCGAGGTCGAGGCCGGCACATGCGGCTTTGTACGCCATGGCCCTGGAGAGCCGCAGCACGTCGACGAGCGCGTCGTTCTCGCTCGTGTACGGGTAGAAGCGCGTGCCGCCGAGGGCGGGTCCCAGAGCCGTCGAGTAGATCGCGATGATGCAACGCATCCCGGTCTGCGGGTCGCTGCCGTAGACGACCTGCTCATGGCCGTCCAGCATGCGGAAGGGTCCCTCCATGGCCGGGTGTCCTTTACTCGCGTGCGCGGCGCCGTGGTGACCGGCGGCCGGCACTTGCCGGTCGGGTGCAGCGCTGGGGATCGCCCGGCGACGCACGGCGCATGGTATCGACCCTCGCGGCCGACCGGCACCGACCCGGG
>Ga0136613_10000860_pt1 | contig 14870 bp, 10 predicted proteins | sample AntDrymUQ2722106_2_FD_106649 | JGI IMG/M metagenome (GOLD analysis project Ga0136613, IMG submission 106649) | Polar desert sand microbial communities from Dry Valleys, Antarctica - metaG UQ272 (21.06) | ecosystem: Environmental > Terrestrial > Soil > Desert | place: Antarctica: Dry Valley... | reverse complement strand
TACGGCGCGGTCGTCGGCCCCCTCCCGGTCGCAGAGGGCCGACGGCTCGTGGCCGGTGCGGCGGCGCAGGCGGGCGAAGACACTTCGGCGAAGGGGACGTTGCTGTTGATGGCTGCGCTACTTGCGGCCCTGGAGGGCGAGTTTGACGAAGCGCGCGACCTCTCAGAGCGCGGTACGGAGATTCTCGACTCGCTCGGGCGCCGCATCGTCCTCGCAGCCATGAGCACGTGGACGAGCGCCGTCGACCTTCTCGCCGGCGACATCGACGGCGCTGAGCTGCAGCTCCGGGCCGCTCTCCAGCAACTCATCCAGTTCGGCCAGCGCGCAAATGTCGCTTCGGTTGCGGCGCAGCTCGCGGAGACGCTGATCGCCGCCGGTCGCAACGACGAGGCGGCGTCGTTCATCACGGTCAGCGAGGGGGCGGCGACCCCGGACGACCTCCACGCGCAGATCGCGTGGCGGGTCGCGCGGGCGAAGGTCCTGGCGGACGATGACGCTCGCGAGGGCGAGCGGATCGCTCGTGAGGCAGTGGAGCTGGCCCGCAAGACCGATTCGCCGCTCTTCGCTGCCGAGTCACTCGAGGCGCTCTCGATCGTCCTTGCGGCAGCAGGAAGCCGTGCCGAGGCGAGCTCTGCCGCCGGCCAGGCGCTCAGCCTATTCGAAGCGAAGGGGCACCTTGTCGCCGCCGCGCGGATCAGAACGATTCGAGCGGAGGCACGTACAGCGTCGACGCAGGGGTGACCGCGGCGCCGAGCGCGGCGAGCGGAACAGGTCGGACGAGCGGTGCGACGCCTGCGAATGGCGAAGCCTCGTACACCACCACTTCGTGGTCGTCCGGGTAGATCTCGCGCAGAGCGTCGACGAGCGCGCCGAGAAGAGGCGCCCGCGGCTCCGCCGTGTGCTCGGCGCTGCCGACAACGCCGATCTGCCACAGCACGAGTGCCGCCCGTCGTTCCACCGCCGGCCGTCCTTCGAGGAAGCGCGTGGCCTCATAGCTCTGGCATCCAGCTGTCGCGGGGTCAACGCCGAGGTCGGCAAAGAGGCAATCCTCCGCTGACACTCCGGGCAGCATCCGAGCTTCGAAACCCTCGCCCCGGGCCTGCTCGATCGCCTCGTGCGACGGCCAGACGAACACACCGGGATGCCCATAGAAGGCTGCGCAGACGCGCTTACCCGCGCGAACGGGGGTAAGCATCTCCTCGACCATCCTGGCGTAGGCCTCCCGCCGGTGTCCACCTTCCGCGTAGCACGACGCGAGCGAACGGGCTCGGCGATTCAGGCGTGTGATGTCGGCTGCTGCGATGGGATCCGGAACGAGGTAGACCACCTCGTCGGCCGCCTCGATCGCGGCACGCGCCTCGCTCGTGAGGCGCGCCGCGCCGATACCGGTTCCAACGACGACGAGCGCGCCGCTCAGGCGTACGGTGGGGCGACGACCCAGAGCGGCAACGCCTTTGAGCCCGTGATAGCCATGATGTGTTGCTCGATCGCCCGCAGGTCCGGGCTCTGGAGCAGCCGCTGGGCTTCGTCACTGAGGTACTGCTTCGCGTCCCCCGACTCACCCGCGACGGCGCGTCTGCGGACGTACTCCTTGCGGTCCTCGTGGTAGGCCTGGAGGTTCTTCGCCTCGAGGAGCTCGAGAAAGAAGTCCCTCAGCTCCTGCCCGATAGCAGGATCTCCGGCCGAATACCCTTCCATGCGCGCGACGGTACAAGCTGAGTCGCCGGCAGTCAACGGCTCGCTACGCTGGCTAGGTGGATTCGCTCGCCCCGTTCTCGGCGAAGACACGGGCCTGGTTCGAGCGGGCGTTCGAGGGCCCGACACCCGCACAGGCAGCCGGCTGGCCGGCGATCGCGAGCGGCGGCAACGTCCTTATCCAGGCGCCGACGGGCTCCGGCAAGACGCTCGCCGCCTTCCTCTACGGGATCGACCGGCTCGACGCGAACCCCGGTGAAGGGTTGCGCCTGCTGTACATCTCCCCGCTGAAGGCCCTCAACTACGACGTCGAGCGCAACCTGCGCGGCCCGCTCGCCGGCCTGCAGTCGGAGTTGCGCGTCGCCGTCCGCACCGGTGACACCCCCCAGAAGGAACGCGCAGCGATCGTGCGGACGCCGCCGGACATCCTGATCACGACCCCGGAGTCGCTCTTCCTGATGCTCACCTCCGCCGCTCGCGAGGTGCTGAAGACGGTCGAGACGGTCATCGTCGACGAGGTGCACGCGGTCGCAGGGACGAAGCGCGGCGCTCACCTGGCGCTGAGCCTGGAACGGCTCGACGTACTGCTCCGGACACCCGCGCAGCGAATCGGCCTGTCAGCGACCCAACGCCCGCTCGAGGAGATCGGCCGCTTCGTCTCCGGAGACCGTCCGATCCAGCTCGTCGACGCAGGTACGCGGAAGGAGCTCGACCTCGAGGTCGTGGTGCCGCTCGAGGACATGCGCGAGCCCGGCGGGCGCGCCTACGAGAACCCTCCCGAGGCCGATGGCAGCGCGATGGCTACGAGCACCGAGGGCGGCATCGGCTCGATCTGGCCGTCGATCTATCCGGCCCTGCTCGAGCTCGTCCGCGCGCACCGCTCGACGATCGTCTTCGTCAACAACCGCCGCCTCGCCGAGCGGCTCGCGCTCCGGCTGAACGAGCTGGCGGAGAAGGGAGTTGCGCGTGCTCACCACGGCTCGCTCGCGCGAGAGCAGCGGGTCGAGATCGAGGAGCTCCTGAAAGCCGGACAGATCCCGTGCCTCGTCGCCACCTCGAGTCTCGAGCTCGGCATCGACATGGGAGCCGTCGACCTCGTGATCCAGGTCGAGAGTCCCAAGTCGGTCGCGCGCGGGCTGCAGCGGATCGGCCGCGCAGGACACGAGCTCGGCTCGGTCTCGAAGGGTCGCATCTTCCCGAAGTTCCGCGCCGACCTGCTCGAATGCGCCGTCGTCGCGCGGGCAATGCGCGACGGCGCGATCGAGGAGACCGCGATCCCGCGCAACCCGCTCGACGTGCTTGCCCAGCAGATCGTGGCGATCGTCGCGGAGGACGAGGTCGAGGTCGCGGAGCTGCACCGCCTCGTCCGCGGCGCCTACCCGTTCGCCTCGCTCTCGCGCGAGCAGCTCGAGAACGTGCTCGACATGCTCGCGGGCCGCTATCCCTCCGACGAGTTCGCCGAGCTGAGGCCGCGGATCGTCTGGGATCGCACGGCCGGCGTCATCCGCGGCCGGACGGGGGCGCGACGGCTGGCGGTCACGAACGCGGGCACGATCCCCGATCGCGGCCTCTTCGGCGTCCACCTGGTCGGCGGCGGCGGCCGTGTCGGCGAGCTCGACGAGGAGATGGTCTACGAGGCGCGCCAGGGTCAGACGTTCCTGCTCGGCGCCTCGACGTGGCGGATCGAGGAGATCACGCGCGATCGCGTCCTCGTCTCGCCCGCCCCCGGCGTGCCCGGTGCGGTGCCGTTTTGGAAGGGCGAGGGCGTCGGGCGCCCGTACGAGCTCGGAGAGAAGATCGGCGCCGCCTCGCGCGCAATCGTCGCGTTGAGCGACGCGAAGGCGACCACCGTGCTGCGTTCGGACTACCACCTGGATGAGCGCGCCGCGCGCAACCTCCTCGTCTTCCTGCGCGAGCAGGAGTCGGCGACAGGCGCTGTCCCCTCCGACCGCACGATCGTGATCGAGCGCTTCCGCGACGAGATCGGCGACTGGCGGGTCTGCATCCTCACCCCGTTCGGTGGCCGCGTCCACGCGCCGTGGGCGATGGCGCTCGCCTCGCGCCTGCGCGACGGGCTCGGCATCGAGGTGCAGTCGATCTGGTCGGACGACGGGATCGCCCTCCACCTTCCCGACGCGGACACGCCGCCGCTCGTGGCGGACCTGCTGATCGCGCCGGAGGAGATCGAGGAGCTGGTCGTCCAGGAGGTGGGTCAGACCGCCCTCTTCGGCGCGCGCTTCCGCGAGAACGCGTCGCGTGCTCTCCTCATCCCGCGTCGGCGCCCGGGCCAACGCACGCCGCTCTGGCAGCAGCGCCTGAAGGCGCAGAACCTTCTCCAGGTGGCGCGGAAGTACGGGTCGTTCCCGATCGTGCTCGAGACCTATCGCGAGTGCCTGCAGGACGTCTTCGATCTGCCCGCGCTGCGCCGGATCCTGCAGGGATTGCAGACGCGCGAGCTCGACCTCGTCGAGGTTGAGACGACCTCCGCCTCGCCCTTCGCGTCCTCGCTCCTCTTCGACTACGTCGCGACGTACATGTACGAGGACGACACGCCCCCCGCCGAGCGGCGCGCGCAGGCGCTCTCTCTCGACCGCGACCTGCTGCGGGAGCTGCTCGGCCAGGAGGAGCTCCGAGAGCTGCTCGATCGGGACGCGATCGAGGAGGTCGAACGTTCGCTACAACCGACGCCGCGGAATGCCGACGAGCTGCACGACCTCCTCCGCGTGCGCGGTCACCGCTTCGAAGGTGAGTACGACGAGGGCTTCGCTGAGACGCTGCTGCGCGAGCGGCGCGCGATCCGGTTCCGGTTAGCGGGGAGCGGCGCCATCGCGGCCGCCGAGGACTCAGGGCGCCTCCGCGACGGGCTCGGCGTGATGCCCCCGGGCGGTCTCCCCGATGCCTTCCTCGAGGGCGGCTCGGACTCTCTGCGCCAGCTCGTGCTGCGCTACGGGAAGGGCCGGGGGCCATTCACGACCGCGGACGCGGAGGCACGCTTCGGGATCGACCTCGAAGGGCTGCTGCACGAGCTCGAGCGCGCGGACGCGCTCGTGCGTGGCGAGCTCCGCCCTGGCGGCAGCGAGCGCGAGTGGTGCGATCCGGAGGTGCTCCGCCGCCTGCGCCGCGCCTCGCTGGCGGCGCTGCGGAAGGAGGTCGAGCCGGCCGAACAGGCGGCCTACGGGCGGTTCCTGCCCGCGTGGCACGGGATCGGCCGGCGTGCGAGCCTGCGCGAGGCGCTCGTTCCCTTGCAGGGGCTCGCGTTGCCGGTCTCCCTCTGGGAGTCGGAGGTGCTACCGCGGCGCGTGCCGAACTACCAGCCGGCGTGGCTCGATGCGCTCTGTGCCTCCGGCGAGCTCGTCTGGCAGGGCGCGGGGCTCGATCGTGTCGCCGTCTTCTTCCGTGAGGACGCGCCGCTCCTTGGGCGGCCGGCGGGCGCGCCGGCTCCGGAAGGTGCGGCTGCGGACTCGATCAGGCAGGCGTTGTCGCAGAGCGCCGAGTTCTGGTACCCGCTCGTCGAGGCCGCCGGGCTGGAGCCGGAGGCGGCGCTGCCGGCGCTCTGGGAGCTCGTCTGGGCGGGAGAGGTGACGAACGACGCGTGGACGCCGCTCCGCGCCGGCCGTCGCTACCAGGCGCCGCGGCCGGATCGGCGGCAGCGGCGTTTCTCGCGAACTCGCGCCGCCCAGATCACCTCGACACAAGGCCGCTGGTCTTTGACGGACCGCCTGTTCCCGAGCCTGCCGCCCGATCGGCGCGCGCTCGCTGAGCTCCTGCTCGAGCGGCAGGGGATCGTCACCCGCGACGGGGTGCGGGGAGAGGGAATCGCAGGCGGTTATGGCGCCGTCTATGGCGAGCTGAAAGACCTGGAGACGATCGGCGTCTGCCGCCGCGGCTATTTCGTCGAGGGCCTGGGCGGGGCGCAGTTCGCCCTCCCGGGTGCCGTCGAGCGGCTGCGCGAGCTGCGTGCGGAGGACGATCCCGAGCCCCTCGTGCTCGCCGCGGCCGATCCGGCTCAGCCGTACGGCGCCGCGATCCCGTGGCCGAAGCGCGCCGGGGCGCGTGCGGCGCGCGTCGCCGGCGCGCAGGTTGTTCTGCTGGGCGGCGAGGCCGTGCTCTTCGTCGAGCGCGGCGGCCGGACGCTCGTGCCCCTGCGTGAGCCCGACGAGGATTGGCTGCGGCCGGCAATCGAGTCGCTCGTCGCTCACGTCCGCGCCGGCACCGCCCAGTCGTCGAAGAGGGGGCGGCTCGCAGTGGAGCGCTTCGACGGCAGGCCGGTTGTCGAGACGGAGATCATGCCGCTGCTCGTCGAGGCGGGATTCCTTGCCGGACCGCGCCGGGCAGTGCTGCGTCCATAAGAACTCGACCTGAAGTCTTGAGCCGGCGAAGCGTCATCTCGGGATGAGTCTCGCGTGATCCACTCCTACCGGCTCGGCTTTGCCGTCAAGATCCTCGGTGCCGGTGGCCTGAGGACTTCGGACGCGCGGCGCTGGCAGTCGCAGCCTCACCTCCGCGTCTCGCTCGAGTACCTCGACGCTGCGTTCGACTACCTCGAGCGCATCGGCGTGCGCGTCTTCCGCCTGTCGAGCAGCACGATCCCGTACGGCACGCATCCAGACCTGCCGGCGTTCGACTACCGCCGCCAACTCGACGAGTGCGCTTCCGAGCTCGCCGGCTTGGGTGCGAAGGCGGCAGCGCTCGGGCTCAGGCTCTCGACCCACCCGGGTCAGTACACGGTTTTGAACACACTCGACGAGACGCTGCGGTGGAAGTCCGGGCTCGACCTCGAACAGGACGCGGCCTTGTTGGACGCGCTGGGTCAGGGGCCCGAAGGAGTGGTGGTGCTGCACGTCGGGGGCGTCTACGGGGATCGCGCAGCAGCCCTCGATCGCTGGGCGACGGCCTACGAAGGCCTCAGCGAGCGCGCCCGCGCACGCGTCGTCGTCGAGCACGACGAGACCTCGTTCGACCTCGAGGACGTCCTCGAGCTCCACCGCCGCACCGGTGTCCGCGTCGTCTACGACCATCATCACCATCGCTGCAACCCTGCCGAGGCTCTGCGCGAGCCGGTCGTCGCCCTGGCTGCCGCGCTCGAGACCTGGCCGCACGACGTGCGCCCGAAGGTACACCTCTCGAGCCCGCGTACAGAGCTGCGCTCGGTCGGGGGAAGGGGCAAGGGCGCGCGGCTCGTCGCACCGCTCCTCGATCAGCACGCCGACTTCGTGACGCCGTGGGACCTCCTCGACGTGCTCGAGTCGGCCCCGCGTCCGGTCGACGTGATGCTCGAGGCGAAGGCGAAGGATCTGGCGTTGCTCTGGCTCCGCGAGCAGCTCGCGCGAATCGCGCCGGAGGCTGCGGCCGCTGACGAACGCTTTGTGTCGCCCCGAAAGGGGGAAGGGTGAACGCAATGAGCGCTCAAACCCTTGCCCACCTACGTGACGAGCTCGCAGGCGTGCGGCTCGCGATCGATCTGGCGGGTGCCGAGGAAGCCCGGCACGTACGCGACGAGCTGGTCGGGCAGATCGACGACTACCTGCTGCCGCGCCTCAGCCGGCTCGACGCGCCCCTCCTGATGGTTGTCGGTGGGTCGACGGGCGCCGGCAAGTCGACCGTCGGAAACAGACTGGTGGGAGCGGAGGTGAGTGCCGCAGGAGTGCTCCGCCCGACGACGCGGGCGCCGGTGCTCGCCTGCAGCCCGCACGACCTGCGCTGGTTCGAGGAGGACCATGTGCTGCCGCAGCTCTCCCGCACGACCGGCGCGGCTCCCGCGGGCGGTCTCCAGCTCGTCCCCACCGAGGCGCTCCCAGCCGGGCTCGCCCTGCTCGACTCGCCCGACATCGATTCGGTCGCGGAGGAGAACCGCACCCTGGCGGGTCAGCTGCTCGCCGCCGCCGACGCGTGGCTCTTCGTCACGACGGCCGCCCGCTACGCGGATGCGGTTCCGTGGGAGCTGCTGCACGCTGCCCGAGACCGCAGCACGAGCCTGGCAGTCGTCCTCAACCGGGTTCCTCCGGAGGCGAGCACCGAAGTGGCGGCGCACCTCGGGCAGATGTTGCAGGAGCGTGGCCTGGACGGCGCAGAGCTGCTCGTCGTACCCGAGAGCGCGCTCCAGAGCGGGCTTCTCCCCGCCGAGGCACTCTCGCCGGTTCGTCGCTGGCTCGACGAGCTGGCGGCCGATGCGCAATCGCGCGCGGCCTTGATCCAGCGCACCCTGGCCGGAGCGCTCGCCAGCATCCCGGCACGCGTGAACGAGGTACAGCGTGCGGCGGCAGCGCAGGACGCGGTCGTCGAGGAGCTGAGGCGGCAGGTCGAGAGCTCCTACGACCGCGCGCTCGAGGAGGTCGAGGAGACGCTGAAGGGCGGTTCTCTGCTGCGCGGCGAGGTGCTCGCGCGCTGGTACGAGGTCGTGGGCACGGGCGAGCTGATGCGGGCCCTCGAGTCGCGGATCGCGTGGGCTCGAGATCGCTTGCGTAGCGTCCTCACCGGGAGGCCGACGGCTGACACCGAGGTCAAGAACGCGGTCGAGACCGGCATCGAGTCCGTCGTGCGTGCGGCCGCCGAACGAGCAGCCGAGCGCGCAGCGGCCGCGTGGCGATCCTCGCCCGCAGGCGCTGCGCTCATTGCCGGTGCTCAGCGGCCGGACGCCGCCTCCGCGGGGCTCACCCCGGCCGTTGCGCAGGAGGTGCGTGACTGGCAGGCCGCGGTCTTCGAACTCGTCCGCCGGGAGGGAATGGACAAGCGCACGACCGCACGCGTGGCCTCGTTCGGCGTCAACGGCGCCGGGCTCACCGTCATGCTCGCGGTGTTCGTCCAGACCGGTGGGCTGACGGGGGCGGAGGTCGCGATCGCGGGCGGCACCTCCGCAGTCGGGCAGAAGGTGCTCGAGGCGATCTTCGGCGACCAGGCGGTGCGCGCGCTCGCCGCGAAGGCGCGGGACGATCTGCTCGAGCGCGTCCGGAGGATCCTCGGAGAAGAAGCCGCCCGGTTCACGTCGCTCCTGGCGGACGCCGAGTCGGATCGGGAGGCGGTGGAGAGGCTGGGCGCCGCCGCAGCGGCACTCGAGCTCACACGGTGAGCGATGGGCTCGACCGCCGCCTCACCGCGCTGGCGGAGGCGGCTGACGTCGGCGACGGACGGATCGGGACGGACGAGGTGTCGTCTGTTCGTGCGGTCGTGGCGAAGGCCGGGGTGCGGCTCGGGCTCGGCGTCGAGCGAACGGTCGTCGCTCTGGCCGGGCCGACGGGCGCAGGCAAGTCGACGCTCTTCAACCGGCTCGCCGGTGCCGACCTCTCCGACGCGGGTCGGCGCCGGCCGACGACCTCAAGAGCCGCGGCGGCCGTCTGGGGCGCCGGCGCGGACGCGCTGCTCGATTGGCTGGACGTTCCCCGGCGCCATGTTCGCGAGGATCCCGAGCTGCAGGGGCTCGTGCTCCTCGACCTGCCCGACTTCGACTCGGTCGACGTCTCGCACCGGCTCGAGGTCGATCGCCTCGTGGAGCTCGTCGATCTCGTCGTCTGGGTCGTCGACCCCCAGAAGTACGCCGATTCCGCCTGGCACGACGGCTACCTCCGGCCGCTGCGTGCCTACGCCGACGCAATGGCCGTCGTGCTCAATCAGTCCGACCTGCTCGGTGCAGATGCTCTCTCCCAGTGTCGCGCAGACCTTGCTCGGCTACTGCAGCTCGAGGACCTCGAACAGCTGCCGGTGCTGACGGTGTCGTCGCGGACGGGGGCGGGCTTGCCCACCGTGCGCGCGCTGCTCGCCGAGCGGGTCGCTGCGCGCGATGCGACGGTCGCACGGCTCGAGGCCGACGTCGCGAGAGCCGGGGAGCGGCTCGACCGGTACTGCGGGGAAGGCGACCCCAAGCAGCTCGGCCGGGCGGATCGAACCCGCCTCCTCGACGCTCTGGCCGACGCCGCGGGTGTCCCGACGGTCGTGCGTGCAGTCGAGTCTGCGCACAGGCGTCGCGGTTCTCTGGCCACGGGCTGGCCGTTCTTCCGCTGGGTGCGGCGGCTCCGTCCCGACCCGCTGCGGCGGCTGCGGCTGCCCGAGGAGCCGCAGGAGAGCGTGCGCACATCCCTGCCAGGCCCGTCGGGTGTTCAGCTCGCCCGCGTCGAGACAGCGGCGCGAGAGCTCGCAGACCGCGTCGGCGGCGAGCTTCCCGAGCCTTGGCCGGGGCTCGTGCGCTCCTCGGCGACCGGTTCTGTCGACCAGCTACCGGACGAGCTCGACCGGGCTGTCGCCGGCGCCGACCTCCACGTCCGGCGACCTCGCTGGTGGTGGGTTGCTGGGCTGCTGCAGACAGCGCTCGCGGCGGCGGTGGCCGTGGGAGCCCTGTGGCTGCTGGCGCTCTTCGCGTTCGACTACCTTCGGCTTGGAGATGCGATTCCGGTGCCGGAGGCGAACGACGTTCCGCTCCCGACCGCGCTCCTTCTGGGTGGTGCCGTTGCCGGGATTGCGGTCGCGTTCCTCACGCGGCTCGTGAACGGCTATGGCGCGCGGAGGCGTGCCAGGGCCGCTTCGCGCGCAATCAGGACGCGACTCGAGCAGACCGGACAGCGGGTCGTCGTGGAGCCGGTGGAGGCGGAGCTCCAGGCCTACCGGCGTTTCTGCGGTGCGGTCTCCCGAGCGCGCGAGGCAAGCACGAGACGGTCGCGCAGGCGGCCCCTTCTCCTCTGAGACGACGCGTTACGCGAGGCGCCCGAGGGCCGATCCGAAGAGCACGTGCCGCCAGGTGGCCTGCAGGAATGCGCGCGGGCTGCGCAGGAGCGGGGGCACCCCCGGTTCGCCGCGTGCCGGGTGGTGCCGATCGACGAAGAAGGCGAGCGGGTAGAGGCCGACATGCTCCGCGAGCGCCAGACCGACCGCCAGCCGGCGTCGGTCGAGCCCGGTCCGGCGACTCGCCGCCTCGTAAGCGACGCCGAAGGCAACGCCGTTCAACGCGTGGAGCGCGAAGCCCGTCCTGCGCCAGGACGGCCCGCGGGTCACAGCTTTTCCGAGCAGTGCGATGTCTGAGTAGTCGTACCGGAGCGCCCTCTGGTCGAAACCCTCCGAGAGCCCCCAGAGAGTGGCCGCGGCTGCGCCCGCCGTCGCCGAACGGAGGTACGAGCTCAAGAGGCGTCCCTCACCTCCTAGAGTCTAGGCTCAAGGCGTGCCGGAGGGGGATTCGCTTCGACGCGCCGCCGAGCGGCTCCAGGTGCTCGTCGGGCAGAGGCTCGAGGTCGAGTCGCCGCACCCGCGCGCGCAGGCCACGCGCATTGCGCAGCAGGTCGACGGGCGCGTGCTCGAGTCGGTCGAGTCGGTGGGCAAGAACCTCCTGCTGCGGTTCGAGGGCGGACTCGTCGTCCGAAGCCACCTCCGCATGTCCGGGCGCTGGCGCATCGAGCGGCGTGGGTCGCACCGGGTCGGGCTACCGTCGCTCGTCCTGCGGGGGGAGCGCCAGGAGGGCGTGCTCTGGAACGGGCCCGTGCTCGAGGTCGAGCGGCGATCGGTGCGGCGGCGCCTCGGACCCGACATCCTCGGTGAGGCGTTCGACGTCGATGTGGCCGTCACCCGAATGCGCGCGCACGGGGAGCGGTGGCTCGGGGAGGCGATGCAACACCAAGCGTCCGTTGCCGGAATTGGCAACATGTGGATGGCCGAGGCGCTCTGGGAAATCCGCGTGTCGCCGTGGGTGCGCGTAGGAGCGCTGTCCGACGAGACTGTGACCGAGGCACTGACTACGGCGCGGCGGCTGATGCAGGCGTCGGTCAGCTCTGGACGCCCTGGCCGCAGCGTCTACCGCCGAGCGGGCCGGCCGTGCCGGCGCTGCGGCACGGTCGTGCGCGCCCGGGGTCAGGGTGACGAGAACCGAACCGCCTACTGGTGCCCCGGCTGCCAGGCAGGAGGCGGACCGCCGGGCGCGTAACCGAACGCGTGGCTGTTCGTGCTCCGCAGCTTCACCTGGCGCTCCGGTCCTTTTGCCTCGGCGCGTTCGTCCACCTCGGCCGCTGCCTCGAGGAGGGCGACGAGCTCCGGTTCTCGTTCGCGGAACATGCGCAGCGCGCCGGACCCGCCTTCTACGAGTACCGACCGCTCGTGCGGTCGTTCATCGAGGTGCATGCGACTGCGCTTGCCTCACGGGACGACGCTCGGCTGGCGCTCGGGGAGCTCCTGCGCGAGCCCGCGGCGGCGATCTACGCGCGATCCGACGCCGTTCCCTCCGCGGAGCAGGCGTTGTTCCGCACCGTCCTCTCCTCGCTCCTGATCTCGACGGCCGAGGCCTGCGGTGGCTTCGATTGGGACGACATCGCCTTCGACCGCGCCTATGCAGAGCTCGAGGCGTCGCTCTTCGGCGAGGCGCGCGTTTACGCGGCGGCGGCTCCGCTCGTCGGCTTGTCGGTCGTGACGCAGATCGAGTTGGGTGGGAGCCTGCGCATCCGTGCGGCTGACACTGCCAAGGACGAGCCGGCGTTCAGCTGGCCGGAGGCTCAGGGGCTGCTGCCGCCGGAGTGGGGTCGTGCGGCCGATCGCTACTGCGTGGTGGAGCTCGAGCGCGGGCTGAGGACCGGGGAGGCGCCGCCCGATGCACCGTCGGAGCTCGCGGATGCGGTGACGGCCATGCGACTCGCGACGGCTGCTCCTGTTGCGACCGGACCGGCGATCTTCGAGCGGCTCGACTCGCGGCCGTTCGGCATCAGGACGTCGTTACCCATCGCGGCCGCACAGCCTTCCGGTGAGCCCGACCGGCTCGACAGCTTCCGCGCAGCGCTCGCTCGCGAGCTGCTCTCGGGGCTCGTGCTGACGGAGGTCGACGGGCAGCTCGCAGAGGCGCTCGACCGCTGGGAGCTCTCGCTCTTCCAGGACGAGCCTTCCCGTTCGGAGCAACTGCGCGGCTCACTCGCCGCGCTGCTCGGCGAGTCGTGGGCTTTGCGGGCCGCAGTGCTGCTCGAGCCGGTTTCGGTAGACCGCCGCCGACTCCACGCCTCGTTGCGGACGCTCGATTCCGGGGAAGAGGCATCGCCCACGGTTGCCGACTCGACCCGACGCGCACTCGTCGAGGTGCTCCGCTACGGCGACCGCCCCGCTCTCCTCGACTCGCTCGACGAAGTGTTGCTCAGCCTTCGGCAAGCACACGGGCGCCGCGCGGCTGTGAGCAACGAGCGGCTGCCGTCTAACCTGTTTCGATCGCGGGCCTAATCCTCCTTACCGGCGCGACCGGCTACGTCGGCGGCCGGCTCCTGCGCGCCCTCGAGGAGCGCGGCGAGCGCGTCCGCTGCCTCGCGCGGCGGCCGGAGGTGCTCGCCGGGCGCGCAGGTGTCGGCACCGAGGTCGTCGCAGGCGATCTGCTCGACGCGGACAGTGTGCGTCGCGCGGTTGAGGGCGTCGACATAGCGTATTACCTCGTCCACTCCATGAGCTCCGCTGGGTCGTTCGCGGGCGCGGATCGCGACGCGGCCGCGAGCTTCGGCTCTGCGGCGCGCGAGGCCGGCGTGCGGCGCGTCGTCTATCTGGGCGGGCTCGGCCGAGGGCGGCTCTCTGCGCATCTGGCGTCGCGCCAGGAGGTGGGCCGCATCCTGCGAGAGGCGACGCCGACCACCGAGTTCCGCGCTTCGGCAGTGATCGGGTCAGGTAGCGCATCGTTCGAGATCGTTCGCGCGCTGGTCGACCGGCTACCCGTGATGATCACCCCGCGCTGGGTAGCGAACCGGGCGCAGCCGATCGCGATCGAAGATCAGCTGGCGTACCTCCTCGCCGAGCTCGATCGCCCGACCGCGGACAGCGAGGTCTTCGAGGTCGGCGGCGCCGACGTCGTCTCATACGGCGAGCTGATGCGCGAGTACGGCCGCCAGCGCGGGCTCCGGCGGGTCTACCTCCCGGTGCCGGTTCTGACACCCCGGCTGTCGAGCCTCTGGCTCGGGCTCGTCACGCCCGTCTACGCACGGCTTGGTCGGGCACTGATCGACAGCATCGAGCACGACACCGTCGTGACCGATCCGCGCGCGCTCGAGGTCTTCGACATCCGCCCGCGCGGGCACCGCGCGGCGATCGCGCGGGCGCTTGCGAACGAGGAGCGCGAGGCGATCGAAACCCGCTGGGCAGACGAGGAGCTCCCGCAGCCGAGCTTCGGCGGGGTCAGGCTCGGCTCTCGCCTCGCTGACGTGCGCTCGCGTCGGATCACCCAACAGCCTGCCGCCGCCTTCGCTCCGATCCGGCGGATCGGCGGCGACAACGGCTGGTACTACGGCCGCCGGCTCTGGCAGCTGCGTGGTCTGCTGGACGTTTTGGTGGGCGGCCCCGGGCTCCGCCGCGGCCGCCGTGATCGCGAGCACCTGCGGGTCGGCGATGCAGTCGACTTTTGGCGGGTCGAGGCCTACGAGCCGGATCGCCTCCTCCGCCTTGCGGCCGAGATGCGCGTGCCGGGCCGCGCCTGGCTCCAGTTCGAGGTCGAGCCCGCCGAGGGAGGCGAGTCCACAATTCACCAGACGGCGCTCTTCGACCCGCTCGGACTGTGGGGGCTCGCGTACTGGTACGCCGTCTGGCCGCTGCACGGCTTCGTCTTCGAGGGGATGCTCGACGGGATCGTGCGTGCAGCCGAACGTGAGAGAATTGTCGTGTGATCGCGCACTGGGATGATGTGGAGTCGGGCCGCGCCGAAGCCGGGCACATCGGCGGTGAGTGGAGCGACCTCGGGCTTGCGGCCGGCACGAAGAGCGTCGGCCTGTCCCGCATCCTCATCCAGGCGGGCAAGTGGTCGACGCCGTACCACCGGCAGAGCGCGGAGGAGGAGATCTTCTACGTCCTCGACGGTTCCGGTGTCTGCCTCCAGGACGACATTGCGTCCCGGGTACGCCCCGGCGACTGCATCGTCCACCTCGCCGGACAGGCGCATACCCTCCGCGCAGGCGAGGACGGGCTCGACGTGCTTGCTTTCGGCACGCGTGGCGAGACGGAGATCGGACACCTGCCACGGGCCGGGATTGCCTGGATCGGCGGCACGTGGACTGAGGTCGGTGGTGGCGAGCACCCGTGGGAGCGCGAGGTCGCGGTCGGGGAGCCCGAGCTGCCGGACGTGGGAGAGCGCCCGGCCAACGTGCTCAACCGCGACGACCTCGAGGGCGAGCACGGCGGACAGTGGAAGCTCCTCGCGCGCGCCGCCGGAGCCGAGGTCACGGGGCTGAACTGGGGCAGGCTTCACTCCGGGG
>Ga0136613_10000859_pt1 | contig 14876 bp, 16 predicted proteins | sample AntDrymUQ2722106_2_FD_106649 | JGI IMG/M metagenome (GOLD analysis project Ga0136613, IMG submission 106649) | Polar desert sand microbial communities from Dry Valleys, Antarctica - metaG UQ272 (21.06) | ecosystem: Environmental > Terrestrial > Soil > Desert | place: Antarctica: Dry Valley... | reverse complement strand
CTTCGGTGAGAACTCCGGATCGAGGAGGCGGCGGTACTTGGCGTGCTCGGGCGGGTCGATCTGGAGTGGGATGAGGGGACGGTCGTTGCCGATCGCGACCGCGTCCTCCGACGAGATGAACTCGGGGTGCTTGAGCGCCCAGTTCAGGTCTTCGAACCGCGAGATGAGCACCGAGGCACCCGCCGCGCCCGATATCGAGCCGTTGTCGGACCGCGCCACCGGGCATTGCTCGAGCAGGTGCCGATAGGGCTTGTGGGGTTCGTCGGCCGCATCCGGTGAGAACAGCACCATCGCCGGGTCGGTGTCGGGTTGGACGTCCATCACAGTCCCTCCTGCAGGGTGGAGCGCTCGTTCGCGGTCGACGCCAGGCCTAACCAACAGAGCCGCCACAGATAGGCGGCCTGGTCGGACGGGTCACGGCGGCCGAGGGTGACCTCGTGCACGCCCGCGAGCAGCAGGCCGAAGATGGTCTCGGCGTCGCGGCCGGGATCGGGTGCCGCCGCCCGGCGGGCCGCGGCTGCGGTGGCGAGCTCGCTCGCGAGCAGGTCGACGAGCGGCGCGAGCGCGGCCCGCAGGTCGTCGGGACGCTCTTCTCCCAGCCGCCGGTGCTCGCGCACGAGCACGCCCACGTAGCCGAGCGCCCCCGGATGCGCGACCAGCGAGAACAGGCCGTGGACGTAGGCGCGCAGCCGGTCCACAGGATCGTCGTGGCGGGCAACCTGCTCGGCGACCAGGGTGGCGCCGACCCGGCTGTCCTCCTCGAGCAGGCCGAGGAGCAGGTCGTCCTTGCCGGGGAAGCAGGCATAGAAGCCCTTCAGCGAGGCCCGGGCCCGCTCGGCGACCTGGGCCACGGTGAACCCGGCGCTGGCGGTCTCGGTCGCCAGGTCACGGGCGGCGTCGATGAGGCGTTCGGAGCGGGCAAGCGAGCGCTCCGAGGAGAACGTCATTCTCCCAGCCTACTCGGGCCGGCCGGCGAGCACCTCCCGCGGGAGGCTCAGGTTGACCCGCGCCCCGGAGCTCGGGCGGCGCGGCGTCGGCGGACTGCCACCACGGCCACGACGATCAGGGTGAGAATCGCTCCCCAGAAGACGACGAATGCCGCGGCGACAACCGCGTCGGGGGGATCACCGTCGTTCCCCCAGATGGCGAAGATCACGACTTGAAGCCCCACGATCACGACCACGGAGCCCAGAGCGACGTATGCGAGCGTCCGGTTCGTGGCTCGCGTCACTGCCTTCCACATAGCGCCTCCAATGCGAATCTGAGTCAGACCGAGGCCGCGACTGCCTCTACGGCGCGGCGGAGATCGGTGTCGGTGACCGCGTTGTCGAATCGCTCCGTGACACTCCCGTCGGCGCCGGCCACGAAGACCCACGGCTCCCGGAGATCACCGCCGTCGCGGGGCGAGATCCACTCCGCCGCCGCCGGGTTGACCACCTGGTTCTCGAAGTCCTGCCAGACCTCGAGGTGCACGAAATCGACCCGGTCGCCGAACTCCTGGGCCAGCTCCTGGACCGACTCGGTGATCGGTCCGCAGAACCGGCTCACGCAGAAGACCGGGGTCGACACGACCACCACCACCGGTCGGCCCCCCGCGAGCGCGCCGGCCACGGTCGTCGAGTGCAACTCAGGATCGGGGATCTCGCCGTCATCGGCGCGGGAGTCGATCGCCACTGGATCGACGCCGGGCGCACCCGCGACCGGGTTCTCGGTGCGGGGGGCGGGCTCCCCCGCCGCGACGACCTGCGGCGCCGCCTTCACTTCGAATGCGGCATCGAGCTCGAAGGGCTCGCCATCGGCCGTGCCCGCGGCGACGACCGCCCAGAACCCCGGCCGGTCGAAGCGCACGCCGGTCGCGCCGTAGACCCCGCGCGCCTCCGACGGTGCGACCAGGCGAGGGCTCGGCTTGTCGGGATCGATGTCCTGGCCAGCGACGGGCAGGTAGCTCGCCTCGACCGGCGCGCCGGCCATGGCCTCCTGCTGCGGCGCTTCCCTTGTGCCGGCGTAGGCGAAGCGCAGCGTGACGTTGCCATAGGCGAGGACGCGGTTATCCCCGGCGAAGAAGCCGAGGATGAAGCGCTCGCCGCGGCCGGCGGCGAGGTCGAAGCTCGCTACTTCGGCCGAGATCGTGGCCGCGGCGGCGTCGTCCGAAGCGCCGTCGTCAGACCCACTGCACGCGGTTGCGGCCAACAGCAGCGCGCCCGCGGCGACGAGCGCGCGCCGCCAAGGTCCCGGCTTCACGGGCACGGGCCCGGAACGGGCCCGTCCGTGGTTCGGATCGCGTCGCGGGTCGCGGCGACGAGCGCCTCCAGATCACGAGACAGCGAGGCCGGCCCCTGCTCGAGCTCGGACTCCACCCGCTCCTTCGCCTCGAGTAGCTCGGCGGCGGCACCGCGGTCGTCTTCGGAGACCTCGTTGGCAAGGAGATGCAACGGATCGTGGGAGTCGTCCAGGAACGTCCGGCGGGCACCAGCAACGTCTCCGGCTCGGGCCTGTTCGGTCGCGGTGCACACCCCGGTGACCGCGGCCGACCAGCGAGAGCTCGAGCCGGCGTCGGACTCGTCTCCGTCCGACCACCGTGAATACGCCGCGACCCCGAGACCCACGACAAGTATCCCGAGGCACACGCCGGCGACGTGGGCCCGTCCGCGCCCACCCGTCACTCGATCGGGACGACGGGGCGTCCGGAGTCGTCGAGCTGGTGGAGGTACTCGGAGATGCCGTGGCCGGTGAGGCTTCCGTACGACCAGCGGGCGAGACCTTCGTTGACGACCGTCCGGCGCCCGTCGCGGTCGTGGAGTGCGGGCGCGACCCGCAGCAGGTCGGCGCGCAGCTCGTGGACCCGGTCGAGCTTGTCGGTGGCGCGCACGTGACTGACCTGGTGCGTCAGCCCGTCGTCGGCGAGCTCGGTCTTGACCTCCCAGTCCTTGATCCCGGAGTGGGCGCCGTCGCACCACACCCAGCCGCGGTGGAGGTCGCCGGCGTCGGTGCCGATGCGGATCCCGCCAAAGTGCACCTGTTCGTCGGGGGGCGCGTCGGGGTCGCCGAGGTTGATCGAGAACCAGCGCCACATGCGGGGCCCGCCCCAGCGCCGGGGCCCCCACGACTTGTCGCGGTTGCCGCGGGCTCGCCCGAGCTCGATGCGCGGATGGCCGCCGGCTTCGATCCAGCCGGTCCAGCGGCCGGCCTGCTCGAGGTGGCCCTTGCCCACCATCTGGCCGGTGGCGGCGGTCGCGCCGCGGCCGCTCCGACCCTGGCCGTCGCCGCCCACCGCCGGCATCAGCGCGTGGAAACGGGCGTCGAGCGCGACCGGCGTGGTGCGGGGCAGGCGCTGCGGATCGGAGAGGGAACGCACCGATGCTTCCGCGTCCGCGGTCAGGCGCCACTCGAGCATGGGCTCGAGCCGCTCGTAGCGCACGCCGCCGACCTCGAGCTCCGAGTCGGTCATCTCCCGGCACGCGCGCATTCCGCCGACCTGGGCGAGCTCGTGACCCGGCAGCCAGACGGAGAGCCCGACGTCCATCGTTCCCTCGTTGGGGCGCACGCCGATGCGGGTGAAGAAGCCGGTGTCGCCGGCGGGGTCGTAGCAGTTGAAGTAGTAGGACTCGCTCCACGCGGTGTCACCCTCGACGGGGTGCGCGAAGTCGTGGTGCTCGTCCAGGACCGGCATGGATCCGAGCATACGGCTCGATACCGTGGTCCCATGCTCAGGGCCGGGCTCGTCGGCGCATTGGTGACCGTGGGACATGGTGGCGTGCTCCTCCGAGAGCGACCGGGTGCGCGCCCGGCCGGAGACACCCGAGTCGACTGCACCGACAATCCCGAGAAGACCGAGGAAGGCAAGGTCGTCACCGAAGCATGGACGGTGTGCGACGCGGGCAGCGCCGTCGAGCTCGTCACGATCGCCGACGGCGGGCACTCGTGGCCGGGCGGGCGTCGCCTGTCATCGGTGCTCGACCCGCTCAGCGACGCGCTGGACGCGACCCCCGCCATCTGGAAGTTCTTCGAGGACCACCCCAAGCAGCGGCCCTGATCCCGAGCTGGCGCGTGAAACGCGCTGGGTTCCGGCGCGTTTCACGCGCCAGAACAGAGGAGAGAGCGGGTCAGGGGTTCAGGATCTCGGCGGCGGCCCGCTCCCCCGACTGCACCGCGCCGTCCATGTAGCCGTTCCACACGGTGGCGGTCTCGGCGCCGGCCCAGTGGATGTGGCCGATCGAGGCCCGCAGCGCGGGGCCGTACTGCGTCCACACCCCGGTCGGGAAGTGGGCCCCGTAGCAGCCGCGGGTCCACTCCTCCTCCGACCAGTCGAGCTCGACGTACTCGATCGGGCTCCGGGCCTGGGGACCGAAGTAGTCGACCAGCGAGCCGATCACCGCCTCCCGGCGCTCGGCCGGCGCGAACCGGTTCAGGCGGCGGGCGTGCTCGCCCTCGAGGAAGCCGAGCAGAACGCCGGGCGTTCCGGACGGCGGCGAGTTGTCGAAGGTGACCTTGACCGGGCCGCGGTCGCCGGTGGCCTGGCCGGTGAGGCCGTCGTCGCGCCAAAACGGCGCGTCGTACACGACGTTGCATTTGATGACGGATCCGGCGGGGACGCGCTGGGTCAGCTGGTCGCGGTACCCGGGGAGCGCGGGTTCGTAGAGCATGCGGGCGGCGAGCGTCGGCGGCACCGCGACCACGACATCGCGACCGGTGGCGAGGATGCCGTCGGCCAGGACCGTGACGCCGGCATCGCGGTGGTCGATGCGGCGGACGGGCGCGCCGAGCCGGACTCGATCGCCGAGCTGCTCGGCGAGCCCGAGGGCGACCAGCTGCGAGCCGCCGACGAAGCGGTCCTGCTGCGCGCCGCCGCGGGTACCGGCGAGCATGTCGATCCCGCCACCCGAATGTGTGTAGAAGAGCGCGTGGAGCAGCGAGAAATCGCCGGGCTCGGCCGCGAACACCCCCTCCGCGAACAGGTCGAAGAGGGCGCGGCCCTTGGCGGTGCGCACGTTGCGCCGGATCCAGGTGGCGAAGGTCTGGGAGTCCCAGGCTTCGGCCCGGTCCGCGGCCCACGGCGCCTCGAGCGGGACGCGCTGGGCGAGGCGGTCGAAGCGGGCCTGGGCCTGCCCCATGTCGGCGAGAACGACGGGCGAGATCCGGGGGATCGCGCCGCGGTAGCGGGCGAGGCTGGTGCCGAACCGCAGAACGTGCTCGCCCTCACCGTAGGTGGCGAACGTCTCGAGGCCGAGGTCGGCGACGAGCTTCGCCATGCGCAGCTGGGTGGGGCCGATCCACTGCCCCCCGACCTCGACGACCGTGCCGTCGGACAGGGCGTGGTTGAGCGTCCGCCCGCCGACCCGGTCGCGCGCCTCGAGCACCACCACGTCTCTCCCGGCGGCGACCAGGTCGCGGGCGGCGGTGAGCCCCGCCAAGCCCGCGCCGACGATGACGGTGTCGACCTCGATCCGCTCGGGCACGGGTCCCAGGGTACGTAACCTGCCCGCATGGTGCCGGTGGCGGGCGGGAACTGCTGGTGACGGAACCCGGTCAGCTCCTCGCTCGTGGTCGAGCCTGCGACGTGTACGAACTCGACGCGACCCGGGTGCTGCGCCGCTACCGCACGATCCCGTACCGGAGCATGCAGGTCGAGGCGGACATCATGGAGCGGGCGCGGGCCAACGACTACCCCGTCCCCCGCGTGCACGAGGTCACGCAGACCGACCTGGTGATGGACCGGGTGGACGGGCCCACGATGCTCGAGGAGATGACCAGCCACCCCTGGCGGCTTCGCAAGTACGCGCGCACACTCGCGTCGCTGCACCACCGTCTCCACGACATCCCCGCACCCGAGGAGCTCGAGGCCCCACTGGGCGACGGCGCGGTGATCGTGCACCTCGACCTCCACCCGCTCAACGTGATCATGGGACCTGACGGGCCGGTCGTCATCGACTGGTCCAACGCCGCCCGCGGTGACAGCAACGCCGACGTCGCCCTCACCTACGTCCTCCTCATGGCAGGTACCCCCGACGAGGGGGTGTTCCAAAAGCTCATGGCGAAGGTCGGACGTTCGCTGTTCGCCCGACCGTTCCTGGCCCGGTTCGTGCGCAAGGACGTGATGGCCCATCTCGACGCCGCCGCCGCCTACAAGCTGGCGGACCGCAACATGAGCGAGGCCGAGCAGCGGGCGATCCGTCGCCTGGCCGCCACCACCCGTCGGTGACGCTGCACACCGTCGGCCACGGCACGTTGGCGGCGGACGACCTCGCCCAGATCCTGCGTGACGCCGGCATCGCCCTCGTTGTCGACATCCGCACCCACCCGGGAAGCCGACGCCACCCGCACTTCGGCCGGGCGGCAATGGAGCAGTGGCTCCCCGAGCACGGGCTCACCTACGAATGGGAGCCGGCGCTCGGCGGGCGGCGAGCGCCGCGACCCGACTCGTCTCACACCGCCCTCAAAGTCCCGGCGTTTCGGGGCTACGCCGAGCACATGGAGACGCCCGAGTTTGGCGCCGCCCTCAACGCGATGCTCGCCGAGGCGGCGGCGCGACCGACCGCAGTGATGTGCGCCGAGAGCCTCTGGTGGCGTTGCCACCGCCGGCTCGTGGCCGACGCCACCGTGCTCCTCCGGAACCAGCGCGTCCTCCATCTCATGCACGACGGCAAGCTGCGCGACCACCCGCCGATGCCCGAGGCCCGGGTCGAGGGCGCGCGCCTCGTCTACGACCGTGGCGACCAGCGGCTCCCCCACATCGGACGGGGCACCGAGCAGGCCTAACGCTCTACGCTCCCGCGCGGGATGAGCAACCAGGGTGGGCCCGTGGGCGGTTTCGTGATCCACCTGGTGACGTACGTTGCCGTCTGCGGCTTCCTCGTGTGCCTCTGGGCGTTCACGAGCGGGTCGTTCGCCGAGGTGTCGGACATCGCCCGTGAGCCCGACCGGGCACGGGAGCTCGGGTTCTGGCCCATCTGGGTCATCCTCGCCTGGGGGGTCGCGGTCGTGATCCACCTGGCGGCGACGATCGTGGGAATTCCCGGTTCGATGAGACGACGCCGGCGGAAGGCACGCGAACGCCACCGTGCGAGGCGGCCGAGACCCGACGCGGCGAAGATCGCGGCGCAGGTCGGCGAGGAGATCATGGCCCGGTCGGCCCAGGCCTTGCAGTCGCTCGCCGACAAGCGCAAGGCGCCGGCCACCCCCTCCCGCCGCTGGGTGTCGGTGATGTTCACCGACATCGCCGACTCCGTGACCCACGCCGAGCAGATCGGCGACGACGAGTGGACCAAGGTGATCTCCCGCTACCGCACCCTGGTACGGGCGGCGTTCGCGGCGCGGGGCGGCGAGGAGGTCGGCACCCAGGGCGACGGCTTCCTCGGCAAGTTCCCGAGCCCCGCCGAAGCGGTGCTGTGCGGCGTCGACATCCAACGGGAGTTGGACGGCGTGCAGGAGCAGTCCGACCTCGACCTCCAGGTGCGCATCGGCATCCACGCCGGCGAAGCGGTCGAGGACGACGGCGACCTGATCGGTCGGGTCGTCAACCTCGCGGCCCGGGTGACCGGCGAAGCCGAGCCGGGCGAAGTGCTGGTCACCGAGCCGGTGGCCGACTATCTCGGCGGCAAGCTCCGGCTCGAGGACAAGGGCCTGCGCGAGCTCAAGGGCGTGCCCCAGCCTCGCCACCTTCTTTCTGTGCGCTGGGATGCCGACGACGCGAAGGGGACGAACTGATGCCGCTGGCTACCGCCGAGCGGGCGCTGCTCGAGGAGCGCCGCCCGCTGACGCGCGACGAAGTGACGGCGGTGGCCGCGCTCCCCCTCGACGAGCTGCCCGACCTGGTCGCGCTGGCGCACCGGGTCCGGCTCGCCTATTGCGGCCCCGAGGTCGAGCTCGAGAGCCTGATCAACGCCAAGTCGGGCGCATGCCCCGAGGACTGCGCCTTCTGCTCCCAGTCGGCCCGGTTCGAGACCGGGGTCGACGTCTACGCCTTCCTCGACCTCGACGAGGTCGTCGAAGCCGCCCGGGCGACGCGCGCCGCCGGTGCCACGCAGTTCTGCATCGTCGTCGCGGTGCGCGGCCCCGAGGAGCGCCTGCTGGCGAAGGTGCTCGATGCGGTCGATGCCGTCCACGAGGAGACCGGGCTCGAGGTGGCGTGTTCGCTCGGCCTACTGACCGACGAGCAGGCGGCCCGGCTCGCGGCTGCCGGCGTCCGCCGCTACAACCACAACCTGGAGACGTGTCGAGAGGTGTTCCCGTCGATCTGCACGACGCACACGTGGGACGACCGGGTCGAGACGGCGCGGCGGGCGGTCGACGCAGGCATGGAGCTCTGCTGCGGCGGGATCCTGGGCATGGGCGAGTCGCTCGAGCAGCGCATCGACTTCGCTTTCGAGCTCGCCGCGCTCGAGCCGTGCGAGGTGCCGATCAACCTGCTCGACCCGCGCCCCGGCACCCCGCTCGATGACCGGGAGCTGCTCTCGCCAAGGGAGGCGCTCCAGGCGATCGCGCTGTTCCGGCTGGTATTGCCGAAGACGTGGATCCGTCTCGCCGGTGGTCGCGAGCGCGTGCTCGGTGAGCTCCAGGCAATGGGGCTGCTGGCGGGAGCCAACGCGCTGATCGTCGGCAACTACCTGACGACGATCGGGCGGTCGCCCGAAGACGACCACGCCCTGCTTGACGCCCTGGGCATGCCGGTGGCCGCCGGGCCCGGCGAGGGCCGCTTCGTCGTCGACGGCGCCGGCGCCCACGCGCGCCCGGCGCGCCCTCAGACGATCCCGCTACGGGTGGAGTGAGCCCCGGGACTCGTTGAAGGAGAGGAGGGCGGGGCCGGGCCCGATCCTCGTCACCGAGGCGACGTCGAGACGCATGCGCCATGCGAGCTCGTCGCCCACTCCCAGCCCCCACGTCACCGCCGCCTTGATCGGTGACACGTGGCTCACCGCCACCGTGACCCGCTGGTCCAGCCGTTCCTCGCAGAAGGCAGCGACGCGCTTGCCCACCACCCGCAAGCTCTCGCCGCCGGGCGGGGCGAAGTCGGCGTCGTCACGCCAGCGCGCCACCACGTCCGGCGGCAGCTCGGCGAACGGCCGCGCTTCCCATTCCCCGTAGTCGATCTCGATCAGCCGGTCGTCGATCTCCACGTCGCAGCCGACGGCGGCGGCGATCGGCGCGGCGGTTTCGCGCGCCCGCGCCAGCGGACTGGCGAGCACGGCGACCGGCTCCCACGCGCCGATCCACTCGGCCAGCTCGTCGGCCTGGCGCCGGCCGCGGTCGGTCAGCGCGGGGTCGGCCCGCCCGAGTAGCAGGCCCTGACGGTTCGGGGTCGTCTCGCCGTGGCGCACGAAGACGATCACCGCTCACTTCACCCGCAGCCGACCGCTGCGCAGGAACGCGAGACGCGGTACCGGGTCCGTGAGCCCGAATTCCGCGACGATCCACGCGCACGCGCCCAGTCCGACCAGCTCTTCCAGCGCCACGATCGGGGCCGGCGGCAGCAACGGCTCGTGCGGGAGGGCGCCGTTGAAGGGCCACCAGAACACACCGGCGTCGGTCCAGGCGCCCGACAGCACGAGCCCGCAGAGAAACCCGATCGGGATGCAGATGAGCCGACGGCGCAGGAGGCGCGGCCGGCCGATGGTCCCGACCATCACCACGAACATGAGTGCCACGCCGGCCGCGAGCGTGTGTCCGTAGGCCAAACGCCGCAGCGGCAGGTCGAGGGCGAGCGGAAGGAGTGACCCGAGCGCGATGAGCCGATAGTCGACACCGCCGCTGCGGAAGACATAGTGGACGAGGAGGACGGAGAGCCCGGCGTACCAGAGCAGCACGGCTCAGACACCGTCGAGCGCGGCGTTGACGAGCGCGTCGGCCACGACGTTGTCGTCGCGGCGTACGTGCGCGAGATCGACCTCGTCGAAGTCGCCGAGCAACGCCCGAGCCTCCTCGTACAGCGGCCGCAGGTGCGCCTGCTTGACCCGGTACTTGCCCTCGAGCTGGCGCACGACGAGCTGGGAGTCGGCCCGCAGCAAGACCCGGCGGGCCCCGAGCTCGCGGGCGGCCTCGAGCCCCGCAATCACCGCCTGGTACTCGGCGACGTTGTTGGTCGCGGTGCCGATGCGCTCGCTCACGGTGGCTAGCTCGGTCGGCGGATCAGTGGTGGGGTCGAGGACGACGGCACCGATCGCCGCCGGCCCCGGGTTCCCCCGCGCGCCACCGTCGCAGTACACAACCACGCGGTCGCGCGTGCTCACGGGACCAGGATGCAGCCGCAGTTGTCGCAGTGGGCGACCGTGCCCGGGGGGCCCTTGCGGATCCGCTCCGCCTCGGTGGCGGGGATCGAGAGGTGGCAGCCCTGGCACATGCCACCCACGAGCCGGGCCACCCCCACCCCGCGGGCGCGGCTGCGACAGCGCTCGTACTCCTCGAGCAGCTCGGAGCTGATCTTGGCCGCGAGCTCGTCGCGGGCCGCGGTCTCGCTGCCGAGCTCGGCGTCGATGCTCGACTCCTCGCGGGCGAGGGCGTCACGCAGCTGCTGCGCCTCGGCCTCCAGCGTCGCCGCCTCCCCGTCGAGCTTGGCGACCTCGGCGTTGAGCGCGTCGCGCCGCTCCATGACCGCGAGCTCGCGTTCTTCGAGGCCGCGGCGGTGGCGGCGCAGTTGCTCGACGTCGGCCTGCATCGCCTGGAGCTCGCGGGGTGACGCGACCTCGCCCGAGTACATCTTGCGCTCGACCTCGGCCGCCTTGGCCTCGAGCGACTGCGCCTCGTCGTCGAAGCGCTGTTCCTCCTGGGCCGCCTCGTCGCGCCGGGCGCGCATCTCGGCCAGCCTGACCTGCACGTCGCCAAGGCGACCCTGGGCGGCCTCGAGTGCGGCGCGCTCCTCCAGCGTCTCGCGGCGGTGGCGGAGCCGGTCGATGGTGGTGTCGTGCTCCTGGAGGTCGAGCAGCGTGTCGAGCGTCACCTCGCTGCCGACTTCCGATCCCACGGCATCGAGCCTAACGGGAACGGCGCGACCCGCCCGCGCTCAGGTCAACGGTGGTGGTGGTGGTGGTGGTGGTGGTGGTGAGGTCGTCACCGGGACGGTCGGCACGGTCGGCACCGGTGCGGTCGGTACCGGCGCCGGCGCCGTGGGCGGCGTCGTCGGCAGCGGCGCGGCCGGCAGCGTCTCCGGCGGGAGAAGACCGGCGAGGTCGACGCGTCCCCCCTCGGGGTTCACGAACTGGCCGGGCGCATTGCACTGCGGGCCCGGCGCCGGGAACCTCTCGTCGGGCGTGCCCGCGAGCGCGTTGTTCATGAAACGGTTCCAGATCGTGGCCGGCACCTCGCCGCCGAATCCGGCGCCCGGGACGTTGCCCTCGGGCGCGCCGTGCCAGACGAAGGCCGTGAGCCCGGCGGTGCCGCCGAGGAACGCGGCATTGGTCTCGTCGTCGGTCGTGCCGGTCTTGCCGAAGGCGTCATGACCGAAGGGAGCTTTGCCGGACGCGGTCCCGCCGCCCGACAGCGGCCCGTGGAGGATGTCGACCGCGCACGCCGCGACCTCGGGAGCGAGCACGGGCTCCCCGGCCGGCGTGGTGTCGTCGAACACGACCTCACCCTTGGCGTTGAGGACCTTGGAGACGAAGACCGGGTCCTGGCGCGTTCCCCCGTTGGCGAGGGTCGAGTCCACCGTGACCATCTCGAGCGCCGTCGACTCGATGACGCCGAGGGTCAGGGTGAGGAACGGGCGCAGCTGGTCGGGGTCGTCGGTGCGGACGCCGAGCTTGTGGGCCATCTCGATGACCTTGGGCAGCCCGACGCTCGTCGACAGGCGTACGAACGCGCAGTTCACCGAGTTGGCGGTGGCAGCCCGGACCGTCATAATGCCGCGGCCGCCCTCGGCATTGCGGGTCTCGCCGTCGTACCCGTTGACCCGGCACGGCGACGTGCCCTCGACAATGTCGTTGGCGGAGTAGTTGCTCGCCAGGATCGTCGCCAGGGTGATGACCTTCCACGTCGACCCCATCTGGCGGCCGATGCCGTCGGTGATGATGTTGAACTGGTTGTCGGCGAACCCGCTCCCCTTCATCATCGCCTTGACGTGGCCGGTCTTCGGGTCCATGGCCACGAGCGACGCGGTGAACCCGGGCTTCTCCGGCGTGATCGCGTTGACCGCCTCCTCGGCCTGGGCCTGCATCGTCGGGTCGAGCGTCGTGTGCACGGTCAAGCCACCCTGGAGGACCGCGTCGCGACGCTCCTTCTCGGTGGCGCCCAGGCGCTCGTCCGTCAGCAGCCGGGCCTGCACCTCCTCGACGAAGTCGTTGCTCGGCCGCAGCTCGGCCGGCGGCTTCACCGTGGGGAGCGGTTCGAGGTTGGCCGCATCGGCCTGCTCCTGGGTGATGTAGCCCTCCTTGACCTCCCGCTTGAGCACCTCGGCCCGGCGCTCGATCGCCTTTCCCGGGTGGACGAACGGGTTGTCACCCTCGGGGTTGGCGATCACCCCCGCGAGCAGCGCCGCCTCGCCGACGGTGAGGCTGGCCATGTCGGGCTTGACGAAGAACCGTTCCGCCGCCGACTTGATCCCGTAGGAGCCCTGCCCGAAGTACACGGTGTTGAGGTACTGGGTGATGACCTCCTTCTTCGTGTACCGATCGTTGAGCCGGTACGCGAGCACCACCTCGCGTACCTTCCGGTCGAGGTCGCGCTCGGCCCCGAGCACGCGGTTCTTCACCAGCTGCTGGGTGATGGTCGAACCGCCCTGCTCGATCTCCCCGGACGTCACGTTCTCGACGAAGGCCCGGAACACCCCGCTCACGTCGACGCCGGGGTTCTCCCAGAACGTCTGGTCCTCGATCGCGATGACGGCGTTGATGATCGGCTTGGGGATCTCCTCGAACGTCACCGGCTGGCGGTCCTGCGTGCCCAGCACGCCGATTTGCGCTCCGTTGGCGTCGAACACGGTCGTCCGCTGGGAGAGCTCGCCCAGGGTCTTGATCTCGCCCGTGTAGTGGTGGGCGGCGCCGATGACCTGGGCCCCGGGGATGACCGCGGCGAGGCAGGCGCCGACGCTGAACCCGCCGACGACGACGATCACGATGAACGTGCGGATGGGTGCAGCGAAAGACTTCACAAGGACCCCAGGGAGGACTCATAAGGATTACACACGCCGCCTGACCCCCTCGGGTCAGCCCCCGGGATCCCTGTCACACCTTGTCGGTACGCTCGGTCGATGCCCGGTTTGGCCCTGAGCGCCCACGGTCCTCCGGCGCGGGAGACCCTGTGGGCGGCGATCGACGACGCCAAGGGCGACGACCCGCTCGCTCCCGTAACCGTGGCCGCAGCCTCGGTCTACGCCGGCCTCTCGCTGCGGCGGCTGCTGGCGGCGCGCCCCCCTGGTCGGGACATGGGGTGTCCGGGCCTCGTCAACGTCCGCTTCCTGCCCCTCGCCCGGGTCGCCGAGCTGCTCGGCGCCCCCGCGCTGGCCGCCGAGGGGCGCCGGCCGCTCACCGCGCCCCTGCGGGCCGCCGCCATCCGCGCCGCACTCGCAGCCGAGCCCGGCGGCCTCCGCCCCGTCGCCCAGCACGCTGCCACCGAGCGCAGTCTGATGCGCACGTTCCGCGAGCTCCGACTGGTACCGGACGCCGAGCTCGCCCTGCTCGGCGGAAGGTCGCGGCGAGCCGGCGATGTCGTCGCGCTTTACCGCAGCTTCCGCGGGCACACGGCCGCCTTCTACGACGTCGAGGACCTGCTCGAGGCGGCTGCCCGAGCTGTCGGCGACGGGACCCCCGCCCTCGACGACGTCGGAACGGTGGTCGTGCACCTGCCCGGGGACCTCACCCCGCCCGAGGTCGCGCTCCTTGACGCCCTGGCGGCAACGCGCCGGACCCGGATCGTGATCGGCCTCACCGGTGACCCCGACGTCGACGAGCCCGCGTCGGAGCTGGCCGACCGCCTGAGCCCGGCCTTGGCGTCGGACCCGGCACCGCAGTTGCCGTTAGCAGCAGTCCCGACGGGGCAGGTCGTTGTGAGCGCACCGGAACCCGACGACGAGATCGCCGAGGTTGTCCGGGGGATCTGCCGCCGCGTCGAGGCCGGCACGCCCCTCCACCGCATGGCCGTGCTGTACCGGTCGGCGGAGCCGTACGTCCGGATCATCCACGAGCAGCTCGCGGCGGCAGGCATCGCCGCCAGCGGGCCCGGCGCGCGCACGCTCGCCGATTCGGTTGCCGGCCGGGCCCTGCTGGGTGCACTCTCGTTGCCCGAGCGTCACTTCCGCCGCGACGACGTCATGGCCTGGCTCGCCAGCGCGCCGATCGTCGAGCCCGACCGCCCAGGGCGCGCGCCGGCGTCACGGTGGGATGCCCTCTCCCGCCTCGCCAACGTGGTCGGCGGGAGCGAGCAGTGGGACGAGCGCCTCGAACGGCTGGCGGCGCGCCTCGAGATCGACGCCGCCGCGCGAGAAGCCGCCGGGGAAGATGCTCGAGTCGCCCGCCTGCGCGATGACGTGGACCATCTCTCCCGCCTGCGGTCATTCGTCACCGGGCTGGCGGCCGCACTCGAGCCGCCGCCCGATCCGACCTGGTCGGCGCTGGCCCGGTGGGCCGTCGACCTGTTCAGCCGTGTGCTCGGGAGCGAACGGCGGCTCGCGAGCTGGCCCGAGGCGGAGGCGATGGGGTACCGGCAGGTGCGCGAGCGGGTGGCAGGCCTCGCCGGTGTTGCCGAGATCGACGAGCGCGTCGACGTCGCCATCTTCCGCCGGGCAGTCGAGGCTGAGCTCGACGTGCCGGCAACGCCGATCGGCCGGTTCGGCACGGGTGTGTTCGTGGGGTCCCTCGGACAAGCCGCGGGTACCGAGTTCGACACCATCTTCGTCGTCGGCATGAACGAGGGGTCGTTCCCGCCGCGCCCCCGCGACGACGCCCTGGTCCCCG
>Ga0136613_10000858_pt1 | contig 14879 bp, 16 predicted proteins | sample AntDrymUQ2722106_2_FD_106649 | JGI IMG/M metagenome (GOLD analysis project Ga0136613, IMG submission 106649) | Polar desert sand microbial communities from Dry Valleys, Antarctica - metaG UQ272 (21.06) | ecosystem: Environmental > Terrestrial > Soil > Desert | place: Antarctica: Dry Valley... | reverse complement strand
GCCCGATCCGTGGATGCCAGATGCCGCACGCGAGCGCAGCAATACTGGTGGTATTGCGAGCATCGCGGGTGGTGTCTGGCGCCGCGGGCGGGTGCCGAAACCGTGCTCTTGTTGATTGACGGTCCTTAGCCGATCACAACGGTGCGGAACTCCGCGCCGCAGGCGGTGTTCCGACGTCGCGGGACGGCATCATGCCGTCCCGCGAGCCTAGTTCAATCCATCCGCAGGAGCCCCATGTCGCTCACCACGCGTACGTTCATCCTGGCGCTCGTCCTCGGCGCGCTGTTCGCTCCGTCCGCACAGGCAAGCTCGACCCAGTCGTCGATCATGATGGACGACGACCTGCTGGTGTACCGCGATGACAGCACGGCCTTCAGGACGCTCACGCAGATGAAGGCGCTGGGCGTCGATACGGTCCGGGTGACGGTCCTGTGGAAGATCGTGGCCGAGCGCGCCAAGCTCAGCAAGGCCGAGATCGCAAGGATCAAGGGCAGCAAGGCCAGGGCCGCCGCGCGCAAGCAGGCCAGGCGCTTTCGCGCCTCGGACCCGAAGACCTATCCGCAACACAACTGGGACCGCTACGACAACCTCGTCAAGAGCGCCCAGACGATCGGCATTCGCATCTACTTCAACGTGACCGGTCCGGGGCCGGCTTGGACACACGCCAAGCCGCCGCGGTCGCTGCGCAAGCTGGGCGGGGCCTACCGCCCCAAGCCGTCGCACTTCAGGCAGTACGTCAGAGCGGTCGGCAAGCGCTTCAGCGGCGGCTACACAGACGAGAACGGCTGCCGCTGTGCCCTGCCGCGCGTCAGCCTCTGGTCGCTGTGGAACGAGCCCAACCAGGCCGGCTGGCTCGCGCCGCAGTGGGACAGGGTCGACGGCAGGCGGATCCCGGTCGCTCCGCAGCTGTTCCGCAAGCTGCACCAGTTCGGCTACAAGGGCCTCGCCGCCAGCGGCCATCGCGTCAACACGGACACCGTCCTGCTCGCCGAGACGGCGCCGGCGGGAAATCGCTCGCGGACCACCAAGTCGCCGCTGCTGCCGAAGGTCTTCTTGCGTGAGCTGGCCTGCGTCAAGCCCAACGGCGGAAAGTACCGCGGCCGGGACGCCAAGCGGCGCGCCTGCGGCGACCTGGCCAGGTACGGCGCGCTGCAGGCCAACGGCTACGCCCATCATCCGTACACCAAGAACGTCCCGACGACCAAGCGCCATCCCAACAAGGACGCGATCACGATGGCCAACATCGAAGAGCTCGGGACGCTGCTCGACAGCCTGTCGGCCAAGACCGGCGGCAAGATCCGCAAGGGGCTGGCGCTGTACATGACCGAGTTCGGCTTCGAGACCAACCCGCCCGATCCGTTCAACGGCGTGTCGCTGGCCAACCAGGCCGCCTACAACACGCGCGGCGAGTTCATCGCGTACTCGAACCCGCGCATCGCCGCGCAGGCGCAGTTCCTGCTGCGCGACGTGCCACCGGTGGCCGGGCGCAAACCGAACACCAAGGCGTACTGGTTCACCTACCAGTCCGGGCTGTTCTTGGCCAACGGCCAGCCGAAGCTCGCGGCCTCCGCCTACCAGCTGCCGTTCCTCGCGCTCCGCGGCTCGAGCCCGTCCGTGTACAGCCTGTGGGGGCAGCTGCGCTTCCTGGCCGACGGCCAGCCGTGGACGGCGGTCGTCCAGTGGCGGCCGCAGGGCGCGCCGGAGTCGGCGTGGACGACGAACGGCCCACCGATCGCGGTCAACCAGCGCGGCTACTTCACCGCCCAGCGCACCGCGCCCGTCGCAGGCTCGATCGAGTGGCGCGGCGCCTGGCAGAAGCCCGATGGCACGATAGGGGCCGGCAGCCTGCCCTCGACCGGCTCGTAGCCGCCTCGATCAGGCGCGACTGAAACGGCGGCCCGCGACGGGCGACACATCCTCGTCGAGTGCCGCGAGAACGTCGTCGCCGCCGTCATGAGCGGCTGACTCGGCGGCCTCGAGCGCAGCCAGGCGCTCGGGTGTCATCGCCGTGGCGTCCTCGTTGGCCTGCAGCCACGCGGCGCCCTCGGCGGCCGCGTGCTCGTCGACGACGATCTTCTTCGAGCTGGCGTACCTGTCGATCTCCTCGAACAGGACGTCGACGAGCTGGCCCGTCGGGACCTTGCGAAGCGGCTTGCCGCGGCTGAAGATCAGGCCCTCGTCCTTGGCGCCGGTGATCCCGAAGTCGGCGTGCGACGCCTCGCCGATGCCGTTGACCGCGCAGCCCAGGACGGCGACCTCGATCGGGTCCTCATACTGCTCCAGCCGGCGCTCGATCTCGGCGACGACGGAGTCCATGTCGAACTGCAAGCGCCCGCAGGTCGGGCACGCGATCAACACGGGCCCGCGCTCGCGCAGCTGCAGCGCCTTGAGAATCTCCCAGGCGACCTTGACCTCCTCCTCGGCATGAAACGTCGACAGCGAGATGCGGATCGTGTCGCCGATCCCGTCGGCCAGCAATGCGCCCAGGCCGACGGCCGACTTCAGGCTGCCCGACCATTTCGTGCCGGCCTCCGTTATGCCGAGGTGCAGCGGGTGGTCGATCTTCTCGCTCAGCAGCCGGTTGGACGCGATCGTGTTGGGCACGTTCGTCGACTTGATCGAGACCTTGAAGTCATAGAAGTCCAAGCGGTGCATGAGCTCCACGAACTCGGTCGCGGCGCTCGTCAAGGCCTCCACCGGGCTCTCGCGCTCCAGCGCGTGCAGGTGCTTGGGCAGCGAGCCCGAGTTGACGCCGATGCGCATCGGCGTGCCGGCGGCCTTCGCGCGCGCCACGACCTCGGCGACCTTGTCCGGACCGCCGATGTTGCCCGGGTTCAAGCGGATGCAGTGTGCCCCCGCGTCGATCGCCTTGAGCGCCAGCGTGTGGTTGAAGTGGATGTCGGCGATCACCGCGATCGGCGACTGCACGACGATCGTCTTGAGCGCCTCGATGTCCTGATCGCGCGGCACGGCCACGCGCACGATGTCCGCGCCCGCCTCGGCGACCCTGCCGATCTGGTCCATGGTCGCCTGCAGGTTGGCGGTCTCGGTCTTCGTCATCGTCTGCACGGCGACCGGCGCGCCGCCGCCCACGGGCACGCTGCCGACCACGATCTGTCGCTGTGAAGCCATGCTGCTGATTGTACGGGCGGTCTTGCGGCGTCCGATCACTCGGATGTGAAGGGGTGCTGCCTGTCCCTCCCCCTTCGTCGTGACTGTCTAGGCTGCGAGCCGTATGTCTCGGCCGCAGTTCGTCTTCGGCTACGGCTCGCTGGCCGCCGATCTCGACGGCGCGGTGGTCGAGCTGTGCGGCCATCGCCGCGTGTGGGGCGTGGCGATGGACAACAGCGTGGATCTGCCCGGGTACAAGCACTACGTGCTGCGCTCCGACGGCAGCCGCCCGCCCGTGTACGTCGCGTTCCTCGACCTCGTGCAGGACGCCGCGAGCGTGGTCAACGGCGTTGCGGTCCCCGTCGACGACGCCGCTCTGCGCGAGCTCGACCAACGCGAGCGTAACTACGAGCGCTCCGACGTGACGGGCGGGGTCGTGGGCGCGACCGGAACGGTCTGGGCGTACGTCGGCTCGCCGCCGGGCCGTGCACGGCTGCGCAACGCGCGCGATCGCGGCTGCGCCGTAATCAGCCGCGACTACCTCGAGGACGTCAGAGCCGGTTTTTCGCTGCTGGGGCCGGCGCAGCTGGCGGCGTTTGAGCGCTCGACCGATCTCGACGGTCTTGAGGCGTGGGACCTGGTGCTTGTCCGACACGCCCTGGTGACGACCCGCTAACGCACGCCGAAGCCCTCGCCGCTACTCAATCGCCCGATGTCGTTCGACAGGCCGATGTAGAACAAGACCAGCACGAGCATGAAGCCGACGATCCCGGCGCGCTCCATGACGCGGAACGGGATCGCGCGGCCGCGAACCTTCTCCGCGATCGCCCAGAAGATGTGTCCTCCGTCCAGCGGCAGGAACGGGAACAGATTGACGATCGCCAGCGACAGCGAGATCAGCGCCAGCAGCGTCACGGCTCTGACCGTGTCGAACTCGAACGATTGGCGAGTCGCCTCGAACGAGCCGACCGGGCCGGAGACCTGATCGCGCGCCTTCTCGTCGTAGACGAGCTTGACGAGGTTCTCGACGCTCAACTTCGTAACGTTCCACATGCCGCTCACGCTGAGATCGGCGGCCTCGACGGGTCCCGCCTGGTAGGGGCGCGTGTCGAAGCCGAAGCCGAGCAGCAGCCGCTGATCGCGGGCGCTGTAGCGCGGAACGACCTTCAGCGCCACGCGCTCGGAGTTGCGCAAAACCACGAGCTGCACGGGCGTCGTCGCGCGACAGCCATCGCGGAGCCTGCCCGCGCATCGGTGCTTGTCGATCGCAGCGCGCAGGTCGAGCACGCGCTGCTCGCCCTGCTTGGCCGTCAGCCCGGAGGCGAATCCCGGCTGACCATCGACGGACAGGATCTTGTCGCCCGGCTTGAGCACCGCCGCCGCGGGCAGCTTCGGGTCCACGCGCTCGACAGCCGGCTGCGCGAGCTGCTGGGGGCGCACCGCGAACAGCACGAACAGGATCAGGAACGCGAGCACGATGTTCACGAACGGCCCGGCGGCGATTACGACGATCCGCTTCCACACCTTCTGCTTGTAGTACGCGCGGTGCTCGACCTCGGGCGCGATCTCCTCCGCCGGGTTCATGCCGGTGATCTTCACGTAGCCACCAAGCGGGATCGCGCCGATCCCGTACTCGGTCTCGCTGCCCGGCTTGCGCCATTTGAAGATCAGCGGCGGGAAGAACAGCGCGAACCGCTCGACGCGCATGCCGACCGCCTTGGCGGCGACGAAATGCCCGAACTCGTGCAAGATGATCAGCAGGGCGAAGCCCACGAAGGCGAGGAGCCAGCTCATCGATTCAGTGTGCCAAACGCCCGGCGGCGACCTGGACGTACCCGGCGGCGTGCTCGCGTGCCTGGCGGTCAGCCTCGTAGAGCGACTCGAACGCCCTCACGCGCTCCGGCGCCAAGCGCTCGAGCGTGCGCTCGATGACCTCCGCGATCCCGAGAAAGCTGAGGTTCTCGCTCAGAAACGCGTGCACCGCCACCTCGTTGGCGGCGTTGAGGACGCACGGCGCGGTGCCGCCGGCCTCGGCTGCCTCGCGCGCGAGGCGCAGGCATGCGAACGCGTCGCTGTCGACGGGCTCGAACGTCAGCGCGCCGACTTGCGCAAGATCGAGCGCCGGCACGGGAACGTCGGCGCGCTCGGGGTGGTGCAGCGCGTAGGCGATCGGGACGCGCATGTCGGGATGGCCCAGGTGGGCGAGCGCGGCGCCGTCGCACAGCGTGATCAGACTGTGCACGATCGACTGGGGATGCACGACGACGTCGATGCGCTCGTAGGGAACACCGAAGAGATGGTGGGCCTCGATGATCTCCAGGCCTTTGTTCATGAGCGTCGCCGAGTCGATCGTGATCTTGCCGCCCATGTCCCAGGTCGGGTGGCGCAGCGCGTCCTGCACGCTGACGTCCGCGAGCTCCGCGCGCGAGCGTCCGCGGAACGGGCCGCCGGACGCGGTCAGGACGAGCTTCTCGACGCTCCCCGGCGCCTCGCCGGCGAGCAGCTGATGCAGCGCGGAGTGCTCGGAGTCGACGGGCATGATCTGCGCCCCGGTCGCCTCGGCGAGCGCCATGACGAGCTCGCCGCCGACGACGAGCGACTCCTTGTTGGCGAGCGCGAGGTCGATCCCCTCGCCGAGCGTCGCGACGGTCGGGCCCAGGCCGGCGGAGCCGACGAGCGCGTTGAGCACGAGATCCGCGCCCGACTCGAGCACGAGGCGCACGAGCCCTTCGGCGCCGACGAGCACCTCGCCCTCGGTCCACGCCTCGGCCGCGCGCGCGCCCGCATCGGGATCGGCAAGCGCGATCCGCGGCACGCCGAAGCGGCGCGCCTGGTCGATCAGCGCATCGACCGACCGCTCGGCGCTGAGCCCGACGAGCTCGAGCTCGGGGTCACCTGCGACGAGGTCCAGCGTCTGCGTTCCGATCGACCCGGTCGATCCGAGCACGAGCAGGCGTTTGCGAGCCACGCGCGCCATTCTCGCAGGAGGGCCGCCAACGGACTCCGCGCCGTCAGGAGACGGCGACTACAGCAGCGCTAGCCAGATGTAGTAGCCGACCACGGCCGAGAACAACACCGCATCGAGGCGATCCAATGCGCCGCCGTGCGGGCCGAACAGCGTGCCGGTGTCCTTCGTCCCGGCCTCGCGCTTGACGAACGACTCGAACAGGTCGCCGAGCGGGGCGGCGATCGCGACTCCCACACCGAGCAGGAGCGCGTTCTCGGGCGACAGCCATTCCTGATAGGCGCCGGCCAGGTACGTCGCCAGGATCGCGGTGAACATCCCGATCACAAGGCCCTCGACGGTCTTGTTGGGCGAGATCGAGGTGGCGAGGCGCCGGCGGCCGAACCAGCGTCCGCCGAGGTACGCGCCTGAGTCGCCGATGAACGTCCCGACGAGGATGTCGACGATGATCCCGTCGCCGTGGGGCAGATCGCGCAACAGCACGCCGTGGGCGAGCGCGACGCCGATCCAGACGACGCCGAAGACGGTGAACGCCATCCCCAGCGCGCCCGCCCGGCGCTGCGCCAGGCCGATCGCGAACAGCAGCGGGAAGAGCGCCATGAGCGCCAGCAGGACGTGTCTGTCCTCGCCCGCGTGGGCGGCCCCGATGACACCGATGAGCCCGATGAAGCCGGCCAGGCGCACCGGCTCGACACGCGCGTAGAGGTCGAACAGCTCGCCCAGGCAGAGGATCCCCAGCACGATCAGGCCGAGCGTGAACCAGATGCCGCCCAGCGCGATGATCGTGATCGCGAAGGCGATCGCGGGGATCGCGACGACGATCCGCGCGGTCAGCTCGGAGCCCTCGCTGCGGCGTCCGGCACCGCTCGCGGGGCCCTCGCGGCGCGCCGGCGGGCGGCGAGGCGGCGGCGGGCGGCGCGGCGGCGGGCGGCGTGACGGCGGGCGGCGAGGCGGGCTGCGCCGGTAACTGGACATCAGCGGCCCCCGAAGCGACGCCGGCGCGCGGCGAACTCGGCCAGCGACTGCTCCAAGGCGCCGCGACCGAAGTCGGGCCACAGCTCGTCGCGGAAGACGAGCTCGGAGTATGCCGACTGCCATAGCAGGTAGTTGCTCAGCCGCCGCTCGCCGCTCGTGCGGATGATCAGGTCGGGGTCGTGCATCTCGGGCGCGTACAGCAGCGCGCGGAAGTCGTCCTCGGTGCCGCCCTCGAATTGCTTGGCGGCGTCGAGGATCTCCGCCCGTCCGCCGTAGTTGAAGGCGACGAAGAGCGTGATGCGCTTGTTCTTCGCGGTCTTGCCCTCGGCCCATCGCATGCGCTCCAGCAGCAAAGGCGCGACGCGATCGCGGCGGCCGATGAACCGCATCCGCACCCCCTCGGCGTCCAGTTCCGGGGTCTCGCGGTCGATCCGCTCGGCGAACATGTCCATGAGGCCCGAGACCTCGGTCGCCGGGCGCGACCAGTTCTCGGTCGAGAACGAGTAGACGGTCAGCTCCTTTACGCCGAACTCGACGGCATCGCGCAGGCGCGCCTTGACGATGTTGGCCCCCGCGCGGTGACCCTCGACGACCGGGACGCCGCGCGACTTCGCCCAGCGGCCGTTGCCGTCGGTGATGATCGCGACGTAGCGTGCCGCCTTGCGTCCTCGAGCCATGAGGGCCTGTCCCGAGACCCTTAGACCTCGAGGATCTCGTCTTCCTTGCCCTTCAGCAGCACGTCGAGCTCACCGATCCTCGCGTCGGTGAGCTTCTGCAACTCGGTCTCGGCGCGGTGCTCCTCGTCGGCGCCAACGTCGCCTTCGCCCTTCAGCTCGCGCAGATCGTGCATGACGTCGCGGCGCACGTTGCGGATCGCGATCCGGCCCTCTTCGGCGATGTGGCGGACCATCTTCACGAACTCCTTGCGCCGCTCCTCGGTCAGGGCCGGGATCGCCAGCCGGATGATGTTGCCGTCGTTGCCGGGCGTCAGCCCGAGATTCGCGTCGGAGATCGCCTTCTCGATCGACTTCAGCGACGACTTGTCGTAGGGCTGAACGGTGAGCAGCTGCGCCTCGGCCGCGTTGATCGACGCAAGCTGGCGCAGCGGCGTCGGCGTGCCGTAGTACTCGACGTGCACGCGGTCCAGCAACGCGGGGCTGGCGCGGCCGGTGCGCACCGACCCGAACTCCCCGTTCGTGGCCTCCACCGACTTGTGCATGCGCTCGGCGGCATCCGCTAGCAGCTCGTCGATCAGCTCACTCATCCCGCGTGATCACCACCGTTCCCACCTGTTCGCCGGACACTATCCGCTCGATGTTGCGCTCGTCGTCCATGTTGAAGACGTACAGCGGCATCTCGTTCTCGGCGCACAGCGTGAGCGCCGTGTAGTCCATCACCCGCAGGCCCCGTCGCACGGCCTCCATGTGGCTGATCTCGGGAATCAGCCGCGCCCCGGCGTCCTCGCGCGGGTCGGCCGACAGCACGCCCTCGACGCCGTTCTTGGCCATCAGGATGGCCTCGGCGTGGATCTCGACGGCGCGCAGCGCGGCAGCCGTGTCGGTCGTGAAGAACGGGTTGCCGGTGCCGGCGGCGAAGATCACGACGCGACCCTTCTCGAGGTGGCGCATCGCGCGCCGGCGGATATATGGCTCGGCGACCTCGGAGATCGTGATCGCCGACTGCACGCGCGTGTGCACGCCGCGCCTCTCGAGCGCATCCTGGAGCGTGAGCGCGTTGAGCACCGTCGCGAGCATCCCCATGTAGTCACCGGTTGCACGGTCCATGCCGGCGGCCGCGCCCTTCAGCCCGCGGTAGATGTTGCCCGCGCCGACGACAACCGCGATCTCGACGCCGCGCTCGCGAACCGATGCGATCTGCGCCGCCACCGCCCGCACCCGCTCGCCGTCGGTCCCGTAGCTGAGGTCGCCCATCAGCGCCTCGCCGGAGAGCTTCAGCAGGACCCGCGCGAATGCGGGCGCGGCGATCGCTTCCTCCGGCTCCTCGGTCGTCGCCACGGGTGGCGAGATTACTCGCCGACCGCGAAGCGGGTAAAGCGTCGCACGACCACGTTCTCGCCGGTCTTGGCCGAAAGGTCGGCGCGCAGCTGCTCGATCGTCTTGCCGTCGTACTTGTCGCCGTTGACGTGCGCCTGCCTGAGCAGGACCGTCTCCTCCATCCACTTGCGCAGCTTGCCCTCGGCGATCTTGCCGCGAACGTTCTCCGGCTTGTCGGCGGCCTGCTGCTCGAAGACGCGCAGCTCCGCGTTGCGGTCGTCCTCGGGGATCTCCTCCTCGCTGACGTAGCGGGTGTCGGCCAGCGCGGCGATGTGCATCGCGACGTCGCGCGCAAAGGCCACGAACTCGTCGTTTCGCGCCACGAAGTCGGTGTTGCAGTCGACCTCGACGAGCACGCCGACCTTGCCGTTGGCGTGGATGTAGGACTGCACCGTGCCCTCGGTCGCCTCGCGCCCGGCGAGCTTGCCGATCTTGTTCCCGAGCTGGACGCGCAGCAACTCGACGGCGGCGTCGATGTCGCCGCCCGTCTCCTGCAACGCACGCTTGCAGTCCATCATGCCCGCGCCGGTCTGGTCGCGCAGGACCTTGACGTCCTTGGCGCTGATGTCGCTCACGTCGTTGTCTCCGACTCGGTCTCAGGCTGGGTCGCCGCGGGCGCCGGCGCCTCGGCGGCGGGCGCAGCCGGCTGCTCCTCGGCGGGCGCAGCCGGCTGCTCCTCGGCGAGCGCGGCTGGCTGCTCCTCGGCGAGCGCGGCTGGCTGCTCCTCGGCGAGCGCGGCTGGCTGCTCCTCGGCGGGCAGAGGCTCGGTGGCCGTCTCGGCCGGCGCCTCGGCCGCCGGCGCGGCCGGCTCAGGGTCCGGCGCAGGCTTGGGCTTGCGGCGCCGCGGCGCCTTCTTCGGCGCCTCCGCGGCGGGCGGCGCCGCCGGCGGCGTATCGTCGACCGGCGGAGCCGGGTCGGGCGAGTCGCCCGTGACGTTGGCGGCTGCGGCTGGGGCCACCTCGGTGTCGGCGGGCTGCGGCACCTTCGGATCGGGCCGCGGGCGTCCCTCGGCCTGCACGGCCTGGGCCACCTCCATCTCGGCGACCTGGCGGTCGCCGCCGCCCTCGGCCTGGGTCTTGGCCGCCTCGGCGGCCTCGCGGGCGGCCTGCTCGGCGGTCTCGCGAGCGGCCTGCTCCTCGGCCTCCTTGCGGGCGCGCTCTTCTGCCTGCAGCCGAGCCTGCTCCTCGGCCTCCTTGCGTGCCTGCTCCTCCTGCGCGCGGAAGACCGCCGCGCCCTCGCCGACGACATCCCCGATCGCCGCCGTGATCAGGGCGCACGAGCGGATCGCGTCGTCGTTGCCTGGGATGACGTAGTCGATCCCGTCGGGGTCGCAGTTCGTGTCGACGAGTCCGATGATCGGGATTCGCAGTCGCTGCGCCTCGCGTACGGCGATCTCCTCGACCTTGAGGTCGATGACGACCATCGCGTTCGGTGTGCGCGTCATGTTCTTGACGCCGCCCAGGTTCGCGCGCAGCTTCGCGAGGTCCGCCAGGGCCGCCATCCGCTCGCGCGTGGGCAGCAGCGCGAGCTGGCCGTCGGCCTCGTAGCGCTCGAGATCGTGCAGGCGCCGGATGCGCTGGTTGATCGTCTGGAAGTTCGTCAGCAGTCCGCCGAGCCAGCGGTGGTTGACGTATGGCATGCCGGACTTCTCGGCCGTCTCCTTGACCGCATCGCGCGACTGCTTCTTCGTGCCGACGAACAGCACGGTGCCGCCGCGATGGGCGATAGCGGACGCGAACTCCTGCGCCTCGCGCAACAGCCGCTCGGTCTTGAGCAGGTCGATGACGTAGATGCCACCGTTCTCGCCGTGGATGAAGCGGCGCATCTTCGGGTTCCAGCGGCGGGTCTGGTGGCCGAAATGGACGCCAGCCTCCAGCAGCTCTCTGATCCCAACCTGAGCCATGGGTACTGCTCCTTGGTTATCGGTCGTGCGTGGGCACAGTGCCCGCCGGCACGCTGCGGAACCCGGTCTGAGAAACGGACGGGGCAGGGCCGCAGCGCGGGATCCCAGCGGGGTCGTTTGACAATGAACGTCCAAGTTTACGCAAGAGTTGGTCCAAATATGCGTTGATACAGGGGCGGGACGAGTCCTCCCTTCCCCTACCTCCGGTGGGCTCGATCCGTGATGTGGGCTGGCGGGGCGGCCTTTGGACGGGCCGCCCCGTCGCGCTCGACGGCTCTCAGCCGTACGCGACTACCTCGAGCGCATCGGACAGATCGGGCGGAAGGGGCGACGAGATGTCGACCGGCTCGCCCGTCACGGGGTGCTCGAAGGCAAGCCGCGCCGCATGCAGGAACTGCCGCCGCAGGCCATACGCGCCGGGGCTGCCGTACTCGGGGTCGCCGCAGACCGGATGACCGATTGCCTGCAGGTGGACCCGGATCTGATGCGTTCGGCCGGTCTGCAGACGCACGCGCAGCAGCGTGGCTCGTGGCAGCGTGCGCTCGATCTCGAAATGCGTGATCGCCGGCTTGGGGGCGTCGGTGTTGGTCGACATCAGCGTGCGCACGCGCCGGTCGCGGCCGATCGGCGCCTCGATCGTGCCGGTCCGCGCGGGCGGACGTCCGTCGACGAGCGCGAGATACTCGCGCTGCATCGTGCGCGCCGCGAGCTGCGCCTTCAGGCCGCGGTGGACCTCGTGGCTCTTGGCGACCACGAGCAGGCCCGACGTGTCGCGATCCAGCCGGTGCACGATTCCCGCCCGCCAGGTTTCCTCCCCGCCCGCGGCACGACCGGCAAGCGCCTGCGCGAGCGTGCCCTCGCGGTGGCCGCGCGCCGGGTGCACGACGACCCCGGCCGGCTTGTCGACGACGATCAGGTGCTCGTCCTCGTACGCGACGCCGAACGCGGCCTGCTCGCCGCCGGCGGCAGCCGCGGGCGCGTCCTCGCGCTCATCGACGGTGATCCGCGCGCCGGCGCGGACGGGCTGGCGCTTCATGACGGCCTTGCCGTCGACGAGCACCCTCCCGGCGGCGATCAGCCGCTGAGCGCGCGAGCGCGAGCGCAGCGGACGCGCGAGGAACGTGTCGAGGCGTTCCCCGGCGGCCTCAGGCGGAACCTCGAGCTCCATCATCTTTCTCCATGACGAACAGCAAGACGATCACGCCGAACGTGATCGCGACGTCCGCGACGTTGAACGCGGGCCAGTACGGGAGCTTGACGAAGTCGACGACCGCGCCCTCGCGCACGCGGTCGATGACGTTGCCCAGCGCCCCGCCGAGCAGCATTCCCGTGGGCAGCCACATCAGGCGCCGCCGGGCGTGACGCGCGAAGTAGGCGAGCAGTGCCGCGATCGCCAGCGTGATCACGATCGCGACGATCGCGCCGCCGTCCTGAAGCTGACCGAAGGCGACGCCGGTGTTGCGCACGTTGACGATCTTGATGCCTGCGATCACGGACTCCTCCTGCCCGCGCTCGATCGTCGACGTCACGACCTCCTTGAGGATCTGGTCGGCCGCGACGATGCCCGCGAGCAGCACCGCGACGCGCGTCCACGACGCCCGTACGGAGAGCGGGGCTGTCCGTGCGCTCACCCTCGGATCGCGGGGATCACGAGATACAACCCGACGATCTGCAGCACGAGGATCGCGACGATCGGGCTGATGTCGATAGGGCCGATCGGCGGGATGAAGCGACGAAAGATGCTCAGGTACGGCTCGACGACATCGCGCAGGAAGCCGAGCGCCGCGCTCGACCAGCGCGAGTACGGAATCCGGCCGCCGAAGGAGAAGATGAGGGTCGACACGATGTAGGCGAAGATCAGGATGATGTAAACGATCAGCAGGGCGCTGAGGAAGTCGGCGACCTGCTCGCGTGCCGTGGCGAGGACGAGGACGTCGCTCATCGGCTCAGCACCGCCTGCATCGCGTCGTCGAAGGCGGCCCGTACGCCCGCATGCTCGAGCGCCGCGAGGCCGCGTGCGGTAGATCCGCCGGGCGAGGTGACGCAGCGGCGCACGGCGAGCGTGTCGTACGCGCGCGCCTCGAGCAGCGCCGCAGTGCCGCCCAGCGTCCGCACGACCAACTGCGCCGCGATGTCAGCGGGCAGTCCGGCGCGCACGCCGGCATCGATCTGCGCCTCGGCCACCAGCGCGACGTAGGCCGGCGCGCAGCTCATGAGACCCATCGCGACGTCGACCTGGCTCTCGTCGACGCTGACGACCGAGCCGACGCGTGCGAACAGCTCGAGTGCGCGCTGCTCGAGCTGCGCATCGGCCTGCGGGTCGCGCGCGTGCACGCTGACGCCATCGCGTACCTCGACCGGCACGCTCGGGAGCATGCGCACGACGGGCGTGCCAGCCCCGTAGGCCGCGCGCAGTGCGCCCACAGGCACTCCGCCGAGGATCGAGATGACGCCCTTGGCCTTGCCGTCGACCTCGGCCGCGACACGCTCGAGCCCGGCCGGCTTGTGGGCCAGCAGCACGGCGTCCACTCGCTGCGCGAGCTCGGCGTTGGAGTCGACGACCTCGCCGCCCAGCTCATCGACGAGCCCCTGCGCCCGCGGCCGGTAGGCGTCGAACACGACCACCGGATCCGCCCAGCCCCGCGCAAGCGCGCTGGCCATGTTCCCTGCGCCGATGAAGCCGATCTGCATGAGAGAAGTATGGACCCTTCGATCAGGCCGCCCGGCACCCGCGGGCGTCGGTCATGACTGATTGAAAAAGCCCTTGTCGATCAGCTCGGCGCGCTCTTCGGCGCTGATCTTTACGTTGCGCGGTGTCAGCATGAAGACCTTCTCGGCGATCCGCTGCATGCCGCCATCCAGCGCGTAGGTGAGGCCGCTCGCGAAGTCGATCAGGCGCTTGGCGAGTGCGGTCTCGGTGCCCTGCAGGTTCAGGACGACCGGGATCGACTGCTTGAACTTGTCTGCCACCTGCTGCGCGTCGTTGAAGGACTTCGGGATCACGAGGTGCACCCGCACGTCGCCGTTGCGCGGCCGCGCGACCGGGCGCAGCTGAGCCGTCGGGCGACGGCTGCGGGGCTCGTCGTCGGCGAAGATGTCGTCGAAGTCGTCGCGCGGACGGCGCGGAGCCGCCAGCCTGCGAACGTTCGGGCGCTCGCGGTAGCGCTCCTCGATCTCCTCCTCCGGCGGCGGGGGCGAATGCGCGGGCTCGTCGCGCGGATCGAGGTCGTCGCGCTCGTCGCGATCGTCGACGTAGGCGCGCTCCTCGGCAAGGCCGAAGTACACGAGAGCACGATGCCAGCTGTCGCGGAATGCCATGGCTCAAGGAAGGTTAGACCTCGATGCCCGTTCTCCTTCCTGCTTGCCGGTGCCTGTGCTCGGCAGGGTGCCTGTGCCCGGCAGGGTGCCTGTGCCCGGCAGGGTGCCTGTGCCCGGAAGCGTGCGGTACAGGCTGGTTCCGATGCGAACCAGCGTTGCGCCCTCCTCGACGGCGACCTCGTAGTCCTGCGTCGTGCCCATCGATAGCTCGCGCAGACCGCGCGCCTGCGCCAGCTCGCGCAGCGCCGCGAACCAGCGTCTGCTGTCCTGCGGCTCGCGCGCCAGCGGCGGCATCGTCATCAGCCCGGCGACCGGGACCGGGGCGCGCTCGAGGAACGCATCCAGGTCAGCGGGCGCGACCCCACTCTTCGCGTCCTCGCCCGCGACGTTGACCTCGATCAGGACGCGCAGCCCGGGCGGCGCATGACGCTCGAGCTGTGCGAGCACCGAGTCCGTGCAGACCGAGTGGATGAGGCGCACGAGCGGCGCGATCTGCTTGACCTTGCGACTCTGAAGGTGGCCGATGAAGTCCCATGTGAAGTCGTCGCCGTAG
>Ga0136613_10000857_pt1 | contig 14883 bp, 11 predicted proteins | sample AntDrymUQ2722106_2_FD_106649 | JGI IMG/M metagenome (GOLD analysis project Ga0136613, IMG submission 106649) | Polar desert sand microbial communities from Dry Valleys, Antarctica - metaG UQ272 (21.06) | ecosystem: Environmental > Terrestrial > Soil > Desert | place: Antarctica: Dry Valley... | reverse complement strand
GACGACCGCCAAGAAGGCGACGACCGCCAAGAAGGCGACGACCGCCAAGAAGGCGACGACCGCCAAGAAGGCGACGACCGCCAAGAAGGCGACGACCGCCAAGAAGGCGACGACCGCCAAGAAGGCGCGGACCGCCAAGAAGGCGCGGTCCACGAGGTCTGCGAGGGCCACCCCGGCCCAGCCCTCCAAGGCCCGGGCCGCGAAGCCAGCCAAGCCAGCCAAGCCAGCCAAGGCCACGCCGAAGGCGACGAAGCCCGCCAGGACCGCGAAGCCGGCCAGGACCGCGAAGCCGACGCCGGCGACAGCACCTTCAGTGGCGACCCCGAACGCTCGGACGGACGGCCCCGCTCGCGCCGCCGCGCCGAGCGCGCCTGCACCCGCGCCGGGCACGGTGATCTGTCCGCTCTCGGGGTTCACGGTCACGCCGTCGTCCGCCAAGCTGTCCGCCAAGACGCGGGAACGGCTGCGCGCCAAGCTCGACGCCGAGCGCGCCCTGCAGACCCGTCAGGCCGACGACCTGCAGGCGGAGGCCGACGCCCTTGCCATCGACCGTGAAGCCGGCGACACCCAGTTCGACGAGGAGTCGGGCGAGGGCGACACCGTCAACATCGAGCGCGAGCGCGACCTCGTGCTGTCGGCGGCGGCGCGCCAGATCGTCGAGGCCATCGACCGGGCGCTCGCCCGCATGGACGACGGCACCTATGGTCGCTGCATCCCCGCGGGACGGCGCATCAACCTCGAGCGCCTCGAGGCCATCCCGTATGCCGAGGAGTGCGTCGACTGCAAGGGCCGTGCCGAACGACGGCGATGAGCGGTCGGGGGCGGTCCTTGGCGTCCGTCGCCGCGCCGAGCTGGCCGGCGCCATCGTCGCCACCGTGGTGGCGCTCGACCAGGCCACCAAGGTCTGGGCGGTGGCGGCGCTCTCCGATGGGCCGGTGCAGCTCGTCGGAGACGACGTCGAACTGGCGCTGAGCCGCAACACGGGCGGCGCATTCAGCCTGTTCCGAGACTTCACCCCGTTCCTCGTCGTGTTCGCGGCGGTGATCACCGTGGTGCTGATCCGGGCGATCCGGCGGGCGCCCGACCTGCTCACCGTCGCCGCCCTCGCGCTCGTGGTGGGCGGAGCCACCGGCAACCTGCTCGACCGCGTCTTCCGGTCGCCCCGCCCGCTGCACGGCGCGGTCGTCGACTTCATCAGTTTTGGCACGTTCCCGAGCTTCAACGTCGCCGACTCGGCGATCACGGCGGGGGCGATCGGCGTGGTGCTGCGCGCCTGGCGCGCCGGCGACGAGCCCGATGCCGGCTGACGACCCGGCGGCACCACCGGCACCGCTGCGGGTGCCGGGCCCACTGGCGGGGGAGCGCGTCGACCGTTCGCTGGCACTGCTCACGGGGTGGAGCCGGGCAGAAATCGGCCGGTTGTGCGAGCAGGGCGCAGTACGGGTGGGTGGACGGGCAGTGGCGCGCAGCCGGCGCCTCCAGGCCGGCGAGCTGTTGGAGGTGGCCGCGGCACCACCGGGTGAGGTGGCCCTCGGGCCCGATCCCCGCGTCGAAGTCGTCGTTCGCCACGCCGACGACGACGTGATCGTCGTGAGCAAGCCGCCGGGCCTCGTCGTGCATCCCGGCGCCGGCCACTCGTCGGGGACGCTCGTCCACGGGCTCCTCGCGCGGTTCCCCGAGGTCGCGACGGTCGGCGACCCGGCCCGCCCCGGAATCGTCCACCGGCTGGACCGGGGGACCAGCGGGCTGCTCGTCGTGGCCCGCTCGGGGCGCGCCTACGACCGGCTGGTAGCCGCGCTGGCGGCGCGGCAGGTCGAGCGCGCCTATGTCGCCCTCGTCCTCGGCGTGCCCGACGCCACCCGGGGAGTCATCGACGCCCCACTCGGGCGATCGTCGCGCAACCGGGCTCGGATCGCGGTGCGCGCCGACGGGCGCGAGGCCCGGACGCGGTACGAGGTCTGGGGCCGGTTCCCGTCCCACTCGCCGGCCGTCAGCGTGCTCGCGTGCACGCTCGAGACCGGCCGGACGCACCAGGTTCGAGCGCACCTCGCCGCCATCGCGCACCCGGTGGCGGGCGACACCGCGTACGGGGGGGCCGCGCCCGGGCTGGCGCTCGAGCGGCCATTCCTGCACGCGTCGGTGCTCCGGTTCGCCCATCCCGCGACCGGCAAGTGGGCTCGCTTCGAGGAGCCCCTCCCCGCCGACCTCGCGGCGGTGCTCAAAGGTCTCGGCCCACCCGGGTAGCGCGCCGGTCGAGCGCCACGCCCGTCGGGTGCCAAGCCCGCTGGACGTCGGTCAGCGACGAGCCGCGTCGGGGTGGCCGATCCGGGTGCCTTCGACGAGGTCGGCGAGCGTGTGGCGCGACAGCACGGCGCGAGTCTCATCAGAGAGCTTCACCCAGACCTCCTGCAGGACGCAGTGGCCCTCGCAGTGGTCGTGCGGGCCGAGCAGCGTGCTCGGCGGCCCCTCGACCGCGGCAAGGATCTCGGCGAGGTCGATCTCGTCCGGCGGCCGGGCGAGCACGTACCCGCCGCCCACCCCGCGCTTGGAGCGCACGAGCCCTGCGCCCTTGAGCGCGAGGAGGATCTGCTCGAGGTACGGCTGGGGGAGCGTCGTGCGCTCGGCGATCTCCTTCACCGAGGTTGGCCGGTCGGAGCCGCGCAGCGCCAGCGACAGGAGCGCCCGCGCCGCGTAGTCGCCGCGGGTCGAGACCTTCACCGCCGCCTCGCTTCCAGTGCGCCGGACTCGCGCCGGCCGAGGATCATCACGGCAACACCTCCGGGCCCCGAGACCGCCGGCCCCCATGGTCGCGCGCCGACAGGCGCGCCTCGCGACGGGTGAGAATGCGTCCGATGGAACCGGTCCTGCCCGACTACGGCGGCGCGTGCATCAGTCGGGTCGTGCCCGCCGTGCTCGGCATGGCGCCCGCCGACTGGCTTCCCGAACCGGTGCAGGGGGCGCAGGCAGTGGTCCTTCTCATGCTCGACGGCCTCGGCTGGCAGGCGCTGCGCGAGCACCCCGACGCCCTCCCGACGCTGGCGGCGATGACGGGCGGGCCGATCACGACCGTCGTGCCCTCGACGACGGCCACCGCCTTGACGTCGCTCACCACCGGGCTGGCCCCGTCGCGCCACGGCGTCACCGGGTTCCGGATCGCGATGGACGGGTCGGTGCTCAACGTGCTGCGTTGGGCACGCGCCGACCGCCGGTCGCCACCCGACCCGTTGCGGCTCCAACGCCATGCCGCCTTCCTCGGCCGCGAGGTCCCCGTCGTGACGCGCGCCGAGTACCGGAACACCGGCTTCACCAAGGTGCACCTCGACGGGGCACCGTTCCTCGGGTGGAGCGCGCCGTCGGTGCTGGTCGAGCGGTGCCGCCGGCTCGTTGGCGACGGCACCCGGTTGGTGTACGCCTACTACCCGGGCATCGACACCGTGGCCCACGAGTTCGGTCTGCGCGACGGCTACTACGCCGCCGAGCTGGCGTCGGCCGACCGGCTCGTCGCCGACCTGCTCCACGCGCTTCCTGCTCACGTCGCGTTGCTCGTCACCTCCGACCACGGCCAGGTGCACCTCGATCTCGACGGGTGGATCGGGATGGAGCCACTCGCCGATCTCGTCGCCGTCCACTCCGGGGATGGCCGGTTCCGCTCGCTCCACGCCGCGCCGGGCGCAGCCGCCGAGCTCCACCGCGCCGCCGCTGACCACGTCGGGGACCGGGCGTGGGTCCGCACCCGCGACGAGCTCCTCGACGACGGGTGGTTCGGCGCGGATCCCACGCCCGCCACTCGCCGGCGGATCGGCGACGTTGTGGTCGCGGCGCAGGGGCCCGTCGGGTTCGTCGACCCGCGGTTCACCCGGGAGGCCAAGTTGCGCTCCGCGCACGGCTCGGTGACCCGCGAGGAGATGCTCGTTCCGCTCCTCGCCCGGCGGGGCGAGGAGCGGCGAGGGGCATGATCCCTGGTGGGGGGGCGGGCTCGGGGCGAGGGTGGCAGCCGTTGGCGCCGGCGCGCTAGGTTCGCGAATCACAGGGCTGTGATTCGGGGTGCCGGCGGGGCTCGCCGTCCGCTCGAAGCGCAGGCGAAACCACTCGGAGCCCGCCCGGAGCTCGCCCCATGAAGTCGTTCGCCCACCTTCACCTCCACACCGAGTACTCGATGCTCGACGGAGCGTCCCGGATCGGCGACGTGGTGGCGGCGGCCGCCGCCGACGGTCAGCCGGCAGTCGGCATCACCGACCACGGCAACATGTACGGCGTCCTCGACTTCTACCGAGCGGCCCGCGAGGCCGACCTCACGCCGGTGATCGGCACCGAGGCGTACTTCGTCACCACCAGCCGCTTCGACCGGCCCCGGCGCGCCGAGCACGACATCTTCCACCTCACGCTGCTCGCCGAGACCGACGAGGGGTACCGCAACCTCATGAAGGTCGCGTCGTACGCCTACCTCGACGGGTTCTTCTACAAACCGCGAATCGACTTCGACCTCCTCGAACGCTTCGGCGCCGGGATCATCGCCACCAGCGGCTGCTTGGGGGGCGCGGTGTCCCAGGCGCTGCTCGGGGGCGATGAGCGGGGAGCCCGGGAGCTGGCAGCACAGTTCCAGAGCACGCTCGGTCGCGACAACTTCTTCATCGAGCTCCAGGACCACGGCCTCCCGGAGCAGCGGCAGGTCAATCCCGAGCTCGTACGCATCGCTCGCGACCTCGGTGCCCCGCTGCTCGCCACCAACGACAGCCACTACACGCGCAGGGAGCACGCCGAGGGGCACGCCGCGCTCCTGTGCGTGCAGACCGGTGCGACCCTCGACGACCCGAAGCGCTTCAAGTTCGACGCCGAGGAGTTCTACCTCAAGTCGGCCGCCGAGATGCGCGACCTCTTCGCCGACCATCCGGACGCGTGTGACAACACGCTCCTGATCGCCGAGCGGGCGCGCGTCGACATCCAGCTCGGCCAGCCCGAGCTGCCCGAGTTCCTCACCCCGGAGGGCCACGACGAGGACTCGTACCTGCGCGAGCTCACGATGGCGGGGGCGCGCGAGCGGTACGACCCCGAGCTCGCCGGCCCTGTCCGCGAGCGGATCGAGATCGAGCTCGGCGTGATCAGTGACATGGGCTTCTCGGCCTATTTCCTGGTCGTGTGGGATCTCGTTCGCTACGCGCGTGAGCGCGGCATCCGGGTGGGCCCGGGCCGGGGCAGCGCCGCCGGGTCGTGTGTCGCCTACTGCCTGCGCATCGTCGACATCGACCCAATCCGCTACGACCTCCGCTTCGAGCGCTTCCTCAACCCGGGGCGCAAGGAGATGCCCGACATCGACATGGACTTCGACGAGCGCCACCGGGGCGAGATGATCCGCTACGCCTCGCAGCGCTACGGGTGGGACCACGTCGCTCAGATCGTCACGTTCTCGACGATCAAAGCACGCGCCGCCGTGCGCGACGCGTCACGCGTGCTCGGGTACCCGTGGGCGATGGGAGACAAGATCGCCAAGGCGATGCCGCCCCTGCTGATGGGACGCGACACCAAGCTGTCGGCATGCCTCGACCTGGAGGAGGGCCAGGAGGAGGGGTACCGCCGCGCCACTGAGCTGCGCGAGCTCTATACCGGCGACCCTGACTCCAAGCGCGTCATCGACGTCGCCCTGAGCCTCGAGAACCTGCGCCGCCAGGACGGCATCCACGCCGCCGCGGTCGTGATCACCCGCCGGCCGCTCGTGGAGTACCTCCCGATCCAGCGCAAGCCCGAGCCCGGCACCCCGATCGAGCAGGCACCGATCGTCACCCAGTACGAGATGCACGGCGTCGAGAGCTTGGGCCTGCTCAAGATGGACTTCCTCGGCCTGCGCAACCTGTCGGTGATCGAGCGCGCGCTCGATCTCATCGAGACGACCACGGGCGCGCGAGTCGACATCGACGCGGTGCCGCTCGACGACGCCGTCACCTTCGCCATGCTGCGCCGCGGCGACACGGTCGGCGTGTTCCAGCTCGAGGGTGGGCCGATGCGGTCGCTGATGCGCTCCCTCGCGCCCACCACGTTCGAGGACGTGTGCGCGCTCGTCGCCCTGTACCGGCCGGGCCCGATGGCAGCCCGCATGCACCTCGACTACGCCGACCGCAAGAACGGGCGCAAGCCCGTGTCCTACTACCACGAGTCGCTCGTCGACATCCTCGAGCCCACCTACGGTCTGATGATCTACCAAGAGCAGCTCATGCGGGTCGCCCAGCGCCTGGCGGGCTACACGCTCGAGGAGGCCGACAACCTCCGCAAGGCGACCGGGAAGAAGAAGCGCGACCTCATCGTCGCCGAGCGAGCCAAGTTCGTCGCCGGCTGCGTCGCGCAAGGTCACGGCGCCAAGTTCGCCGACGACTTCTTCGACATCGTCGAGCCGTTCGCCGACTACTCCTTCAACAAGTCGCACTCGTTCGGCTACGGCTTCGTCGCCTACCAGACCGCCTACCTGAAGGCCAACTTCCGGGTCGAGTACCTCGCCGCGCTCCTTACGAGCGTCAGGGCGAACAAGGATCAGACCGCGGTCTACCTCAACGAGTGCCGCCAGCGGAAGATCGGGGTGCTGGTGCCCGACGTGAACGAGTCGGAGAGCGACTTCGCGGTGCGCCCCTCGCCCGACGGCACCGCGTCCACCGAGATCCGCTTCGGGCTGTCGGCGGTGCGCAACGTTGGTGAGGGGATCGTGGCCCACATCGTCGCCGACCGCACCGACAACGGCCCGTTCATCGACTTCTACGACTTTTGCGGGCGCGTCGACCCGCAGGTGCTGAACAAGCGCACGCTCGAGTCGCTGATCAAGGCGGGCGCCTTCGATTCGCTCGGCCACCCGCGCAAGGGCCTGCTCGCGGTGTTCGAGCGCTGCGCCGAGACCGCGATCGCCCGGCGCCGCGAGCGCGACGCCGGGATCATGAGCCTCTTCGGTGCGGCGAGCCCGAACGGGGACACCGACGCGACCGCCGGCGACCCTGCCGGCGAGACGTCAGGGGGAGCCGAGGGGTGGTCGGAGCGCCTCGACATCCCCGACATCGAGTTCGGCAAGGCGGAACGTCTCAGCGTCGAGAAGGAGATGCTCGGGCTCTACGTGAGCGGCCATCCGATGATGGGCGCCGAGCGGGCGCTGCGCCGGCACGTCGAGGCGAGTCTCACCGAGCTCAAGGAGGGGCGTGAGGGCGAGATGCGCACCGTCGGCGGCGTCGTCACCGCGCTGGCGCGGCGCTACACGCGCCGGGGCGACCTGATGGCGACGTTCGTGCTCGAGGATCTCGGTGCCGCGCTCGAGGTGATGGTCTTCCCGAAGACCATGGCCGACTTCGGGCACGTGCTCGCCGAGGACGCCATCGTGTGCGTCAAGGGCCGCCTCGACCTGCGGGAGGACGACCCCAAGCTGATCGCGGTGGAGCTCACCCGCCCCGACCTCGTGCTCGACGGCGGTCCACCCGTCCGGCTGCGCGTCCCCGCCGGGGGCCTCTCCGAGCAGATGCTCGAAGAGCTGCAGGACCTGCTCACCCGCCACCCCGGCGACAGCACTGTGTTCGTCCAGGTCGAGGAGCCCGACCGCACCACGGTCGTGCAGCTCGGCGACGACTACTGCGTCGACTCGACGAACGGCCTGTACGCCGACTTGCGCATCCTCCTCGGCGCCGACTGCGTGGCGTGATTTCTCGGTCGCTCTCTGGCGGGCGGGATACCCGCCCGCCGGGCGCTCGCTCCCTGGCAGGCTCCGCTCGCTAGCGCTCGCTTCGCCGCGACTCGTCTCCTCGCTGCGGAGTTCTCGCGTTTTGGCGTCGCACAGGGGTGATATGTGCCCCTCAGCGACGCCAAAAGGAAGGGTTGGGGTGGGGCGGGTCGGTCAGCGCAGGGGTTGGATGACGCGTTCGGAGAAGCCGGCGAGCCCACGCTCGAGGGCCTCGGGGTCGAAGCCGAGCGGGGGGATCACGAGTCGGTCCACCCCGAGGTCGGCGTAGCGCTTGGCGCCGTCGAGGTCGAGGGCGCCGCCCGCCGTCACCTCGATCGCATCAGGGTCGCGTCCCGCGTCCTCGGCGGCGCGCCGCATCGCTTCGAACAACGGGGCCAGCTCCTCGGCGGTCGAGCGACCGGGGAAGAACCCGTCGCCGAGCCGGCCCGCCCGGCGAGCTGCCGCCTTCGTGTGACCGCCGACGACGATCGGGATGCCGCCCGACTGCACCGGCTTCGGGAAGCAGTTGGCGTTGTCGAACGAGACCCGCTCGCCGTGGAACGTGGGCGCGGGCTCGCTCCACAGCGCCCGCATCGCCGCCACGTACTCGTCGGTGCGGGGGCCCCGGTCGTCGAACGAGACGCCTAGCGCGTCGAACTCCTCGCGCAGCCAGCCCACGCCGATCCCGAGCTCCACCCGCCCGCCCGACAGCACGTCGAGCGTCGCCAGCTCCTTGGCCAGGATCACCGGGTTGCGCTGCGGGAGGATGAGGATGCCGGTCGCCAGCCGCAGCCGTTCGGTCGCGGCACCCACCCACGTGAGCCAGATGAGCGGGTCGGGGATGTCGAAGTCGTCACCCGCCGCCATCCGACCGCTCTTGTCGTAGGGGTACTGCGACTCGTAGCCCGACGGGATCACCGTGTGCTCGACCGTCCACACCGACTCGAACCCGTACTCCTCGGCGAGGCCCGCCATCGCCGCCGCACCCTCAGGCCGCGCGAACGGCCCCACGTTCGCGAACAACACCCCGAACTTCACGGTGCACCCCCGGTCGGTCGCCTCGGTGCGCCGCAGGGTAGCGGGACTCCCCGTTTGCTGCCGGCGCTCGCGGAGCGCTTCTCCCACGGCGCGGCGTGCGCGGTTTCGAGAAGGTGTCGGCGCGCGGTGCCGGAGCGAGGGAGGGAGCGGTGTGCGGACGAGCGTCTCGGAGGGTGGGGCCGGGTATCCCGGCCCGCAGCGAGGCATCGGTCGCAGTGGCGAGTGGCGTGCGGCGGAGCGAGCGGAGAGAGCGGAGCTCGCCAGCGAAGGAGCGCCCGCGGGCCGGGTATCCCGGCCCGCAGCGAGTGAGCGAGACAGGGCGGCAGGTACCCTGCGCCGGAGCGAGACCAAGCAGAGCGCCGTAGGTGGTTCTGCGGACATACTGCCGCGCGGCGCCGGCGCGACCGGAGGGAGCGGAGGCGCTCGCCAGGGAGCGAGCGCCTGCGGCGCAGGTACCCTGCGCCGCAGCGAGCGACCGAGAGAAGTAGGCATGCGCATCGGCGTGTTGGGGGCCACGGGGCCCGCGGGGAAGGGGGTGGCGGCGTGCCTGGCCGCCGCCGGTCACCATGTCGTCGCCGGGTCGCGCGACCGGGAGCGGGCTGAGGGGGTCGTCGCCGAGCTCACGGAGCGGTGGGGCCCGCGGGTCGAAACCCTGGTCGCCGGCACCAACCAGGATTCCGCCGCCGCGCCCGACCTGGTGGTGATCGCCACGAAATGGGACGGCGCCGTCGCCACCGCCCAGACGCACGCCGACGCGCTGGCCGGCAAGGTCGTCATTGCCATGGCCAACGGCATCGAGCGCGCCGGACGGGAGCTGCACGCGGTCCTGCCCGACGGGGGTTCGGTGAGCGCGGCCGTGCAAGCGGCCGCGCCCAAATCCCGGGTTGTGGCCGCCTTCCAGCACGTGCCCGCCGCCGCGTTCGGGAAGCTCGACGAGCCCAACGACTGCGACGTCGTGTGCTGCGGCGACGACGACGCCGCGCGCACGACGGTCCTCGATCTCGTCGCCGGCATCGCGGGGCTCCGCGCCTACGACGGCGGGTCGCTCGCCAACGCGCTCGGCATCGAGGCCTTCGCCGCCGTTCTGCTCTCGGTCAACCTGCGCCACAAGGGCAAGGGCCGGCTCCGCCTGCTCGGCGTAGAGCCCCATCCGTTCGCCGGAGGCTCCGCTTGACGCTTCGCCTGTTCGACACCGCCCGGCGGGCCGTCGTGCCGTTCGAGCCCAGCCCGGTCGTGCGCATGTACGTCTGCGGGATCACGCCGTACGACTCGACGCACCTCGGGCACGCGGCCACGTACCTCGCCTACGACCTGCTCACCCGCCGCCTCGAGGAGCTGGGTCACGAGGTCCGCATGATCCGCAACGTGACCGACGTCGACGACTCCATCCTTCCCAAGGCGCGCGAGCTGGGCATCAACTACCTCGAGCTCGCCGACGCCGAGCTGGCCCGCTTCCAGTCCGACATGGACGCCCTCGGCATGCGCCCACCCGCAGCCGAGCCACGCGCCACCGCCGCCATCGGCGGGATGATCGACATGGTCAACCGCCTGCTCGAGTCGGGCCACGCCTACCTCACCGGCGGGACGGTGTACTTCGACGTCTCCACGTTCTCGCGCTTCGGTGAGCTGTCGCAGTACTCGCAGGACCACATGGTGCGCCTGGCCCGCGCCCGCGGCGGGCGACCCGACGATCCCCACCGGCGCGACCCGCTCGACTTCGTGCTGTGGCAGCCGTCGCTCCCCGACGAGCCGGCGTGGCGGGCGCCCTTCGGAGTCGGCCGGCCCGGCTGGCACGTCGAGTGCTCGGTGATGTCGATGGACGCGCTGGGCCCGACCCTCGATCTGCACGGCGGGGGGACCGACCTCATCTTCCCGCACCACGAGTGCGAGATCGCCCAGAGCGAGAGCGTCACCGGCGTGCCGTTCTGCGGGCACTGGATGCACTCGGCGATGGTCAGCTACGAGGGCGAGAAGATGTCGAAGTCGCTCGGGAACCTCGTGTTCGTGAGCGATCTCCTGAAGGTCGCCGACCCGCGCGCCATCCGGTTGGCGCTCGGGCGCCACCACTACCGGGCCGGGTTCGAGTGGTACGACACCGACCTCGCGGAGGGCACGGCGTTGCTCCACCGGCTCGCCGCCGCCGCTGACCGTCCGGCGGGCGTCGATCCCCGTCCGTTCGCGACCCGGGTGCGGGCCGCGATCGACGCCGACCTTGATGCCCCCCGGGCGCTCGACGCGCTCGACGACCTGGCGAGCGCCATCCTCTCTGGCGGCGACGACGCCACCGCACCCCGGGTCCTGCGCGAGCTCGCCGGGCTGCTCGGAGTCGACCTCGACCACCTGCTCGACTTCCGGTAGCGCGCGGCGCGCGCAGAAACCGCCAGAGGAGCCCGCGAGGCGCGCTGGTATCGTCGGTCGCGATGGGAGACGTCGTAACGATCACGCTGCCCGACGGCTCCGCGCGCGAATACCCGGCCGGCGTGACCCCGGGTGACGTGGCCGCGTCGATCGGGCGGGGGCTGGCTCGCGCCGCTCTCGCCGCTCGCGTCGGACCGGCCGGGGACGCGAACCGCGCCGGCGAGCTGGTCGACCTCGCCACCGCCATTCCCGACGACGCCGCCGTCGCCATCGTCACGCGTGACAGCACCGAGGGTTTGGAGGTGCTGCGCCACTCGACGGCCCACGTGATGGCCCAGGCGGTTACCGATCTGTTCCCCGGCGCCCGGTACGCGATCGGCCCCGCGATCACCGACGGCTTCTACTACGACTTCGAGCTGCCCGGCGGGGTGCACCTCACCGACGACGACCTTCCTCGCGTCGAGGCCCGCATGCGCGAGATCGTGGCGAGCGACCAGGCGTTCATCCGCGAGGAGCTGTCGCGCGACGAGGGGCTCGACGTGTTCGCCGACCAGCCCTACAAACGGGAGATCATCGAAGCCGTCGACGAGGTCGACGAGTCTGAGATCGGCTCCGGCTCGGTCATCTCGGCGTACCGCAACGACGACTTCGTGGACCTGTGCCGCGGCCCGCACGTGCCGTCCACCAAGCACCTCGGGGCGTTCAAGCTCACCAAGGTGGCCGGCGCGTACTGGCGTGGCGACGAGCGGCGTCCGATGCTCCAGCGCATCTACGGCACGGCGTGGCCCACCGATGCCGCCCTCGCCGAGCACCTCCATCGCCTCGAGGAGGCCGAGCGCCGCGACCACCGCAAGCTCGGCGTCGAGCTGGATCTGTTCTCGTTCCCGACCGAGATCGGGCCCGGTCTCGCCGTCTTCCACCCGAAGGGCGGCACGGTGCGGCGCATCATGGAGGACTACTCGCGCGCCCGCCACGAGCAGGGCGGTTACAAGTTCGTCACCTCGCCCCACATCACCAAGGCGGACCTGTTCGAGACCTCCGGGCACTTGGAGTGGTTCGCCGAGGGCATGTACCCGCCGATGGAGCTCGACGACGGCAGCCGGTACTACCTCAAGCCGATGAACTGCCCCTTCCACATCCTCGTGTACCGCAGCCGGTTGCGTTCCTACCGCGAGCTGCCGATGCGGCTCTTCGAGCTGGGGACGGTGTACCGCTACGAGCGTTCGGGCGTGGTGCACGGCCTCACGCGCGTGCGGGGCCTGACGATGGACGACGCCCACATCTTCTGCACGCGCGACCAGATGGCGGGGGAGCTGACGTCGCTGCTCGAGTTCGTGCTCGGCGTGCTGCGCGACTTCGGGCTCGACGAGTTCGACCTCGAGCTGTCGACGCGCCCGGGAGGCAAGGCGATCGGGAGCGATGACGACTGGGATGCCGCCACCGAGGCGCTGCGCGCCGCCGCGGCCGCGCTGGATCTCGATCCGACGCTCGACGAGGGCGGCGGTGCGTTCTACGGGCCCAAGATCTCGGTGCAGGCCCGGGATGCCATCGGCCGGTCGTGGCAGATTTCGACGGTGCAGGTCGACTTCCAGCTCCCGAGCCGATTCGATCTCGGCTACGTCGGCGCCGACAACCAGCGCCACCCCCCGATCATGATCCACAACGCGCTGTTCGGATCGGTCGAACGCTTCCTCGCGGTGCTCGTCGAGCACCACGCCGGCGCGTTCCCGGTGTGGCTCGCCCCGGTGCAGGTCGTGGTGCTCCCCGTCGGCGAGCGTCACGAGCCGTACGCGCACCGGGTCGCCGACCGGCTGGCGGCCGAGGGTTTCCGGGCCGAGATCCTGGCCGCCGCCGACGGGAAGCTCGGCGCGCGCGTCGGGCGGGCTCGGCGCGAGCTGGTCCCGTACGTGCTCGTCGCCGGCGACGCCGACGCCGACCACGGCACCGTCGGTGTGAACCGGCGGGGTCAGGACGATCCTGAGCGCGACGTGCCCGTCGACGCCTTCGTCACCGAGCTGGGTGGCGCGGTCGCGGCCCGGGGGTGAGCACCCGCCCATGACGTTGGAGCGGGTCTGGGCCGGGTGGCGCGCCGCGTACATCGACACCGTCGCCACTGCACCGCAGACCGCGGCGGACGGTTGCTTGTTCTGCTCGTTGGCGGCCGCTCCCGATCCCGACGAGCTGCTCGTCCTCGACTGCGACGAGCACGTGTTCGCGGTCATGAACGCCTACCCGTACATCTCGGGGCACCTCATGGTGGCGCCGCGGCGCCACGAAGCCGAGCTCGACGGATTGGCCGCCCCGGAGGCGGGGGCACTGATGACGATGACGCAGCGGGCCACCGCCGCCATCAAGGCGGCGTACCAGCCCCACGGGCTCAACGTCGGCGTGAACATCGGACGGGCCGCCGGCGCGGGCGTGCCGGGACACGTGCACGTCCACGCGCTCCCGCGTTGGAGCGGCGACACCAACTTCATGACGAGCGTGGCCGAGGCGAGGGTCCTTCCCGAGGACCTCCGTACGAGCTGGGCGAAGCTGCGCGCCGCGTGGCCGAGCCCGTGAGCGAACGGCCACCGGCCGGTACCCCGGGTGGCGCCGACCGCCCGGCGAGCACCCCCACCGACACCCCGGCCGACACCCCGGCGAACGCCCCGACCCGCGGCGACGGTGACCGCCTCCCGGACGAGCTCGACGTCACCGCGTACGTCGGCGCCTATCTCTTCCCCGACATCACCCGCCGGCGCATCCCCGGCACCATGTACGCGCTCATGGCCCTGGTCGCCCTCGGCGGCGGGGTGGCGTCCCGCAACGGCGGGCTGCTCGCCGCCTCGCTCGCGCTCGGCGCCATCTCCGCATACCACTTCGCCGCCGGTTGGCACCTGCGCATCGACCAGACCCAGGCCCTCGTCGTCGCCAGTCGCACGGTGGGGTTCGCCGTCGGGCACGCTTCGGCACAGCTTGCGTGGCGCGGCCTGCGCAGCCGGCCGGCGTGGCGGATCCTGCTCTACAGCGCCGACGAACCGCCGACCATGCGGGGCCTCGTCGAGCTCGACGCCGTCGACGGCCACGTGATGGGCCACTACACCGAGCCCAACCCCGAGGACTGGTCGCAGTTCGGCCTGGGCGACCCGCCGGGCCCGCCCGACCGGACGCACTTGGCCGCCGAGGTCGATCTGCCCGACCCGGCGGGCTGACCGGCTCAGCGGGCGCGGGCCCGGGAACCGCCCGCCCTCGGGCATCGTCTCATCCACCGTGTGGACAGCTCGAGCACCCGACGAGAGAGGTGCGACGTGACGACCCGGCGCCGGCGCCTCGTCGCGCTCGGCGCGGTGGTGGTCGTCGCCGCCGGCGCGATCCTGGTCGGAGGCATCGCACGCGACGCCGGTGGCTGTTTACCCGACGCCCCGACCGGGCAGTCGGCGGCGCGCCGTTGGGACGAGGCGACGCTCGAGGCGATCCGCGCCGACTTGCCCGCGCCCACCGTGCACGCTCGCAACCTCTTCCACGTGTCGCTGGCGATGTGGGACGCCTGGGCGGCCTACGACGACTCCGCCGCCGGCGTGATGTCCAATGAGAAGGTGACGCCCCCGAGGGGCGTGATCGTGCGGGCGGCGCGCACCGAGGCGCTCAGCTACGCCGCCTACCGGGTGCTGCGCGAGCGCTTCGCCGAGTCGATCGGCGCCGAGGTGTCACTCGCAGGGTTCGACCGGCTCATAGACGACCTGTGCCTCCCCCGTGACGTCACGACGACGCGCGGCACCTCGCCCGCGGCGGTCGGCAACCGCATCGCGGCGTCGGTGCTCGCG
>Ga0136613_10000856_pt1 | contig 14898 bp, 17 predicted proteins | sample AntDrymUQ2722106_2_FD_106649 | JGI IMG/M metagenome (GOLD analysis project Ga0136613, IMG submission 106649) | Polar desert sand microbial communities from Dry Valleys, Antarctica - metaG UQ272 (21.06) | ecosystem: Environmental > Terrestrial > Soil > Desert | place: Antarctica: Dry Valley... | reverse complement strand
GCTCGGCTTCCCGGAGCAGACCGCGGAGGCGATCAGGACGCTCGACGAGCACTGGGACGGACGCCAGCCGTTGGGATTGCGCGGCGACGAGATTCCGTTGCTCGGGCGAATCGTCTGCGTCGCCCAGTCGATCGACGTCTTCGCGGTCGCGCACGGGCTCGTGGCCGCCTACCGGATGGCGGCCGAGCGACGGGGAACGTGGTTCGACCCCGAGCTCGTCGAGGTGCTCGAGGCGGGCGAGGGCGATCCGTTCTGGGCGCGCCCTCCTCGGGCGAAGCCGATCAGCTGGTCGGCGAGCTCGAGCCGGTGGACCGCGTCGTCCACGTCGACGCGGCCGGTCTCGACCGCGTCGCCGGCGCGTTCGCGCGGGTGATCGACGCCAAGTCGCCGTTCACGGCTCGTCATTCGGAGCGGGTCGCCGAGATCGCGCTCGGGATCGGCGTCGTCGTCGGGTTGTCCTCGCCCGAGCTGCGTCGGCTCCGTCGGGCGGCGCTCCTGCACGACATCGGCAAGCTCGGAATCTCCAACCTGATCCTCGACAAGCCCGGCCGGCTGAACCACGCCGAGCGGGCCGAGATCGAGCGTCATCCGATTCACACCCGCGAGCTCCTCGGCCGCGTGGCCGCGTTTCGAGAGCTCGTCGACGACGCGAGCGATCATCACGAGAAGCTCCACGGCAGCGGCTACCCGCGCAAGCTCCGGGCGACGAGCTGACTCAGACGGCGCGGATCCTCGCCGTCGCCGACATCTTCGAGGCGATGACCGCCGCGCGCCCGTACGGGATCCCCTGCCGACTGGAACCGTGCCGAAGCGCTCGATGCGGATGCCGGGAGCCGGCTCGATCCCAGCTGTGTGGCCGCGCTGCGCTCTTGGATCGAGCTCGCCGCGGCCGCCTAACCCGAACGCCTGGGTCGATAAGGTGTGCTTATGGATACGCGTCAGCTTGCCGCCTTCTGCACCGTTGTCGAGCGCAAGAGCTTCTCGCAGGCGGCTGAGCGGCTCGGGGTGACCCAGCCGGCCGTCTCCCTTCAAATCCGGGCGCTCGAGAAGCGGCTCGGCGCTCAGCTCCTCGATCGTTCGGGGCGGCGAGTCGAGCCGACCGAAGCGGGCCTGCGCCTCTATCGGGGCGCGCAGCGCCTGCTGGCGCTCGAGGAGCAGCTCGTGAGCGAGGTCGCTGAGGAAGCAGGATCGGAGCTCGCCGGCGAGCTTCGGCTCGGCGCCTCGACGGGACCGGCTGCGATCGTCGTTCCGCTCCTCCTCTGTGAGTTCCAACGCGCTCATCCCTCGGTCAAGATCGCGCTCTCGGTGCACGACACGCAGTCGGTCGTCGAGCTCGTGGCAGAGCGAGAGCTCGAGCTCGGGATCGTCGGCGCGGCCAGGCGGCACCGCTCGGTCAGCTTCGAGCCCTTCTTCGAGGACGAGGTGATCCTCGTCTGTCCGCCGGGACACCGCTTCGGTGGACGGACGGTCTCGCTCGATGAGCTGCGGGCCGAGCAGCTGATCGTGATGCAGGAGGGCGCGGGTGTCAGGCAGATCGTCGAGGACGAGTTGAGGGCGGCCGGCACGCGACTCCGTGAGCTCGACGTGCGGCTCGAGCTCGGGCTGCAGGAATCCGTGCGGAGCGCGGTTCAGGCCGGTTACGGGGTCGGATTCATCTCGCGCTCCGCGGTCGAGTCCGAGCTCGCTGCGGGCACGCTCGTCGCAGCCCGGGTCGAGGGGATCGATGCGACCCGTGAGATCTCGCTCGTTCGGACCACGGGTCGCGCCGCCACGCGGGCGGCGGACGGGTTCGTCTCGTTCGCCCGCGAGCGGCTGGCGTGATCGTCCGCTGGGGAATCGACGAGCTCGAGGCACTGTTGAGCGAGCTCGCGGTCGCTCGACCGTTCGTCTTCGCCGGCGAGCGCTTCCCCGTGCTGCCGCTCGAGCCGCACGGTCGCTGGACCGAGCTGCCGACTGATCGGATCGCGGAGGCGGCCGTCGCGGCGCGCGGGGCGGACGGGCTGGTCGCCCTTGGGGGCGGCAGCACGATCGACACGGCGAAGGCTGTTTCATCGGAGCTCGCGCTGCCGCTCGTCTCGATCCCGACGACGTACTCGGGCGCAGAGTGGACATCTTTCTACGGCGTCCGCGACCCCGACCGGCGGATGCGGGGCGGCGGTGCGGGCGCCCTTCCCGTCGGGATCGTCTACGAGCCTCGGCTCTCGCTCGACCTGCCGCGCGCCGAGACCGTCGGGACGGCGCTGAACGCGCTCGCCCATTGCGCCGAGGCGCTCTATGTGAAGGAGCGGAACGACGAGGCCGACCGGCACGCGCTCGAAGGCGCGCGCCTGATCTCGACGTGGCTGCCGCGTGTCGTTTCCGGCGACGGCGATCGGCTCGAGGCACGGACGGAGCTTCTCCGCGGCGCGTGCGAGGCTGGTGCGGCGCTGGCGGGCTCGATGCTCGGACTCGGCCACGCGCTCGCGCAAGCGCTGGGCGGGCGCTACGGCCTGCCCCACGGAGCCTTGAATGCGCTCTGCCTGCCGCCCGCACTTCGCTTCAACGCAGAGGTTGCCGGAGGAGCCGTCGCGCGTTTCGGGCGGGCGCTCGGAACGGACGATCCGGCCGACCGAGTCGAGAAGCTCGCACGGTTGGGGAGCTTCGAGCGGCTACGTGATCTTGGTGTGCCGGAGGCCGACCTCCGCGAGCTGGCCGAGGCGGTGATCTCCCGTGCGGGCGCGAAGTCGAATCCGCGGCAGGCATCGGCAGCCGAGGTGGAGCAGCTACTTCGCTCGATCTGGTGAGAACGGGGCTCACCGGTAGCGCTCTCCTTCGTCGCGTCGGTACGACCAGGCCGCCAGCAGGAAGAAACCGGCCGTGTAGAGCGCGAGCACGAGCCAGGCGCCCCATTGAACAGGATCGCCGCGGGCGATCCCGACGAGTGTGTCTGCGAGCGCGCGGGTCGGGAGGTACGGCGAGACGCGAGCCACCGCGTCCGGCAGCTCCTCCGGAGTCGTCCAGAGGCCGCCGCAGTACGAGAGGCTGAGGTAGACGACGTTCGCGATCGGAAGCGCTGCGCGTGGAGGCGCGAGATAGCCGAGCGCGATGCCGAAGAGAGCGAACGGAATCGAGCCGAGGAGCAACGCAACAGCGAGCTGCCCCCACTGCTCCGCGGCGAGGTCGGCAGTCGTCGTCAACACGGCTGCGACGAGCACGAGGCTCGCCGCGCCTGCCGCGAAGACGAGCGCGGAGAGAATCCGGCCGCCGAAGCGCTCGGCCGCCGAGACGGGAAGGGTGCGAACGTACCGCTCCCACGGTGTCGTGCGCTCGGTCGCGATTCCGACGCCGAACTGGAAGAACGCGACCCCGAGAACTGCGAAGCCCGCGAAGATCGCCATCAGGGTCGACGCATCGCCCGCCGAGCTCGGCGCTGCGAAGAAGAGGAAGAACATCGTCGGAAAGCCGAGCGTCGGTACGACGTAGGCGGGCATCCGCATCAGCTCCCGCAGGGACGCGCGCGCATGGAGAGCAGCGACTCTCATGGCTCGTTCCCCGGCAAGAGCCGCAGGGCTTCCTCGAGCGGCAGCGGGCGGACGTCGAGATCCTCGAGTCGCGCGCCGGCGTGGATCAGTCGGCGGACGACATCCTCTGGTCGCGGCGCCTGGATGACGACGCGGTCGCCCTCGACGCTGACCTGACCTGCGAGGTCGTGTGGAAGCGGCTCGCGGCGGAAGCTGATTCGTCCGACTCCTGCACGTGCGCGAATGTGGTCGACCGATCCGCGCGCGGCAACGCGGCCGCGGTCGATCACGACAACCGTCGTTGCAAGCGACTCCGCCTCCTGGAGGTAGTGGGTCGTGAGGAGGACGGTGCCGCCGGAGACGACGAACTCGCGGATGGCGTTCCAGACCGCCGTACGCGCATCAGTGTCGAGCCCGGTGGTCGGCTCGTCGAGAACGACGAGCTCGGGGTCGCCGGCGAAGGCAAGCGCGACGGCCAGGCGCCGGCGCTCGCCGCCGGAGAGACCACCGGCCTGGCGGCGGGACAGGTCGCTCATTCCGAAGCGATCGAGGAGCGAGCCGGTGTCGTGCGGCTGGGGATAGTGCGCGCGGACGAGGTCGACAATCTCACTCACGCGCAGCGTGCCCGGGAACGCCATCTCCTGTGGCGTCGTCCCGAGTCGATAGCGCGATCCCGGGATCCGGGGATCCGAGCCAAAGAGCGTTGCGACTCCCTCATCCGGGCGGCGAAGCCCGAGCAGGAGCGAGAGCGACGTCGTCTTCCCCGCCCCGTTCGGCCCGAGCAGGGCGACGATCTCTCCACGGGATGCCTCGTAAGAGACGTCGTCGAGCGCGTGGACGTCGCCGAACGACTTTGAGACACGCTCGAGCCGGGCAGCGGCGGTCATCCGAGCTGGGCCCCCGGTCGCGCCGCGCTCAGCGAGCCAGCGACGAGCAGGTTGTAGACGATGTGCGCGACGAGCGGCGCCAGGAGTGTTCCGGTCACGAGGTAGAGGCCGCCGAACGTTCCTCCGGTCCCGATGTGCACGCGGCGGCCGTGAGCGTGGGTGAGGGCGAAGGCGATCGTGGCGGTGGCGAAGGCCGCGCCGGTCGGAATCGTCAGCGCCAGGCCTCCCAGCAGGAGCCAGCGCCACAGGATCTCCTCGACCGTCGCCCAACCGATGATGAAGGCCGTTCTCGTGACTCCGGCCGGCCGCACCGGCAGGAGTCGTCGTCGCGCGACCGCCGAGTAGAGCGCCGTTCCAACCGCCAGCCCAGCTCCGAGCGCGAGCGCAGGCGAGGCATGCAGGTGTGTTGGAGGCGGAATCTCGAGGGTGAGCGGAAGCGCTATCGCGAGCAGCGCGCCGACCACGATCCTCGACCAGAGTCCCACTGGAGTCACTTCAGCCTCCTGCCGCGCCGACGGCGAGCAGGTACACCGTGGACTCGTCGACGCCGTTCACTCCGAGGAGCCCGTCGACGGCAGAGTCGTAGTAGCCGCCGATCGGCAGCGCCGCGAGCTCGAGTGCAGCGGCGGTGAGCAGGGCGTTCTGCATCGCATGTCCTGCTTCGAGAAGCGCAAAGCGGTAGCCGCGTTGCCCGTACTTGAAACGAGAGCGCCAGAACACGCCGGTCAGTGCGAGAAGCACCGGAGCGCTTGCGAGAACCGGATCGACGAGCGCCCCGGCAAGACGGCTTGGTTCGGCCGCAAGCAGCTCCACGCATCGGTCGAACGGATCGAAGTGGTAGATGCCCGCGGGAATCCCGTCGACGCGATTCGCGAACACGTACAGCTCGAGCGGGTAGAGGGCTCCGCCCGACGGAATCGTGCGGCGCCCGTTCGCGTCGCGACCGTTGAGCGCGCAGGCCAGCGTGGTCAAATCGGCCACCGAGAGCGAGCATTCGGGCACCGGTGCGCGCGAGCAGCGGGCGGTAATGGCCCGACCGAGCTCGACGGTGGGCCAGACCGGCTCGGGGAGTGGCACCCGTGGGCACTGCAAGTTGCGCCGCCCGGCTCGACTCACTGAGCGCTGGAGCTCGGGATGCTGCTCCAGCAGGCGAATCCCACGAGTGCTCGCCCCGGCCGACGAGCGATAGAGCTTCGCCGCCTCGTGATAGGTCTCGGCGGGATCGTCCAGCCCGACTCCGTCGCCGTATACGACCGACGCCTGCTGGATCGTGGGGGCTTGAGCGGTCACGGGAATGGGTGCGGCAACGGGTTGAGATCGTGCAGGAATCGACCTGCCGCCGTCAACGTGTCCTTTTCGGCCAGGTGGAGCAGTCGCGGAGTGCCCTGGAAGCGGGCCACATGCGGCACGTCGAGCGCGCAGAGCCCGGGCGCGACCATCTTGATCACGCTCAGGCCCGTTGTGCGGACGTCGGGTGCGGTGACGTCGACCGCGTACGCCCGCGAGCCTGCGGCGGAGATCCGTTCGACGAGTCGCGCGACCCGCTCCTCGGCCCGGACAGGCTCGAGGCTCGGCACGTCGGACACTCGACGAGTGACACCCGTGATCAGGAAGCGAGCTGCCGCCGCATGCGCGTCGTCGGCGTAGAAGCGAATGTGATCCTCCAGCGTTAGCACGTCGCTGCCATCGGCGGCATAGGTTCGCTCGGGTTCGACCAGAGCGAACTTTCGAGCCGCTGAGCGCGTCGCGAATGCTTCGGCCAACGCCTTGAGCCAGGCTTGCTCGAGTGTTGGCGCGGCAGCCGCGCCGACTCCCATGGCCGCCCCCGAGCCTGGAGCTTGAACCACGCCCAGCACGATCGGCAGCTCGTGGAAGCTCGAGAGATCGACGGCGTAGTAGTCGAGCCCGGTCGGGTCGAAGTACGTGCGGGCGAGCTCTACCAGCCGCGGCTCGTCGCTCCAGTCGAGGAGTGGTGGAGAGAGCCGGTTGGCCCAGACGAGTATGAAGGCGTCGCGCTCCAGCAGCTCGAACAAGCCGCGCTCGGTCGCCGTCAGCGCGGATTCGGCGCACGCGAGTCCACTGCTCGTCGCATAGGCGATCCGGTGCTCGCCAGGCAAGACGGCATCCGCGAGGAAGACGAGCTCGACGGGTAACCAGGCGGGCTCGCCGGTGCCGAGCTCGACACCGTCGACCCAGCGGATCCGCGTCGAGCTCTCGAAGGGGACGAACGGGAAGCGCGGTCGCGCGTACTGGTCTGTGCTGAAGAGGCCGAACGAGGCCGGGTCGACGGCGGTGCGGCCAAGCTCCTTCGCTGTGGCCACGACGAAGCGCTCGTGCGGTAGGTAGCTCGCGCTGGAGCGCTCGACGCTTTCGCCGATCGCCGCGGCTACGGCCTCGCGGACGGAGCGGCCGGTGCCGCACACCGAGACGACATGATCGAGAGAGCAGCCGATTAGCTCTTGCGCGGCCGCCGGAACCGCGGTGACGCGGATGAGCGGCGGCTCGTCCGCACCGGCGAGTGTCTCGTCGAGCCCGCAGATCACGCCGACCCGGTCCGAGACGAGCGGCCGCAGCTGCGGCGGGATGGCGTCGAGGAGCCGGTTCACGAGGTCACCGGAGCCGCTTCGTGCCAGGGGAGCGGTGAGGAGGTCGTGCACGTCGGCGAGCAGGCGGGGCAGCGAGGGACTCGCAGCAGCGTGTGCGAGCGCACCTCGAGGCTCGCGGCCGTCTCGACGGTGACCACGGTTCCGGCCAGCGCCGGATCGCGCAAGGCGATCCAGCGGATCGCGAGGTGGGCGGTCGCGGCGAGGACGAGGCTCTCGACCGGGGCGGGAATGAGACACGCCGGACGAACCGATCTCAGCGCGGCGAGGTCGGCGGCGCAGCCGCTCGTTGAGCCCCGCCGAAGCAGCAGGCACTCGTGGCACGCTGTCTCGTAGGGGATCACGAGCGGGCCGATCGTCGCGATCGCGCCGTCGAAATCCCCGGCCGCAAGCCACACGAGGCCGTCGTCGAGAGCGCGTCGGTTCCACGCTCCGAGCATTGCTGGGTCGGCGGGGTTGGAGAGGACGACAGTGAGATCTGGCGAGCCAGTTGAGTCCCGCGTGACGAAGCCGACCCCAGCGGCTCGGAGTAGTCGCGCCAGAGGCTCGGTCAGGACGTCGTCGCCGATGACAGCGACGTCGGCTGTGTCGAGTCGACCACGAAGGTCGGACACCGAGGAGGACGAATACTCTGCCAGGGCCTCGAGGTCCGCCGAGCGGAGGTCGGCCGAGCCCTCGACGAGCAGCCGCTTCTCGGTGAGGAGCTCGAGCGCACGCTCGACCGCCGGCGCGACCGGACGACCGACGATCGCGATCAGCTCGTCGGTCGTCCGGTTGCCGTCGAGGAGCGGAAGGAGCCGCGGCAGCAATGTCCGAGCCGCGGCTCCGGCGAATCGGACGACGGTGCCGGAGTGCTCGAGGAGGAGTGCGTCCTCCGTCGTCGCAAGCCGGTACCACGGCTTCAACAGGGGTCGCTCGGGGACGGCGAGGAGCATCATTCGCTCAGTCGCAGAACGCGATGCAGGCGCAGCAGGAGGAGCTGCAGCAGGTGACGGCGATGTTGACCGCGAGGGTGGCGGTCCCCGCCCCTCGGGTCTCCGCGGTGAGCTCGAGGAGCTCGGCGGTGAGTCGGTTGAACATCGGAGGTCCTTTCTCTCGTAGTGGCTGGTGGAGTGCCGGATGCGGGAGACCGGTCTCTTCGAGCATGCCGATCGGGACGCGGCTCTTTGTCACAGCTGTGCAACGAATGTGTGCCGAAATCGCGGAGCGCTGGATAAGTGCCTCTAATGCGCTCGATTACTCCTGGTATCTTTGACGCGTGACCGCAACGGCCAGCTTCGACGTGCTCGTGATCGGCAGCGGCGCCTCCGGGCTCGCTGCGGCCGTCTCGGCCGGCAATGCCGGCGGCCGCGTCGGGCTTGCGACCAAAGCATCGATCCAGGCCTGTAACTCCGCCAAGGCGCAGGGCGGGATTCAGGCGTCCTTCGGCGAGGACGACTCGCCTGAGCAGCACGCCGCCGACGTCTGGAAGAGCTCGCACGAGAGCGCCGACATGCGACTCGTCGAGGTGCTGACCGGCGATGCGCAGGGCGCGATCCACTGGCTCGAGGAGCTCGGTGTCGCCTTCACGCGCGAGAACGGCGGCTACCGGCTGGCCCGCTGCGGCGGCGCCTCCGCCAAGCGTCTGCTCCAGGTCGGCGATCGCACCGGGCACGCGATCACGAAGGCGTTGCGCGAAGCCTTCGAGGCCGGAGACGGGACGCTCTTCGCCAACAGCCCGCTCCAGGCCCTCGAGCCCACCCCGAACGGCTGGCACGCGCGCTGCGGCGAGCACGAGCTCGACGCGGGGACGGTCGTGCTCGCGGCCGGCGGGCGCTGCTTCAAGGTCGCGGAGGAGCGCGGCGAGCTCTCGACGAACCATCCGAACGCCACCGGTGAGGTGACCCGGCTCGCCCTCGAGCTCGGCGCCGAGGCCCGCGACCTCGACGAGCTCCAGTACCACCCGAACGGCGGCGCCTGGCCCCAGACGATGCAGGGCTACTCGATCCCGGAGACGACCCGCGCCTACGGCGCCGTGCTCCTGAACGCCGACGGCGAGGAGTTCACCGACTCACTCGGCCCGCGCGATGTGGTCAGCCAGGCGATCTTCGACGAGGTCGCGAAGGGCAAGGGCGTCGAGACGGAGGACGGACGGCCCGCGGTCTACCTCGATACGACCCGAATTGCCCAGGACGACGCGGAGATCTCGCTGCCGTACATGCTGCGGCGCTACCGTGGCGCCGGCATCGACCCGCTCGAGGAGAGGATCCTGACCTACCCCGTGCTCCACTACCAAAACGGCGGCCTCGTGATCGACACCGACGCTGAGACGACCTTCGAGGGGCTCTACGCCTGCGGCGAGATCGCAGGTGGCACGCACGGGCGCAACCGGATGATGGGAAACTCGCTGCTCGAGTGCTGCGTCTTCGGACGCCGAGCCGGCCGCGCGGCCGCAGAGAAAGCGAGCGCATGAGCACAATCACGACCACGGATCTCCAGCAAGCCGTCGAGGACGCGGCAGCGCACCTCTACGTCTGGGCGTTGAAGGACATCCCCCAGGATCTCCGGGACGCGCTCGCGGAGGCGACGAAGCGAGAAACCTCGGTCACCGGCCAGCGCGTGCTTCAGACGATCAACCGGAACGTGAGCATCGCCGACGACCAGAAGAATCTCGTCTGCCAGGACACGGGAATCGCGGTCTACACCTGCCGCGTCGGCGAGCACTTCCCCCTCCATCCGACGCGGATCTACGAGGCGCTGCGCGACGGCACCGGGCGCGCGACAGTCGAGCACCCGCTGCGCTCGAACGCCGTGCACACGATCACGCGCGAGAACACCGGTCCTAACATCGGCTACCGGCTCCCGATCGTCCACTGGGAGTTCATCGCCGACTGGGACGGGCTCGACGTCAAGTGCGTCCCGAAGGGCTCGGGCTCGGAGAACATGAGCTTCCTGAAGATGTGCGTCCCCGCCGACGGGGTGAAGGGGATCAAGCAGTTCGTGCTCGAGTCGATCGTGGGTGCAGGCGGGAAGCCGTGCCCACCGGGGATCGTCGGCGTCGGGATCGGCGGCACGGCCGACTACGCGATGTACCTCGCGAAGGAGGCGATCACCAGGCCCGTGGGCACGCGGAACGCCGATCCGCTCGTGGCCGAGCTCGAAGACGAGCTCTACGGGCTCCTGAACGAGACCGGGATCGGGCCGATGGGTCTCGGCGGCGATGTGACGGTGCTCCAATGCCACATCGAGCATGCGGACACCCACATGACGCTGAACCCGGTCGCGGTCAACTATCAGTGCTGGGCCGCGCGGCGCGCCTCCGTGCACGTCGACGCCCAGGGCAACCTCGACTACGACCGCGAGTTCTAGCCATGGCCCAGCACACAGTCACCTTCCCGGTCACCGATCCCCAAGAGATCCTGAAGCTCCGCGCGGGCGACGAGGTCACCGTCCAGGGCCGGATCATCGGGATCCGCGACCGGACGCAGATCCGGATCTTCGACCAAGGCGTCGAGCCGCCGATGGATCTCTCGGGCGCATTCCTGCTCCACACGGCGCCAGGTGTCCGCAAGCTCGAGAACGGGCGCTACGAGAAGGTCTGCATCGGCACGACGACGAGCGCCCGGATGGTGCGCTTCACCGAGCCGCTCGGCCGCCGGTACGGCGTCCGCGCTATCTGCGGCAAGGGCGGCTTCCCCGACGAGGCGATCACGCCGATGCACGAGCTCGGGATGGTCTACTTCGCGATCGTCGGCGGCGCGGCCGCGCTCGAGACGACGCAGATCGAGGAGATCGAAGAGGTGATGTGGGAGGAGCTGATGCCCGAGTGCCTCTGGAAGTTCCGCGTCAAGGACTTCGGCCCGCTCACGGTCGGGATCGACGCGCACGGCAACTCGCTCTACCACGACGTCCAGACCGCCGCCCAGGCCAAGTTGAAGGAGATCTATGCCCGTCTCTAATGGCGAGCCCCACCCGAACTTCCTCGACCTGCCGGCGCGCAGCCCGAAGCCGCGCGAGAGCGGGCTCACGCATGTGATGGACAAGGGCCTGAACATTCGCGAGATCGAGGGTCTCTTCGACACCGCGGGCGAGTACGTGGACATCGTCAAGCTCGGCTGGGGTACGAGCTACGTCACGAACAACCTCGAGAAGAAGATCGCGCTCTATCGCTCCTTCGACACGCCGATCGTCTGCGGCGGCACGCTCTTCGAGGCGGTCTATGCACGCGGCAAGCTCGACGGCTTCAAGTCGTGGCTCGAGCACTATCGGTTCTCCCATGTCGAGATCTCGGATGGGACCCTCGAGATCCCGCGCGAGCGCAAGCTCGAGCTGATCGCGGAGTTCGGCCGCGACTTCACCGTTCTCTCCGAGGTCGGCTCGAAGGACTCGGACGTCGTCTACGCGCCGTACCAATGGGTCGAGTGGATCAAGGAGGAGCTCGAAGCGGGCGCCTGGAAGGTGATCACCGAGGCCCGCGAGGGCGGCACCGCGGGCGTCTTCCGCAAGGACGGCGAGATGCGAACGGGCCTGATCGACGAGATCGCCCACTCGATCGACTTCCACGATCTCATCTTCGAGGCGCCCGCGAAGAGCGCCCAGGCGTGGTTCGTGAAGCAGTTCGGCCCGGAGGTCAATCTCGGCAACATCGCGCCGGAGGAAGTGATCCCGCTCGAGACGCTCCGGCTCGGCCTCCGCGGCGACACGCTGAAGGAGATCCTGCTCGGAGGCGGCGTCACGGCGTAGCCTCCGCACGTGAGCTCGTTCACGTGGGAGCAGGTGCGAGAGCGGAGGCTTACGCGGCACCACCTCGTGAAGCCGGCACCGCGGACGCGGCTCGTCGAGGTCGTGCGCGATGTCGGCGGGATCCATGCGCAGGTGATGTCGGCCGCCGAGCTCGCACTCTCGGCGCGGGTGCGCGGGTCGACCCAGGAGCACGTCAGCAGCGCGCTCGGGGAGGAGCGATCGCTCGTCAAGACGTGGACGCTGCGCGGCACGCTCCACCTCCATCCCGCCGACGAGCTCGGGCTCTGGCTGGCGGCGCGGCGGGCGGTCGTCGGCGATTGGTACTTCGCGAACGAGGTGCGGCCGAAGGAGGCGAAACAGATCCTCGCCGCGCTCTCGGGCGCGCTCGACGGCCGCTGCCTGACGCGCGACGAGCTCGTCGAGGCGGTGACGCCGCACGTGAGCGGTTGGGCGCGGGAGCACATCGGCTCCGGTTGGGGAACCGTGCTCGGCCCGGCGGCGTTGAACGGGACTCTCGTGCACGGCCCGCCGCGGGGGACGCGCGTGACCTTCGTCCGTCCCGACCAGTGGTTCGGGATGCAGCAGGAGTGGGAGCCGCAGGCGGCGCTTGCCGAGGTCCTGCGCCGCTACCTCACCGCGTTCGGCCCGGCGACGCACAGGGACTTCGCTCAGTGGGTGGCCGGCTCGCACTTCAAGACCAAGGATGCGACGGCGCTCCTCGACTCGATCGCAGGCGAGCTCATCGAGGTCGATGTCGAAGGTCGCCAAGCGTGGCTCCCTGCCGGCGACGCGAAGCGCCCGGTGCCGCCCGAAGGCGTTCGCCTGATCCCCGAGTACGACGCCTACGTGATGAGCTTCCGCGAGCGGGAGCACCTCTTCTCGCCCGAGGCGGTCGCCCGGACGAAGGCGCACGGCAAGGGCCGGCTCGAGGGCCCGGGCGCGCTCTCGTGGCTGCTCGTCGACGGCTTGGTTGCAGGCACCTGGTCGCGGAAGCGCGCGGGCAAGCGAATCGAGCTGCGAATCGAGCCGTTCGCGAAGCTGACGAAGGGCAAGCTGGCCGGGCTGGAACAGGAGGCTGCCCGAGTCGCTGCGTGCTTCGGTCTCCAGCCGCAACTGATGGTGGGCTGAGGTGGTCTGTCAGACTCCTTCACGGTGGTCCCCGAGGCTCCTTTGCGGAAGAGCAAGAACGGGCTTGTGACGGACGGCGAGGGCTGGTTCGTCGTCAACGCGTGCGAGTCCCGCTGGCGCGACGACGGCACTCTCGGCTCCTACTGCACCTTCGAAGGCAAGCGGCGGTTTCCCCACTTCGGGATCAACATCAACGTCCTCGGGCCCGGCGAGGCGCTCGGGATGTACCACCGCGAGAATGCTCAGGAGGCGTTTCTCGTCCTGGCCGGCGAGTGCACGCTGATCGTCGAAGGGAAGAGGCGACCCTTGGCGACGTGGGACTTCTTCTACTGCGCGCCGGGAACCGAGCACGTGATCGTCGCGACGAGCGAGCAGAACGCGATCGTGCTGGCTGTCGGAGCGCGTGGTCGCGGTGTCGGCGGTGGCGTCGTCTACCGGGTGTCGAAGGAGGCTGCTCGTCACGGGGCGAGCGTCGAGCGCGAGACGACGAGCTCCGCCGAGGCGTATGCCGAGGCCCACGCCGATCTGCCGAGATCGAGATGGGTGCCCTACCGCGAGGGCTGGTTGCCGAGCGACCGCTGACTCAGCTCGAACGGGCTGCCCGGGCCTCGATCTCGATCCGCAGCTGCGGCCAGACGATGCTTGGAGACGACGACGAGCATCGATGCGTGCCCCGCATCGAACGCTGGGACCGCGACGTCGTCGGCTCTCGTTGGGCCAGCACTCGACCACCGCTACACTGAGCTACATGAGTAGTCAGCCAATCCGCCTCGGCATAGGAATCCTGAACTTGCTGCGGGAGCGGAGTCGAGGCAGCGGAGAACCGTTGTCGAGGCTGGCGGAGCGCTACATCGAGGAAGGACTTCGTGCCGACCGTCATCCTGGAATCGTCTTCCGCGACGGTCCAGCAGGGCGAAGGCCCGTTGTGGTCGGCGGCCCCGATGTCTGGGAGATCGTGGGCGCCCTGCGGAGCGCGCCGGAGCGCGGAGACGCGGTCGTCGAGGCCCTTGCGGAGCGGCTCGGGATCGACGAGACGAGGGTGCGAGCTGCCATCCGCTATTACGGCGAGTACCCGCAGGAGGTCGACGCTTGGATCGCGGCGAACGACGCCGAGGCTGAGCGGCTCGAGGCGGCGCTCGCGCGCGAGCGCGACCTGCTCGCTTGAGGATCCTGCTCGACGAGATGTTCGCGCCTGCGATGCCGCAGAGTTGCGCGCCCGCGGCCACGACGTCATCTCCGTGCACGAGTCGAGCGACCCACCTCTCGCCGGCGCATCCGACGAAGACGTGCTTGCGGCCGCCCAGGCTCAGGAGCGCGCACTCGTGACCGAGAATGTGCGCGACCTGCGGCCGCTCGAGGCGTTTCTGTGGGCAGCCGGCGGCCATCACGCCGGCCTCGTCTACACGAGCAACCGGCAGTTTCCTCGCGGCGACCCGGCGACCACCGGCCAACTCGTTCGCGCTCTCGATGGGCTGCTCCGCGATCGCGAGACGCTGAGCGACAGTTCGATCTTCTTGACGGTATGTCTCTACTGATACCTGGCTAGCCTGCGCACGTGCCGGGCGACATACAACCTCGATCGACAGCGCAGCACCGACTGACCGCGGCGCCGGCCCCGACGATTGGTGTTCAGCTATGGGAGCGGGATCCGGAGGCGCTCGGCCGGAAAGCGGCTGAGGCTGAGGAGCTCGGGTTCGAGTCGGTGACTGTCGGCGACCATGTGATTCCCGGTGTTCTGCCGCCGATCGCGGCGTGCGCTGCGATTGCCTCCGCGACCTCCCGCATACGCTTCGGCCCGCTCGTCCTGAACAACGACCTTCGTCATCCCGTTGTCCTTGCGCAGGAAGCATCGGCACTCGCCCGCTGGTCGGGAGGTCGGCTCGAGCTCGGCCTTGGCGCCGGGTACAACCGGTCCGAGTACGAGCGGCTCGGACTTGCATTCGCTCCGCTTGCGGTGCGGGCAAAGCGACTCGCCGAGGCGGCGACGATCATCCGCGAGCTCCTCGCTGGGGAGACCGTGACGATAGAGGGCGAGCACTACACGGTTCGCGATGTCTC
>Ga0136613_10000855_pt1 | contig 14905 bp, 9 predicted proteins | sample AntDrymUQ2722106_2_FD_106649 | JGI IMG/M metagenome (GOLD analysis project Ga0136613, IMG submission 106649) | Polar desert sand microbial communities from Dry Valleys, Antarctica - metaG UQ272 (21.06) | ecosystem: Environmental > Terrestrial > Soil > Desert | place: Antarctica: Dry Valley... | reverse complement strand
CGGGGCCTGGCGATGGACCGGCTGTGCCGGGTGTACCGGCTGGGCAGCCGCGCCATCGAACGGCTGGTCGTCGGGCCGACCCGGAGCGGCCTGGACTACGTGGGGCTCCGCGACCCCGTGGTGATCATGGGCGGAGAGGGCGGGTACCGGCCCGCGACGGCCGACTTCCGGCCCGCACCGGAGCCCGAGCTGGTCGACGCCACCGGCATCACCGTCGACGCTGACGACCGCCTGTTCGTGTCCGACCGCGGCCGCCGCCACCTCGCGGTCATCGACCTGTGGAGCCGGCGAACCCTGCGCGTCATCGGCACCGCCGTTCCCGGCGCCCCGGACCGCCACCCCATGGGCCTGGCCGCCGACGACCGGGTGGTGCTGGCCGTGCTGCGCCGGCCGGCGGGCCTGCTGCGCCTCACCGCCACCCGCGGGCCTGAGGAGGTGGCACTGCCCGGGACCAGCAGCGTCCCGTCCGGCTCGGAGCCCTCCCGGGTCGCCGTGCTGCCCGACGGAGCACCCGTGGTGCTGTGGCACGCGCCCGACGGTGCCGGGTGGCTCGCGGCCGGCGACCGGCCGCCCGAACGGGTCGGCGCCGCATCCGACATCGCGGTCGACCTCGAGGGCACCCTCGTCGTGGCGCCCTGCGCGGGCGGCGCCGCCGCCCTGCGCCGCCTGGTACCGACCGCGTCGGGCTGGACCAGGGCGCTGCCGCTGGATGCGAGCGGCTACGACGGCTCGGGGATCGTCGCGACGGCGGATGGGCGGATCGGCTACTGGACCACCGCCGGGTTCCGGCTGGCCGTCCGGGGACAGGTGCGCTACGCCCGCGATGGCGTGTGCGTCACCTACCGCCTCGACGCGGGCGTGCCCCGCAACCGGTGGGGCCGGGTCGTCCTCGACGCCTGCCTGCCACCGGGGACCGACTGCCGCATCGCCACGGTGACCACCGACGACGAGTTCGACACCGCGGTGGCCGCCGCGCCGGCGCTGCCGGCCGCGTGCGAGCCGGCCGACCCTTCGGCGACCCCGGCGCTGCCGCCGCGGGAGCTGATGGTCGCAGCCGGGGGGGTAGTCGCGCCGCTGCACCGGCGCCGGGACGCGCCGACACCGTGGTGGCGCCCGGCCCCCGACGACCAGGTCGACGTCTTCGAGGCGCCGGTGCTGGCCCCGCCGGGCCGCTTCCTATGGATCACCCTGCGCCTCACCGGCGACGGCCGCACCACCCCGGTGATCCGCGAGCTACGCGTCGAGCACGAGGCGCACGACCTGCTGCGCAGGCTCCCCGTCGTTTTCACCGAGGACGAGCCCGAGCCCTCGTTCCTCCATCGCTACCTCGCCATGTTCGACGCGCTGCTGCACGATCTCGACCTCCGGTCCGCCTGCCGCGACCTGCTGGTCGACCCGGCATCGACCCCGATCGAGGCGCTGGACTGGCTCGCGTCGTTCCTCGGCCTGGTCCTCGACGACCGCTGGCACGAGGCGGCCCGGCGCCGGCTGGTGGCCGAGATCGTGCCGCTCTACCGCCGCCGCGGGACGGTGTGGGCACTGTCGCGCTACATCGAGCTGTTCCTCGCCGGGGCCGGCGCCGACGAGCAGTCCCGTCCCGGGGTGGCCCCGGTCATCGTCGAGCACTTCCGGCTGCGTGGGGTCGGCCCCGTGCTCGGCGGTGACCCCCAGCTGTCGAGCCGCGCGGTCGTCGGGACGGGCTTCCGCATCGGCGGCGAGATCGGCTCGCTGCGGGACCGCCCGCTGGACCCCGACGACGACCGGGCGTCGGCGCTCGCCGCGTCGGCCCACCGGTTCAGCGTGCTGGTGACCCGGCCGCTGGGGATCGAGCAGGAGGCGGTGGTCCGCCACATCCTGGACACCGAACGGCCCGCGCACACCGGCTACGAGCTGTGCACCGTGGACGCCGGCATGCGGGTCGGCGACGGGCTGCACCTCGGCCTGTCCTCGGTGGTCGGCCCCACCGGCGCGTTCGACCCGGCCATCACCGGCACCTCCCTGCTCGGCCGTGGCACGCTGCTGGGCGGGCCGACGACGGGCCTGGCGGTCGAGGCCGCTCGACTCGGCACGACGTCGAGGGTGGGCTGACATGATCACCCTCGCGATCGACCGGCTGCACGCCCGCTACGTCGTCGACCGGCTCTGTGTCGACCGGTTCTGGGCCGCCGACCGGTTCGACGCCTGCCTGCGGCGCGTCGTCGCCGAGGAGCTGGACCGCGAGCTTCAGGACTGCGTCCCACCCGCGGCCGATCACGTCTGCGTCGCGGGGTTCACGGTTTCGGTGTCGCTTGCGGCCGATTCCGGGCTGGTGCCGGCCGCGCGCACCTGGGCCCGGGAGATCGTGGCGGCGCTGGAACGCACGATCCGCGACGGGATCGGCGTCGTGGTGTACCCACGGACGCTGGACGCGCTGGTCGACCTGGTGGTCTCGGTGGGCCAGGGCGACACCCGGCGGGCATGGGCGTGGCGCCAGGTCGGGCTGCTGCACGGCGGCGGGTTGGTGGACGGCCGCGCCGGGCTGATGAGCGGCCGGGCCGGGCCGGGTGCCAGCGCCGGGCTGGTGGGCGCCGGCGAGGCGGTCGTCGCCGCCCTTGTCGCGCACGCCGAGCTGGCGCCGGCGGCGCTGACCGCCGCGGCGGTGCGAGGCCGGCTGCCGCTGACCGCCGGCGGCTGGGTCGCGGTGGCCCGGGCGGTCCAGGACATCGTGGTGGAACCGGAGGCCGACCGGCGGCAGGATCCCGCGGGGGTACATGGCGGTGCAGCGGCCCTGGGGACCTCGGCCGGCGGCGTCCGGGCGCACCCCGTCGATTCCGTCGACCCGGTCGACCCCATCACCGGCTTCACGGTCGGCGGCGCGCTCCGCGCTGGCCCCTCCGCCGCCGTCCGCGCGATCGTCGGCACGGCAGTGGCTCGCCAGCTGCCGGACGTCGACCTGGTGCTCCAGGACCGTCGTGCACTCGCCCGCCTCGCGGTGCTCTGTGCCGCTCCGTCGCTCGCCCGCTCCGAGGCCGTGGTGGACGCCGTGGCGAGCGCCCTCGCGCCCCGGGTAGCGGGCCGGGGGCCCGCCGCCGCAGCCGGCTCGCCGGACCGCGCACCGGGCGCCGCCGCGGACGGCAGCCGGCAGGTGACAGCGACGTGGCCGGGCGGTGCGGCGGAGCAGGCGTCCGCGGCGACCGGTCCTGCCGCGGACGTCGGGCGTCCAGCGGGCCGCGCCGAACTGCCCGCTGACCCCGGGGAGACCAGCGCAGCCGGTGGCGTGCTGTTCCTCGTGCGGGTCGTCACCGACCTCGAGCTCGTGGCGGAGACCGGCTCGCCGGGCGCACCGCTGGCCGACCGTCCGTTCCTATGGATCGTCTCGTCGCTCGCGGTGCGCCTCACCGCGGCGTCACCCGGCGACCCGGCGATCCGCGCCCTCGCCGGGTCGCCCGCGCAGGACGCCGTCGCGGGTCCGCCCACCGATGTCGAGGACGCTGCGCTCACCGACCTCACCGAACGGGTCGAGGCGTGGTTGCGCCTGCAGCTGAGGCTCGGGGCGGGCGACGACCTGGACTGGCTGTGGCGCCGGCGGGCCACCATCGTGGCCGAGCCCGGCTGGATCGAGGCCACGTTCGCGCTCGACGACGTCGACACCAGGGTCCGCCTCGCCGGGCTCGACCTCGACCCGGGCTTCGTGTGGTGGCTGGGCGCCGTCGTGAGGTTCCGCTATGTCTGAGGGCCCCCTCCCGCCGCTGGCCGCCCGGGCCGCCGACCTGGTCGGCCGGCTAGCCGAGCTGGCTGATGAGCCCTGGCTCCAGTCGGCGCTGGTGGCCCTGATCGACTCGCTGCACGCGGAGCCGCTTGCCACCACTGGCGACCCCGCCGTCCGCCTCGGGACCGCTGTCGGCCTCTCGCCGTTCGAGTACGACCTGCTCCTGCTCGCCGGCCTGCCCGAGGAGCACGAGGCCGTGGCGCGCCTGGCCCGGCTGCTGCACGGCCTCGGTGAGCCGCACCTGGCGATGGGCTCGATCGTCGCCGTGCTCGGCCTCGACGTCAGCGGCCGGCGCCTCCTCCGGCGGGCCATTGAGGGCGGGCCGCTGCGACGTCACCTGCTGGTCGCCGGCCCTGATGAGGTGGCGCTGCCGGAGCGCAGCCTGCGGCTGCCGCTGGGCCTGTGGAGCGTGCTGCGCGGCATCGACCACTGGCCCGCCGCGCTGCGCCCGATGACGCTGCCCGCGCTGCCTGGTGCGTCGCTACCCGGATGCGACCGGTTGGCCGCCGCGCTGGGGACCGCGCCGCGGGTGGTCGTGGTGACCGGCGAAGGCCGCACGGACACCGAGCTGGCGGCGCTGGTCTGCGATGCGCTGGCGGGGATCGGGCGGGTGTCCGTGGCGGTCGCTGCGGCCGACCTCGACACCGACCGGTCCCTGGCGTGGAGCGCCCACCTGCTCGCCCGGGGCGCCGTGCCGGTGCTGGTGGGACGGCCACCGGGCGCACCGTTGCCGGTCCATCCCGGGCCGGTGGTGGTGGCGACCTCGACGATGACGGGCCTACCGCTGGACGACCGCCCGGCCGTCACCGTGGAACTCGCCCCGCCGGGCCTCGGCGACGCGGTCGCGATGTGGCGCCGCCTGCTTCCCGAGCTCAACGGGTCCAGCGCGGCGCTGGCCGGGCTGCTGCGGGTCGGCGAGCTCGGCGCGCGCCGGGCGGTCACCGACTCGCGCGCCACCGCCGCCAGCCTCGATCCCGCCGCGCTGTCGGTCGAGGGTGTGGTGGCACAGGTCCGCCGGCGGACCGATGTGCAGCTCCCGAGGAGCGTGCGCCTGGTGCGGCCGGATGCCACCTTCGAACAGCTCGTCCTGTCCGACGAGCAGGATCGGCTGCTGCGCTCGGTCCTGGACCGGGTCCGCGGCCAGGCGCAGGTGCTGCACGAGTGGGGGTTCTCCCGGGCGGCCCGGCACCGCGGCGGTGCCAGGGTGTTGCTGTCCGGCCCGCCCGGCACCGGCAAGTCGCTGGCCGCCGCGGCCGCGGCCGCCGAGCTCGGCCTTGACCTGCTGGTCGTCGACCTGGCCGCCTTGGTCAGCAAATGGCTCGGCGAGACCGAGAAGAACATCGCCGAGGTCTTCGACGCGGCCGAGCACTGCCAGGCCGTCCTGTTCTTCGACGAGGCCGACGCCGTCTTCGGCCGGCGGACCGACGGGTCCGACGCCCAGGGCCGCTGGGCCAACCTGGAGACGGCCTACCTGCTCAGCCGCATCGACCGGTCGGATGGGTTGGTGGTACTGGCCACCAACCTGCGCCGCAACATCGACGACGCCTTCCTGCGCCGCCTCGACGTCATCATCGAGCTCGACGAACCGGACCGGGCGGCCCGCGAGCGGCTCTGGCGGTTACACCTCCCGTCGGGCGCGCCGCGCGCCCCCGACGTCGACCTCGGGCCGCTCGCCGCGATGTACGAAATCACCGGCGGCCTGATCCGCAACGCCGCGCTGGCCGCCGCCTTCGGCGCGGCGGCTGCGGGTCACCCGATCGACCAGGACGGCCTGATCCACGCCGTACACGACGAGTACCGCAAAGCCGGTCGATCATTCCCGGGTTCGCCCCGGGCAGCGGCCGCCCGGGTGCGAGGAGGAACCTGATATGGCTGCGAACCTCAAAGAGCGCGCCGAGGCCCAGCTGGCCCTGCTGCGGACGTGGAGCGACCGCGCCGGAACGGACCTCGGCGTCGCCCGATTGGAACTCGATCGGCGCCATCCCGACCCGTCCTCTGTCGACCCGGACGACTGGGCGGATCCGGACCTGGTCGGCGCAACCCAGCACGTGGCGACGGCGCGCGCCGCGCTGTCGGCGTTGCGCACCGAGCAGGACCGGATCCGGGCCCAGCTCGCCGCCGTCACCAACCCAGCCGACACGGCCACCTATGAGGCCGAGCTGCGCGCATCACTGATCACCGACGCCGGGCACCGCGTACGGCTGCGCCTGGGCGAGGAGCGGGTGGCGGCGGCCGAGGCCGGCATTGCGCGGCTGTCGGACCTGGTCGAAGTGGCGCGGGCCGCCGTGGCGGCCGGGGAGACGGAGAAGGAGGCGGCGACCCGGCGGCAAGATGACGGTAAGGCACTGCGCGACAAGCTCGCCAAGGCACCGCTGGACACCTTGGTGGCTGACGCCGTCGCGCTCCGCGACAGCGCGACGCTGTTGGCAGCCGAGGCCCGGCTCGAGGCGCTGCTGCTCGACCCGTTGCGGTCCAGGGCACTGGCCCGCGCCGACGAGGCTGCCGAAGGCGATGCCGCCGCAGTCGAGCACCGGGGCGCCGGCCAGCTAGGAGCGGACCGGGCCCGGGAGTGCGCTGCGCCACTCGACGTCGCGGTCGCGTCGGCGGAGCGGGACTTCGTGCTGGCCGAGTCCGAGCTGCGCCGCTACGTCTTCACCGCCCGCGCCGACCTGGCGGCCGCCGAGATCGTCCTGACGGCCATCGCCGGGCTGCCCGACCTCACTGCCGCGCAGCAGGCCGCGCTGGACCCCGCCAATCGGGCCTACGCGGTGGTGGTGGCGGAGGGGGCGCTGGCGGTGGCGGTCGCCGCCCTGGCCGAGAAAGAGCGGAAGAGACAGGGCGCCATCGTCGACGCGCTGCTCGCCGACCCCGACGCCGACCCCGAGCAGAATCCCGCCGTCGTCGCCGCCACCAAGGAACGTGACGCCGCCGACATCCAGGACCCGTTGACCGCCGCCCGGGGCGACTACGACGATGCTGCCCGGGCTGCCCTCGACGACTGGGAGGTCGAGGTGCCACTGCAGCTGTGGGGGGCCGTCGTCGACTTCGCGGCGGTGTCACGCACGCTGGAGCGGCTGGCCGACCAGGAAGCGCGCGACGACCTCGTCGGCACGCTCGACGCGGCGCAGGACGCGCTCGCGAAGGACCTCGACGCTCGCGACGTGCAGGTGCGGCGCGAGCTCGCCGTCGCCATCACCCTGGTGCCCCGGGCCGGCGCGGCCGCGGCCGCGAGCACCGCAACGGCCGACCGGACCAGCCAGTACGTGCGGGGCGACGGCCCCGGCGGGCGGACCCCCGGGCAGCTGTGACATGCCCGGGACCACGACGAGGAGACCACCGTGGCCAGCCCTGACCTGATCCTCGGCAGCGACACCTGCGGGACCGTGAGCCTGCCGCTGAACCCGTTCGTCTCGAACCGGTACCACTTCGGGATGCTCCTCGGAGTCGCCGACCTCGACAACGAGCAGGGCTACCACCGCGGCAAGACCTGGCTGCACAACGCCTGGCTGCACGGCCCGGGCACGGTGTGGGGCCTCGGCGTCGAGGTCCGACCGACGACCGGCGAGGTGGTGGTGCACCCTGGACTGGCGTTGGACCGCAACGGCCGGGAGCTGTGGGTGGCCGATCGGCTATGCCTGGACCTCGGCCGGTGGTTCGCCGAGCGGCGTCCGGAGAACCTCGAGGTCGAGGTCGCGAACGGCGGTCACCTGTTCCGGGTGCACGTGACGCTGTGCGCCGAGCAGTGCCTCGACCGACCGGTCCCGTCGATCAGTGAGCCATGCGAGGGCTCCGACCTCGACACCGCCTACTCCCGCACGGTCGAGCGGGCCGTGCCGGACCTCGCTCCCGGCCCGGCGCCGGGCGACCCTGTCGCGCCCTACCTGCGACTGCGCCAGCTCGTGGGGCAACTCCCAGCCGAGGACGACACCGTCGTGGCGGCGCTGGCCGCGATCGAGCAGGCGCAACCGCAGGACCGGGCGGCGGTGTGCCTGGTGTGGTTCCGGCGGTTGGCGGCCCTGGACACCGTCGACCTCCAGCCCGACGGCGGGGTGGGTGAGCTGTTCCCGGCCGGCGACGACGGCTGCATCGTGCTCGCCGACATCAGCGTGCATCTGCGTCCCGACGGCGACCGCTGGTTCGTGGTGGGTGACGGTGACACGCCGACCACGGTCGACAACACCGTGCGCCCCGCGCATGTCCGCACCCGCACCATCCAGGAGCTGCTCTGCGGGCCTGCCCAGATCGAACCCGAGGAACCGACCGAGGAACCACCGCGGACAGTCGCCGGGTCCGCCGAGCTGACCGGGTCGTCATTGCGCCTCTCGTTCACCCAGCCGCTCATGCCGGCGACGGTGACGCCGAGGGCGTTCACGGTCACCGCCCTGCGGTCCTCGGGCTGGGCGGAGGTCGCGGTGACCCGGGCCGAGCTCGACGAGGCCGGCACGACCGTGACTCTGCGCCTCGGGTCGGCGCCCCGCGTCCGGCCGGTACGGGCCATCGCCCACGGCGCCGGCCCGACCCCCCTGCTCGGCGCCGGCGGCCAGCCGCTGTCCGGCGCCGATGTCGACCGCCGCACCGTGAGCAGCGGCGAGGACGCCGCGCTCACCATCGGCGCCGCGGAGCCGCCGGCTCCGGACAACGACGGCACGACCGACACTGACACCGGGTGAGGACAGACCAATGACCACAACCGACGCCGGCAACCCCAGCACCGCCAGCACGCCGCTCGAGCTACTCGGATCGCACCCCGGACTCAGCGTCGTCGACCCGGGGACCGTCCTCACCCGCCTCTGGTACTTCGACGGCAAGTTCCTGCGGGCCGCCGGATTCCGCCTCGACCAGGAGTACGTCCGCTCGCTGGTCGCGCTGTCCAACCAGGCCACCGGCAGCGGCGTCGTGCACGGCTTCGACGTCGCCCGGGCCAGCGGCGACCGGCTGCGCGTGGAAGGCGGCCTGGCGCTGGCTTCCACGGGCCGCGTGGTCTACCTGCCGCAGCTGGTCGAGCTATCGATCGCCGAGCTGATCACCCGGTCCACCGGGACGTTCGACCCGTCATCGCCGCCCGAGCCGGGCGTCGCCGACTTCGGCCGCTGCCCGCCCGACCAGCCGGTCGGACCGGACGTGACTGTGCCAGCCCGCCCCCTCTACGTCCTCACCGTGGCCGGGATCGAGGCGCTGTGCGGCGAGGAGGAGCGGTTCGGCCAGCTGTGCGAGGACGCCTGCGCGACCGAGACCGACCGCTCGAAGGTGGTCGAGGGCGTGTGCTTCCGGGTGCGCGAGCTGACGCTGGCGCTGCCGACCAGCACCGCCGTCCCCTTCGGCAACGAGCACCTCCGGTCCCGGGTGGCCTCGGCCTTCTTCGAGCTGGAGCGCACCTCGGTGCCCTCGATGATCTCCGGAGCCGGCCTGCGGAACCCGGTGTGGTGCGCGGCGGCCGAGGGGATCGGTGGTGAGGAGGTCGCCCTGGCGGTGTTCGACCGCAGCGGCGCGGTCACCAGCTTCGTCGATGGCTGGATAGCGCGCCGGGAGCTCGCCGAGACCACTCCTCGCCGGTACTGGGCCCAGCGGATGGCGATGCGCCCGTGGGACGTCTTCCTCGCGCAGGTCCTGCAGTTCCAGTGCCAGCTGCTCGACCTCGGCGCCGGAGGAACAGGCGGCGGCATCGTCGACCCGTGCACCGGGGAGCGCGACGTCCTCGCCGCAGTGCAGGAGGTCCTGACCAACCTGGCGGCCGGTCCGGGCGACGAGGGCGACGCGACCCGCGACCGCCCGCCGGGTGCGGTCGGGTTCCTACCCCCCGATGCCTTCAGCCGGGTCGAGGCGGTCCGCGCGAAGATCACCGCCGTGCTCGGGGCCGGGAAGCGTCCGGCCAGCGGCTCGCTGCTCGTCGACGGTGGCGTCGTGGCGGTTCCCGCCGCCGGCTACCTGCCCACCAGCCTCGCGCGCGACGTCGCCGAGCAGGTGCGCGCGCTGTTCGGCCCCGGTGTGGACCTGCGGTTCTGCGCAGTTCGTCCCGACTTCGTGCCCGAGGCCCTGCTCGAGGCGCAGCACATGGACCGCATCTCGCTGACCCGCGGCCTCGACGACCCGGAGGACCTCGAGGAGGTCGACGTCCTGGTCCCCGGCGGTGAGGTCATCGACGCCCCCGGCGCCACGACCTCCGCCTTCATCGGCGTGGGATGCATCCTGCCCACCCAGGATCGGGGCGATGCGAAGAGCTCGGCGCTGAGCCTGTCGGTGGTGGCCCGCGACTCCACTGGGGCTGGGTGGTCCTGGACCCTGGCCGGCTACGGTGAGGCCCCTCAGCAGCTCTCCGTGCCCGGCCTGGTCCGCGCCATGCTCCTCGAGGCACGACGCGCCTTCGGCGACGGCCTTCCCACCGAGGGCGACGAGGAGGGCGACGAGGCGAGGCCGGCGGGCGACGCGGGGGGCACAGCGGGCGAGAGCACTGAGCCGACCGAGGTGTTCATTCGCCCCGACAGCGAGCACGATCGGCGCCGGCTCGCCGCCTCCTTCACCCAGCGGCTGCGCCGCGAGGCACGCTACGCCGATGTTCGTAAGGCTCGCTTGCTGGCCAGCGCGAAGCCCTTCGCCGGCGCCAGTGGCCGCGGTGAACCCGACCGCCCGCTGGCCGACGACGTGGAACGGCCGGTGGCGGTCTGGCTCGATGTGGAGACGACCGTCGGCCTCGAGACGCTTCCCCTGGGCGGCGGCACCGACGCCCGGCTGCGGGCGTCCGTATACTCCCGAGCAGCCACGAACCCGGTGCTGGCCGACGTCCGGCTGAGCGGGACGCTACGCGTCGTCGACGTCCTGGCGTCCGGTTCCCAGAGGGTCATCCGCACCGTCCTCGACGGGGTCGCCGACGTCTTCCAGACCGGCCAGTTCACCCTGATGCGGATCCCAGCACTCCAGCTCAACTGGACTGTGGAGGTGCGGCCGACCGGTACCCGAATCCTGGCCGTGACGGTCGGTGACCCCGACTTCGCCAGAGCCTCGTTCACCGAGACCGGTGACCCCCGCCGCATCGTCGGTGATGCCACGTTCCGCCGGCCGAGCGCGTCACTCAAGATCGACGAGGAGGACGAGGCACTAGCGCCCGGCTCGACGGGACGGACGGTCGCCGACTCGGTGATCTCGATCATCGGCGCCGAGCTGGCGCCACCGGGACGCGACCCGGCTTTCGCCGCCTACGCCACGCAACGGCTGCTGGGCGCTGTGGGCGGCGAGACGACCAGCCAGGTCCGCGCCACGACCGACTGGGTGCTGTTCCACCGCAGGCGCACCCGGGTGTGTGCCGGCGAGGTAGTCGACCGACCCCTGCGTACCCGCACCTACCGGCTCTACCACAGCACTCCGGACAGGGACGATCTCCGCCCGTTCGAGGCGCTGCGAGCGGGTCTCGAGCCGGCGGAGGTCGCCGTCGATAGCCTCGGCTTCGAGCCGGTGGCGACGCTGGAGTTCCTGGAGGGCCAGGTAGAGCTGCGGACACCGGCGTCGGTGCTGCGAGCGAGCTGGCAGGCCGGTGACCGCGGGACCCGGCTGCGGCTGGCTCTAGTCGGGGACCTAGGCCCGGGCGACGGCGAGACGGTGGCGCTCGGACGGCTGGCGGCGGTGCGATCACTGCTCGCCGACCTCGTCGACAGCAGCCAGGCTCGTGTGGAGTACCGGCCCGACATCCCGCCCGAGTTCCGGGAGCCGGGACTCGACGGGGTGATGTTCACTGTCGGGGTCAGCGTGCGGAGGACTTGCATGACGGCCTACCGCCTCTCTCGGGCCGGGTACCAGGACGTGCTAGAGCGGCTGCGCAAGGTCGGTGAGACGGAGGACCTGCCGACCATCATTCAGGCGGTCGACGCATCCTTCGAAGTGTTCACCGTCGAGTTCGAGGACGGTCGGATCGTCGATCGGCAGGCACGGGCGGCCGAGTGGGTAGGCTTCACGCCGCGGCACTGCAGCCTGGGACTGCCGTCGTCGGCCAGCAACCCCGAGAAGGCGGAGTGGCGGGACCGCGCCCTGGCGTACGCCGGCGTCATCGGTCTCCCCACCGTCTCCGACGAAAACCTCGCGGCGCAGACGGGGGAGTGCGGAGCGGTGTTCCTCGTCGCCGCGAACGCGGGCAACGGATGAGTCGGCTGACGGCGCTACGGAGGGGCTTCCGCTCACGAGGGGACGGCGTGCAGGTGGAGCTCCTGCGATCGGGCGCAGCGATCATCCCGGGTGGTCCGTAGCAGAGCAACGAGCTCGGCTGACGGTTCGACGTCGAGCTCGCGGCACAGCAGGTCTCGGTATGCCTGGTAACTGCGCCAGCCTTCCACCCAGTTGCCTTCGGCGAAGTGGGCTTCGATCAGCGAGCGCTGCGCACTCTCCCGCAGCGGCTCTGCGCCGACCGCGAGCAGGGCGGCCTCCACACCCTCGGCGCAGCGACCGGCGTGAACCAACCGTCGGTTCAACGCTTCCAATGCGTGCAGCACGCGCTGTCGCATCCGCTCCCGCTCGACTAGCGCCCAGTCGTCATACCAGCCGGGCAGCAGGTCGAGCGCGTCGACCCACCACGGCAACACTGCGAGCTCATCATCCGACGCTGTGCCGTCGATGAGCCGCGCGGCCCAGTTGCTGACCACATGGACATCGACGACAACATCGTCGCAGAGAGCCAACGAGCATTTGTCCGCCGCGAGCAGATCGATGCCGGCACCCCGAAGCCGCCACAGTGCCGAGCGCAGGTTGCCCGCCGCACGGCCGTCGTCGCCGATCGGCCACAACGTGCCCGCAACATGACGCCGCTCGACCCGCCTGCGGTGCAGCGCGACGAAGACCAGCAGCCGCTTGCTTCCCTCGGGGATCTCCAAGCGCCGCGGGCCGAGCGTGACGTGTGGACCGCCGAACAGGTGCAACACGGGTGCCTGGTTCGACTGAGCCGCGACGACCAGCGAGCTCGTTGGATGAGCCACCATGGCGATCTCCCTGGGCCCTGGAACATGCCCGGCGAGCTTAGGAATGGCGCCGTCACGGTCGTGTCACCACATCAGGGGTGACCTGGTTGGCCCAGGCAGCATTCGGCCCAACCAGGATTGATCAGCGCCGGTGCTGGCGTGCGTATGCGATGAGGAAATCCTCGACGGCGGCCAGCGCATCGCCGACTTCGGTGAAACTGTGTGGCTTCTCGGTGGATCGCTGAGCGATGTCGGGGTTCACGGTGACAGTCAGACGCAGTCCTTGACCATGAGGTTCAACGCGCACGATGCAGACGCCAGTCGGTGCGGGTCGGGACTGCATGACCGGCAGCCTGGCGGACCGGGTGTCACTGCACCGTCTCCCGCGCGGCTGACATCCGGTCACCGGCGAGTTCGCCTTCGCCCCGTGGTCCACCCGCGCCCGGCGAGGGCCCGAGAGGCGGATCCAAGATGCTCTGAGGCCGGGCAAGGTTGCGCAGCGCTGCGGATGGCGGCACGCCCAGCTCGTCGATCATCAGCTGGCATGCGTCGGCGACATGGCGACGGGCCTCACCGACGTTGCCCTCCGCAAGGTGCGCCCGCGCCACCAGGCGGTGTGCACTCTCCCGCAGCGAATCGACTGCAACAGCGGCCATCGCCAAGGTCAGCGCAATTTCGGGCTCGCCGCGCGTGAGGCTGTCCTCGGCTGCCCGCTCGGTTGCGTGCAGCAACACCTGGCGGATCCGCTCCCGCTCCAGAAGGACCCAGTCGTCGTACCAACCGGGCAGCAGCTCCGAGCTGTGTCGCGACCCGTTTCGCCAAGACGCCACCACACTGGCCGGATCGTGTGCGTCAACAGCGACGCCGGACGGCAAGGCCAGCTCCGGGTGGGGCCGGGCGGCAACGACTAACTGGAGCTGACGTAGTCGCCACATGGTGGTACGCAGGCAGCCGAGCGCCTTACCTTCCGGCACGTCAGGCCACAGCAGTCCGGCCACCAGAAGTCGCGGGCTTGGGCCACGCAACGCGAGTATGGCCACCAGCCGTTGCCCGGACCGGGGGATCGCCAAGACGGTGTTCCCGGCGCTCAGCCGGAAGCCGCCGAGGACCTGCAGCCGCCACTCGCTGATCAGATGTGGGCTGTCCTCTGGCGATGTGAGCACGATCTAAGTCCCGTCAGGTCGCGGATATCTAATGCCAAGCGCAGACAGCTTCGGGGGGCTCCTCCACGATCACGTCTCCGAACCTCTGTAGCACGGCCACCCGCCTCTCGCTGCCCCATCTGCGTCAGGTACGACCACTACCGCCGGCCGGTGCGGCGCGACGTCTGAGCATCTGTCCGATGCCGTTGTCCGTCATTGCGCCTCGGCCGCCGAGCCAGAGCTGTGCAGACCGAGCGAGGCGGTGCTTGGCGCGCTCCCGTAGGTACCGTTCGAGGGCCTGTCCGGTCTTGTCACCGAAGGGGCACGCTCGAGGCCGGCGACCTTTGCCCAGCACGAGCGCGACGTCGGAATCAAGATCAATCTCGGAGAAGGTGAGGCCGGCCATTTCAGAGAGACGCATGCCACTGTCCAGAAACAGCCGAACGATGGCGGTATCCCGCCGGTCTTCAAAGCCACGGCCGTTCATGATCGACAACAGACGGGTGATCGCGTCATCATCGAGGACGGCCACGGGTTCTTCAGGGATGGAGGGTGCGCTGAGGCCGGCCATGGGTGACTTCTCGATCAGCTCCTCGGCGACAGCCCAGCGGTAGAGCTGCTGGAGGCTGCGGGAGCGGACGGCTGCTGTGGTCGGCCGGTGGCGCTCAAGTTGGTCAGCGAGAAAGTCCTCGATGTCGCCACGGGCGAGGGTCAGCAGGTCGCGACCCTGAGCATGCGTGGCAAGGAGGTTGGCCGCCTCCAGGTAGCTGGAGATCGTTTTGGCGCTGCGGTTACGTGCCCGCAGGCTCCGAGCGAAGGAGCGCAGCAGGAACTCGTTGCCGCTGTGCGGGCCGACCATGAGGCCACGTTAGACGGTGTGGGAGCGCTGTGCTAGCTCCCCGGTTTCTCCACCTGCAGCGTCTCTGCAGGTCAGCAAGTTAGAGCCCTCTTGAGGGTCGCCGTGGCTCGCGAAGATTCCGGGTCAGGCTGCGGTGCCGCGGGGCTGGTCACGAGCGGGGGTCAGGGAGCAGACTTGGCCGGGTTCGTCCCGGTCCGACACCGATTCGTCTGTAGTGCCT
>Ga0136613_10000852_pt1 | contig 14949 bp, 7 predicted proteins | sample AntDrymUQ2722106_2_FD_106649 | JGI IMG/M metagenome (GOLD analysis project Ga0136613, IMG submission 106649) | Polar desert sand microbial communities from Dry Valleys, Antarctica - metaG UQ272 (21.06) | ecosystem: Environmental > Terrestrial > Soil > Desert | place: Antarctica: Dry Valley... | reverse complement strand
GTGCGCGCCCGGAAATCCATATGCGGCGAAAGCGGCACTGGCCTGCCTAATCGCCGGTCGGACTGTTCAATGTGAGCCGGTTGCCAAGAGCTACAAGCGTATTCGCGGCTTGGTGCTCTGTAGGCGACCAAGACTTAAGCTGCGTAATGATTAGAATATAACCGATCTCGTACCCACGCCGGGCGGGTTCCTCGCTTGATTAAGCCGTCGGCAAGCGACCGCTCCCTGACCCACCGGTCCGACTTGATCGCCATGCGGCACTTCCCCTTCAGTCTCCTACGGCTTTCACTGGATCGCAGGGCAAGGTCAGTGTGCGGCCGCGCCCGCGTTCAGAAGTGCAATTTGTATTCGAGCAGCAGGCGAATCTGCCCATCCGTCTCGTCCCGCGCATGGCCCAGCGCAAAAAGATAGCCCGCCTCGATCCCCAGGTCCGCTCCACCCGGCATATGCTCGATATCAGCTTTGACGATTGGCCCTACATAATGATCGGCGCGGGGAAGAAAATGCTCGGTATCGCCAAGCTCGCCGAACGCCGCGGCACCAGCGCGGAATGGCCCCGCGGCCGCCCAGTCCGCCGACGCCGCATAGCCGAAATGGATATGCGAGTCGCGCTCCAGCGCCTTCTCTGCGATCAGGTTCAATCGCCCGTCAAACGGGCCCTGATGGCGCTGGAGGAGAAGCCTCGTCGCTACATGGTCGGCGCCGCCGCGAACGAGCACATATTCTCCTAAAAGAGCGGCGTCGAGGCCGAGACCGCCGATATGCCCCAGCGTCACAATCCCCTCGAAAGCGACGGCTCCCAGCCGGCGGTGCTCATTTGGCTCCTTTTCCAGATCGAAGAGGACCGCGCCGAAAAAGCGGCTGGAGAAATTGTGGGCGACCCCCAGCACGAGCGCGTCCTCGCCGTCCGCGTGTCCTCCCGTTAACCGTCCGTAACGCGCTTCCACCTCGGTTACGCCCGGATGGAGAGTGGCCCCGTAGACCTTGTCGCCCAGACCCGGCGCGGCCGAAGCAGCGCTGGAAAGCAATGCCGCTGCCATTCCGATAACCATAAGGCGCATAAAAATCTCCAACCGCTGCCAGTGCCAGCCTATCGAATCCGGCTTGTAGCGGGACGGTGTGGAAACAGATAGTTCTCTAGCGATCAAAACCGCACCCGAACGGAACCAATGAGCCGGCCGCGATACACATCCCCAAGGCTGCTCTGGGCGGTGTCGTAATAGCGCAGATCAGCCGTCAGGTTGCGATAGATCGTCTGCGAGAGCCCAGCATTAAACGCAGTATAATCCGGCGCGCCGGTGCGTTCCCGCCGTCCCAAGGCGGCGCTGAGTGTCGTTCCTGTTCGCGGCGCGAACGACAGCCCCGCCTCATAAAAAGTCGATTGCCGGGTCGTGGTGAGATCATCCGGACTGTAGATCACCACCGCTCTGGCGGTGATGGCGCCGAACTGCCGTGACGCGGATCCGGAGAACTCCAGGGCATCCGCGTCCACCGGAGGAGCAATTCCTTCCAGAGCTTTGTAGCCTGCAGACGCTGACAGATCGAAACCGGAAATGTTGAACTTGAGCCCGAGGAGAGCGGCTGCCTCGACCCCGTCATCACCCGATAGCGTCACATTCTTTCCGTAAGCTCCGACATATGCGTGCCCGAAAGCGACCTCGCCCCGAACCAGAAGCTGAGGGCCGTCGGTATGCGCAAGTCCCTTCGTCGTACCACGGGTGGCGGCAACGATTTCAACGGTGGGGACGGGAACGGGCAGGTCGATCATCGCTGCCTTGGTCCGAGAAGGTGAGATTGCATGGCTGCCTCAATGCCACCCGTCACAGTCGGGATATTCTATCTTGCATGAAATGATTCAATTTCATATCGTGCTCCGTTAATCCCAGCCAGAGCCTCAGTTTTACGACCAGTAGGGCTGTTCACCACGACTAGCGTATCCCGGATCGTAGTATAGTAGTTTCTCCCGTACGCACTCCTCGCAGGAGAGTCCGATGGCAACAGTGCAAAATGGTAATCCATCCTCTCCTGGCCAAGTGCCCAAGGACTGGCTGCCGGGTCTAGCGGAAAATTGGAAAACCGACGTCATGTCGGGTTTCGTATTGTTCCTGATCGCATTGCCCCTGTGCCTGGGGATCGCGATCGCCTCAGGCGTGCCGCCGATCGCAGGAATCATAACCGGGATCGTCGCGGGCGTGCTCGTCGGATTCCTCAGCGGATCCTACGTGACCATCAACGGCCCGGCCGCGGGCATGATCGTGATCGTGCTGGGCGCGGTGCAGGAATTGGGCGCCGGAGACCCCATGCTGGGATACCGGCTTGCGCTTGCGGTCGGCGTCGTCGCCGGCGCGATCCAGATCATTTTGGGCATACTAAAGGCTGGCAAGCTGACCGGCTTCTTCGCCGCTTCGGTGATCCACGGGATGCTCGCAGGCATCGGTTTCATCATCATGGCCGGCCAAATCCATGCTGTGCTAGGACGGGTCAACCCGCGCGAGCACGGATTGGGCATCCTGACGTCGATTCCCCCGAGCTTCGCCAATTTCAATCCCTATGTCGCTGCCATCGGGGTGACCGCGATCCTGATCATGATCCTTTGGCCTAAACTGGGCAAAATCGCCAAGTTCGTACCCGCACCGCTGGTGGCGGTGATCGTGGGCATCGTAATGGCGAAGGGGTTGGGAATCGGAGCGGATCTCCCCTATACGTCGGTGGTGCCCGATATCCGCGTCGCGGAAGGCGAGGTAGGAGTCGCAGCTCAAAGCACGTACGAGTTCTGGGGCAGTACCTACCAGGCCGGCAGGGAGTTCCTGTTGCGATTGCCGGAGGGCGGCCTGCTCGCCGGGCTTACGACCCCGGACTTTTCTCAGGTCTTCACAGCGACCTCGATCAAATGGATCGTGCTGTTCGTCTTTGTGGCGAGCCTGGAGTCGTTGCTCACCGCCGAAGCAGTTGATCAGATCGATCCCTGGAAGCGGCGTTCGAACATGAACCGTGAATTGCTCGGCAAGGGCGTCGGCAACTCGGTTTCCAGCATGCTGGGTGGCCTGCCGATGATCGCCGAAGTTGTTCGAAGCAAAGCCAACATTCTGCAAGGCGCCAGAACCCGCTGGTCCAATTTCTTCCACGGCCTGTTCCTGTTCATATTCGTTCTATTGGTACCTGATCTCCTGGCGATGATTCCGCTGGCTGCGCTGGCTGGCATATTAGTGGTCATCGGCTTTCGGCTGGCGCATCCGAAAGAGTTCATGCACGCGCTGCACGTGGGCAAAACCGAGTTCGCCTTCATGCTGGTCACCGCGTTGATAGTTCTGCTGACGGATTTGCTGATCGGCGTTGCTACCGGCATGGTCCTCGCGTTCATTGTGGCGATGACCTATGGCCGAACCAAACCTGGAAACCTGTTCAAGCCTCGCGTTCAGCCGCTGGTTCATAACGGGAGCGCCTCGGTGCGTTTTGCCGGGGCGCTCGGATTTCACAACTTCCTCGGTATTCGCAGCAAGCTGGACGACTTGCCCAAGGGCAAGCGCGTGGCGCTGGACTTCTCCGACGCTCACTACATCGATCATACGGTGATGGCCCGTTTGGAGACCTTCAAACGCGAGTATACCCAGGACGGCGGCGAGGTCGAGTTCACTGGCATGGAGCATCTTTCAAGCGATGGCCATGACCCGCTCTCGCCGCGCCGCGGCATCCCCGCGGCGGCGACGACCTGAGGCCGATGGCTGAAGAGGAGACGCTGTGAAGCAGTTGGCCAACGTCTCCATGCCTCGTGCACGGACAGAATGGCGGATTAATCAGGGATGCCCGGCCGGTTCCTGCCCCACGCAACCCGCCGGGATTGCCCGACAATGAGGATTTGCCCGGGCGCTGATCGAATCGTTCGCTGGTGGGGATGAACATGGGCGTATTGAGTATCATCATGTGGCTGCCGTTTGTCGGCATGCTCATCGTGCTGGCCGTGCCGAATTCACAGCCGAAGCTTATCCATGCCGCCGCCCTTGGAATTTCCGCGGTGACCTTCGGCCTCTCCTGGGGCCTGCTGTTCAATTACAACGCCGCCGATCCGGGCCTGCAATTCGTCGAGCGCGTTTCCTGGATTCCGGAAATGGGCATGACCTATGCGCTGGGCGTGGACGCCCTGGGTCTGGTCATGTTGATGTTGACCACCTTGATGATGCTCGTGGCCCTAATCGTTTCCGTCGGCAGTATTCGCGAGCGCATCAAAGCCTATTTCGCCTGGCTGATGCTGCTGGAATTCGCGATCATCGGGGTCTTCGTTTCGCAGGATTGGTTCCTGTTTTACATGTTCTGGGAGATCACGCTGATCCCGATGTTCTTCCTGATCGGCATCTGGGGTGCGGACCGGCGCGGCCCGGCCAGCATGAGCTTCTTCCTGTATACCCTCGGCGGGTCGATATTCATGTTGCTGGGGATTATCGCCGCCTATCTCAATACGCCCGACCACACGTTCGACATGGTTCGGATGGCGCAGGCTTCATCGGCGTGGACCCGGGACTTCCAGATCGTCATTTTTCTGGCTTTCTTCATTGGTCTGGCGGTCAAGGTGCCGGTGTTTCCACTGCATGGCTGGCTGCCGCTGGCGCATGTCGAGGCGCCGGTGCCGGTCAGCATTATCCTTTCAGGGGTTCTTTTGAAGATGGGCGCCTACGGCCTGATGCGAATCACCGACATGGTTCCGATCGGTATCGAATGGTTCGCGCCCTGGTTGTTCGTGCTCGGCACCATCAACATCTTGTACGGATCGCTGATGGCCTGGCGCCAGACGGATCTGAAGGCGATGATCGCATTTTCATCCGTCGGTCACATGGGATTCGTGCTGGTCGGAATCTCGGCGTTGAACGCCATCGGCTATACCGGCGCGTTGATGCAGATGTTCACGCACGGCATCATCACCGGCGCGCTCTTCCTGCTCGTCGGCGCTATCTACGAGCGCGCCCACACTCGCGAAGTGACGGCCTTCGGCGGCCTGGCACAGCAAATGCCGGTGTACGCGGTGCTGACGTCGATGGCATTTCTGGCCTCTATGAGCCTGCCCGGACTGGCCGGCTTTATCAGCGAAATCCACGCCTTGGTGGGTTCATTCCAGCGGTGGGGCTTGTGGGTCATCATCGCCACACTGGGGATTCTCATCACGGCTGCCTACTCATTGCGGGCCATCGGCAAGATGTTCATGGGCCAGTTCAACATGCGCTGGGCCCATCTGCAGGATTTGAACGCTCGCGAACTGGTGGCGGTCGCGCCGCTCGCCATCCTGATGCTGGTGATCGGAGTCTATCCTGGGCCCATGCTGCGCTTGATGAATGCGACGCTGACCCGGCTTGTGGCACCGTTCAATTGAGTACAAAGCTGTCTTGATTGTGACCGGGCACGGCCAAGCGCGCAGGGCACAAGTGCGAGCGCTGGCCCGGGCCGCCGCGCGTTTCATCATCGGCCTACAGGATGGTTGCCACAGCTGGATGGGGTCGGCCTGACAGGGCGGAATCGGAGAGATTGTTTTGCCTACGCACGAGGAAGTTGAGCGCGAGCTAGATCTGACCACAATCGACGGACGGCGCGAACATTTGCGGCGTGAGGCGCATCATTACAGCCACATGCTTTCGCCACAGGGTCCGATCAGCACTTTCGTACATCACAATACCCTCCACGGTTTCCAGCATCTTCCGTTCGAGCAAGCGAACAAGGAGGCTAGCCGCATCGTCGGCGGGCGCGGTTATCTTGCCAATGAGGCCTACCGCCGTTTCTATGCGCGCGGCCGAATCAACGACGCGGATCTCGCTGCGTCCATGGCCGACCATGCCGAGCTTTCACTCGATGAGCGGCTGATCGAGATGGACGGACGCAGGATTCGCCCCATTCGCGCCGGGGAAATCTACCGTTTGCATTTGATTCATGGAATCGATGCGATCGAAGCTGACGAACTCTACGACCAGGTGATCGAACGCCGCGCGACGCGCGCGTTTCGCGCCGATGTCCCGGCCGACGCCCGCAATGCAATCCTGCGAAAATCGCTAACGGATCTTGGCGCCGGCCTGGAACGCATCGGCCGGGATTGGACGCTGGCCGACTGGCTGGGCGCGCACACCGGTCTGAATTTGTCGGCCTGGCTGCGCGAACGGGTCCACCATGCGCTTGCTGCGCGTCAGGCCGAACAGGACTTGGTCGATGACATGCCGGCAGACGCCGCGTCGGTTCAGGATGCGGAGCCGGTGATCAAACGCGAACTGCGCGCTTTGGGCATCGAGGACGCGCGTTCGCGCAGCTATCTCGCCTGTATCGACGCACAATTCGATAGCCAGCAGGATGCGGTGCCACGTCCCTGGCACCAAGCCATTTGGCTGCGCGAGGAAGCGGCCCTGGCTGGCACAATCGCGCGCCGTCATTTCGGCGTCAAAGGCACGGTACAGGCACTGGCAGCTTTCTGCCACGAACACCCGGAGGAATACGCCGTCGGAGCGCTCTGGCAGGCCTGTCTCGCGCACGACTCATTGAGTGACCCATTCTCGCCCAGCGACCCCAACACGCTCTTGGCACACAACATCGTCGGCAACCCAAAGGAAGTGTTGTGGGAGCAGTTCGCGTACACCGAACGCTGGGGCGGTCCACCGCTTCCGTTGAGCGCCGAGCTCAGGCAGCAAATCGAGCGCGCCGTCACTTCGCAACTGGCCAAGCTGCAGGATGATGTCGCCCGGAAACAGGCGCCAGCTGTAGAAACCGCGGAATTGTGCTGGATCGTGATGCATGGCCTTGGTCGCTCGCACCTGACACGGCGCGGCTTCGAGGCGCTGGAAACGCTGTTCACGCAACGCGGCGAGCTGATCAGCGGCGGTAGCGAGCTGCGTCAGCGCCTGCAGGAGAACAACCCGCGTGAACTCATGCGGCGGTTCGCGCATGATCAACTCGAGCAAGAAACCGGGGGTTTGCGCGATGGCCGAAACCATTCCGATTTCCTGCGTCCGTTGATCGGCGAGGATCTGGTCGAGCGCGTCAACCGTTACATGATTCGGGTCTGCACCGCATATCTGGACGAGGGGCTGGCGGCCTGGCACCAGCCCGGGCGGCCGCTTGGCTTCTACGCTTCCTGGCGCCTGCTGGCCCCTCGCGATCGCAATTTCGATTTCGACGGGCTCAAAGGCTGGCGCGAAGAACTCGATCGACTGCCTGAATCAGCGGCCGATGCGGTCATCCAGCAATTGGAAATTCTTGGGATCGAGCCACAACATTGGGGCGAGTATCTGGGCCGCGTGATCATGCGGCTGCCGGGCTGGGCCGGGATGATCGCTTGGCTTGAGCAAAATCCCGCTCATCCCAAGCAAATGGGTCAGCCTGTAGATATTCTGCAATATTTGGCTGTGCGGCTGTTCTACGAAACCTTGCTGGTCCGAAAGGCGTGCCGAGACAGATGGGGGATTGGCGGAGGCATCGATAGCCTCCACCGCTATTTTCAGCAGCACTTCTGCGAATTCCTGGTGCGCCGTGAACTGTTTACAGGTCAGCTGCCGGAACACCTGGCGGCCGAGGCGCGTACGCTGGTCGCGCGCAATCCTCGCAAGCCGGACGGCGCGGAAGATCCGCACTGGCTGTCGTTGGCCGACAGGATCTGGATCGCCCGCGAGTACAGGGCACCGATGCGCCGGATCACAGAAGAAACCTGGCGATCTTTTCACATGGCGCAGTTTCTGGGACTGTCCGCGAGCGAGTTGCAGGTATTGACGACGCAGGAGCGACAGGAGCTGCTGGCTACCCTGGACGCGTTTCCGCCCGAGGCCCACGGCCATGTTTGGCTGGTCGCGTTCGAGCGGCATTACCGCGACGAGATCCTCAACGCACTCGCGCTCAATCACGGACACGGGCGCTGGCGCAAACGCGATCGCAGGCCAAAGGCTCAGGTGGTGTTCTGCATCGACGAGCGCGAGGAAGCCATCCACCGCCATTTCGAGGAACTGGACCCGGACTATGAATCGCTCGGCGCGGCAGGTTTTTTCGGCGTCGCCATGAGTTATACCGCGCTGGACGATCACAACCCGACACCCCTCTGCCCCAACGTAGTGACCCCTGCCCACCGTGTATTCGAAATCGCCCGGAAGAGCGCGGAGCACAGTACATTGCCCGGGCACGTGCGGCGGTTCAAATGGCGCGATGTCTTCAACAACGCCTATTGGGAGAGCAAGCGCAACCTAGTCGCGTCATTCTTCCTGACCAACCTGTTCGGGCCGATCATGGCGTTGCCCCTGATTGGCCGGATCTTCATGCCCAAGCGCTGGTTCGGGGCCATGGCCGCCGTACGCGGCGCGCTGGTTCCGCCGGTCGCAACCGAGCTCACGGTAACCCGGGGCGAATACCCGCAGGTTCACGACCACGGACACGGCGCCGGCGAACCCGATACGCGGCCGATCGGCTTCACCGACAGCGAACAGGCCGATCGCGTCGAGGCGCTTTTGCGCAATATCGGTCTGACTTACGGGTTTTCGCGCCTGGTCATCTGGGCCGGTCACGGCTCGCAAAGCGAAAATAATCCGCACGAGGGGGCGCACGATTGCGGCGCCTGCGGGGGCAAGCATGGCGGGCCCAACGGGCGCGCCTTCGCGGCCATGGCCAATCGTCCCGCCGTGCGCGCGTTGCTGCGTGAGCGCGGCATCGACATCCCCGATGACACCTGGTTCATCGGCGCCCAACACAACACCGCCCACGACGGCATGAGTTATTTCGACACCCAGGACGTCCCGGCAACGCACAGCGACGACTGGGCGAAGCTTCGTGCCGATCTCGACGAGGCACGCGCGCGTTCGGCGCAAGAGCGATGCCGGCGTTTCGCTTCGGCACCAAAGGACTCGCCCCCGGCGCGCTCGCTGAGGCACGTCGAAAATCGCGCCGCGGATTTTTCGCAGGTCCGCCCGGAATGGGGGCACGCGACAAACGCGGTGGCGGTAGTCGGGCGGCGTTCCATCACTCAAAGGGTATTTCTGGATCGGCGCACCTTTGTGATTTCCTATGATCCGACCCAGGATCCGGACGGGGCTTTCTTAGAGCGGATCCTGCTTGCAGTGGGACCGGTCGGCGCCGGCATCAATCTCGAATATTATTTCTCAACGGTGGACCCGGCAAAATACGGCTGCGATACCAAGGTCCCGCATAACGTCACCGGTATGATTGGGGTGATGGAGGGTGCGCACAGTGACCTTCGCACCGGCCTTCCCGCGCAGATGACCGAAATCCACGAACCCATGCGCTTGCAGCTCATCGTTGAGTCCCGAATGGAGGTGCTGGGCGAGATCTACGGGCGTCAGCCCGCGATCCAGCAATTGCTCGACGGCGCCTGGGTGCACCTGATCGCCATGGATCCCGACAGCGGCGCCTTCAACCTGTTCGTGCCGGGCACCGGTTTCGTTCTTTGGGACAAGGCGCTGCAGCCGATTCCCGAGGTCGACTCTTCCTTCGAATGGTATAGGGGCAAGCGCGATTTTATTCCCCCGGCCATCATCCGTGAGCCCGTAGCCGCAGTGAAGGCCTAGCGCATGTTCGAATTTATCGTTGCGTTGATCGTGTTGCTGCCGCTGGCTGCGGCGCTGGCCAACGGCCTCAACCTAGTGCTGGGCGACCGCTTTCACTACCGGCTGGTGCAGGGTATCAGCTGCGGTGCGATTGCGCTCGCATTCATAGGGTCCGTCTGGGTCTTCATCCAGGTGCTGATCGATCCCGAGCCGCGCGAGATCGTGCTGTACCAGTGGCTTGCGAGCGGCGACATCAACGTAGACGTCGCTTTCCTGATCGATTCGCTGTCGGCGGTGATGATGCTGGCGGTGACCGCATTCAGCTTCGTCATCTCACTCTATTCCATCAACTACATGCATAACGACTACAGTTTCACGCGCTACTTCAGCGCGCTTTCGCTGTTCGTGTTTTCCATGCTGGTCTTGGTCATGGGCAACAACTTCGTGTTGCTGTTCTTGGGCTGGGAGGCCGTGGGAGTATGTTCGTATCTGCTGATCGGCCACTATTACCAACGCGCCTCCGCGGCTCGTGCGGGCACAATCGCTTTCATCGCCAATCGTGTCGGCGATGCGGGTTTTCTGATGGGCATCTTTCTCATCTCCACCCATTTCGGCACCGTCAATTTTTCCGAAGTGTTCGCCAATCTGGACCGCATCGATTCCGGAACCGCGACGGCGATCTGTCTCGCGTTGCTCCTTGGAGCCATCGGAAAGTCGGCGCAGCTGCCGCTCGGCATCTGGCTTGCCAAGGCGATGGAGGGGCCGACGCCCTCGAGTGCACTGATCCACGCTGCTACCATGGTGACCGCCGGGGTGTACATGATCGTTCGGAGCCACGGGTTTTACGATATGGCGCCCAATGCGCTGCTGGTGGTAGCGATCGTCGGCGCCGTCAGCGCGCTTTACGGGACCCTCGTGGGGCTGACCCAGACCGACATCAAGGGCATTCTCGCCTCTTCTACCACCGCCCATCTGGGCCTGATGTTCCTCGCCTGCGGCTTGGGCGCCTACGCGGTGGCGATATTCTATCTTGTGGCGCACGCCTTCCTCAAAACCTATTTGTTCCTGACCGCGCCATCGATCCTGCATCACCTGCACGGCAAGGTGGACGTGCGTCAGGTGCAAGCCAAGGAGTCCGTATCACCGCTCTACTGGCTCGTGCTCGCCGCCACGCTGGCGTTGTTGCTGGTGCCGTTCATACCGGGGCGAAGTGAGGCTTGGATGACCGGCACCTCGATAGCCGAGCTGGCCTTGCTCGCGGGCGGCACGATGGCGATGTTCGCGGCCGGCTATTATAGCATAAAGCTTACTCGCCGGAGCTTCGATGTCCCCGAAGGGCATGGGGGATCTGTGTCCGGCAGGGCAAAATCCGACCAGATCAAACTCGCGTTGGCGTTTGCGGCCTTGTCGGCCATAGTGCTGGTCGGCATCGCCCTCGATATTCTGCCCGGCGGGACCGAAGGCAGCTGGTTCCATGATTTCCTTGCGCCCGTGATCTCGGCTCCGACCGATTCAACCGGCCACCCGTTATTGACGGTGCTGTTGCTTGCACTACTGGCCTTAATCCTCTTCGCCGCCTGGGCGACCGCGCTTTATTTCGAGCGTGGCAGGGCCGAATTGCCGGGTCGCACCATGCTTCGGCTACGCGGGCTGTACAGCCTGGCCTCGAACAAATTCTATCTCGACCAGTTCTACAGTCGCTTCGTTGTGCAACCCTGCCACCAGTTGGGGCGATTCCTTGACCGCGTGGATACCGACATCATCGACCGGGCTGTGGGCGCACCCGCAGCGGTGACGCCGGTCCAAGGCATTCAGGCCGATTGGGACGAACGCTACCGGGCCTTGGAGGCCATGGCTGGCGCTCAGGCGGCGCAAGCGGCATCGGGTCCGCGGCATCCCTCGCAAGGAGAGGAACAGCAGGACGATGCTGCCCGCTTTGCCGATACATCCGGTGTGGCTGGCTGGCTGACTTCGGCCAGTGCCCGCACTTCGGGCTGGACGGAGCGCGAGCTGATCGGCCGCGCTACGGGGGGAATGGGCTGGGCCACCGACCGAGTCAGTGCCGTTTCCGGCTGGATCGAAACCAGGTTTGTGTCGCGCGCGCCAGGCGCACTGGGCGGCGTAGCCGAAATGTCGTCGGCGATTTCGGGCTGGATCGAGAACCGCCTCGTCGGGCGCGTTACCAATGTGATCGACTCCATCGCCGACTTTTTCGCAGCGATCGCTGACGGCATTGAAAAATTGATCTTCGAGAAAGGCGTGCACAGCGGCGTCCCTGCGGCGGGTGCGCTTTTCGGTCGCGCCCTGTTGCGGCTTGAACGGATCATCGGCCACCGCCTGGTCACCGGCGCGCTGTTGGCGGCGGGCGTCGTCATGGCCCTGGTGTTAGGGCGTCCGGCATGATCCTCACCGAAATATTCGCGATCGACCAGATCGGCTTTCCGATCCTGAGCCTCCTGCTGTGGCTGCCGCTGGCGGCATTGGCGATGCTCGCCTTCATCCGCGACGAACGCAGAGCATATCAGATCGCTCTGACTGCGGCGGGCGTGGAGTTTCTGCTCTCGGCAGTGCTGCTGATCGTCTTCCGTACCGGCGTGGCCGACATGCAGTTCGTCGAGCATCCCGGCGCGCTGCTGGGCATCGATTATCATTTGGGGGTGGACGGAATCAGCGCCCTGTTCGTCCCGCTCACCGCCTTGTTGAGCGTGCTGGCCATTCTTTACACGGAGCCAGCCGTCAAGGCCAACGGTCGCGGCTATGTAATGGCGGTGCTGGGTTTTGAAGCCGCCATGATGGGCGCATTCCTGACTCTCGATCTGCTCCTGTTCTGGGCTTTCTTCGTGCTGGAGCTGGTCCCGAGCTACTATCTTATCGTGCGTTACGGCACCGGCGAGAAGCGTCTCGCCGCTGCCAGGAACTATGTGGGGGTGATGTTGGCGAGCGCGGGGGTGATGCTGGCGGGCTTTGTTCTGCTCGCGATCAACCATGCGGACATTACCGGCGACGGATTGTCGTTCAATCTTGTCGAGCTGCTCGCCGTGCCGGTGCCGGCTGCCCTTCAAACCACCATCTTCTTCCTCTTGTGTCTGGGATGCGCGGTCAAGGCACCAATCTTCCCTTTTCATACCTGGATGCCGAGGGTGCTGGAAGAAGGTCCGGTCGTGGGGGTGAGCGTGTTCCTGGTCGGCATCAAGCTCGGCACTTACTCGTTCTTGCGGTTCATCATTCCGCTGTTGCCTGAAGCAGCCCACGAATGGTTCTGGTTGCTCGCGCTGATGGGTGCGCTGGGGATGATTTATGGCGCTCTGATCGCGCTTATCCAGACCAATCTGCGGCGCTTGCTGGCGTTTGCGAGCCTCAGTCATATGGGTGTTGTGATGATCGGTCTGTTCTCGCTCAATTTCTCGGGCTTTCAGGGCGGATTGTTACAGATGATCAATCTGGGCGCGGCAGGAGCTGGGCTGTTTTTTGTCGCCGGTTTCATCTACACACGAGCGGGGCCGCCGGAAATCGCATCCATTGGCGGGTTGTTCGATTACATCCCCAGGCTGTCCCTCGCTTTCCTTGTTATTGGCATGGCCAGCATCGGCATGCCCGGTACCAACGGTTTCAATGGCGAGCACCTGGTCATCATCGGCGCCTACGAAAGGCACTGGCTGATGGCGGGCGCGGTCGGTCTGGGTATCTTTCTGAGCGCCGCCTATTTTCTATACTATTACCTGCGCGGCTTTCTCGGGCCGGTCCACAACCCGATGGTCAGAACCTTTCCGGACCTGGATCGGCGCGAGATGGCGATCGCCATCAGCATGGGCGTGATCATCTTCTGGATCGGGCTGGCGACCACTCCCTTCTTGAACATCATGGAAGGGTCTCTGCACGCGCTGACCGAGCGCATGGACCATGGCTCAAATGATAGTTTCGTCCCAGAACCGGTGACCGACCACGGCAGAGGGCTGCGATGAACGCGACGATCGTGTCCAGATGCCCTTCGTGCACAGCAAGGGATGAAGCGTGAATCAGACATTCGCCGACGAACAGCTCGGTTTTCCAGTTCTGACCTCGTTGATCGCGCTGCCTTTGCTGTGCGCCTTGCTGCTGCTCGTGATCCGTGACGAGCAGCGGTTGCGAGCTACCGCGCTGGCCGGCGCCTTGGTGCAGTTGGGGCTCTCCCTGGTCGTTGTATTTCACTTCGCGCCCGGCGTCCCGGACATCCAGTTCGCCGAGCAGATTAATTGGATGCCGGCGCTGGGCAGCAGCTATCACGTCGGGGTCGACGGCATCAGCATCCTGTTCCTGCCGCTCATGTGTTTCCTGACAGTCTTGTTGATGCTCTATGCCATGGGCGTGCGGTTTCTGACCCGCTTCTATCTGATCAACATTCTGCTTCTGCAGGCGTTTACCATAGGTATCTTCGTCTCGCTCGACCTGCTCCTGTTCTTCGTATTCTGGGAACTGGCATTGGTGCCGTCCTTTTTCTTGATCAAACGCTGGGGGATTGGACCGCAGCGCCAGTATGCGGGGAGCAAGTATGTGCTCTACATGCTGGGCGGATCATTGCCGCTGCTAATCGCAATCGTCCTGCTCGCCCTCAACCATCATCAGGCCGTGGGGGCAGGAGCCGTGGCCGGGCCGGCTTTTTCATTCGATCTGCTGGTGCTTCAGTTTGACGTCCCGATCTCGTTTGAGAACCAAACACTGATCTTCTTCCTGATGATGCTGGGTTTCGCTGCCAAAGGACCGATGGTTCCTTTCCATACTTGGTTGCCGACCACGCTCATGGAAGGCCCGATCGGCATGGGGGTCTACCTGGTCGGGTTGAAGCTTGGGGTCTATGGGATGCTGAGATTCGTCATTCCCTTGCTGCCCGAGGCGAGCGCAGAATGGTCCTGGCTGATTGCGATCCTGGGGCTTGCAGGACTCTTGTATGGGGCATTGATCGCGTTGGTGCAGCCCAATTTCCGCCGGCTGCTGGCGTTCGCCAGCGTGAGTCACGTCGGAATCATCGTCGTAGGGTTGTTCTCGTTGAATCAGCAAGGCGTGCAGGGCGCGCTGATCCAAATGATCAGTCTCGGCATAGTTGGCGAAGGCCTGCTGTTTCTCACCGGCTTCTTGTATCGCCGGACCGGCTCGTCGGACCTTTCAGCTTTCGGCGGACTGGCGCGACATGTTCCGGTGCTGGCATTTTTCTTTTTCCTCTTCGGGCTGGCTTTCATCGGGCTGCCCGGCACCAGCGGATTCATCGGTGAATTCCTGATCCTGATGGGGGCATTTCGCGCGCACTGGGCACTCGCCGCGGTCGGGGTTCTGGGAGTGATCCTGAGCGCCGGCTATTTCCTGTGGTATTACGAGCGCGCCTTCTTTGGTCCGGTGACCAATTCGGCGGTCGCGCGCATGCGCGACCTCAATGCCCGCGAGATGCTGATCGCGGCTTCCATCGGCG
>Ga0136613_10000851_pt1 | contig 14956 bp, 20 predicted proteins | sample AntDrymUQ2722106_2_FD_106649 | JGI IMG/M metagenome (GOLD analysis project Ga0136613, IMG submission 106649) | Polar desert sand microbial communities from Dry Valleys, Antarctica - metaG UQ272 (21.06) | ecosystem: Environmental > Terrestrial > Soil > Desert | place: Antarctica: Dry Valley... | reverse complement strand
CCGGTCAGACGTCACGTAGTTCCACGCCCAGTTCAGCAGCACCGACAGGCGGTTGCGGAAGCCGATCAGCGTGACGAGATGGAGGAAGAGCCACATGATCCACGCGAGGGTGCCGCGGAACCGCAGCGTCCGCCTTCCCGGACGCGGAGCGCGGGTGGGGAACGGGAAGGGCAGCTGGGTCACCGCAGCACGGCGACCGATGGTCGCCATCATGCCCTTGTCGAGGTAGCGGAACGGCGCGGTCGTCTCGCCACGCAGCCGCCGCTGGATCTGCTCTGCGACGTGCCGGGCGGCCTGCATGGCCACCGGCGCGACCTGGGGATAGGGCCGGCCCTGCGCGTCCGTCGCCGCTGCGATGTCCCCGATCGCCCAGACGTCCGGACGCCCGGGGACCGTGAGGTCGTCGCGGACCACGAGACGACCGCCGCCCGCCTGCTCCAGCCCCAGCACGTCGGCGAGACCCGCGGCCCGCACCCCCGCGGCCCACAGGACCGTGCGGGTGGGGATCGTGCGGCCGTCGTCGAGTTGGACGCGCTCCGCGGTGACCTCCGCCACCGCCCTGCCGAGCAGCACCTCGACGCCACGGTCGGCCAGCAAGCGGCGCGCGTGGTCGCCGAGCTCGCGGTGGAAGGGCGGAAGCAGCGCCTCGCCGGCCTCGACGAGGACCACTCGGGCGCGCGCGACCTCCAGGGCCGGAAAGTCCTTGGCGAGCACCCCGTGGAACAACTCGACCAGAGCGCCGGCCATCTCGACGCCGGTCGCGCCTCCACCGACGACGACGACGCTGGCCGCGCCGACCTCGAGCAGGTCGGGACGGCGGTCCGCCGCCTCGAACTGGCGCAGCAGATGCGTCCGCAGGTGCACCGCGTCCTCGAGCGTCTTCAGGCCGAAGGCGTGCTCGGCAACACCGGGGATGCCGTAGGTCGCGGTGTCCGCGCCGCCGGCGATCACGAGCTGGTCGTAGGGGATGTCGGCGCCGTCGGCGGTGTGGAGACGACGTGACGCCCAGTCGACCCCGGTCACCTCCTCGGATCGGAAGCTGGTGTTCGGCGACCGGCGGATGATCCCGCGCACGGCCGAGGCGATGTCGGCGGGCTCCGGCTCGCCGTTGCGACCTGGTAGAGCAGGGGCTGGAACAGATGGTGGTTGGTCCGGTCGACGAGCACGACCTCCACCGGGGCTGCCCGGAGCGCCAGGGCGGCCGTCAGGCCGCCGAAGCCGGCGCCGACGATCACGACCCTCGGGCGGTTCGCCCCCACCGCTGCCTCCGGCAGAAGCGGTCAGCCCCCGACGTAGTCGAGCATGTGGTCGTACTTCGGCTCCTTGCCCTTGACCACGCTGAAGAACAGGTCCTGCAGCTGCTTCGTGACCGGACCCGGAGCGCCGATCTCGCGGTCGTCGCAGCTGCGGATCGGCACCACCTCGGCCGCCGTGCCGGTGTAGAACGCCTCGTCGGCCAGGTAGAGGTCCTGGCGCAGGAGCGTGGACTCGGTGAACGGGATGTCGAGGTCACGGGCGAATTCGATGACGGTGTCGCGGGTGATGCCCTGCAGGACGCCCTCCGACAGCGGCGGCGTGAGGAGCACCCCGTCGGAGACGATGAACACGTTCTCCCCCGAGCCCTCCGCCACGTGCCCGTGCTCGTTCAGCAGGATCGCCTCGTCGTAACCCGCCTTCAGCGCCTCCACCTTGGCCAGCGACGAGTTGATGTAGACCCCGGAGGCCTTCGCCCCCGTCGGGATCATGTTCGCGCCGATCCGCACCCATGACGAGGTCTTCGCCTTGACCCCGTTGAGCAGCCCTTCCTCACCCAGATAGGTCCCCCACGGCCACACGGCGATGCTGACCTTGACCCGGCTCGGCAGGGGGTTGAGACCCATCTCGCCGTATCCCAGGTACACCAGCGGACGGATGTAGCACGACTCCGGCCCGTTCACGCGGATCAGCTCGCGGGTCGCGTCCATAAGCTCGTCGACCGAGTACGGCACCTCCATCTGCAGGATCCGGGCGGAGCGGTGGAGCCGCTCCATGTGCGCCCGGTGCTGGAACACCGCCGGTCCGCGGTCGGTCGCGTACGCGCGGATCCCCTCGAAGACGCCCCAGCCGTAGTGCAGCGTCGGGGTCAGGATGTGGATCTTCGCGTCGTGCCAGTCGACGAGCTCGCCGTCCATCCAGATCTTGGCCATCTCGGGGATCGGCATGGGACTCTGACTCCTTCATCGGGCCGATGGGGATTCGCCGCGGGCGGGCCCGCAGTATCCCATGCCCGGCCGGACCGTGGGTGCCGTGGGCGGTCAGGCTCCGGCGGTGACCATCTCCGCGATGCGGTCACCGAGCTCGTCGGTCGACGCGCCCATCGCCTCGCCGGCCATGGCCCGCATCGTCGGCAGCACGCCGGCCGCCGCCGTCTCGACGGCCGACCCCGCCTCCTGCTCGCCGAGGTGCGCCAGGCACATGGCCGCGGACAGGACCGCCGCGACCGGGTTGGCCCAGCCCTTGCCGGCGATGTCCGGCGCCGAGCCGTGCACGGGCTCGAACATGCTCGGCGCCGCCCGGGTCGGGTCGATGTTGCCGCTGGCGGCCAGGCCGAGCCCGCCCTGTACCGCCGCACCGAGGTCGGTGACGATGTCGCCGAAGAGGTTGTCGGTGACGACGACGTCGAACCGCTCCGGCGCGGTCACCAGGTACAGGCACAGCGCGTCCACGTGGGCGTAGTCGACGGTGACGACGGGGAACTCGGAGGCGACCTCGTCGACGGTCCGCTGCCACAGGTCGCCCGCGAAGAGCAGCACGTTCGTCTTGTGGCACAGCGTCAGGCGGCCGCGCCGGGCGGCGGCGCGTGCGAACGCGTCGCGCACGACGCGCTCGACCCCCCGCCGCGTGTTCAGCGACTCCTGCGTGGCCACCTCCGAGGGCGTCCCCCGGTAGAGCGTGCCCCCGGCGCCGGAGTACAGCCCCTCGGTGTTCTCGCGCACCACGACGAGGTCGCACCGCTCCGGGGTCAGGCCGGCGACCGGCGACGGCACCCCCGGCAGCAGCTTGACCGGCCGCAGGTTCACGTACTGGTCGAACGCGAAGCGGATGCGCAGCAGCAGCCCGCGCTCGAGCACGCCCGGGGGAACGCCCGGGGTGCCGACCGCCCCGAGCAGGATCGCGTCGTGCCCGCGCAGCTCGGAGAGCACCGTGTCGGGCAGCACCTCGCCGGTGGCGAGGTAGCGCCGCCCGCCGAGGTCGTAGTCGGTCGTGGCGACGGCGAAGCCGAAGCGGTCGGCCGCCGCCCGGATCGCCTTGAGCGCCTGGGCGGTGACCTCCGGCCCCACGCCGTCGCCGGCGATGATCGCCAGGTCGTACGCCGTCATCCGCGCCTCTCCCGCCTCGCCGGTCCGGGAGATCCTAGTCGGCGGCGGCCAGCAGCCGGCCCAGATGGTGCGGCGAGCACCGCCGCGCTGGTCTGCCGGTGCAAAGCGGACGCCGCTCAGTCGTCGAGAAAGGGGTTGCGGACGACCACGGTGTCGGCCCTTCGCCCCTGCCCCAGAAGGCGCCGGCGAGCAGGTTGACGGCGTGGCCCTGCCCGCGGCTGATGTCGAGCACGTCGATGCCGGCGTCGAGCCGCTCTGCCAGCCCGGCGGCCAGCGGGACGACCCGCTCGAGCAGGCACGCGTCGTAGAACGGCCCGTTCTCCTCAGCCTGGAGCCGCTGGAGGTCGGGGAACCCGCTGTATCCCACCCGCCGCCGGAGCGGAACGCCTCGACGACGCCGTCCTCGACGCGGCCCATCAGCCCGATGTAGCGCAGGAACAGCGCGAGGTTGTCCCTGCCTGAGGGGGTCGTCAGCGACGCCGCGTGCTCCGGCGGCAGCCGGTAGGTCCCGTGGGCGGCGGGTCGTAGGTGACGATGCCGGCGGTCACCATGCCGCCGAGCCACTCGCGCGCGTAGCGCTCGTTCGGCCCGGCCACCCGGGCGACGTCCTCGCTGGTGCCGGGCGGCAGGGTCCGCACGCTGGGCGGGGTGGAGATGGCACTGGCGGCGTTCGCATTGGCGGGCTACAGCCGACGGGTGCAGATCGTGGTGTAGCCGGTTTGATCTCGCCGGGCGCGAAGCGGGTGCAGTGTTATGGCGTGCCACGTCGGAGATGCATGAGTTCGCGTCTGGTCCGGTCGGCGAGGGGTTGCCTGCATTGCTTGGTGCTGCTCGAGGGCTCGGCCGAGGCGATGTGCCGCTTCGTCGAGGTCGCCCGCGGTCGCGGCGATGCTCAGACCCTCGTCTACGGAAACTACGAACTCGACCCGCCATCATAGCCACCGTGGCAGCCGTAGCGCCGACAGCATCCTCCTCGCGTATCCGGCATCGGCGACGGCGTTGATCAGCGCGGCGTAGTAGCGAGTCACGGTCGTCGCCCCGACCCCTTGACACAATCGCGCGATCGAGGTCCGAGTCGCAGCCCGGCCCACGATGCCGGGACCACGACCGAGAGCGCGGCAGAGAAGCGCCGCCAGTCGTCGAGGCGGGCGACGACAGCGAAGTCACTGGCCCCCGGGGCGTTGGCCGTCGGCGTCTACCGCTTCTGGCACGACATCGGCTTCGCCTTCGGCGCCGTCATCCTCGCCGACGCCTGCGGCATGACCACGGCCATCCTGGTCGTGGCCGCGATCACCGCGGCCAGCGGCTACGAACAGCGGCCTGCCCCGTGACCTGATGACCCACCGGCTCGCACCATCGCCCACGCCGGGCTGGGGCTCCCGCCCACCGACCCGGGCTGAGCACCGACGAGGTCGAGTCCGTTCATCCGGTCTGGTGGTCGGCCTGCAACTGCACCATGCGGTCGACGTCCCGCTCGTCCAGCAACAGCCGTGTGCGCTCACGGTCAGGTATCGCGGACACCTCTCCCCGGTAGATGCGCTCGAGCAGCGCACCGACGGTTGTGCCCAGGCGCCTCGCCGCCTCGCCCAGCGTCAGGGTCCCAGTGTCGGCCATGGCCATGGTCCAAGCCTATCGATCGTCGTCGAGATCTTCGAGAAAGGGCCAGATCTTGCGCAGCAGAACAGACAAGGCCGCCTCAACCACACCGCGTGCCGTTCCATCGGGGTCGACCTGCCGGTGCTGATCGAGAATGTCCAGCGCGACCTCCAGCGCCTCGTGCTGGCCGCCGTACTCCTTGCGGTCCAGCACGACCGATGGGGGCAGTTCATGGATCGGATCGGGCACAGCCGCACCGTACACAGGCACTGGACCACGACGCACGGTTGTCCTCAGGGCAGACATGCACCTCTGCTCAGCGAGTGTCCAGCACCAGCTTGTCGAAGTGGTCGTGGGCGGCCAGGCGGCGGTGGGCCCCGGCCGCCTCGCCAGTGGCCACACGTCCCACACCACCGGCGTGACGTCGGGTGGGCACCCAGGGAGGCCAGCAGATCGGCGAAGTCGGCGGCGCTGCCCATCGTGCTGCCCAGGGAATCGCCTCTCGGTCTCGGCCCGCTGCTGGACAGGCTGGTGCTCTCGTCGCGGCCGTCGTCTGGGTCGTCGCCGAAGCCGGTGACAAGGCATGCGAGGTCGCGTTCGAGCAGCTCGCACAGGACGAACAGCCGCGAACAGCCACGCAGATCAGTGCGGACGAGCGGGCGGATTGCGGTGCTCCCCCATCGCTGCCCTGAACGTCTGTGACGGCGGCGACCAGCAGATCAGGGCCCCACGCGCAGGCGTCGCGCGAGGCCTTCCGCGCCGTCGAACAGGTGCGCCCGCATGCCGACGGCCTCCGCGCCGGCGCAGTTGGAGGCGCGGTCGTCGACGAACAGGCAGGACTCGGCCCGGTGGCCGATGCGCGCGAGGAGGCGGAGGTAGAACTCGGGGTCGGGCTTGCGGACCCCCAGGTGGTGGCTGGCCCAGACACCCTCGCAGCACTCGTCCAGCGCGAAGGCCAGACGCACCTCTTCGATCCACACCGGGTAGTTGCTCGCGATGTAGCGGTCGAGACGGCCCCCGACCGCGTGCAGGAGCTCCCGCATCCCCGGGAGGAACCGGTAGCCGTCGCGCCGCGCGGCGTGGAACGCGGCCGCGTCGAAGGGCCGGCCGCCGGCGTCCGGCCAGCAGCGGCGGAGGAACTCCGCCTCGTCGATCCGGGCCATCTCGAAGTCGCGCCACGACGACGGGTCGGCCAGGCCACCGGGCGTCGCGGGTCTCCCGGTCCCCGCGGCGATGGCCTCGAGGTAGGGGTCGTACAGGACCGTGCCCATCAGGTCCAGGCAGAGCGCACGCAGCATCCGGCCAGTTTGCCGGTCCGCCGGCCGGGTCTGGCACCATGGAGCGGCCAGAGGAGGAACCGATGGCACCGACGCTGCACGGGACCGCGACGACCCTGCGACGGGTGCGCGGCGAAGACGTTCCGGCTCTGACCGCGATCCTCGCCGAGCCGGAGGTCGCGCGCTGGTGGCCCCGCTACGACGAGGAGCGCGTGCGCGCGGAGTTCGTCGACGCGACGGACACCGTGGTGTTCGCGATCGAGTCCGACGGCGAGTTGATCGGCTCCATCCAGTACGTCGAGGAGCCGTCGCCGGACTACCGCCACGCGAGCATCGACGTCTTCGTGCATCCGGCGTGGCACGGGAAGGGCCTGGGGACCGACGCGGTGCGGACACTCGCGCGGCACCTCGTGCACGACCGGGGCCATCACCGCCTGGCCATCGACCCGGCCGTCGAGAACGAGCGCGCCATCCGCACCTACCGGCGGGTGGGCTTCCGCGACGTCGGCGTCATGCGGCGGTACGAACGCAACGTCGCCGGCGAGTGGCACGACTGCCTGCTCATGGACCTGCTCAAGGAGGACCTCCACTGACGCTGCACGTGCTCGCGGCGAGGGTGCTGATGCGCCCGGCCGACATGGACCACAGCGTCGCGTTCTACGAGGACGGGCTCGGGCTCGTCCGGTACCGCGAGTACGGGCGGCGCCCGCACCGCGGGATCGTCTACTTCCTCGGCGGCGGGTACCTCGAGCTGTCCGAGGGCGGCCACGACGACCCTCCGCACGGGGTGCGCCTGTGGCTCCAGGTCGCGGACGCGCGCGCCGCTCAGGAGCATCTCGTCGCGCGCGGCATCGAGATCGACGCTCCGCCCGAGCGCAAGCCGTGGGGTCTGATCGAGATGGAGCTCCGTGACCCCGACGGCCTCGGCCTGGTCGTCGTCGAGACCCCCGCCGACCACCCGCTGCGACGTCGGGAGTGACCCGCGCTACAGCAGCTCCAGGACCCGGCACCAGCCGCCATCGTGCGCCGGGTCGATCACGTGGTCGGCGAGCGCGAGTGCGGCGTCGCAGCCGTCGCTGACGACGCAGGAGACGCGGGCGCCGGTCAGGAGCTCGAGGTCGTTCTCGCCGTCGCCGAGGGCGAGGACGTGCGCGCTGTCCAGGCCCCGGTCGGCGCAGAAGGACAGCACCCCCTCCCACTTGTTGATGCCCTGCGGCCGCACCATGAGGGTCGCCCCGCCGAAGAAGACGTCGCGGGTGACCAGGGCGTGCGCGGTCGTGGATGCTGCGATCCGCCCGGCGACGCCTTGGAGCACGTCGCGGTCGCGACCGACGACACCGAAGGCGTACACGGGGTCGCGAGTCACCACGCCCGCCAGGTCGTCGTGACCGAGCCACTCCCCGATCATCTCGACGTGGCGCGGGTGGGTGGAGGGGTCGGGCCCGACGACCACGTCCGCGTCGGGCCGCTCGACGTAGACGCACGGGGACAGCCCTTCCACGGCGAAGGCCTGGAGAGCCGCGGCAGCGACGTCGGGGGCGAAGCAGCGCCGGTGGAAGATCCGCCCGTCCGGCAGGTCGCGGCCGATCGCGCCGTCGAGCAGCACCGCGGGCGGCGTCAGGCCGCTGCGCGCCAGGGCGGTCGCGGCGCTCCGCGGGCGCCGGCCCGTCGCCACCAGCAGCGGCACGCGGCGGTCCTGGAGCTCGCGCAGGGCGGCGAGCGTGCGGTCGTGGATGCGCTCGCCGGCATCCCACAGGGTGCCGTCGAGGTCGGTGACCACGAGTTCGATGGGCGGCGCTGACATCCACCGAGGCTATCGACGGCGGGCGTCCCCGCACGCCGCGGCAGGTGGCCACGGGTGACGGTCAGGAGACGACCGCGGTGGCGTCGGCGTCGCGGTCGCGATCCCCCGGCTTGGGCAGGAGCCGCCGGCTGCCGATCACGGCGACGGCCCCGAGCGGCAGCGCCTGGGCGAGGGTCAGCGCCACGATGGCCCGCGTGACGGCTCCGGGGAACACGCTCGCGGCCTGGGAGGCGCCGAGCACCGGGAAGTAGAGCAGCCCCTGCCCGACGAACAGGGCACCCGTCCCCACGCCGAGAGCCGTGAACGCCGCCTCGCCGCCCTGCCACGCGCGCACCGCGCCGAACAGCCCGATGCCGATGAACAGCGCGGTCTGCACCGCGACGAGCGCCGCGCTCCCCAGCGGCACCGGCGTGGCGGCGAGGTCGTCGACGAAGTGGGTGATGTTCAGGACGGCGACCACGCCGAGGACCGCGGCGGCGGGCCGCACGAGCCCGCGCCAGGCGTGGTCACCCGGCCGGGTCCGCAGCCCGAGCAGCCCCGGTACGGCGACCACCGGGAGCGCGGCGAGCAGCCAGATCCACGGCGACGTCCCGGGCACCCACACCAGCTCGCCGGTGACCTCCTGCTCCTCGCCGGCGTAGCGGAACGGGATTGCCCAGCGGGAGGTGACGACCGTGCGGACGCCGGCGTCGGTGACCTGCGGCGGCAGGGTCGGCGACATCCAGTGGATCCGGTGGTCGTGCCAGGCGTAGCTCGGCCTGGTGGACACCTCCACCCAGTCCGGGGGTGCCTCCGGACCGACGCCTTCCGGGGCGGCCGTCGTGATGTAGCGGGTGGCGTTCAGGTAGTACGCCTCGGAATTGCGGTTCGCGAAGACGCCGTCGGGTCCCACCCGCAGGTAGGGCTCGGCCTCGTAGCCCTCGACGATGAGGTCGGTGTCGGTGGTGTTCTCCACACCGATGAACTCGTCGCCGTTGTAGACGGCCCAGGTGACACCGTCGATGCCGGGGTCGGCGGTGATCGTGCTCGAGAAGTTGGTCGCGTCGCTCCCGCGCCCGTGCGCCGAGGCGGGCGCCGCACCGCCGACGAGCAGCGCGCCGGCCGCCACGGCGCCCACTCCGAGGCGCGCCACCCCGCGCGCGACCTGACCTGGGCCTCGCATCGTGCGCCTCCCTCGACACGTCGGGCAACGGTCGTGCCCACCGTAGCCCCCGGGCGCTCACGGCGGCTGGGGCGCGGTCCCGACCGCCGCGACGAAGCGCCGGAGCACCTCGCGCTCCCGGTCGTAGCTCAACACGCCTGCGACCTCCCGGACCGCGACCCAGCGCAGCTCGCCGATCTCGTCCGTCGCGGTGAAGCCGCCGTCAAGTGCCCGCATCGCCCAGTACCGCACCGTCTTGGGGCGGCCGCGGTGCTGGTAGGAGATCGTTCCGAGGTCGGCGCCCACGTCGACCGACGCACCGGTCTCCTCGCGGACCTCCCGCACGGCTGCCTCGAGCTCGGACTCGCTGCCCTCGAGCTTGCCCTTCGGGAAGGTCCAGTCGCCGTAGCGCGGTCGGTGCACGATGCCGAGCTCGATCCCGCCGCGGGTGGACCGCCAGAGGACCCCCCCGGCGGCGCGGATCGGACGGCGCTCGGGCTCCATGCGACCGCGAGACTAGAAGTCGGGTCCGGTCAGCATCGTGGCCGTCGCCCCGTACTGCTTGACCATCTGCGCCGCGTCCATGCCGGTCTGGCGCATCGCGTCGCTGCGCATCGCCTCGGCGAGGTCATCCTCACTGGCGAAGACCGCCTCGAACATCAGGTGGTACGCGGGCTCTCCACCGCGGGGCGTGCCGGTGAAGCGGGTCGTGCTCCACGACTGCAGGTGCGGCCACTGCTCCACCAGCGGCAGGTGCCGGTTGCGGTAATGGTCCTCGAAGCCTTCCACGTCGTCGGGCTTGCCGTAGAGCGCCACGAACTTCGCCATGCGGATTCTCCTCGTCGTCGGCGGACACGCGGGCCCAACCGTACCCACCGTGGACGTCACCCGCGGGTCGCGGTTCCGCCGCCGCCCGGTCGGGGAAGGGTGGGTGCGACACCCACCCACGACCAGGAGGCCGCCATGAGCAACGGCGACATGGACAACATCAAGGGCAAGGGCAAGGAAGGGCTCGGGAAGGTCACCGGCGACGAGGAGACCGAGCGCGAGGGCCAGATGGATCAGGCCAAGGGCAAGGCGAAGAACGCCGTCGAAGGCGCGAAGGACAACCTCAGCCAGGCCGCCGACAAGGCGAGCGACGCCGCGGATCGCAAGTAACACCCAGTCGCCGCGCGGCGCGGCGCCCTCGCTTCACGCCGTGGCCGCGGCCGCGATCCGGTCCAGGATCGACGCCGTGGCCACGGCGTCGTCCGGCGGCAGGACGGCGGGGGCGCTGCCCGCCACCGTGGCTGCGAACGACGAGACCATGTTCGCGTAGGGATCCGCCTGCCAGGTCCCGATCACTTGGCCGTCCCGGAGGACCACCGCCTCGTCGCCCGCGCCGGCCGTGAAGGGCTGCGGACTCTGCAGGACCGCTTGCTTCCCGATCACCGTCAGCGACTGCGCGGAGGCACTGTCGAAGCTGGCGTGCACGGTTGCGATGGCGCCGGCGGGGAACCCGAGCACGGCGGCTGTGGTCCCGTCCACGCTCGTCGGCCATGCCCGCTGGGCCGCCCGGACGACGTCGGGCTCTTCACCAGTCAGCCAGCGCACCATCGACACCCCGTAGATCCCCACGTCGAGCAGCGCGCCGCCGCCGTGCTCCGGCCGGGTCCGATAGTCGTCGGCGTTCACCATCGGGAAGGTGAACGCCGCGTGCAGCAGGGACACTGGGCCGACGTCGTCGCCGCGGACCATGTCGATCAGGGCGGCGGTCCGCGGGTGGAAGCGCGACATCACCGCTTCCATGAGCACCCGGCCGCTGCGGGCCGCGGCCGCGGCCATCCTGCCCGCCCCGGCGGCGTCGGTCGCCAACGGCTTCTCGCAGAGCACGTGCTTGCCCGCCTCGAGAGCGGCGACGGTCCACGGCTCGTGGAGGTCGTTGGGCAGTGCGACGTAGACGGCGTCGACGTCGGCGGCGGTGATCACGTCGCCGTAGGACCCGCGAGCCCGCCGCACGCCGTGGTTGGCGGCGAACGCCTGCGCGCGGGTCAGCGAACGTGACCCGACGGCCGCGAGGTCGTGACCGCACGCCCGCATCGCCGGGGCCAGGGCGCCACCCGCGATGGCGCCCGGCCCGAGGATCCCCCAGCGCAGCATGGCGCGGAAGGTTACATGGCGGTGCACAATGCCCTTCCGTGACCGCAAAGCGCCTGCTCGTCTTCGATGCCCCGAACATCGACATGACCCTGAGCCACCTGCTCGGGGCCCAGCGACGGCCGTCCCGGGACGAGCGCCCGGACCTGGCCGCACTCGCCCGGTGGTTCGTCGCGGACGTGGAGAACGCGGGCGGGAGCGAGGCCGCGGTCTTCCTCAACGTCTCGCGTCCCGAGACCGGGATCCCCGCGCAGACGGCGTGGGTGCACTGGCTCCGGGGTCAAGGCTTCCGCGTGTTCGTGAAGCCCAAGCTCGACGGCAGCGACATCGACGACGAGATGCTTGCCTACGTGGCCGGCCTGTCGACCGGCGACGTGGCGGTCGTCGCCTCGAACGACGCCCGCAACTTCCTCGTGCCCCTGGAGCAGCTCGCCGAGCGCGGCGTCACGGTCACCGTGCTGGGATTCCGCGAACAAGCGGGCCCGCTGCCGCGCTCGGACAAGCTGCGCTTCGTCGATCTCGAGGCGGTCCCCGGCCTGTTCAAGCAGCGGATCGCGGGCCGGACCATTCTGGAGAACCTGCCCCCCGCCGGCGTCTGGCTCGAGCCGCTCGCGCCCCTGGGCGGCGCCTCCGCGGGCGAGGAGCCGGAAGTCGACCTCTCCGGAGAGGGATAGGTCAGGCGGCGGTGTCGCTGAGAGCGCGACCGCGCGAGGGGTGGCGGAGCTTCGACAGCGCTCGCGCCTCCAGCTGGCGGATGCGCTCGCGGGTGAGCCCGAAGTACCGCCCGACGTCGTCCAGCGTGCGGGCCTCCCCGTCGAGCAGCCCGAAGCGCAGTTCGAGGATGATGCGCTCGCGCTCCGGCAGCCCCGCGACGACGTCGAGCAGCTCCTGGCGGGCGAGGCCCTTCGCCGCGACCTCCATCGGGTCGTCGGCGTTGCGGTCCTCGATGAAGTCGCCCAGCTCGGCGTCCCCGTCCTCGCCGACGGGCGTCTCCAGCGACGTGGGCGTCCGGGCGTAGGTGAGCAGCTCCTCGACCGTGGCGACGTCCTCGCCGAGCTCGGACGCCAGCTCGTCCATCGTCGGCTCGCGGCCGAGGGCCTCTGCGAGGTCCCGCTGCATCGACAGCGCGCGGCGGACGCGCTCCATCATGTGGACGGGCAGTCGGATCGTCCTGCCCTTGTCCGCCACCCCGCGTCCGACGGCCTGGCGGATCCACCAGGTCGCATAGGTGGAGAACTTGTACCCGCGGCGGTAGTCGAACTTCTCGACGGCCCGCAGCAGGCCGAGGTTGCCCTCCTGGATGAGGTCGAGCAGCGGCAGCCCCTGCCCCTGGTAGCGCTTCGCGACGGACACGACGAGGCGCAGGTTCGCCTGGACGAGGCGCTCCTTCGCCCGCTTGCCGTCCCGGTCGACCTGCACGAGCTGGCGCCGGCGGGCGGTCGTGAACCTCTTCCGCTCGGCGAGGACCCGCTCGGATTCGAGCCCGGCCTCGTACCGCTTCGCGAGGTCGACCTCCTCCTCGGCGGTCAGCAGCGCGGTGCGGGCCATCTCACGCAGATACAGCTGCACGTGGTCGTGCAGCGGCATCTCCTCAACCATTTGAGGCACGGTCGCTTCTCACCCATCCTTCACAGTCGCGCGGTCGGCGACCGCGGCGGAACCCGTGAGCGCCGGCCCGCGGCAGGCCGACCCGGCAGAATCCCGAAGTCGGGACTTCGACTGGTATCGTGACGCCGCTTCTTCGCTCACCGGTGGGCATCCATCCAGGACTCGCTACCAGCCTCGACGCGCGCTCGGCACGCTCATCGTGATCAGGGTACGACGAACCCCCCGTCCGAAGGCAAGCACTTTGTTCAAGCCACTGTAGCGCCGCCGGCCGCGCCCCGGCCGGCTAGGGCCCCGGCGTGTCACACAGCGGTGGCTCGGGTACCTCCGGGTCACCGGAACCACCGAACGACGCGAGTCGGAAGCGAGCGGGTATGAGCACGGAGTTGCAACCGGAGGGTGACAGGCCGTCGGTGCGGTCACGGCTGGATGTCGGCGCGGGCACTCTCCGCGAGCGGCTGAGCGCGGGCACCGCGACGGCGCGCGAACGGCTCGACGCCGGCACCGCGACGGCGCGCGAACGGCTCGACGCCGGCACCGCGACGGTCCGCCGGCGCGCGGAGACCCTCCGGGCCCGCTGGGACGCGATGGACGAGGACCCGCCGCTGCGGCACGCGGTCGGTCACCGGCCGTCGATCGGCGCGGCAGCGGCCGCCAAGGCCGTCGCCGAGGACGCCAGCGCCCTGGTGCGGGCCGAGGTCGCGCTCGCCAAGGCGGAGTTGCAGCACGCCGCCAAGGAGAAGGCGACGGGGGCGGGCCTGCTGGCCGGGGCCGGCGTGCTCGGATGGCTCGCGCTCCAGGGAGTCCTCATCACGATCGCGTTCGGCCTGGCGGCCGCGGGCCTCCCGGGCTGGGCCGCCGCGGGCATCGTCACCCTGGTCCTGCTCATCGGCGCGGGCATCCTCGCCCTGCTGGGCAAGAAGCGGCTGGCCCGTAAGGTCGGTCTGGACACCACCAAGCAGAACGTCGAGGAGGACGTCGCGTGGACAAAGGCGCATCTGCCCACACGAAGACCCGCATCGCGGGCGAGCTGAACGGCCTCGCCGGGCACGTCGCAGCCGTCAAGGCGGCGCGCGTGAAGCTCGGCGAAGACCTCGACCGGCTGGGTGTCGAAGCCCGGGCCCAGATGGGACAGACCATGGAGAGGACGGCCTGGAAGGTGGGGGCCACCGCCGCCGCGGTGTTCGCCGGCATCGCGGTCCGCAAGCTCCTGACGGCGGGGTGGACCAAGGCGCGCAGGTCGGCGCCTCCGGCCAACCCCGCCGCGCCGGAGACGACGTGGCCGGAGGCTCTCGCCTGGACGGCCGCGACCGGCATCGCCGTCGGGATCGCCCGCCTGGTCGCCACCCGCGGAGCAGCGGCGGGCTGGCGCAAGGCCACGGGCGTGCTTCCCCCCGGGCTGCAGGACGTGCAGTAAGGGCTAGTACACCCACACACCTGTGCCGAGCGGCACCCGGTCCCACATCCAGTCGATCGCCGCGTTCGTCACGCGGACGCAGCCGTGGGAGGCGGGGTAGGCGGGGATGCTCGAGGAGCCGTGGATGGCGATGCCGTCCGGGTGGAAGTACTTCGGCCGGTACAGCCGTCCCAGGGCCCCCTCCCGGACCCCGTCGATCTGCCTGGTGATCGTCCAGCGCCCCGGTGGGGTGTCGGCGAGGTACTGCTCGCCCTCGAAGACGTACGGCTGCTCCGTCCCGGTGGAGGTGTTGAAGACCCACTCGACCTGGCCGTCGCGGACCATGAGCAGCACCTGCCGCGGCTTGTCGACCTCCATGACCAGGCCGCTGGAGCTGCGGGCTGCAGGCCGCGGCGGGTTGGACTGGAGCACCCCGCGGGTGGCGGGGCCGTAGACGCCGTCGCGCGGCAGCCCGTGGACCTTCTGCAGCGCCATGACGGCCTGGTGCGTGAGCGCCCCGTACTCGCCGTCGACGGGACCCAGCCAGTAGCCCGCGGCGACCAGCCGGTTCTGCAGGTCGACGACGAGCGGACCGGAATCCCCGCGGGACAGGTCGACCTTGCGGTACAGGAATGAGTGCTG
>Ga0136613_10000849_pt1 | contig 14975 bp, 10 predicted proteins | sample AntDrymUQ2722106_2_FD_106649 | JGI IMG/M metagenome (GOLD analysis project Ga0136613, IMG submission 106649) | Polar desert sand microbial communities from Dry Valleys, Antarctica - metaG UQ272 (21.06) | ecosystem: Environmental > Terrestrial > Soil > Desert | place: Antarctica: Dry Valley... | reverse complement strand
GGGAATGCGGAGCCGCTGCAGCGTCCGCATCAACACACGGGTCTGCGCCTGCACGCCTTTCACAGCGGAGATCACCAGCACGGCGCCGTCGAGCACGCTCAACACCCGGTCCACCTCGGCGATGAAATCCGGGTGGCCGGGCGTGTCGATCAGATTGACCGTGACGTCGTCGATGACGAACGACACAACTGCGGACTTGATCGTGATACCGCGTTGCCGTTCCAGTTCCAAGGAATCGGTCTGAGTCGTGCCGTGATCGACTCTGCCGATCTCGTCGATGACACCGGCGATGTAGAGCAGTCGTCGGTCAGGCTTGTCTTACCGGCGTCTACATGCGCCAAAATCCCCAAGTTCAACGTTCGCATTACGCGTCATATCCTTTGAATAGGTGGCGATTGCCATCTGGATGGATATGAACGCTCTGCGCATCTCCCGCTCCTTGGTCGATCGGCGTTGTCGGGAGTGTAGGAGACGGCCACGCCCGCCGTCGAGGGCCTCAGGAGGCGGACCACCCGGAACCCGAGCCGGTACCCTAGGCTCGTGTCCACCCAGTCGTTCGGGAAGTTCGAGCGCGTCCTCCGTATGGGCGAGGGGCGGCGCCTCAAGCGTCTCCAAGAGCAGGCCGTCTACATCGGCACGCTCGAGCCTGAGTTCGAAGCGCTCTCGGACGCCGAGCTGACCGGGAAGACCGCCGAGTTCAAGCAGCGGCTCGAGAACGGAGAGACGCTCGAAGACATCATCTTCGAGGCGTTCGCCGCAGTGCGGGAGGCGTTCAAGCGCACGATCGGGGTCCGCCTGTTCGACGTGCAGCTGATGGGCGGGATCGTGCTCCACGAGGGCGATATCGCCGAGATGAAGACGGGCGAGGGGAAGACCTTCGTGGCTGTCCAGGCGCTCTATCTGAACGGGCTCATGGGTCACGGGGTCCATCTCGTAACGACCAACGATTACCTCGCCAAGCGCGACTCGGAGTGGACGCGCCCGGTGTACGAGCTCCTCGGCTCGTCGGTCGGCTCGATCCAGAACATGATGCCGTTCGCCGGGCGTCGCGAGGCCTACGCCTGCGACGTCGTCTATGGGACGAACTCGGAGTTCGGGTTCGACTACCTGCGCGACAACATGGCGGTCTCGCTGGATGGCACCGTCCAGCGCAGCCATGCGTACGCGATCGTGGACGAGGTCGACTCGATCTTGATCGATGAGGCGCGCACGCCGCTCATCATCTCCGGCGAGCCGGAGACGGCCGCCTCGACGTACTACCAGTTCGCGCGCGTGGTCCTGAGCCTCGACGGCAAGGCCGCGACTCGCAAGTCCGCAAAAGGGGAAGACGAGACCGAGACCTCCGGCGCCGACTACCTCTACGACGAGAAGTTCAAGACCGTCTCGCCCGCGCAGACCGCCATCGCCGCGGTCGAGGACGCCCTCGGGATCGACAACCTGTACGAGCCGAGCCACGTTCTCCTCGTCAACCATCTGACCCAGGCGCTCAAGGCTCAATCGCTGTACAAGCGCGATGTCGACTACGTCGTGCAGGAGGGCGAGGTCAAGATCGTCGACGAGTTCACCGGCCGCATCATGGAAGGCCGGCGCTGGAGCGAAGGACTGCACCAGGCGATCGAGGCGAAGGAGGGCGTTCGCATCCGTGAGGAGAACGTCACGCTTGCGACGATCACGCTCCAGAACTACTTCCGACTGTACGAGACGCTCGGGGGGATGACGGGTACGGCGAAGACGGAGGAGAAGGAGTTCGTCGAGATCTACAACCTCCACGTGGTCGAGATCCCGACGAACGAGCCGGTGGCGCGAGCGGACGAGAACGACTTCATCTTCAAGACGGTCGAGGCGAAGTGGCAGGCCGTGCTCGACGACATCGTCGAGCGTCACGAGGAGGGACAGCCAGTCCTGGTGGGCACGATCGCCGTCGAGACATCGGAGTTCCTGGCGGAGCTGCTCAAGCGAAAGGGCATTCCGCACAACGTCCTGAACGCGAAGGAGCACGAGCGCGAGAGCGAGATCATCAAAGACGCGGGCCAGCCAGGCGCGGTCACGATCGCGACGAACATGGCCGGCCGCGGCGTCGACATCAAGCTCGGCGAGGGCGTCGTCGACGTCGGTGGCCTGTACGTGCTCGGCACCGAGCGGCACGAGGCGCGCCGGATCGACAATCAGCTCCGCGGGCGCTCAGGTCGCCAGGGCGACCCGGGCGAGTCGCGGTTCTACCTCTCGGCGCAGGACGACCTCGTTCGGCTCTTCGCAGGCGACCGGATCCACGGGATCATGAACCGCTTCAAGATCCCCGACGACCAGCCGATGGAAGCCGGGATCCTCTCGAAGCAGATCGAGAACGCCCAGAAGAAGGTCGAGGAGCAGAACTTCGTCGCGCGCAAGAACGTCCTCAAGTACGACGACGTGATGAACACGCAGCGCCTCGTGATCTACGACCAGCGCCGTCGCGTCCTCGAGGGAGAGGACCTGTCGGACGAGGTGAGCGGTTGGATCACGGAGACGGTCGAGGCGAGCGTCGCCCAGTTCACGGACTCCGAGTTCGCCGAGGACTGGGATCTCGAAGGCCTCGTCACGAGCATGCAGGCGCTCTCCGGGACGGACATCACGGCTGAGGAGCTCCGGGAAGAGGTCGACGTCACGGACCGTGCTGCGCTGACCGAGGAGTTCGTCGAGGACGCGCTCGAGACGTATGCCGAACGCGAGCAAGCGCTCGGGGCAGAGCTCGCGAGGGAGGTCGAGCGCTACATCATCCTGCAGGTCGTCGATCACCGCTGGCGCGAGCACCTGGAGTCGATGGACTACCTACGTGAGGGCGTCCACCTCCGTGCGTTCGCGCAGAAGGATCCCCTCGTCGAATATCGCGGGGAAGGCCACATCCTCTTCGAGGAGCTCAGCGGGACGATCCGGCAGGAGGTCGTCTTTACGCTCTTCCACGTCTCGGTTCAGGTCGAGCAGCCGGCCCTCGAGCCGATGCACGCGCGAGGCGACGATCTCCACTACGAGCACGAGACCTCCGCCGGAGCGGACGCGATCGCCGCCGCGGGGAGCGCGGCGACCGCGCTCGCCGCTCCGCCTGCTCGGTCTTCGGTGCTGCCTGTTCAGCAGCAGGTCGTGAACGACCACAAGGACGTGGGGCGCAACGACCCGTGCTGGTGCGGCTCGGGCAAGAAGTTCAAGAAGTGCCACGGCGCGTGAGCCCGTCGCGGGCTTTGTAGCCGCCGACCGAACCGAAGGAGAGACCGTCAGTCGACGCGGCGAGTGCCGCGGCGCGCCCGCTCGGCCGCTCGGCGAGTCATCGCCGCGTAGTGCGAGTGCCGCTTGTCCGACTTGCCGGAAGTCGCGCGTGTCCAGCTGCCGTCCGAGCCGAGCAGCCACGCGTTTGCGTTGTCCGCGAGCGCGCTGTCGAGGATGGCGTGCACTTCCTGGCGCGCGCGGATGCTCTCGATGGGAACGAGGACTTCGATGCGGTGATCGAGGTTGCGCGTCATCAGGTCGGCGCTTCCCACGTACGTCGTCGACCGCTCGCCGGCCTCGAATGCGAACACGCGACTGTGCTCGAGGAAGCGCCCGACGATCGAGCGAACGCGAACGTTCTCCGAGAGGCCCTCGACGCCAGGGCGAAGCGCGCAGGTCGAGCGTGCGATGACGTCGATCTCGGCCCCCGCCTGTGACGCGGCGTAGAGCTCCTCGACCATGCCTGGATCGACGAGGTGGTTCAGCTTGAGCCGAATGCGAGCCGGCTCCCCCTCCGCGGCCGCCGCCGCGACTGCGCGGATCTCGTCGACCAGGCCGCTGCGGAGAGTGAAGGGCGCCACGAGCAGCTTGCGGAAGTCCTGCGTGCGGCCGAACCCAGTGATGTGGTTGAAGAGCTCGGCGACGTCCGCGGTGATGTCCTCGTCCGCGGTGAAGATGCCGATGTCCTCGTATTGGCGAGCCGTAGCGGCGTGGTAGTTGCCAGTGCCGATGTGTGCGTACCGGCGCAGAACCCCGCCTTCGCGACGCACGACAAGAGTCGTCTTCGCGTGAATCTTCATGTCGGGGAAGCCGTAGGCGACGTGAACCCCCGCCTCTTCGAGCGCGCGCGACCATTCGATGTTCCGGCGCTCGTCGAATCGCGCCTTGAGTTCGACCAGGCACACCGCTTGCTTCCCCTCTTCGGCTCCCTGGATGAGCGAGCCCACCAGAACGCTGTCGTTGCTCGTACGGTAGACCGCGGTCTTCATCACGATGACGTCGGGGTCCAGAGCGGCTGCCTGGGCGAAGGTCTCGAAGCTGGCGCGGTACGAGTCATAGGGCTGATGCACGAGGATGTCGCCTCGTCGAATCTCGTCGAAGAAGCGAGCAGGCTGGGTCTGTGCGCCTGCGAGTCGCGGGGGTACGACCGGCACGTGTGACTCGCCCATGACGTCCGGACGCTCGATTAGTGCAAGCTCCATGAGATCGGCGAGGTCGAGCGGACTTTCGATGCGGTAGACCTGAGACTCGTCCGCGCCCAGCCCGCGCGTCAGTCGCTCCACCATCTGCTCGGATGCCGACGAGCTCACCTCCAAGCGAACGACGTCGCCGAAGCGGCGCTTCCTAAGCTCGGTCTCGACGGCCTCGAGGAGATCCGCCGCGTCATCGGAGACTTCGAAGTCAGCATCCCGCGTGACTCGGAAGACCGCCCGCTCGACCACGGACACACCCGGGAAGAGGCGCGGCAGGAAGTGTGCGATCACTCGCTCGAGCGACACGTAGAGGCCGCCTCGGCCGACGGCGAGGAAGCGCGGCAGCCCCTCTGGAATCTTGACCCGGGCCAGGCGCTCCTCGCCCGTGTCCGCATCTGCGACGAAGACGGCGAGGGACAGTGACAGACCGGAGATATAGGGAAAGGGCTGGCCTGGGCCGACGGCGAGCGGCGTGAGGACCGGGTAGATCTCCCGCTCGAAGCGACGCTCGAGCTCCTTCAAGTCCTTCTTCTGGCAGTCCTTGACGCCACCGATGATGATCCCTTCTGCTGCAAGTGCGGGGCGGAGCTCCCGCTTCCAGAGTCTCGACTGCCGTGAGGTGAGGTCGAGAACGCGTTCGCGAATCTCCGCGAGTGCCTGCTGTGGCGTGAGCCCGTCAGGCGAGTGCACCGTGAGCCCGGACTCCGCCTGGCCAAGCAGACCGGCGACGCGAACCTGGAAGAACTCGTCGACGTTCGAGGAGAGGATCGCGCAGAACTTCACGCGTTCGAGCAGCGGGATCGCGTCGTCTGCGGCGAGCTCCAGCACGCGCGCGTGGAAGTCGAGCAGTGAGAGCTCGCGGTTGAGCAGGCGCTTGCCGGGTGAGTCGATACGGGTTGTCACGTCAGCTTCATGCATCGGCGACTTTCCATTGCGTCTGGAGGGCTGTCGTGCGCTGCCTGCTGTCTCTCGAGTCACCGACTCAGTGTGCCTGCGCAGCCGCGGTTCTTCGACTTTCCGCGTCTGCCTCGTCGACGACCTTTTCGACCGCGGGTCGCTGACCCGATCTCGCGCTTGACGCTGCGGGCGGCGCGGGCTGCAGCGGAGAAGGAGGAACGGGGACTCATGCGGCTAGACGAAGGCTACGAACAGCACCGGTTGCTCCTTCGGACGAGTGCGCCGATGTCTTCAGCCGTTCTCGACGAGAGGCTCCTTCGCGCTGAGCCGTGGCACGAGCACCGCCGCGATTCCTCCCGCGAGCACCAATACGGGGACGGCGTTGCTCCAACCCCTCGGCGAGATCAGCTGAAGGGAGACGAGTCCCCAGGCGATCATCATGAAGCCGAAAGAGATGCTGACGACCTCGCGCGTAGCGGGCGCATTCGTGGGGCGCGGCTCCCGCCGGCCGTGAAGGAGCACGGCCACCGCCGCGGCGAACACAAACGTGAGCAAGCCGACGATGCAGTCGAGTACGTAGTGGTTGCCGGTTCCGACGATGACGACGAACACCAGCGCCGGGTATGCGAGCGTCGCCCAGGCAATTCGCGAGCGAGGCGCAAGCCAGAGTGAGGCGGCGGCGATGAAGACCGCGAAGCCGAAGTGTTGGCTGGCGATGGCGGCGGTCGAGTTGTGTATCAGGGTCTCGATCGATCCGGCGAGCTCATCCTGCCTCGGCGCCAGGCCGAAACCGAGCTCGGGCAGCCAGTGCGGCGGTGCGAGCGGATAGAGACCGATGGCGAGGAGCGCCGGCAGGAACGAGACGACGAAGATCGTGCGCAGCCTCGTGTACCGCTCGGGCGCGTAGACGCACGCGGCGGCCAGGAAACCGAACAGCGCCGGAGTGTGGATGCCCGTGTACATCCACTCGAGGATGCCGTCGAAGGGGGCAGTGGCGCCGAAGCGGATAACAGAGTTCTCGACGTCGAGCCCAAGGGCGTGCTCCAGCCGTCGCACCGATTGAGCATGGGCGACGGAGGTCTCCACCGTGCCTTCGAGCGGGATGCGAGCCGCTTGCCACGCGAGCAGGACAAGCGCGACGAGACCCATCTCGACCTCGACCGGATGCCGCGTCCGAACTGCCCTTCTGAGAGACGTGATCATCGTGTTGGACTGACCTTTCCCCGAACCCGTTGTGGCGAAGCACAGCCTTACACGACCGCACGCTTGGCTAGATGCTTGATCGGAAATTCCCGCGTCGCCAATTTCCGATCAAGCATCTAGGCTCCTAGTGTGGCCGAGACGACACAGAGCCTCGACCAGCGGCTCGAGGAGATCGGTGCCCAGCTCGCCTGGGTCCGTGATTATCTTTGACCCGGAGGCGTTAGCCCGCGGACAGGCCGGGCTCGAGGAGGCGATGGGCGCGCCTGGTTTCTGGGACGACCAGGCTCAGGCCGCTCGGATCTCGATGGAGCACGCGCGCGCCACACGGAAGCTCGAGCGCTACGAACGACTTCGGCACGAGTACGAGGACGTGAAGGAGCTCCTCTCCTTCGGCGAGGGAGAGCTCGGCGCGGAGATCGCCGAGATGGTCGACTCGCTCGAAGGCGAGCTCGGGCACCTACAGGAGGACGCGCTCTTCACCGGGAAGTACGACGCAGGAGACGCGATCCTCGAGATCCATTCGGGAACGGGGGGAACCGATGCCCAGGACTGGGCCGAGATGCTCCTGCGCATGTACCTCCGCTGGGCGTCCGACCGGGGATTCGAGCACGAGCTGCTCGAGGCCAGCCCGGGCGAGGAAGCGGGTCTCAAGTCGGCCACGGTCGCGGTCCGCGGCGAGAACGCCTATGGCGTCCTCAAGGCCGAGCGGGGTGTCCACCGCCTGGTGCGGCAGTCGCCCTTCGACGCCTCGCATCGTCGCCACACCGCGTTCTCGCAGGTCGTCGTCGCGCCGCTCCTTCCCGACGACGCGCCGGTCGAGATCGACGAGGCGGATCTCCGGATCGACACCTATCGCGCGAGCGGGGCCGGCGGCCAGCACGTGAACAAGACCGACAGCGCGGTCCGAATCACGCACCTTCCGAGCGGAATCGTCGTCCAGTGCCAGAACGAGCGCTCGCAGACCTCGAACAAGCAGACGGCGCTCCGGATCCTGCGCTCGCGTCTCGCCGAGCTCGAGGAGGAGAAGCGGGAGGCCGAGCTGGCGCGGGAGCGAGGGGCGGCGCAGGACATCGGCTTCGGGAGTCAAATCCGCTCCTACGTGCTCCATCCTTACCAGCTGGTCAAAGATCACCGCACCGACCACGAGGTCGGAAACGCGCAGTCCGTCTTGGACGGCGCCCTCGACGGCTTCGTCCAGTCCTATCTCCTCGCCAAGGCGGCGGGAAAAGTCCTGTAAACCAGCCGAGATGTCCGCTACAATCGGCGCTTCCCAAGAACCGGAGCGGCCTTCGCCGGCTGCGTCTTCCCTTTAGCCCGGTGCTGGATTACGACTCACAGACAGACGCGACGATGACTGCATTGGCCGAGCCACAGACCGAGACTCTCGCTACTCCGCATCCGGTGGACGCCGAGCCGAGCGGCTCGACGATGATCGTCTTCGAGAACGTCCGGAAGGTCTACGAGCCGGGAGTGGTCGCCCTCGAGGGCGTCTCGTTCACCATCGACAAGGGCGAGTTCGTCTTCGTCGTGGGGGCTTCCGGATCGGGGAAGTCGACCGTGATTCGTCTCCTGCTGAAAGAGATCGAGCCGACCGAGGGACGCATTGTCGTCGGTGGCCGCGACCTCTCGCGGCTTAAGCGCTCGAAGGTTCCGCTCCTGCGCCGGAACCTCGGCTGCGTGTTCCAGGACTTCAAGCTGCTCCCGAACCGCACCGCGGCCGAGAACATCGGCTACGCGCTTCGCGTCCAGGGCCAGTCGAACGCGCAGATCCGCAAGAAGGTTCCGGAGGTGCTCAACCTGGTCGGGCTGGGGCACAAGATGAACTCCAGGCCAGAGGAGCTCTCGGGTGGCGAGCAGCAGCGCGTCTCGATCGCAAGAGCGTTCGTCAACCACCCCCCGCTGCTTGTTTGCGACGAGCCGACCGGAAATCTCGACCCGGACACCTCGGTCGGGATCATGCAGCTCCTGTACCGCATCAATCGCACGGGCACGACGATTCTCATGGTCACCCACGATCGCGAGATGGTGGACAAGATGCGCAAGCGCGTGATCGCGCTCGAGGCGGGCAGGCTCGTCCGTGACGAGCGCCGCGGTGGATACACCGAAGAATGACGCGACTCCGGCTCGTTTTCTCCGAGGCGTTCCGCTCGATCGGCGCGAACCTCGCGACCACCTTCGCGTCGGTCGTGTCCGTGCTGATCGGGATGGTGCTGATCGGTGTCTTCGTCGGGATCGGCACGTGGCTCGTGTCCTGGTCGGAAGACAAGAAGCGGGAGCTCGCGGTTCATGTCTACGTCAAGGACGAGTCGACCCCGAAGCAGATCGACCAGCTTCGCGTCCTGCTCGAATCGGACGAGCGCGTCAAGGTCGGCGGCGTCGATTTCATCCCCAAGGCCGAGGCGCTCGCGATCATGCGCAAGCGCAATCCGGAGCTCACCGAGAATCTCGTCTCGAACCCGCTGCCCGCCTCGTTCGACGTCGTCCCCAAGCGGGGCGAGGACACGGCCAACATCGCCGCCACCGTCCGGAACGCAAAGCTCGCAGCGGTCGACGAGGTCCGGCACGGCAAGGAGGTCTCGGAACGGATTCTGCAGATCGCCCGGGCGATCCAGCTGGTCTTCCTCGTCGTCGTGATCGTGCTCCTTGGCGCCTCGACGATCCTCATCGCGAACACGATTCGGTTGTCCATCTTCGCACGGCGTCGCGAGATCGAGGTGATGAAGCTCGTCGGGGCGACCAACTGGTTCGTCCGTGGTCCCTTCATGCTGGAGGGCGTTCTCACGGGTCTGGCCGGCTCGGTCGCGGCGGTCGCTCTCCTCTTCGTGGGGCGTGAGATCGCTGTCCCGCAAATCCTCGGGCACATCCAGGACGACCCCGACGTCCGTGCCCTCGCCTTCACCTGGACGGCAGCGCTCTTGATCGGAGTCGGGCTCGGGATCGGCGCGATCGGCTCCGGGCTGACGCTGCGCCGCTTCCTGCGCGTCTGACCTATACCGGGGTCTGGTTGTAGGTAACCGCCTTCCCTGTGCTCGGGTCTGGCTTCAGCCAGACCTCGGTCTTCGCCCGATACCGTGGTGTGATGCACCAGCGACGACCCCCACGCGGGCGCCAGAAGCGACCAAGCCGGTCCGCCCGCGCACAACGGCGTAACCCCGGGAACGCCGTCCGGCACGCCGAGCGGCGGATCGCGATCTCGCTCCCTTCCCGCACGCGCGAGCCAGAGCGGGTCGTTGCGCACCTGGGGCCGACGAACTCCGGGAAGACATATGCGGCGCTCGAAGAGCTCGTCGCCAAAGGTCAAGGCGTGTACGCAGGGCCACTGCGGATGCTGGCGCAGGAGGCGCATCGGAGACTCGGTGACCGCATCGGCTACGACCGGGTCGCGCTCATCACGGGCGAAGAGCGCGTGAACGAGGGAGCGCCGATCGTCTGCTGCACAGTGGAGATGGCGCCGCAGTCGGGAGAGCTTCTCGTCCTGGACGAGATCCAGTGGGCGGACGACGACGAGCGCGGCTCGGCGTGGACGCGGCTGATGCTTGCGGGCGAGTACCGCGAGATCCTCCTGCTCGGAGCGCTCGATGCGCTCCCGCTCGTCGAGCGCGCCTTCCCGGAGGCGGAGCTCAAGGTCTTTGAGCGGAAGCTGCCGCTCGAATTTGTCGGCGAGCGCCCGCTCCGCTCGCTCGCCACGGGCACCGTCGTCGTCGCCTTCAGCCGAAAGGCGGTGCTCGCGCTCGCCGGCGAGGTGAACCGGCTGCACCCTGGCCGAGTCGCGGTCCTGTACGGCGCGATGCCGCTCGCGTCCAGGCGAGAGGAGATCGATCGCTTCCTCTCTGGCGCGGCCGATGTCTGCGTCGCGACCGACGTGCTCGGCCACGGCGTGAACCTCCCCTGCGAGACACTGCTCTTCGCCGAGACGACGAAATTCGACGGGGACGAGCGACGCAACCTTCTTCCCTGGGAGATCGCGCAGATTGCAGGTCGCGCCGGCCGCTTCGGCCTGGTCGAGCGCGGCCATGTCGGTGTCCTCGCCGGCCTCGGTTGGGGAACTGCGGATCCCGACATCGTCGAGTCCGCGCTCGAGCCGCATGTCCGACTTCCGGGCGACTTTTGGGGTTACCGCGTCGTCGACGAGGCGCGTATTCGTCCCAGGCTCTCCGACCTCGGAGTCGACGATCCGCGAGACCTCGATGCCGCCCTGGTAGCCTGGCATCGCGTCGCCATTCGCGAGTGGGCCTTCGAGAGCTGGCTTGCCGTCGAGTCGCTGCAACCTTTGCGGTTGCGGCTGGAGGCTGTGCAGCGCCGACTCGCCCAGCGCGGGCGACGGCTCTCTCTCGATGACTCCTGGAAGCTCGTCAACGCCCCCGTGGACGAAGACAACCTCGAGCTCCTGGGAACGCTCGCGCTCGCGATCGCCGGCGACCGGGTAGCGCGACCGCACCTGACCTTCCTTCTCGATACGGCGCGGCTTCGAGACGCCCGGCTCGAGGACGCGGAGCAAGCCGGACGAGAGGCGAGCATCCTGCGCTGGTTCGCGCTTCAGTTCCCCGGCGTCGGGGGCGTCACGAGCGAGCGGGCGGCCGCGCTCGAGGAGGCGGCCGCGGCGCGCGTGGTCGCTCGTCTCCGAGTCGAGGTCGAGTCGCCCACGCTGGGGCGCTGCCGCTCGTGTGGGCGCTCGTGCGCGCCCTGGTTCCCGCTCTGCGAGCGCTGCGCCGGGATCGCCGCGCGGTCGCGATAATGAACCGCTCATGACCGTCGATGAACTCCGTGCCCTGCCGCTCTTCGCCGACGTCTCGGATGCCGGGCTCCAGCGCCTGGCCGGTTGCGTCGCCGAGCTCGAGCGCGACCCGGGTCAGGTGATCGCGCTCCCTGGCGATCCCGGCTCGGGAATGTTCGTGATCTGCGAGGGCACGGTCTCGGTCGAGCTTCGGGGCGACGAGCCCATCGAGCTGGGAGAGGGAAACTTCTTCGGCGAGCTCGCGCTCCTCACTCCGGAGGCGACCCGGATCGGGCGCGTGCGCGCGGGAACCCGGGTTCGCCTGCTCAGCATCCCGCGCGAGGACGCGCTCGCGATCGTCGAGTCGGAGCCGAGCGTCGCGCTGAAGGTGCTGAAGGAGATCGCACGCCGCTTCGCCGGCGTCCCTCTCGACACGTAACCCAATGGCCGACACCAAGCTGATCGCCGAGAACCGCCGCGCGCGGCGGGACTACGAGTTCCTCGAGCGCCTCGAGGCCGGCGTCGTCCTGAGCGGAACGGAGGTGAAGTCTGCGCGCGAGGGCCACGTCCAGCTCGGTTCCGCGTACGCGGACATCCGCGACGGCGAGGCGTGGCTCGTCGGCGCCTCGATCGCCGAGTACGCGCAGAAGGGCTCGTCAGGCCATGAGCCGGACCGGGACCGGAAGCTTCTGCTCCACCGCCAGGAGATCGATTCGCTGTACGGGAAAGTGCGGGAGAAGGGCCTGACGCTCGTCCCCATCCGCATGTACTTCAAGGACGGCCGCGTGAAGGTCGAGCTCGCGGTCGCCAAGGGTCGCGAGCGCGCCGACAAGCGCCGCGTGATTGCGGACCGGGACGCGCAGCGGCAGATCGAGCGCGCGCTCAAGCGGCGTCGCTGAACCGGTGGAAACGCGACCGGCGGAGTTGTACGCTCGGCATGTCAATTGCGAGGAAGGGAAAGGATCTCTTGCGACGCGTAGCGCTCACGGTCAACGGGACGCGCCACGAGCTCGAGCTGGAGCCCCGAGAGCTGCTCGTCTATGTCCTCAGGGAGCGCCTCGGGCTTACGGGCACGACCGTCGGCTGCGACACCTCGGCGTGCGGAGCTTGCACCGTGCTCGTGGGCGGCGAGTCGGTCAAGTCGTGCACCATGCTCGGCGTCCAGGCGGAGGGGTTCGAGATCACGACGATCGAGGGCCTGGCCACAAACGGCGACCTGCACCCCGTGCAGCAGGCGTTCCACGAGCACCACGCCCTGCAGTGCGGCTTCTGCACACCCGGGATGGTGCTGGCCGCGGTGAGCCTCATCGAGAGCGGCGGTGCGACTGACGAGGAAGCCATCCGTGAGGGTCTCGAGGGGAACCTGTGCCGCTGCACCGGGTACCACAACATCGTCGAGGCCGTCGCGGCCGCCGCGGGGGTGATCTGAGTCATGGCCGTCACCGAGACTCGAGAGACGTTCGTCGGCACGTCCGTCAAGCGCAGGGAAGATGCGTCATTCCTGACGGGACGAGCCACGTTCATCGACAACCTCACGCTGCCGGGCACGGTCTACATGGCCGTCGTCCGCTGCCCGTATCCGCACGCACGCATCGCGAGCGTGAACCTGGACGCTGCGCGCGCCGCTGAGGGAGTGGTCGCCGCATTCAGCGGCGCCGACCTCGCCGAAGATTGGAAAGGCTCGCTTCCCTGCGCGTGGGCGGTGACCGAGGACATCAAGATGCCGCCGCACTTCCCGCTCGCCGTGGAGGAGGCGCGCCACCAGGGCGACGGCGTCGCGGTAGTGATCGCCGAGAGCCGCGCTCTCGCAAAGGACGCAGCCGAGCTCGTCGAGGTGGATTACGAGGCGCTCGACGCGACGGCCGACGTCGAGCGGGCGCTCGAGGACGGCGCGCCGCTGGTGCACGCCGATCTGGGCACGAACGAGTGCTATGTGTGGAAGCTAGAGACGGACGGCGTCCAGGCGGCGCTCGACGCGGCCGACGTCGTCGTCACGCGGCGCTACGTGCAGCCGCGGCTGATCCCGAACGCGATGGAGCCGCGGGGCGTGCTCGCGCAGGTGGGGCCGACGGGCGAAGCCACCATCTGGTCGTCGACCCAGGTTCCGCACATCCTTCGTTTTGCGCTGCAGATCGTTCTCGGGATCCCCGAGGCGAAGATCCGCGTCATCGCCCCCGACGTCGGTGGCGGGTTCGGCTCGAAGCTCGACGTCTATGCCGAAGAAGCGCTCGTCATCGCGCTCGCCAAGCGGCTCGGCCGGCCAGTCAAGTGGACCGAGGAGCGCTCGGAGAATTACGTCGCGACCATCCACGGCCGCGACACCGTTCACGAGCTGACCTTCGCGGCGACGAAGGACGGGAAGATCACGGTGGTCAAGTCCGAGGCGAAGTGCGCGATGGGCGCGTACCTGCAACTCGTCACGCCGGGAATCCCGCTGCTCGGAGCATGGATCTACAACGGGCCGTACGACATCCCGAACTACAGCGTCACCTTCACCGGCGTCTTCACCCACACGACACCGACGGATGCCTACCGTGGCGCCGGCCGGCCCGAGGCCACGTACGTCCTCGAGCGCACGATGGACGCGCTCGCGGCGGAGCTAGGGATCGACCCCATCGAGCTGCGCCGGCGGAACTTCATCACCGAGTACCCCGCCGAGCTTGCCTCGGGCCTGACGATCGACTCTGGCGACTATCACGCCTCGCTCGATCGGCTGCTCGAGCTGCTCGACCTCGACTCGATCCGAAGTGAGCAGACGGCAAGGAGGGAGGGAGGCGACACGAAGCTGCTCGGCGTTGGCTTCTCGACCTACAACGAGATGTGCGGCCTTGCCCCGTCGCGGATCCTCGGAGCGATCCGGTATGCGGTCGGCGGCTGGGACTCGGCGACGATTCGCGTCCAGCCGCTCGGCTCGGTTCAGGTCGTCACCGGAACCTCGCCGCACGGACAGGGCCATGAGACGTCGTGGTCGCAGATCGTCGGAGATCAGCTCGGCGTCGCGCTCGCTGACATCGAGGTGATCCACGGCGACACGGCCGTCTCCCAGCTCGGAATGGACACGTACGGCAGCCGGTCGCTTGCGGTGGGCGGTGTCGCGCTCGTGCACGCGAGCGCGAAGATCGTGGACAAGGCCCGCCAGATCGTCTCGCACCAGCTCGAGGTCTCGGCCGACGACCTCGAGTTCGCGGACGGGACGTTCCGGGTCAAGGGCTCTCCCGAGCGGGAGATGACGATCCAGGCCGCGGCCTTCCAGGCGCATTCGGCGCACAATTTGCCCGATGGCATGGAGCCGGGTCTCGAAGCGACCGCCACCTACGACCCCCCGAACTTCTCCTGGCCGGGCGGCGCACACGCGGCGGTGGTCGAGGTGGACACGGAGACGGGGGACACCCGGCTCGTCCGCTACGTGGCCGTCGACGACGTCGGAGCGGCCGTCAACCCCATGATCGTCGAGGGCCAGGTGCACGGCGGCATCACACAGGGCATCGCCGCCGCGTTGTGGGAGGAGGCCGTGTACGACGAAGATGCGAATCTGCTGACGACGACGATGACGACGTATCTCGTTCCGACCGCAGCCGAGCTCCCCTCCTTCGAGACCGCCCTGACCGAGACGAGGAGCCCCACGAACCCGCTCGGGGTGAAGGGCGTGGGGGAGACAGGGACGATCGCGTCGGCGCCCGCCGTGATCAACGCGGTCGTCGACGCCCTCTCGCATCTCGGAGTCACGG